>WNFI01271416.1_pt1 | contig 10495 bp, 8 predicted proteins | sample 5400471 | NCBI WGS metagenome assembly WNFI01 (sample SAMN13153348, study PRJNA577476) | soil metagenome | isolation source: 100 cm saprolite on Douglas fir-dominated hillslope | place: USA:California | collected 2013-09-17 | reverse complement strand
GCACGGTCGATCCACTGCGCGGTGAGCTTCTCCTGCAGCGAGTTCTGCCTGAGCCGCTCGCGCAGCGCGTGGAAGTCGACCACGTCCATCGGCTGGTCCTGGTTGAAGCACGAGAACACGTAGCTCGTCTTGCCGGTCGCGGGATCCACGTGCGGCTGCAGGCACTGCGCGCAGATCTCCTTCATCATGCATTGCATCGGCGAGTTGATCGAGGCGATGCCGACGTGCGTCTTCGGCAGGTAGGGCGCGAGGATGCCGTGGCGCGCGCGCGTAACGGCGGCCATCATGGCGTCGGAGCCGATCGCGATCACGCGATGGGCCGACTGCATGGGTACGAGCGCCGCGCCGAGGCTGCCCGATGCGTGCGCGGCCATCGCTTCCACGATGTTGCCGGCGAAGGTCTTGTCTCCCGGCCGCGTGGGCTGGAAGCCCGGCGCCTCGTCGCAGCACCACACGACTTCGTCCGCCGCCGCCTCGATCTCGGCCACCTTGTAGCGGTCGCTTATCTTCTTGTAGCCCGCGAAGTAGAGTACGCGCGAGCCGTTGGCGCGCAACGCCGCGCCGATCGAGAAGAGCACCGCGTTGCCCAGCCCGCCGCCGGCGAGCACCACGGTCTCGTGCGGCGGAGTCTCCGTGGGCGAGCCCGTCGGGCCCATGAGGATCACGGGCTCGCCGGGCTTCAGGAGTGCGCACAGGTCGCTCGAGCCGCCCATCTCCAGCACGATGGTGGAGACCAGGCCCCGCTCGCGGTCGACCCACGCGCCGGTGAGCGCGAGGCCTTCCATCGCGAGCCGCGTGCGGTCCGGCGAGGCGGCGAGCGCCTCGAAGTTCTGCAGGCGGTAGAACTGCCCCGGCCTGAACGCGCGCGCCGCGCGCGGCGCGTGCACGATCACTTCCACGATCCTGGGCGTGAGGCGTACCACGCGATGCACGGTGGCGCGCAGCTCGTCGTTGAGCGCGGCGAGGAAGCGGATGCCGTCGCCGGAGCCGCGCGCGGGGCGCGATTCGAGCACTCGGCTCACGATCGGGAAGCCCTGCTTGGCGCTGCCCATCGCCTTTACGACGTTGCCGAAGAAGGACGGATGCAAGTGCCCGGGATCTTCGCGCGCGAGCACCGTGTTGGGCTGCGTGCCCGCCGCGATGAGGAGCGTGCGCGCCGGCAGCTCGACATCGTGCTCGGCGACGTTTCCCGCCGCATCGGTGAGCTGCGCGCGTGCGACAAGGGCACGGGTGCGCTCGAACTCGTCGACCTCGACGCGGATCGGCGTGAGGTTCTCCGCGAACCAGATGCCTTCCTCGAGCGCCTTCTCCACTTCCTCGTGGTTCAGGGTGTACGACGGGCTGTCGATGAGGCGCTTGCGATAGGCGATGGTGGCGCCGCCCCAGGATTGCAGCAGCTCGAGGACGCGCGCCTCGCGATTCTCGGCTTGCGCGCGCTCGCGCTCGGCGCGGATCGCGAGCGCGTGCGTGAGGTATTCCTCGGCGACCTGATCGGCAGGCGCACCTGCAGGTTCGCGATCGACTCTTCCTTCGCGGCGCCGGTGAGCTGCAACGCCATGAGGAAGTCCGACGCGGTGCGCACGCCGCGGGCGAGGCCGTGCGGCATGTCGAGCACGGTGGGCTTGCCCGCGCCCATCGCGAGCGCGATGTGGTCGAAACCCAGGGCAAACGCGTCCTGGACCCCAAGCGTGCCACCGAAGCGCACGCCGCCGAACATCGCGAACTGCGCGCGACGCTCGACCAGCAGGCGCGCCATCTTGAGGAAATTCTTGTCCCAGCGCACGGTGATGCCGTACTCCGCCACGCCGCCGAAGCCCGCCATCGCGCGGTGCTCGAGGGGCTCGCGCAGCTGCTCGACATCGCGGATGGGATGGAACGGCACGCGCTTGCCGTTCGGCTCCACGCCCGAGAACGCCGCGTCGAGCGGCTCGATCTTGAGCCCGTCGATGCCGGCCACCGTGTGTCCGTCGTTGAGCAAGTGGTGGGCGAGCGTGAAGCCCGCCGGGCCCATGCCGACCACGAGCACGCGCTTGCCCGTCTTCGCTTTCGGAAGCGGGCGGCGCAGGTGGAGCGGGTTCCAGCGCGTGAGGAGCGAATAGATCTCGAATCCCCACGGCAGGCCGAGCACGTCCTTCAGCGTGCGGGTCTCTGCCTGCGGGATGTCCACCGGGTCCTGGCGCTGGTAGATGCACGACTTCATGCAGTCGTTGCAGATGCGGTGCCCCGTCGCGCACACGGTCGGGTTGTCGATCACGATCGTCGCCAGCGCGCCGATCGGCCAGCCCTCGCTCTTCAGCTTGTGGAATTCCGAGATGCGCTCCTCCAGCGGGCAGCCTGCGAGGGGCACGCCGAAGGGACTTTTCTTGAACGCGATACTCCCGTCCTCGGCGGCCTTCTCCTTGAGACCCTTCGAGCACGAGTCCTTGCCCTGCTCGTGGCACCAGATGCAGTAGTTCGCCTCGTCGAGCGCGCCCGCGAGATTCGTGCCGGGATCGGTGAGGGCGAATCCCACGCGGCGCCGGATGTGATGCAGCTTGTGGACGGAATAACCCTTCGACGTGTCTGTTTGCACCGGAACGAGATGCAGGGGATCGACGCGTTGCGGAGGCTTGAAGAGCACGCCATTGCGATGGACCCAGCGGCCTTCATCGGTGTGGGCGGCCCAGGCGGCGAAACGCTCGGCGAGCGCAAGCTCGGCCGCGTGCGCGGGCTCGTTCGCGAGCCACTCGAGGATGCGCTCGGCGAACGCGAGCTCGTCGAATGTCCCGCCGAGGAGCTGCGCCACTTGCGCCTCGAGCGCCGGGCCGTCGAGCGCCTGCGCTTCGTCGGCCTTGATCTTCAGCATCGCGCGGCGTTGCACGAACTTGCGCTTCACGCGGAAAAGCGGTGCGAGGCGATGGTGGCCCTCCACGAGCTCGAGCCACTCTTCCTCGATGCCGAAGAGATGCGCGACGAACCGGTCGAGCTGCGGCGCCACGGCGATGAGGAGGTCGGCTTCTTCCTTGTACGCGAGCGCCGCGGGATTCGAGCGCGCGAGGAGGTACCGGTCCTGCAAGCCCGCGTCCGCGGCGGCGAGCCAGCGGACGAACTCGGCATCGATCCTCTCCAGGCCCGCGAGGCGATAGAGGTCCTGGAACTCGAGCCCGAAGGCGAGGGAAAGCGATTGTTGCGGGGCGGGCATCGATGCGTGTTTCGAATGAGCAAAGTAAGAGATTTTACGGGATCGAGGACCCCGGCCCGAACCCAGGGCCCCCGGCCCGGGCCCGAATCCGGTTTTGCCGCGGCCCCGTACATCGGTCTGCGCAGCCCCAAGCCTTTGTTATCATCGACGTAGCGGTTTTCGCCCCGCGAATGACATCCCACAGGAGCTTCCCATGGATCGTCGCAATTTCCTGCGTTTGACCGGCCTCGCTTCGGCGGGCGCGGTCCTGCCCTCCGCCATCCCTTCGGCCGAAGCGCAATACCCGGCGGCCGCGCCTCCCGCCGAGAAGTGGCGCACCTTCGAAGTCACGACGCAGATCGAGGTGCTGAAGCCCGCCGGCGTGACGCGCGTCTGGGTCCCGGTTCCCCTCACCCAGAATGCGCCGTACCAGAAGTCGTTCGACACCACATTCAAGGCCGAGGGGGGCACGTCGGGCATCGTCACCGACAGCAAGTATGGCGCCGGCATCGTCTGGGCCGAGTGGCCCGAGGGCGTGCGTCCCGCGCTCACGGCGACCAGCCGCTTCGCTACGCGCGACATCGCGGTGGACCTGTCGAAGCCCGGCAATCCGAATCCCGAGGATCCGGCGGTGCTCGCTAAATTCACGCGCGCCTCCGATCTGCTGCCGGTCGACGGCATCGTGAAGAAGACCTCCGACGAGATCGTGAACGGCAAGCAGGGCAACGTCGAGAAATCGCGCGCGATCTACGAATGGATCGTCGAGAACACCTACCGCGATCCGAAGACGCGCGGCTGCGGCGTGGGCGACATCAAGTTCATGCTGGAGAACAATGCGCTCGGCGGAAAGTGCGCCGACCTGAACGCGCTCTTCGTGGCGCTCGCGCGCTCGCAGGGCATTCCCGCGCGCGACGTCTACGGCATTCGCGTGGCCGGCTCCAGCCTCGGCTACGCGAGCCTCGGCAGGACGGGCGGGGACATCACCAAGGCGCAGCACTGCCGCGCCGAGTTCTACGATCCCGCGTACGGATGGATCCCGGTCGACCCGGCCGACGTGCGCAAGGTGATGCTGGAAGAAGCCGGCGGCAAGAAGATCGACGACCCGATGGTGGTCGCGGCGAGAAAGCGCCTCTTCGGCTCGTGGGAGATGAACTGGCTCGCGTACAACTACGCGCACGACTTGAGCCTGCCCAACTCCACCAAGGGCAAGATCGGCTTCCTCATGTATCCGCAGAGCGAGACCGCCGAGGGCCGTCTCGATTCGCTCGATCCCGACAACTTCAAGTACACCATCTCCGCGAAGGAAATCGGGTAGGGCGTGCGCGGCACATCGCGGGTGTTGCGCGCCGTGGGCGCGGCGGCGATCGCCGCGGCCATGACGGCGGCGGCGGCCGAGGCCGACCTCAAGGCGTGGAGCGGAGAGACGCCGCGCCTCGAGGCGAAGGACCTCGACGGAAAGACGGTCGACCTGAAGAGCCTCAAGGGACGCGTCGTGGTGGTGAATTTCTGGGCGACCTGGTGCGAGCCGTGCCGCGACGAGCTTCCGGCGCTGCTGCACCTCAAGCAGAAGCTCGCGGGAAAGCCCTTCGACCTGCTCACGGTGAATTACGGCGAGAGTCCGGAGAAGATCGCGCAATACCTGCAACGCCAGAAGCTCGCGCCGCCGGTGCTGCTCGACCGCGACATGGAAATCGCGAAGGACTGGAAGGTCGGAGGCCTGCCGATGACGTTCGTGGTCGATGCGAAGGGGCGTGTGCGCTACTGGGTGTTCGGCGAGCGCGCCTGGAACGAGGGCGAGTCGCTGGCGCTTGTCGAGCGGCTGCTCGGAGAGGATGCGCATGCCCGACACTAAACCCATGCAATACCGCATCGTCGACCGTTCGAGCGGCGCGCGCGGCGACGAGCGCGATCGCGTGATCGCGGCGTTGCGCGCCACGCCGGCCAGCGTCGCGCCGAAGTATTTCTACGACGAGCTGGGCTGCGCGCTCTACGGGGCGATCTGCCGCCTGCCGGAGTACTACCCCACGCGCACCGAGGTCGCGATCTTCCGCGACCATCGCCTCGACATCGCCCAGGCCGTCGGCAACGCCCGGCAATTCGTGGACCTCGGCGCCGGCGACTGCTGCAAGGCCCAGGCGTGGCTGCCCTTCATCACGCCGTCGCGCTACATCGCGGTGGACATCGCCGGGCCCGAGATCGACCGCGCGCTGGCGCGCATGGCGCCCGACTATCCCGAGATCGAGATGATCGGCGTCATCGCGGACTTCGCGAGCGGGCTTCCGATCGACGACGTTCTCGACTCACGGGCGGCGACCTTCTTCTATCCGGGATCGAGCATCGGCAACTTCACGCCCGGCGAGGCGCTCGAGTTCCTGGGCACCATCCACGCCAAGTGCGACTTCGAGCTCGACGGCTTCGTGCACCGCGGCTTCTACAACGAGGCGCTGGGACGCGTCGAGATGCACCTGGAGGCGCTGCGCGACCAGTCGGTGCGCATCGGCGATCGCACGCGCCGCTTCGCCAAGGGCGAGCGCATCCACACCGAGAATTCCTACAAGTACCGCGCGCCGGAGTTCGAAGCGCTGCTGCGCTCGGCCGGGTTCACGTCCGTCGCGCACTGGGCGAGCCCCGACGAGGGCTTCTTCGTCTTCTACGCTTCGTAGTCAACGAAAACGTTTCCCACGTTTGCTCCCTCTCCCTTGGGAGAGGGTTGGGGAGAGGGTCAGCGAACGCGTCCCGTGGCGACGTAGTGCTGCGTAAGGCCGCTCGTTTCCACCTCGAAGTCGTCCAGGTAACTCGCGAGCAGCGACCAGGGCTCCTCGAAGCCGTCGAAATTCGTGATGTAGGCGCGGTGCGTGTAGCGCAGGTACCAGTTCGCCGGCACCAGCCAGGGCGCATAGAGCTTGGTGCTGGTCGCGGCCACGCGCGCGCCGGGACGCGCCTGCGCGAGCAGGTTCTCGATCGCCGCGCGCGAGCGGATGACGTCATGGGTGTAGCTGAAGAGGAGGGCGTCCGCGGGCGCGGGAAGCTTCGCTTCCTGCGCGGTCGCCTGCATGAGCTGCACGCGCGGCGTGAAGCCCGGCGGAAAGCGCGAGCGCGCGATGGCGAGCATCTCCGGCGACGGATCGAAGCCGAGGACGAGCCCTTCGTGGCCGACACGCCCGGCGAGCCTCGGCAGGCACCACCCGGTGCCGCAGCCCGCATCGAGGACCGTGTCCCCCGGCCGCAAGGCGAGCGCTTCGATGGTGCGCTCGCGAATGCGGTTGATGCGCCGCGTGAAGTGGTCGTAGCGCGGAGCGAGCTCGCGATAATGTCCGACGGCGCGGTGGACGTCCGCGCGATCCATCAAGCGTCGCGCGCCAGGCGCAAGCCCGAGAACTGCCAGCGGGCGTCCGCGGGGAAGAAGTTGCGGTAGCTCGCGCGGATGTGCGAGGCGGGTGTCGCGCACGATCCGCCACGCAGCACGTACTGGTTGCACATGAACTTGCCGTTGTACTCGCCCACCGCGCCCTTGGCGGGGCTGAAGCGGGGATACGGCGCGTAGTCGCTGCGCGTCCATTCCCACACGTCGCCGTAGATCTGCGCGAAGGGGCCGGGCGGCTCCTCGCGCAACGCCAGCGGGTGCAGCGCTCCGCTCTCGAGGAAGTTGCCCTCGATCGGCACGGTCGCGGCGGCGACTTCCCACTCCGCCTCCGTGGGCAGGCGCGCGCCGGCCCAGCGCGCGAAGGCGTCGGCCTCGTAGAAGCTCAGGTGGCACACGGGCGTATTGCGCTCCACCGGCGCCATGCCGTGCAGCGTGAACGTGTACCAGCGCCCGCCGCGCTTCTCCCAATAGAGGGGCGTTTCCCAGCCGCGCGTGGCGACGGTGTCCCAGCCCGCGGAAAGCCACAGCTCCGGACGGCGGTATCCGCCGCCCTCGATGAACTCGATGAAGTCGCCATGCGTGACGGGCTGCGACGCGATCTCGAAATCCTCGAGCCACACGGTGTGGCGCGGCGTCTCGTTGTCGAACGAGAAGGCCGCGCCCGCGAATCCGATCGCATGCGCGCCGCCCTCGAAGCGGATCCAGCGGGGCGCGCGCGCGTGGACCGGCGTGAGCGGCCAGTTCTTCTGGTAGGCCGGCCGCAGCGGGTTGCACGAGAGCATGTGCTTGAGATCGGTGAGGATGAGCTCCTGGTGCTGCTGCTCGTGGTGGATGCCGAGCTCCACCAGCGCGAGCATCTCCGCGTCGAGGCGCTCCGCGTCGATATGCGCGATCAGCTCTTCCTCGACGTGATTGCGGTACGCGAGCACCTCTTCCACCGAGGGGCGCGAGAGGAGCCCACGCTGCGGGCGCGGGTGCTTGTCGCCCACCGCGTTGTAATAGGAATTGAAGAGGACGCGGAACGCCGGATTGAAGGGCGTGCGCTGCGGATCCTGCTTCGAAAGGATGAAGGTCTCGAAGAACCAGGTGGTATGCGCGAGGTGCCACTTCACCGGGCTCGCGTCGGTCATCGACTGGATCGCGCAGTCCTCGGGCGAGAGCGGGGCCGCGAGCTTGCGCGTGGTCTCGCGCACCGTCGCGAAGCGCTCGGCGAGCGATCCCTGCACAACCGCGGTCTGAGGGGCAAAAGCCGTCTCGCGAACCGGTTCCTTCATCGCTTCCCCCTCGGCGGCTCGAGCCGCATCGTCATTCGACGCGAACCTGCGCTTCGCCGGCGACGATTTCGCCGATGACCGCCGCCGCGCCGAACCCTTCCGATCGGAAAATCTTCAACACGTCTTCTGCCGCGGAGGGTGAGCATGCCACGAGGAGCCCCCCGCTCGTCTGCGGATCGGTGAGGAGCGCCTTCTCGGCGTCGCCGATCTTCGCGCCCAGCTTCACGCGATCGCCGTAGCCCGCCCAGTTGCGCCCCGAGGCGCCGGTGGCGATCCCTTCACGCGCGAAATCCTTCGCGCCGGGCAGCAACGGCACAGTGTCCCAGTCGAGCTTCGCCCCGGTCTTGGATCCCTTTGCTATCTCCAGCAGATGGCCCAGCAGGCCGAAGCCCGTCACGTCGGTCAAAGCATGGACATCGTCGAGCTCGCCCAGTTTCGTCCCCGGCGTATTGAGCTGCGTCGTCGCCGCGATCATCGCCTTGTACCCGGAGTCGTCGAGCCGGCCCTTCTTCAGGGCCGCGCTCACGATCCCGACGCCGATCGGCTTGCCGAGGATCAGCTTGTCGCCCGGACGCGCACCCGAGTTGCGCTTGAGGTTCTTCGGATCGACCAGCCCGATCGCGACCAGGCCGTAGATGGGCTCGACGGAATCGATGGTGTGGCCGCCCGCGATCGGGATTCCCGCGCGCGCGCACACCGATTCGCCGCCCTCGAGGATCTTGCGGATCACCTCGAGCGGAATCTGGTTCACCGGCATGCCGACCAGCGCCAGCGCGAAAAGCGGCTGCCCGCCCATCGCATAGACGTCGGAGATGGCGTTGGTCGCCGCGATGGCGCCGAAGTCGAACGGATCGTCGACGATCGGCATGAAGAAATCCGTGGTCGCGACGATCGCCTGGCGCTCGTTGATGCGATAGACCGCCGCGTCGTCGCTGGTCTCGATTCCCACCAGCAGCTCCTTGGGAATAAGGCCCGGCGCGGTCTTCGCGAGGATCTGCTCCAGCACGCCCGGGGCGATCTTGCAGCCGCAGCCGCCGCCGTGGCTGAACTGGGTAAGTCGGACCTGCATGTCCATCGTGGGTGCGTCCTTCCTTCGATCGAGTCGGAATTCTACGCCGCGCCTTGCGCCAGCAGCGACCGGGCCAGCTCCCGGATCGCGCGTGCCTCCCGGGCGGGCGAGAAAAGCGGCTTGCGCCGCGCGGCGGCGAGGTCGAGGCTGCGCCGGAAGGCGCGGTCGTTCCATGCTTGTACGAGGCGGCGCGCCAATCCGGATTCATCACCGGGCTCGAAGTATCCCGGGTAGTCGCGCCCCAGCATGCCGACGTTGCCGCTGATGCGGCTCGCGACGACGGCCGTGCCCGCCGTGATCGCCTCGACGATCACATTGGCTCCGCCTTCGACCACCGAAGGATGGATGAGCAGGTGGGCGGCCCCGATGGCGGCGCGCGTGAGGCCGCGCGGAAGCGGCCCGGCATAGCGATAGCGCGGCTCGCGCTGCGCGAGGGCGCGCGCAAGATTGCCCAGCTCCGGATCGAGCGGTGCCCCGATGTGGCGGATATGGATCGGCAGCCCCTCGGGTATCCGCTCGATGGCGCGGAAGAGCGTGCGTGGATCCTTCTCCTCGCGCAGATGGCCCACGACGACGCAGTCGAGGCGGTCGGGCGACTTGCGGCGGCGCGCGAGCGGCCGCGCCGACTGGAAAATCACGTCGCTCTTGCGGCGCCAGCGGCTCTCCAGCAAGTGCGGCGCGTCTTCCTGAAGCATCACGATGCGATCGGCGAGGTCGAGCGAGCGGCCCACGTCCTCGCTCGCGCCGGGGAGATCCTTGTAGAGGTCGGTGCCGGTGAGCACCACGGCCATCCTGCGGCCCGCGGCGCGCTCGCGGAACGCGGCGATGGACTGCGCGCTGCGCCGCGCGTGCAGCGCGATCATCGCGTCGGCCGCTTCGCCGTCCCAGGCCGTCTGTACAATGACTCGATAGCGATCGCGCAGCATCCCGGCCCACCGCGCGGCGGTGCGCCAATTGCCGTTGTTCGCGTTTCTTGTCCCGGGCGTGACGATGCACACCACAGGCTTGGCGGCCGAACCCGCCGCTGTGGGAGCTCTCGCACATCGCGTGGTTCCAGGAGTACTGGTGCCTGCGCGGCGGCGACGACGCAGCCCGGTCGCTGCTCGAAGGCGCCGACTCGCTTTTCAACTCGAGCACGGTTCCCCACGATAGCCGCTGGAGCCTCGACTATCCGTCCGCCGAACGCCTCATGCGATACATGGGCGATACGCTCGACGCAACCCGGGAAGCGGTGGCGAGGGCCCCTGAAGAGCGGCGTTACTTCTTCCATCTCGCGCTGCTGCACGAGGACATGCACGCCGAGGCGCTCCTGATGACGCTGCAGTCGCAAGGGCTGCCCGCCCCGCCGGCAAGGGTCTTCGAAGCGATGCCCGGCGCGCGGGAAGCATCACGCGATATCGATTTCGCGGGCGGGGAGTTCGTGCAGGGGACCGATTTCTTGCAGGGCATGGAGCCGCGCGACTTCGTGTTCGACAACGAACAGGACGCCCACGCCGTGCGCCTGGCGCCGTTCACGATGGCGTCGCATCCCGTCACGCAGGGCGAGTTCGCGGCGTTCGTCGACGACGTGAGCGCGCGGGCTCCCGTGTATTGGAGGCGCGATGGATCGAGCTGGCTTGCGCGCCGCT
>WNFI01049239.1_pt1 | contig 10495 bp, 9 predicted proteins | sample 5400471 | NCBI WGS metagenome assembly WNFI01 (sample SAMN13153348, study PRJNA577476) | soil metagenome | isolation source: 100 cm saprolite on Douglas fir-dominated hillslope | place: USA:California | collected 2013-09-17 | reverse complement strand
TGTGCTACACTTGGGGCCGTATTATTGCGTGAGGAGGAAGACGGGCAGTCCGTTCCCTCTATGAGGAGCTTTTTTTGTATGAAAGTAATTCTATTACAAGATGTTGAGGGCCTGGGTAAGGCTGGCGATTTAAAAGAAGTAGCTAATGGCTACGCTCGCAACTACCTTTTGCCTCGCCAAATCGCGGCTGGCGCGACCCCATCGTTGGTAGCCAATCGCAAGCAGCGCATAGCCGCTGAACAGCGTAAACTCGAGAAACAGGCTGAGCTTAGTCGCCAGCAGGCTGAACGTATAGCCCAGGTAACACTTACCTTTAAAGCGCGTGTGGGCAGTCAGGGCCGTCTCTATGGATCGATCACTAGCCAGGATATCGCGGCAGGCCTACGCGACGCCGAAGGTATTTCGATTGATCGTCGCATGATTGAATTACCAAATCCAATTCGTGCCACTGGTACGTTCACCGTCCCGGTAAAGGTTGCCCCAAAATTGGAACCAACAATCACTGTCAATGTGGTTGGTAACGCAGAAAGCGCGACCGCAGAGTAAATAGGCAGGGCGGTGCCTGGCAAACTATCGTCAGGAGAGAGGCGACAAATGGCAGCAGGCCTGCTTACGCTCAGGAGACGCTTGCTATGCCACGTTGGATTTACTATTTACTCTTAATGGCCATCGTTGCACCTCTTATTAGCCTCATATGGGGCGAGCAACAGGAAATGGCCATTTTTATTTGCGCGGCTATTAGCCTGGTTCCGCTAGCTGCGCTTATTGGGCGAGCGACAGAAGACTTAGAGTATTATGTTGGTCCAGTAGCTGGTGGTCTGCTAAATGCAACTTTTGGCAATGCCCCTGAGATGATTATTGGTATCTTTGCCCTGCACGCAGGGCTTATTTCTGTTGTCAAAGCTTCCATTGCAGGTTCGATCATCAGTAATGTGCTGCTGGTGCTGGGCAGTTCCTTGATGATAGGGGGCTGGCGCTGGGGTAAGCAGTATTTTAGTGCTCATGATGCCGGACAATACTCAGCGATGATGATACTGGCGGTCGCCAGTCTGCTCATTCCTTTAACTGCTACCTTGCTCATACGAGACGAGCAGCGCATACAATCGCTTAGTGTAGCGGTCGCGGTGGTAATTCTGATAGTATATGTCATGTATCTTGCCGCCCATGTCTTCCACCTACGTTCAAGTCGCCGCAATCCCGAGTTGCGCAGAAAACATGTCTCGTCACCTCCACCATCACCCGAAGAGGAAGCGGAAGAAGCAGAAGTAGCAGCCGTGACCGGTAATGTCGATCCCCACAAAGTAGAGGCACCGGCAACTCCTCCTAAACCATGGCTGATCATATTGGTATTGCTGGTAGCGACTATCGGCACGGCCTGGAATAGCCAGTTGTTGGTAGGTGCGATCAAACCTGTCACGGCACAACTTGGCTGGTCAGAGGTATTTATCGGCCTGGTACTCATCCCTATCATTGGGAACGCAGCCGAACATTCCAGCGCAATATATGCGGCGTACAAAGACCGGATAGATTTGAGCATGGCGATTGCCGCCGGTTCGTCCATTCAAGTAGCGACACTTGTTGCGCCGCTCCTGGTGCTGATCAGCCTTTTCTTTCCTACCCATCTGAATATGGTTTTTCCGCCCCTGGAACTGGCTATCCTCGGCCTGGCCGCTATCCTCTTTGCCTTTATTAGCCTGGATGGTGAGTCCTCCTGGTTTCCCGGCATACAACTGGTAGCTATCTATATAATCTCGTGCATTGTCTTCTTTTTTATACCGGGGTAGGCATCTTTGTGTAGATGTTCGATTGTGATGAAGGCCCTCTATGAGGGCCTTCATCACAATCGAACATGAGTTTCAAAAATGCGGGATAGCTCATGTCATACAACAGCGAGCAGCCGGGTTATTTTTGAATATTAAACAGAGCACGGGGAATCTGGGGTAGGAGATCGGAGGCCAGGAGACCTGCGTGACCGATGTCCTTGCTGACCAGTTCGGATGCGGCGGTGTGAAGGTAGACAGCGGTGCTGGCGGCATCGAAAGGGTCGAGCTTTTGGGCTAACAGGCCAACGACCATTCCGGCGAGAACATCGCCGGTACCGGCGGTGGCAAGGGCAGGGTTAACTGTCCAATTTATACGTGTGTGCCCATCTGGGTTGACAATGATGGTGCAGGCTCCTTTAAGAACAAGCATGACTTGCCACTCGTGCGCCTTACGGCGAGCTAATTCCAGGCGATCAATACTGCCACCTGAGACTTTGAGTCCTTTACAAAGACGACTCATTTCACCGGGATGAGGCGTAATGACTGTACCACGGGGAAGCAGGGTCCACCATTGTTCAAGGGCAGAGAGATTGTTGAGACCATCGGCATCAATCACCAGGTGGGGGCGCTCATCATCCGGCATTGAGCGTAAAGACTCAAGAAGTTCAAGAATGACTTCGCGAATATATGGCGACTGCCCCAACCCTGGTCCGACCAGTAAAGCACGGTAACCCGAGAGACTTTGCATAAGAGCATTGGCTCGTTCAAAGCTGCCAGCGCCTTCTGCGGGGAGGAGAGCAAAGGTGGCTTCGTGCAGGGCGCCGGCATAGATGGGTTGCATCTGCTCGGAAACCGCCAGGGTAAGCAGACCTGCGCCAATGCGCAAGGCAGCAGCACCTGCCAGGTAAGCCGAGCCTGGATAGGGAGGTGAACCGCAAAAAAGCATGACTTTACCAAAAGTGCCTTTGTTGCTATTCAAGGGCCGATGAGGCACAAGCTCATTGATGAGTTCGCCAGTGAGCATCTCGGTAGAGAGATTACGCTCCAGTTCGGGAGGCAAGCCTATCGATCCTACATACAATTCGCCAAGATATTCTCGTCCAGGGAAGAAGAAAAAGCCCTGTTTGGGACAGGCAAGGGTAATGGTGAGATCAACATGAGGCGTAGCGGGGTCAACTTCACCCGTATCGGCGTTCATGCCTGTAGGCAAGTCAACGGCAACCAGGTGAAAGGTTGAGCGCCGCTGGCGTTCCTGCTGGACACGCCCCAGGAGGGTCCGCATGCTCTCAGGAAGAGGTCGTGAGCGTCCCGTACCGAGCAAGGCATCCAGAACATAGTCGGTACGTCGAATAGCGGCCTCCAATTCTGCTGATGTCTCATCTGCTGGAACCTCGCGTGTAGAATTTGCAGTGATCAGCCGGTTTTCTTTCCAGTGATAGAGGCTGATGTGCGCTCCCCACGCTTGCAAATGACGGGCCATGACCAGGCCGTCACCACCGTTATTGCCTGGACCAACGAGGACCAACACTTCAAGTTCACTGATAGCCTGACGCTGGCGTATATAATCAGCCAGGATTTCGGCCGCGCTTTTACCAGCGTTTTCCATTAAGATTTGTGAGGTAAGCCCATATTCGCGCTCGGCGCGTGCTTCCAGGTCACGCATCTCATCAACGGTTACAATATGCATGCTTCCTTCTCTCCGCAGTGTTGCTGCGTTCATTTTATGCTTTCTTTCCCTGCTCTAATTGTAATGCGTGGAAAGAAATGTGGGAAGAGGGAAGGCGGGTGTGATATACTTGCGCCATGAAAATCGCACTGAAGATTAGACCACAACGCAGTACACAGTATACCAACATGGTTGAGACGCTGGCAATACCGGAATTATTGGCCAGCCCGGTGGGTATGGCAATACAAGAAGTTACACCGGTCACACTGGCGGGTCAGGGTTACCTGTTAGCCACGCTCAAAACAGGGGAAACAGAGGACCCAGGAGAGATTAGAAGCATCCAGGAGATGCTTCCCACGCTTTCGCGCCTGGGAGCGACAAGCGAAGTTTACCAATATTTTGCACGCCTGGGCGAGATAGAGGGACCACTGTTACGACCACTGGAACCGCAGTTCAGGCCATTTATACCACTGGAGATGACGGAGGCGCGGCGCTATAGAGGGAAAACCAATGAGATCTTTAGCCAGGTACTGCTCAACGTAGCAATCTTCGCGGGTGCATATGCACAGGAATTTACCAGTCGGCTGAGAATACTTGATCCGCTGGCAGGGGGAGGCACAACTCTCTTAGAGTTGGATGAACGCGGACGAAAGGCTGGCCGCCGCTACCAGTTCGAGATCGGCACAAAAAAAGAGACACGGACGTTGGTGCTGGCGCATGGAGATACGGCGCAGGCGCGCCTGCATATGCAGGAAGTTCCTGGCGGCCCACGCATGCATGCCGTGGTAGGTGACCTGCCCTATGGCATACAACACTTTGGTGAAATCGCCAGCCTGCTGCAAAAGGCGCTATCCGCATGGGAGCAACTGCTTTTGCCAGGAGGAACGCTAGCACTGGCATGGAATGCTACGCGCATCGAGCGAACTAATATGATTGAGTTAGTAGAACGGCATACTTCCTTGAAGGTACGCAACGATCCACCATACACGCAGTTAGCGCATACGGTGGACCGCGTGATTAAGAAACGCGATGTGCTGATAGCGATCAAGTAGTTACTGCAATGCCATGGGAGCGTTCGCAGTGTGACTACAAACACTCCCATTGTCCCGGGTAAATGATTAGCTCAACATTTCTTTCACAATGACAGCTCCTGAGATGGCGCTGTTGGCGGCACTGTAAGAGAAGAGCGCCACGAGACCTTCCTGGCTACCGGTTTTGAAGGTCGAGGTATAGGTCACACTCACCGTAAACGCGGCATTGTTGCCAGTAGGACCTGTAGCGTTGGCATGACCAATATCCGTGTAGAGGTGGTCAAGGATAACCACTTTGCCGATAATCCCCTCAAAGGCACTTCCTTTACCGGTGACAGTGGTGGGGCTAGTGAGGCGATCACGGTCCTGGGGACTGGTAATAGTCATACCCGGCGAAGTAACCGATGTGGCCTCCCAGATACCCCCATTAGTATTACCTTCAAGGCGACTGAGAGTGACGGTAATCGTACTCCCGCCGGCAGAGGTACTTTTAACGCTCACTACAGCATTCGGATCATGCAGGCCTCCGCCGCTAACAATGGTAGCTGGGGAGCTGGCTGACCATTTCAAGAGGTTTGCGGCCAGGGACTGAGAGGTCTGCGTCGCGCTTAAGCGCCAGGGCTGCTGGCCCTGGTTGACCTGCTGCTGCAGGGTTTCAGCCTGATAGCGCGTCAAGTCGGGATAAATGCCAGGGAAAGCTACAGGAACGAGCGTACCCGCTCCATCGGACCATTTGAATTCACGGAAGAGATCGGGCGTCAGACTTGCGTTAGGCTGACCCTTGTTGAGGCTAGATGCCTGGTCTACTTCAGCAGTTATGATGGTGTTATAGTTACTGATAAGCGCATCACCTTTATAAAGGCCCTGGAGTTTGAAGAGTTGGGTGGGACTGGGCTTCGTAATGTTGTTATAAACATAGGTATCCACGATTCTGCCCGTTCCATCATAACCAACCAGGATCAAGGCTTGCAAAGAAGGCTGACCAATCAAGTTGGCACAGGTGACACGTGCAACTTTACTGACACCGCTCTGTGTACCAACAATAGGGTCCCAGTAGCTGGGATCTTTGACAGCAGCAGGACAGGCTTGCGTGCCTAATCTTACCTGGGGAGTGGAACTAGCAGCAGTAGTTGGCGTTGAGCCAGCGATAGCTGTAGGTGTCGAGGTGTTAGTGTTGCCAACATTATTACTACACGCGGTTATGCTCAGCACAATGAACAGCAACAAACCTGCGCTTAGAGAGATGCGCTTAGCCTGGAACCAGAGAAGTGTTTTCATAGGGTCTCCTAATTAATCAAGGAAAATGTGTTATCTTTTTGAGGTTATAAGTTCGGCCAAATGGAATAATCTTTTGTTATTCTGAATATATTATATGCTCTTACTTACTCCTCATACACTGCATATAAAAGCTATACTATTTGATTGTATCAACGTAGCAGGGGGTACATATGTTTCACCTTGATTGTATCAACGTAGCAGGGGGTACATATGTTTCACCTGAAGGTTGCAAAGGGATATTTGCTACTCGGCCTGCCATTCCTGGACAGTTTTATCAGCAGAGGCGGATGCGAATGTCAATATGAGCATGTCTTATTGATATCTTATAGCTTCAGCCGGGCTGACACGCCCGGCCTGCCAGGCGGGAAGCAAGGCTCCCAGGAAGGAGGCCAGGAGGGCTATACCGACAATGAAGCTTAATTCTTGCCAGGGGATGCTGAAAGTCAGACCGGTGTTATATTGCTCAAAGAAATTCGCAGCGAAAATATTGCTTGAGAGCAACAAGCCAAGGATAATCCCCAGCAGACTACCAAGAGCTCCAACAAGGAAAGATTCACAGAGAAAGGCCCCCTGGATAAGGCGACGTGAACAACCAAGGGCGCGCAACATACCTATCTGCTGGCGGCGTTCGACGACCGCACGGGTACCTGTGATGGCAAGGGCGGTTACACCGAGAAGGAGGGTTAAGCCAACGACAGCGAGCAGGACATTGCTAAGAAAAATGCGCGGTCCACGCACTTGCCAGATGGCATCTTCCAGGACAGTGGTTTCTAGCCCATTATCCAGGAAGGCCGAGCCGAGGGCAAAAGCCAGGGCGCGTTTATCCTGACCAGGAGCCACTTTAAAGTAATACGTTTCAGCATCGGGCGTAGAGGGATTGACGTTCCCTTGCGTATAGGCAGCCTGGGGAATATAGAGACCGAAGTGGCTACTATCGCTATTATCTACAACACCAATGATAGTCAGTTTGATGGCAGGTGTAGCCACAGACAGGGGCTCGGTAGGTGATGGAGTCTGGATGCCTGTAACCCATACGGGAGTAGCAGGGAAGGTAGTATCTCCCTGGTAGACGCCGGACAACGAAAAAGTATAGGGGTTATCAAAGCCAGGTGGACGAACCGGCATCCCAGTATCAACAGGCAGGGGTGCATTAGGATCGTAGACAGGTGCGTTGAGAAAGCTATCGGGACGATAGGGCAGAGCATTACTATCAATCAAGGCATAATTCGGGTGTGTTTGCAAAGCCTGCCAGACGGCAGTATCGCTCTCGAAGCCATGTGCCCGTGCCGAGAGATGCAAACCGAAGCCACGCAAAAAACCACCACTGACGACCTGGGCAGGATAGACCTGCCAGGAGGGGTTTGTGTTACTTAGTTGAATCACACCTACGGCAGTGGCGGTACGCACCCCTACAGCAGAGAAGGCATGAGGATCGATGCCATGCGTGATGAGAGCAGTGCGCAGGTCAGGGAGAGGCTTAAAATAAGCCACAGCCTGGATATCATAGCCACCCGTTTGTGTATCAATATTCGTGTAGGAGCTCTGCATAGCATTAGTAATTACGGCCATAACAGTCATGGCAAAAACCACCAGGCTAAACATGACAACGCTTAAGCCTGTACGGAAACGACGATGCAGTGGGTAGGCAGACGCCAGGCGAGTCAAGGTATACAGGCTGGGCAAACGCGAACACAACACCAGTACCGGACTGATAAGCCAATCAGCATAGGTGATTAACACCCATGTTGTACCCAGGACCATCATCAGACCGGCCAGAAAGAAAATTTCTATGCCACCAAAAAAACGCGGCAAGCCGAGTCGGGCAAGGACATCAAAAGGCAAGGTCCAATAGGCCACGATGGTCAAACCGACAACAGCAACAAATATTTTATGCGCCCAGCGTCTATTGAGCAAGTCCCAGAACTGACCGGGCAAGCGCGAAGTATCGCTCTGATAGTGGATCATAGTTCCGTCATGCTGTTGCAGAGAAGGAACGGCTTTTGCCCTGCGCGCCAAAAAGAAGGCTATCAAGCGCATAAATCCCTGGATGGCCGCCTTTAAGATCAGACCGCCGCCCAGAACGATCAGAGAAAGTCCGAGTGAAAAGTAGGCGATGAGGGATTGCTGCAAACCCTGCTGCATAAGCCAGTAGCCAAGCAGCAATGGCAAGAAACCAAGCAAGATAAGGGCACGCAGCAGGCCAATAAAAGCGTCGGGAAGCTGGGCCAATTGGCGCGAGATCCGGCCTACATCTTTTTGGTGCCAGAACAGCAGACGTTTACCAACAATGGCACATACATGTAGCAGGCGCAGACAAGCTTCACCAAGCGAAAGCTCCTGCTGCTGCGGCTCTGGTAGATCGCGCATGGCTTCAACAACTGTCATACGGCTGACAAGCCAGGAAGATAGAGCGACAGAGCAGAAGGTGAAGATGACGCCCAGGCAGTAGGCAATCAGGAGGCTGTGAGGCTGAAAAGTGAGCTGGAGCGGGAAGTTGAAACGCTTCAGCGTAGGACTGAGTACATAGACGAGCAGCGCTCCAATACCTATGCCAGCGCCCAAACCAACAAACGAGGCCAGGAGATCGTACACGGTACCTTCAAAGAGGAACATCAGGATGAGATGCCTGCGTTGCACGCCGATAGCGCGAGCCATACCCATTTCGAGGCGTCGTTCAGCGGCCAGGAGCACAAATATCAGAAAGATCAAGAGCAGACCAATGGCCAGGGCAAAGAGCGAAAAAAGCGCAAAGACGCGGGCAAAAAGGTCCTGAGCTTTCTGCGAACTCTGAACCCCCAGTTCTTTCACCTGGCTAATAAATATGCCAGCAGGTAATGTATCACGTAAGCGTTCTGATAAACGTTCAGAGATCGCGGCATTACTAACGCCTCTGCTGCTACGATTGGAGATGAAAATTTCTGTGATATCGTCAGAGCGACTCTCGATATTGCGAAAAGTCTCAATATTGCTCAGAATATATGGCGTTGCGCCAACAAGGCCGCCGTCAGCAACAATATCAACGACACGCACGCGATAGCGCACCCCTTCCCAGCGTTTAGAGTAAAGGTAGAGACTATCGCCTGGATGAGCATTGAGCAAGAGAGCCGTAGTATGGTTGAGGTAGACATCGTTTGTGCCAAGAGCAGTAATCGTGAGATGCTTCTGACCGTTATCCTGGAGCATACCGCCAAAGCCCTGTTCACTGCCAGGAATAATAGCAAGAGCCGTGACTTTTGAGCGTACCTGGCGCGAGGTTTCATCGGCCACCAGCAGATCATTTTCGACTATAGCCGCTGACACGGCGGCAATATCGCTATCCTGCTTTTTCAGGTTAACGATTCTATAGTAGTAGCCATCAGGAAAAAACCCAATCGAGCCATGTCCACCTTGAATGGTCTCATCAACGCTACCAAGATTATAGACAGCGACGCTTTGTACGGCTCCGGTAATCACGTCACCGGTTGCCAGGACACTGGATAAAAGGGTGGTGGAAAGCATGAGTGCAAAGATAATCAACCACATCTGGGTGCGGCGACGAGGGATATTACGCACACCTATCTTAAAAAAAAGCAGGTTGCTAAGAGCCAGCAGAGCTACAACGCCGATAATAAGCAACGTTGTAAACAAGAGTATATTCGTAAGTGTGTCAATGGGAATACCAAAAAGTTGTGTCATGGTTTAGCCTGCAAAGCCTGGTAAAATAGCTCGGCAATCTGTGTATAGCCCAGCGTACTGGGGTGAAGACCATCTGCACTAATATCTTCAGGATGACTACGTAACTCACGCCATTGTGCGTAAAGGTCCACAAGTGTGATATGGTGGCGCTGTACAACGCCGGCAATGGCGTTATTGTAATCCTGGATTTGCGTATACAGATTTTGTGCATCTAGCCCACTGAAATAGGGTAAAAGTGTGAGATCTGGAACATTGGCGATGACGATATGTGTATGTATGTTCGCTCTTTGCACGCGACTAACCAGGAGATCAAGGTCATGTGTATAGTTGGCAATAGGTACGGCATTGGCCAGGTCATTGACGGCCAGCCAGATGGTAACGAGATTGGGATGAGCGTCAATAGCAATAGGAACTTCGACGTTGAGAGCCTGGTGTAAGGTAATGCCCGGGACACCAAGGTTGACCAGGCGCACACCAGAACCAAGTTTCATAGCCAGGTCGTCGGGCCAACTTTGCGTCTGTGGATCATCGGCACCAACACCGAAGGTATCAGAGGCTCCAATGGCAACATAGGTCAGCCGCGCACGAGGTGCCTGTTGCAGTTGAAGCGCGTGGCCTCCAGACTGCACAGTTGGGGGAGAGTTACAGCTGATCAAAAAGAGCAGCGTAAAACAAAGCACAGAGGCTGAACAAATATAGCTCAGCCACGCGCTACGTCTGCTAAAGATGATGGCACACCTAGGGTTGTTGATATTAACGAAGCAATCCACTGAGTACAGAAATGATAGCGAAGAGCACGACAAAGGTGATGGTCAGGTTAAAAATTAAGCGCTCTACACCACGGCGTGTCTTAAACACCGAGCCCGCGCTACTGCCACCAAAGGCGCTTCCCAGACCAGCTCCACGCGCCTGGAGCAGAACAAAGAGAATAACGGCAACAGACAGTATGATCTGTATGACACGAATTGCTGGAAGCCAAACAGCCAAGATATATTCCTCACTTTCAAGTTTACCTACCGATTACCTGCGGAATTATATCACACTCTTATTTATACGTCGAGAGTTACTTCCTCTGACATCTT
>WNFI01485485.1_pt1 | contig 10496 bp, 16 predicted proteins | sample 5400471 | NCBI WGS metagenome assembly WNFI01 (sample SAMN13153348, study PRJNA577476) | soil metagenome | isolation source: 100 cm saprolite on Douglas fir-dominated hillslope | place: USA:California | collected 2013-09-17 | reverse complement strand
CCTACTTCACCTCGCTGCCATTCCGCTTGGCAGCTTAACCTCGGCAGGCACTCCACTTATCGACGCGGAAAATCTGTTCAGACAACCGGGACCACCTCAAAGTGCTGGTTGTCGACATTTATAAGGCGATGATCAGCGCCCGGTCTGGCGTGACTGCGAACAAGCGCTGATCGACCTGTCGTGCGACGCTGGCGCATCAAAGGCAGCATCATCCCGGCCCGGCAACTGGCGCGGCAGTGGCGTCCCTGGATAGCGATCTACGCTCTCACTTTAATGAACAGCCCTGCTCCTGCAGCTTAATAATCTCGGTGGAGAGCTTGTCGACGCGTTGCCTCAATGCGGCGAGAGCGAGCGACGTCGCTTTAAGAGCTGCGGAATGCTGAGGACGAAATTGATATCGTCTTCCCCCCCTCGAACCAGTGCCAATAGCTCCGCTTCGTACTCTTCGTGAACTGCAGGAAATATTCTGCAGTAATCTTCCGCCGCCATAAGTAAAAAAGGTGGTCGTCCGGAGAACACCGGGCCCGAACGGTCTGAACGACGAGCTTGGCGTTGCGAGCGAGTGAGTTGCCTACGTCGGCCATGTGATAGGGCGCGGGCTCGCAGCGCCTCTCAGCATCGCCGCCCTCCTTCCGGTCCATTCGAGCCTTGAAGAATGCAAGACATGGCCGGGCTACTTGCGGCGATCGCGCGCAGCACGCGCTCGCGCAGAATCAGATTAGCCGGAAGGACGTTGGACTGCGGCTTCGAGAGAGCCTCGAGGAAGGGCTGAAGGCACCATGCGTGTCTCGTAGACAAACACGAGACGTCGTGTCATCTCAGGCCGGTCCCGCGTCACCTTGAAGAAGAACCGCAGCACCGTCACCGTCGCAGTGAGCTCTGCTTTATCTCTTCGTGATTACGTACCATCCTCTTACGCTTCTTGCCGATGCTGCGTTGGATGACGGAATATTTATTGTTCAGGGGCGATCCTTAACGGAAGGACGCTGGTTAGGTTCGTTTAATTGGCTCACCCTCCGAACGGGACCAGGCTATCCTTTATTTCTGGCGGTCAATTTCTGGCTGGGGTTGCCAATAACATTCGTCCACGCGATGTTCTTCTGCGGTGCGGTGGGGCTTTTCAGCTGGGCAGTCAAAAGTGTCTCGCGATCTGGCCTCATTGGCCTATCGAGTTTCGTGTTGATCCTGTGGCATCCCGTCTTTCTTGGCACCCAGGCTATCAGGGACACTATTTATACAGGGCAGCTTTTTTTGGTTTTCGCGTGCGCATTGGCGGGCCTGTGGGACCGGTGGAAGAATCCCGAGACCGGCGAGTCCGTGATATCCTGCACGATCATCGTCACGGGGGCCAATGCGCTGACGCGGCCGATTCACGACCGGGCCGCCGCCTCGGAGTTTCTCGTGCTCCTTTTCCTTAAGGGCAAGATTGAGATGCGCGATTTGACTGTCGCGGTCCGAAAGCACGTGATTTAGCGCAGCGAGCTTGGCGTCCAGCTGACTCAAGGCTTGAGTATATTCTCGAACCGTCTCTGAATTTCCTACTGCTTGCTCCAGGAAACCACTTCCGAATGCCGGCAACGCAGCATTTGAGGCCAGACCGATCCAATAGACCGCATCGATCATTTCGTCGCTGCACGCGAGGGCGGTGCCCTCCTCGTGAATCTTCGCCAACCTGACGTTCGGGCCTTTGCCAACCACAACGGAGCCGAAAGCGACGCGTTGGCCATAGAACGAGGCATTCGTAAAATGCCGGCGCAGCAATCCAGCAAATTCGTGATGATATAGTTCCTTGACGTGGAATTCGTTTTTGTAGCCAGGGACATCAGAATATCGATACTTGTCGGGCATGGAAACGATTAACAGACCGTCCGGACGCAAGACACGCTTAACTTCGGCCATCATCTCATCATGCTGATCATGATGTTCCAGCGTCTCAAAGCTCACGACGACATCGATGCTCGCGTCCGGCAGTGGAATGTCGGCGCAGCTGCCCACCATGAACCGCAGATTCTGGCGCACATAGGCCCTTTGGGAGTGTTGCACAGCATCGTGCGCAATATCGACTCCAACGACGCAGTTCGCGACGCTTGAAAGCATCGCCGACCCATAGCCCTCGCCTGAAGCAAGGTCGAGCACATCCTTGCCGTGGCAAAGCTCGCGCGCCAGCAGATACCGATGCCTATGCTCCAGCTCGATGTTGCCTTTAACGCCCGGCACGTAGCGCTCGCCGGTAAAGTTCATTCCGCTGGTACCTTCGGCGTTCATGAATGACCTTGCGTTGAGAGCGTTCGAAGCACGATCCGATCCATCGGCCGACGCAATCGGAATTCCGCGACCGCCGCGGAAAGCAGAGGGCGCGTCTCCGGCACCGGCGCGGCGATCTGGCTGCGGGGCGCCGCGGGCGCGACCACGCGCTCAGCGACCTCGCGGAGGGCAGCCGCGGACGGACCATCGTTGTGCGCCATGCGATCGGCTCCCCCGCAGGCAGTAGGCCACGCAAGGTCTCGCCCAACTTGCAGGCAAGATCAATCGAATAATTAAGAGGGAGTGCCGCGGGTCAGGTCTTGGGTGCGCAAAGGTCGCCCTCCAACAATGCCCGCTGTAGGGGGCGACCCTCAAAGGCGCTAAGTTGAGCCTCGTGGACTCCCTCCCTTTGTGGGGGAGGGTTGGGGTGGGGGGTCCCGCCAGGGGCACGGTCGTGCTCCTCGACCCCCACCCTCGACGCCTCCCCACAAGGGGGAGGGGAGACGGCGGAGGGACCGTCAAGCCTTAACTTAGCGCCGATGGGGGCGACCTTGTGGTCGCCCGGTTTGAGCATCGCGTGCACTTGGCCGGAGTGCTAAAATAGTAGTATGCTGGGACCTTCAGGCCGCCCATCGCGCGCCCGGAACAGGGCGACCACAAGCGCCATGCCTACGTCATCCTTACGATCGACACGAACCCGCTCATCTCTTTTCACGATGCACGAGCACGAACCCATGGTCATCGCTTTTCACGATGCTCCGATCCTTATCAGATTGGCCAGCAGCCCGCAGCAAGAGCAACGCGGCCCTTTGAACTATGGGCCCGGATTGCGCCCTTCGGCGGTCCCACCTCGCGGGTAATGGGCAAGAGGATTGATGCCAGCTGCGCGGACGTCGGGATTATGGTCGAGGTACCAGTCGGTGTCAAAGAACGGGTTCGGGTCGCGTCCCTCAGCTGCTCCGTACCGCAAATAATGCACCAGCGGGTTGGCGCCGACGGCGCGGACGTCGGGATAGCGGTTAAGATACCAGTCGGTATCGAAAAGTGGGTTGGGGTCCCGGCCCTCCGCGGCGCCATGCAGTAGGTAATGAACGAGAGGATTGATGCCGGCGGCACGGACATCGTCATTGCGCTCAAGATACCAGTCGCTATCGAACAGGCCGGACGGCGCGATCAATCTGACCCTTGCCAGAAGTACAAGATACTCGCGAAGGCGGGTGCCAGAGAGCATCGTCCATCGAACGCGTTTCACCATGCGAGCGATATCCCATGCGACTCGCCACCGGGCAGCGATCTCTCGAAACGGCCGGGTGATGCGCCAGCTGGTACCGCTGCGGACGGCATCAAGCTCTTTATGGGCGGCTGCAGCCTCAGCCCGATCAGCCCGGATGCGAGCGGCTGCGAACTCCACCGCTTTCTCGTCTAAAGCGGCTTGCCGATCAGCCCAGTCTTGGTGAGCGGCCGCGAGCGCGGTATCGAGTTCGACATTCACGCTGCGCGCCGTGGCGAGCGCCGTATCAAGTTGGGCCATCTCGCTGCGCGCCACGGCGAGCGCCGCGTCAAGCCCGGCCATCTCGCTGCGCGCCACGGCGAGCGCCATGCCAAGTTCGGCCTTCTCACGGCGCTCGGCGGCGCACTGCGCAGTCAGCTCCGCTGCCTGGCGCACCTTTTCGTCAAGGGCAAGGTTGAGACGCGCCTGCTCGGCGGTCAGGCGGGAAACTTCGACTTCTCGCTCGCCCATGGCCGCACTCAGCCGGGTTTCCAGCCTTGCCTTTTCCTCGCCGCTGGCCTTCAAGGCTTGAGTGTATCCTAGAACCGTCTCTGAATTTTCTATTGCTTGCTCGAGGAAACCACTTCCGAATGTTGGCAATACAGCATCGGAGGCTAGACCGATCCAATAGGTCGGATCGATCATTTCGTCGTCCCACGCGAGGGCGGCTCCCTCCTCGCGAATCTTCGCCAACTTGACGTTCGAACCCTTTCCAACCACAAACGAGCCGAAAACGACCCGTTGGCCATAGAACGAGGCATTCGTAAAATGCCTGCGCAACAATCCAACAAATTCATTGTGATATAATTCTTTGACGTGGAATTCGTTTTTGTAGCCGGGCACATCCGAATAATGATACTTGTCCGGCGTTGAAATGATCAGCAAGCCGTCGAAGCGCAATACACGCTTAACTTCTGCCATCATCTCGTCATGCCGATCATGATGTTCCAGCGTCTCAAAGCTCACGATGACATCTACACTCGCGTCAGACAGCGGAATCTTGCCGCAACTGCCCACCATGAAACGCAGATTCTGGCGCACATACCTTCTTTGGGAATGTTGGACGGCATCGTGCGCAATATCGACTCCCACAACGCACTTGGCGACGCTTGAAAGCATCGCCGACCCGTAGCCCTCGCCTGAAGCAAGGTCGAGCACATCCTTGCCGTGACAAAGCTCGCGCGCCAGCAGATACCGATGCAAATGCTCCAACTCGATGTCGCCTTTAACGCCCGGCACGTAGCGCTCGCCCGTAAAATCCATTCTGCACGTGCCTTCGGGGTTCACGAATGACCTTGAATTGAGATTGTTCGATAGGACGATCTATCCAACGGCTAGGCGATCGTTGCGGGAGTGCGCGATCCCGGCTCAGGGCGCGTCTCGGGCACCGGCGCGGCGGCGCGGGCGGCGATCTGGCTGCGGGCCGCCGCGGGCGCGGCCACGCGCTCGCCAACCTCGCGGTGGGCCGCCACGAACGGACCATCGTTGTGCGCCATGCGATCGGCTCGCCGGGAAGGCAGTAGGCAGCGCAAGGTCTCGCGCAACTTGCAATGAAGATCAATGGAATAATTCTGGACAGAAGAATACGCCGGCCTCGCACTGGGGTACCGTATTTGTTGAAGATGGCGTCGCCTGCACAGCGACCAACCCAACTTCGCGGCATTCAATCAGTGGTTGTGCGCCATGCCGAGGCTGCAGCCGTCAGTGCGATCGCCAGTGGATCGCAGCACAACACCATCATCAGTATCAGCCACCTAATCGCCCGCTCGCGGTCAGCGTCGGCGCCAAGAAGCTCGGCAACGTAGCGGATAGGCGCATACTCAGTCTCGATCTGCAATCCCTTGCCGCCCAAGGCGACGCGCTCGGCTTTGAGGTCTGCAAGGGCCTTACCTTCACGTTGGCGCTATGCCGCAAGCGCACGTCACGGGTTTTGCGTGCAGCCTCGATGGCCGTGAGTGCAGTCGTGGTCCGGCCGCGCTTGGCCGCTTCCTCGATCGTCGAATCGATCTGGCCGAGCCGACGATCGAGATCGGCAACGGTGTGGGCCGCAACCTCGACCCGGGCGGCAAGAGCTGCGTCCTCCATCTCGATCGCAGATGTAGCTTGACCACGCTCGCCTACAGGGGCGGCGACGAGTTGAGCATAAACGCCAGTCGCATTGATGACGGCAAGGCCGGCGACGAGCACAGCGAGGGTAAGGCGCCAGACCGGGGCCGTCACACGCCACCGCCGGGCGAGCCCATCCTGCGGTCACGAGCTTGGCACCCTCCATCGCGAACGCCATAACAACCACGGCCAACGAGGCGCCTGGGAACAGCACCACCATGCCCTTGATCGAAAAGAAAGCCGCCGCACCGGCCAGGACAATCGCAGCCACGTACGCGGCCACGTCGATGCTGGCATTCGGCGCGCTGTCCGCTACCGCGATGACATTGCCGTGGCGGGTAACGAGGCCCTGCTTTTGCCAGGCTTTCAGGCGCCGGCTGGCGCGCTGTCGCTGCCATTCCCAGCAGCGGCCCAGCTGGGCCGCCGGCAGGTTGGTGCGCCTGCCCGGCTGACTGTGCAGCCATTCAAGCGCCGCCGCGTGGTCGAGCGGCCGAACGGATGCGATATCAGGCATGGCGTGTTTCCCAGCGTGTGAGTTTTCATCTCGTCATTTGAGGCGGCACCGGCGCAAGCCGATGCCGCCAGCGTTGTGCCCGTCAGTCGAACCGGACCGTAACGCTGCCGCGGTGATGCGCCCCCCGATCACCCAGCAGTTCGCGGAGATGCTGGGCCACGTTGGATGCGCTCAACGCGGCGCGCTCGATCTCACTGCGCAGGGTTTGCATTTCGACCACCAGGTGCACGAGCGCGCCGGCGGCAAGGATTCCGTCAGATTGTTGAGACGGCGTGTCACGCAGCACCACCGAGGTGGCGCGAGCTCTTAGCCTTTCGGCGAGTGCGTGCACCTCAGCCGATGTCAATGTGATTGGGTTCGCGGCTAGTCGCCTGATTCAGTCAAATTGAAGGGTATAGATGCTTGAGTTTAATGCGAGCATCTGTGGTGGTGAAGTGCCAGTCTGCCTTGGTGTGATTGGCATTGCGCTCTTGCTGCCAAGCGGCGATTTCGTCGATGAGTGTCTGTTTGTCGGGAATGCGGCGGTCGAGGCATTGGGTGGACGAAACGCCGAGTTCGGATTCTGCGAGGTCAAGCCAACTGCCATGTTTGGGCGTGTAGCGCCACTCGAAGCGTTCAACCAGCCGCCGCGCTTCGGCGGCTGGGAAAGCCTCGTAGAGTGAGGCCTTGCCATGAATGTTGAGATTGTCCTGGATGAGCACGATGGTGTTGGCGCGCGGGAAGTGAATGTCGGCCAAATCCTTCAAGACATGGGCATAATCGATGGCGGTGTGGCGGTCCGTCACCTTGACGTGGCGCCAGCCTTCGAGCGGCGCGAACAGCATGAACAGGTTGGCGGTGCCGTTGGCTCGTACTCGTAATCGACACGGGCCGCGCGTCCGGGCTTCATCGGGATCGGCACGCGCGTCTCGGCAATGAGTTGCTTGGAGGTTTCGTCCAGGCACACCAGCGGCCGGTCGGGATCGCGAGGCCGCATGTAGACGGCGAGCACATCTTCCATCGCCGCTACAAAGGCGCTGTTGGCCTTCGGCGGGATAACCCAGCATTGCCGGCGATGCGGCTTGAGGCGGTTTTTTTAAGCGTGCGCCCGATCGTGGAGTCGCTCGCGCGCTCGACGATGCCGAGTTCTACCACCTTGTTCTCCAGCAGCCGCAGCGTCCAGCGCGCGCGTCCCTTGGGCGGCTTGGAGCGGGCCAGGGCGATCAGCTTGGCTTCCTTTTCGCCGTCGAAAATGCGCGACACGGCTGACGTCTTGGGCTGCTTGCGGCTTAAAACCGCCTCGAAGCCTTCTTCCACCAGTTGCTTACGCACGCGGTAGACCATGGATGGGCTGGTGTCCAAGGCAGCAACGATCCTGCTGTCGCTCCAACCTTCGCCAGCTTCCGAGACATCGGCCTTCAACAAAATGCGGGCTTTCAGCAGTCGCCGCGCCGGGCCTTTGCCCTTGCGGATCAGCGTCTCAAGCTGCTGGCGTTCTTCGCTGCTCAACCTCACAACGTACTTCTTTACCGCAATCTCCTTCCGAGCCATGATCCCCTCCCTCGCCAACCGTGGCGAGGGAAGCGAATCGCAAAATCCTTTCAAATTCGTTGAAGCAGGCGACTAGCCATCATGAGGTCCTTCCTCGTTACGCCGATGCGTTTCCGACTTCGCGATCTGGGCACACGGCCGCGTCCGGCTCAGGCGGTGGCGTTCCAAAGCTGGGCTGAAGAGTGCCATCACTCAGGCGGGCTTTTCTCCACAGCTCGCGAGCGACCTTGACCGGATCTATGCTGACCCGCTCCCACCACGCGCGCTCATCGCTGGCACGATGAGCCTCTCGGTGATGGGTCCGGCACAGGGGGACAGCGAATTCGTCGCTCACTTTTCGGCCGAGCGCACGCGGTTGCATGAAGCCAAGATGGTGTGGATCGGATGGCTTTCGCCCACATACGAGGCAGGCCTCTTGGGCCACAAGCCGGAGGTGCTCCCTGCTGCGGTACCGTCTCGGCTCGGCAATCGTGAGGGCGCTTTTGTCGACGTGTTCGGCCTTGAGTTCGGCAGGCGCCCGTGAGCGCCGCTGTCGGCTGCCTTTGCGAGGCCCCAACGCGGCCGGTCGTGTTTCTTCCGCTGAATGATCTGGGCTGGCAACCGATCCAAGTGATGATGCGACCCTTGGCGGACCGACCACTTGATCTTCCGCGGACGCTTCTGGACCTGATTCCAGAATCTGCATACGATCCCGAAACGCAGTTTCGACGGCGCCGGCGTCCTCTGCGGTGAGCGTGTTCTTTGCCGCGATGCTCCCGCGAGCCCAGTCGACGGCGACGTCGATCGAGCCGAGGCCCGCGATCTCGGCTGCCAGCTTATGGCGCATTGCAGCCGACGCTTCGGCGCTAAGCAGTGGCACCGAGGACCGTAGTTTGCGAGGCGAACCCTTTCGATAGGGCGGACGGGAATCGGTTGCTCCCGCTTGTCCGTTCGACTTCTGCAGATTCCTGGAATCTGTGATGCCGCCATCTAATTTCATGCCGGGCAGATCGGGCGCATCGAGATCGTCTTCTCCGGCGATTCCAACAAGCGTGAACAGGGCATAGCGCCGGGCATATGTGAGCGCCGCGCCCATTTATGCGGTGCGGCGGTCTCGCTGACCGGACAGACCGGCCAGTCGGAAGATACCCATTCCCCCGAGGAGTGGGCGAGCACCGTGGTCAACCGGACGAGTCCTGCGTCCTGATCGATCGAGGTGGTCTGCACGGTCGCGATCTCGTGCTTGCCCAAAGCCTTGCGGACGAGATCGAGCCCGCTGGAGAGCGAAGCATAGCGGAACGTACGCTCGCCCTCCCTTGGAAATGGCGACTTGATCGTGGCGACTAGCGACTTCTCCGGATTGGTGAGCTCGATCTGGGCCTTGGCGAGAGCGGCCGCAATAGCGCCGATCGATTCACTGGAGCGCTGCATGGCCGGCCTCCAGTTCAAGCAGATCGAAGCTGATGGCGCCGGATTTCGAGCGCTTGGCGCGGATGCCATGCCCGATGGCCTCCTTGGCATCCTCGGGCATGAGGCTCTTCAATTCGATCTTTGCATTCTCATGTTGCAGAAATGCCGTTCGGGTTTGGCGAAACACCGCGGCGAATTCCGTCCAGGCATTGGACGAACTCATATCGACGACGCGGACTGCCTCGATGCGGGGTCGCGGCGGCTCGGCAATGAACAATCGAGGGGACTCGCCGCTCTCGACGCAGCGCCAGAACTTCTTCTCGGCAGTCAGGAGTAGATGCTGATAAAGGGAATCGGCCGCGATCGTGATCTCGACCCATTTGCCGCCGCCCGTGATAACCGACAACACTGCAGTCGTGGCATTGGTCACCCACATGTTGTGCTGGAGCTGCGGCATGTATTTCTCCGCCGCGCCTTCCTCTGAGAATGACCACGGCAGCATGAACTTGGCTTCGAAGACCGCCCCGCCCGGCTCCACCATTCCGTCGAGGGTGGCCGCCATCCACTTGATCACCGGGTGCCGGACCTTTCGCTGAACGTCCTTGATGGCCTGCCCCGTATTTCGCTGATACCAGTGCCGATTGAGGGGCTCAGTCACAACCCCGAGTTGGACGATCAGATTGCCCGGGCTCAACTTCGCCGCGCTTCTCCCGCCATAGGCGGAGCAGCACATCTTCATCATAGCCCATGATAATGCGGGCGTCCGAGCCGCCGATAAAGCTGCGTCTCACGGCGGAATCGGTTATCCTTTTAATGTGCATGTCTCTTCCTCCAGCTCGGGTGTGTGCTCAAGGTCGATGATGTAAATCATATCATCTTATGTAAATGAGATCAAGCCGATGGGCAGAAAAATTACTGGCGTTCAACTGCGAGCGGCCCGTGCCTTGCTCCGATGGAGTGCTCTTGACCTCGCTGCCGCTTCAAAAGTTGGTGTGGCGACTATCCGTCGGGCGGAGGTTATTGATGGCGAAATCCCAGTGACGGCCGCTAACGAAGCTGCGCTACGCCGCACGCTGGAAGCCGCAGGCGTAGAACTCATCGAGGAAAATGGTGGAGGGGTGGGGGTTCGACTGAAGAAGCCATTGAGAAAGCAACCGAAATTGCTAGCGAGGAGAGTAAAGCGTTAACCCATCACTGGTTCACAACGTCTCGCTAACGTTCACTCGAAAGCGCGGTTGAGGCCCGTCCCCTCATAACGGGGAACGGGCTAGGCCAGTCTGGCAGCTTTGGTTAGGCCGACATGGCAAGCGACTTGATCTCCGCGCCGGTTTGAAAATGACCGCTTTTTGGCGTGCGCCGTGGCAAGGCGGCGCTTTCCAGTGGGTGCAAGTCCCACCCGGCAAACCGCTCCAGCCGGAAGCAACCGGAGCAGCTATGGAGGAA
>WNFI01103499.1_pt1 | contig 10496 bp, 7 predicted proteins | sample 5400471 | NCBI WGS metagenome assembly WNFI01 (sample SAMN13153348, study PRJNA577476) | soil metagenome | isolation source: 100 cm saprolite on Douglas fir-dominated hillslope | place: USA:California | collected 2013-09-17 | reverse complement strand
CAAAAAGATCGAAAAGACGCTGGCGACATTGCCCGAAACCGCTCGCGTCGCGCTCAACGCCGACGACCCGCGCGTCGCCGAGATCGGGCTCAGCCTGCCGCACAGGCCGCTGTGGTACGGCCTCGACGATCAATCCGTAGCCACCAGGACCCTCCCGCACGCCGCCGACGCGCGCACGTGTCCGAAGTGCGGCGCGAGCCTCATCTTCGACGCGGTCTACGTCGGCCACGACGGCGTGTACAGGTGCCCGAATGGCGACTTCAAGAGGCCAGACCCTGAGCTCACGGCAACAGACATCAAGCTGGACGGCTTCGAAAGCCTCGCCCTGACCATCAAGGGCACGCGCATCGAGATGCCGCTCGGCGGTCTCTACAACTGCTACAACGTGCTCGCCGCCTACGCGACGGCGTGCAGCCTCGGCCTCGATCCGGCCTACATCGCGGAGCGCCTTAGGACATTCAAGGCCGCCTTCGGCCGACAGGAGCGCGTCGAGTTTCGCGGCCGCCACCTCGTCGTCGTGCTCAGCAAGAACCCCGCGGGCTTCAACGAGACCGTGCGCACCGCCGTCGACCTCGCGCAGGGCAAGAACTTCATCCTCGGCCTCAACGACCGCAAGGCCGACGGCACCGACGTGTCGTGGATCTGGGACGTGGACTTCGAGCAGCTGAAGGACAGGGCCGAGGTCGTCATCCCCGCCGGCGTGCGCGCGTACGACCTCGCGGTCCGCCTGAAATATGCCGGAGTGAAAGCCGAGGAGCCGCAGACCGACCCCGGCAGGGCGCTCGACCTTCTCATCAGGCACACGAACGAGGGCGACGTCGCCTTCCTCCTCTGCACGTACACCGCGATGCTCGATCTTCGGTCCGAGCTCGTTAGGCGGGGCTGGGCGCAGCCCTACTGGGAAACATGAAGTTCACCGTGGGCTGGCTCTACCCCGACCTGATGAACATCTACGGCGACCGCGGCAACATCCTCACGCTGCTCAAGCGCGCGGAGTGGCGCGGCCTCGAAACAAAGCTCATAGAGATCGGGCGCGGTCCAGCCAACCAACAGATGGAAGATGTCGACCTCTTCTTCTTCGGCGGCGGCCAGGACCGCGAGCAGGCCCTGATCTACGACGACCTGAAACAGCACAAGCAGGAGTCACTGCAGAGGGCGGTCGAACAGAACGGCGCCCAGGTCCTCGCCGTCTGTGGCGGCTACCAGCTCCTCGGCCACTACTACCAGACGGCGGACGGCCGGCGCTTCGACGGCATCGGCATGATCGACGTCACGACGCAGGCCGGCAAGAAGCGCTTCATCGGCGACGTCGTCGTCAAGACAGACATCGAAGGGCTCACCCCGACGAGCCTGGTCGGTTTCGAGAACCACAGCGGAGCCGACTACCTGATCGGCAAAGCCCTCACGCGACGGGGCGGCGGCGCCCTTTCCCCCCTCGATGACTCGGCTGAGCTGGCCGCGCACGGCTGGATCCTGCAGCGCGCGCAACGGCGGTAGGCCGCGCCCCGTTCCCGTTCAGCGCGGCGGGCCTTCGCGGCGTCAGCGCCTCGCGCAGCACCTGGTCGATCGACTCGACCATCACGAACTGGATCTCCTTGCGCAGGTCGGCGGGGATGTCGTCGAGGTCGGCCTCGTTGCGGTTGGGGATCAGGATCCGCCGCAGGCCCGCGCGGTGTGCGCCAAGCACCTTCTCCTTGATCCCGCCGATGGGCAGCACGCGACCGCGCAGCGTGATCTCGCCCGTCATCGCGACGTCGTCGCGTACCGGCCGCCCGGTGAGGATCGACGCCATCGCGATCAGCACCGTGATTCCGGCCGATGGTCCCTCTTTCGGCTGCGCGCCGGCGGGGACGTGGACGTGGATGTCGTTCTTGTCGAACAGCGTGGGGTCGATGCCGATGTCCGAAGCGCGGGCCTTCAGGTAAGACAGCGCCGCCGCCGCCGACTCGCGCATCACCTCGCCCAATTGCCCGGTCAGCTTCAGCTCGCCCTTGCCGGGCGTGAGCGCGGCCTCGACGAAGATGATCTCGCCACCGGTCGGTGTCCACACCAGGCCCGTCGCGACGCCGGGCCGGTCGATGCGCTCGGCCACGTCGTCGTAGAAGCGCCGCTTGCCCAGCGCCGCGCGCACCTTCTTCGTGTCGTCCACTTTCTTAAGCCGCTTGCCTGAAGCGATCTCCGCCACGTCGCGCCGGATCACCGACGCGATCTCGCGCTCCAGGTTGCGCACGCCGGCCTCGCGCGTGTACTCGCGGATGATCAGGCGGAGCGCGTCCTCGGACATCGCAATCTCGTCCGGCCGCAGGCCGTGCGCGTTGACCTGCTTCGGCACCAGGAAACGCTCGGCGATCTGCACCTTCTCCTCTTCGGTGTAGCCAGAGAGGTACAACACCTCCATCCGGTCGCGCAGCGCGGGTGGGATCGTCTCGAGCGAGTTGGCGGTGGTGATGAACATCACCTTCGACAGGTCGAAAGGCACGTCGAGGTAGTTGTCCCGGAAGTCCTTGTTCTGTTCCGGGTCGAGCACTTCCAGCAGCGCGGACGAGGGGTCGCCACGCCAGTCGGCGCCAATCTTGTCGACCTCGTCGAGCATGAACACCGGGTCGTTCGACTCGGCGCGACGGATCGCCTGCAGCACACGTCCCGGCATCGCACCGATGTACGTGCGACGGTGGCCGCGAATCTCCGCCTCGTCGTGTACGCCGCCCAGTGAGGCGCGCGCGAACTTGCGCCCCATGGCGCGCGCGATGGACTGGCCCAGCGACGTCTTGCCCACGCCCGGCGGCCCGACGAAGCACAGGATCGGCTCCCGCCCGCGGTCGGTCGAGCCGCGCTCCTGCTTCAGCCTCCGCACCGCGAGGTGCTCGACGATGCGCTGTTTCACCTTGTCGAGGTCGTAGTGATCGGCGTCGAGGATCTCGCGCGACTTCTTCACGTTCACCTCGCCACCGGTGGAGATGTTCCAGGGCAGCGACACGATGAGCTCGAGGTAGGTGCGGATGATCGACGACTCGGGCGACGCCGACGGGATGCGCTCCAGGCGCGCGATCTCGCGGTCGGCCTCGCGTCGAGCCTCGGCCGGCAGGCCCGCCTTTTCAATCCGCTCGCGCAGCTCGGACAGCTCCGCGTGCTCGGTGTCGAGCTCGCCCAGCTCGCGCTGGATCGCCTTGAGCTGCTCGCGCAGGAAGTACTCGCGCTGCGCCTTGCCCATCTGCTCTTCGGCCTGGCTCTGGATCTTGCGTCCGAGCTCCAGCACCTCGAGCTCGTGGGACATGTGGCCCAGCAGCTTTTCCAGCTTCGCCTTCGCCGAGTCGAGCTCCAGGATCTCCTGCCGCTGCTCGGTCGTCAGCCGGATGTGGTTCGCCACGTAGTACGCGAGGTGCAGCGGGTCGTCGATCGCGCCCGCGGCGCCCGCGAGCTCGGCCGGAAGGTGCGGAGCGAGCGAGACGAGCTGCTGGAAGGACGCGATCGCGCGCCGCATCAGCGCCTCGCGCTCGATGGTGAGGATGTCCTCGGAGAGCTCGGGATGCATCTCCACCGCGCAGGTGAGGTACGGCTCCTCGGACTGCACCCTGGTCAGCTTGATTCGCCGCAGCCCGAGCACCGCCAGCTGCACCGTTCCGTCGGGCAGCTTGAGCAGGTGCTGCACGCGCACCATCGTCCCGACGTGGTGGAGGTCCTTGAAGGCGACGTCCTCAGCCGTTTCGTCGAGCTGCGTGGCGACCGCGATGTGGCGCTCCACGCCGCTCAGGTCTTCCAACAGCTGGAGAGACTTCTTGCGGCCGACCGAGAGCGGGATGAAGATGCGCGGAAACACCACCGTCGACTTCAACGGCAGCACCGGCAGATGCGATGGCACCGCTCCCTCGAGGTTAGGCGCCATGGCTTCGCTCATAAGAAGGTGATGCTACGCCCTGGGGTTACGAGTTCGGCCAGAACTCCCCCGGCGCCCAGCCGGACTGGAGATCGGTGGGGCTTTCGCCTGCCGCGAACACGACCTGCTCCTTGATCAGATGGGTTACGTCCATCGCGTACAGCGGACCGTTCGCCGCGCTGTGGCCTGGGCAGTCCGCGCACGGGACCTCACCGAAGTACCAGACCCAGCTGTCCTTCACGAACGTCACCTCGGAACGGGGCTGGTCATCGAGCACCCGCGTGTATGCCATCGGGATGTTGTAGTCGTACACCCGGAGGTTCGACTGGTCGCCGGTGGAGGCGTAGCCGGTATAGGTGATGTCCTGGCCATTCGGCGAGAGTCCGACCATGTACGGCATGGCCTGCCCGTGGAGCATGGGCCGCAGACCGCCTTCGCGCGTCCAGTACCCGAGAGGTGCCGACGCGCCGCTCGCGTAGAGAACGTGTCCGGTCCGGTCCCACAAAGCAGTGGTATCGCCCGGGTCGAGCACGCCCACCTGGACATGTTCCGCCACGCTGAAGACCTTGAGCGGTGTCCCACCCTTGCCGACCGGCCAACCGGCGACGAGGTACTGGCCGTCGGCCGAGAACGCCAGGATCGGGGGTGGGATTCCAAAGCGGCAGATGCAGTCCGTGAGCGGCCGCGCGAACGTGTACAGAAGGATCTTGTTCGGCTGCGTGAAGAGCCAGATCTGGATCCACTCGTCGCCCGCTGCATCCGTCGAAGCCACGGCGCTGGCCGCGGTGTTCCCGTCCGGCGTCCACGCGTCCGTCATGCGAAAGGGTCCCTCGAGCAAAGCCAGCGGCCAGCCAGCGACGACCCTCTCGTTGCCGCTGCCGATCGAGCGGAGGACGACCTCGGTCCCGCGGCCGTTCGCGTCGCCGGTCTCCCGCAGGTACTCGAACGTGTCGCCGATCGCCGCGCCACCCTGCCCGACGCACCTGACGCTCGCCACCGGCACGCCTGGGATGGGAGGCGGCGAGCCGCCCTTGGCGCCCGCGGGAGGTGGCGACACCGTCCGGGCCGGGCTGGCGCCCCCGCCGCCCTTCGCGCCCGGGGTCGCCGCCGCCAGGGGAGACGCGGCGCATGCGCTCGCCGCCAGGAGAGCCACGGCAAGCTGGCATAGTCCTCCCCATTTATGGGGAGGTGGCCTGCAGGGCCGGAGGGGCGCCGCGAACTGGGATAATCGAACCGATCTGAGCCCCAACCTGACTGCGGTCATACTCGCCGCCGGCCTAGGCACGCGCATGCGCTCGCGGACTCCCAAAGTCCTCCATCCCATCTGCGGCCGTCCCATGATCGATTGGGTCCTCGAGGCGGTCAACGAGGCCGGCGCGAAGCACGTTACGGTCATCGCCAACCCGCATCACGCGGACGTGGCCGCACACCTGGATGGTCGGGCCGAGATCATCTACCAGCGCGACCCCAAAGGCACCGCCCACGCGCTGCGCCAGATCCCGGCCGGCGACCTTCGCGGCCGCCAGGTACTGGTCGTCAACGGCGACTCGCCGCTGCTCACGGCGGCGAGCATCCTCAAGGTCGTCCACGCGCACCAGGAGGCGGGCGGGCCGGCGACCATCGCGACCGTCGACGACCCCACCCGAAACGACGGCCGCGTCATCCGAGCGAAGGACGGCTCGCTCGACCGCATCGTCGAGCGCAAGGACGCCACGCAGAAGGAGCGCGACACGATCCACGAGTTCAACGTCGGCGTGTACGTCTTCGACGGCAGCCGCCTGGTCGCGGAGCTGGACAAGGTCAAGGACGACAACAAGGCGGGCGAGTTCTACCTGACCGACGTCTTCCAGTTCCTGAAACCGACGACGATCGTGAAGCTCGACGACCCGCGCGAGGCGATGGGGGTGAAGGACCGCGTGCGGCTCGCCCAGGCGACCGACGTCATCCGCCGCCGCCTCCTCGAGCAGAGCATGTTGAACGGCGTCACCATCGTCGACCCCGACACGACCTTCATCGACGTCGCGGTCACGATCGGCCAGGACACGGTCATCGAGCCGTTCACAATCCTGAAGGGGCACTCGAACATCGGTTCCGAATGCCACATCGGCCCGCACGTCTATATAGAGGACGCGAGGGTGGGCGACCGCTCGGACTGCGGTCCGTTCGCCAAGCTGCGGCCGGGGACCGAGATCGGAGACGACGTGCACGTCGGCAGCTTCGCCGAGCTGGTTCGCACGAAGGTCGGCAACCGAAGCAGGGTGCCGCACGTGTCCTACCTGGGCGACACGGACCTCGGCGAGGACGCCAACATCGGCGCCGGCACGATCACCGCCAACTTCGATGGGACGAACAAGAACCGGACCGAGATCGGCGACGGCGCCTTCGTCGGCGTGGATACGATGCTGGTCGCTCCCGTCAAACTTGGCAAGGGCGCGCGCACCGGGGCCGGATCCGTGGTGACGAAGGACGTGCCGGACGGCGCGACAGCCGTTGGAGTTCCCGCTAGGGTGGTACGGAGAAAATGATCGGCAGGCTGCAGACGGCGGTCGAGTACACCGGGACGGACTCGTCGCCGTGGGGCGAGCTCAAGCTCATCTCGGGCAGCGCCAACATGCAGCTTGCGCGCCGGATTGCCGAGATCCTCGACGTCCAGCTCACCGACCCGAGGCTGCGCCGCTTCCCCGACGGCGAGATCAACGTCAAGATCGAGGACTCGATGCGCGGGCACGACGTGTTCGTGATCCAGCCCACGAGCCCGCCCGTGAACGAGCACCTGATGGAGCTGTTCATCATCCTCGACGCGCTGCGCCGCGCCTCGGCCGGTCGCGTCACCGCGGTCGTCCCCTACTACGGCTACGCGCGCAAGGAGCGCAAGACCCAGCCGCGCGAGCCCATCTCGGCCAAGCTGGTCGCCAACTTCATCACGCTCGCGGGCGCCGACCGGCTGCTGCTGTTCGACCTCCACGCCGAGGCCATCGAGGGTTTCTTCGACGTGCCGACCGACCACCTGTCGCCGCACCGCATCTTCGCCGAGCACCTGAAGACGCTGAACCTGAAGCAAATCACGATCGTCGCCCCCGACGCAGGCGGCGGCCGCCGCGCCGAAGCCGTCGCCAACGACCTGGGCGCGCCGATCGCGTTCGGTTACAAGAGGCGGCCGGACGAGGAGTCGGTCGAGGTGATCGCGATCTCGGGCGATGTGAAGGGTCGCGACTGCGTCGTGGTCGAGGACATCATCACGACCGGCGGCACCGTCTCCAAGCTCGCGTACGCGCTGCGCAACCAGGGCGCGAACCGCGTGCTCATCGCGGCGACGCACCCCGTGCTGAGCGGCGACGCCATGGACAAACTGCGGAAAGCTGACGTGGAAGAGGTGATCGTGACCGACACGGTGCCCATCTCACCTGACAAGATGGGCCCGCCGCTCAAGGTGCTGTCGGTGGCACCCCTCCTCGCTGAGGCGATCATCCGGGTACACGAGAACCGGAGCGTCAGCGAGCTCTTCAAGTAGACCTCTCGTAAATGACCGGTCAAGAGTTGGTCGAGCTGGTCGTCCTCATCGTGTGCTTCTTCGTGGCCGCGCTCGCCAGTGGTACGGAGACGGCGCTCACCTCGGTCGGCCGGCTTCGGGTGCGACACCTGGCGGAGCAGGGGAGCCAGTCGGCGGCGATCCTGCAGCGGCTGCGCGCGGACCCCAACCGGTTCCTTTCCACGGTCCTCTTCACCAACACGCTGGCGCTCATCGTCGCCTCGACCGCCACCACGCTGATGACTGACTCGATCCTCACGCGCCTGGACGTGCCATCGCCTTGGCGGCTCGTGCTGACGCTGGTTGTATCGCTCGCGCTGTCGGTCGTGCTCTTGATCGTGGCCGAGGTGACGCCCAAGACTCTCGCCATCTCCCAGGCGGAGCGGTGGGCGCTGGCCGCCGCGGGGCCGGTCGACCGTGTGGCCAGCTTCTTGAGCCCGATCCTGTGGGCCGTCACGATCATCTCCCGCGGCATCACGGGTGGCCGCGCCGCGCGCGCGCCGTATCTCACTGAGGAAGAGCTGCTCACCGTGCTCCACGTCTCCGAGGAGCAGGGCGTGATCGAGGAGCAGGAGCACCAGATGATCCACGGCATCATCGAGATCGGCGACAAGACCGTGCGCGAGATCATGATCCCGCGCACCGACATCATCGCCGTGGCGCACGACGCGAGCCTGCGCGACTTCGTCAAGCTGTTCAAGCAGTACAGGCACACCCGGATGCCGGTCTACGACAAGGACATCGACCACGTGATCGGCCTGATCCACACGAAGGACCTGCTGCTCTTCTACACGCTGTCCACATCGGAGAAGTTCGACATGGACAAGGTGCTGCGGCCCATCGAGTTCACGCCCGAGCAGAAGAAGGTCGATGAGCTGCTGAACGAGATGCGGACCAAGAAGGTCCACATGATGATCGTGGTGGACGAGTACGGCGGGACCGCTGGCCTGGTGACGCTCGAGGACCTGCTCGAGGAGATCGTGGGCGAGATCCGCGACGAGTACGACACCGCGGAGCAGGAGCAGCTCGTGATGCTCAACGACCACGAGGCGCGCGTCGACGCGGGCTTCCCGCTCGAAGAGCTGAACGAGCGACTGCACCTTGGCATCGAGGAGTCGGGCGACTACGACTCGGTGGGCGGGTATGTTCACGCGATGCTCGGCAAGATCGCGGAGCAGGGCGACTCCTTTCAGTCCGGTCGCGCGCGGTGGATCGTGGAGAAGGTGAAGGGCCGGCGGATCGAGACGGTGAAGCTCATCTCGGAGGAACCGTGGCCGACCGAGGCGATGGGCCGCGACGGCTCCCACCCGAACCCTGAGCTGGAGGACGCAACTGGCCACCTATCGTGACCGCGCCGTCGTGTTGCGCAAGCTCGACTACGGCGAGGCCGACCGCATCTTCACTTTGCTGACGAGCACCCACGGCAAGGTGGGGGCGATCGCGAAGGGCGTGCGCCGGCCCCAGTCGAAGCTCGGCCCGTCGCTCGAGCTGTACGGCCACGTCGACGTCTTGCTCGCTCGCGGCCGAGGCGAGCTGGATGTGGTGGCGCAGGTGGAGCGGGTGCCGGGGTACCGGATCGAGGGCGACGTGGAGCGGATGGCGCACGCCGCGCTGATCGCCGAGCTCGCGGAGCGGGTGTGCGAGGACCGCCACCCGGTGGACGGGGTATACGAGCTCGCGGTGATGGCGATGGAAGAGCTGGCGCGCGAGTCGGACCCGCGCCGAGCGTCGGCGTGGTTTCTCCTGTCCGCCCTGGACCTGCTCGGCTACGCGCCGCAGCTTGTTGCGTGCGTCTCGTGCGAGAAGCCGCTGGCGGCGAAGCCGGCCGCGTTCAGCGCCGAGGCGGGGGGCTTCCTGTGCGACTCCTGCGCGCTGCCCGCCATGGACCCGGTCCCCCTCGCGACGATCAAGGTGTTGAGGCTGATGGCCTCGGGCGACCTGGCGACATATAGAAGGTTGAAGCTGGACGACCCACTGATGGCCTCGATCGAAGGCGTCCTGCAGGCGCAGCTCGAATACCACATGGACCGCCGCCTGAAATCCCTGGCGTTCCTAAACTCCATGAACGTGACACAAAGGTGATTGGAAGGATCCTGTCCTCCCCATTCATGGGGAGGTGTCGGCGAAGCCGACGGAGGGGCTGATCCAGTGACAGTCCCCCGCGAACAGCTCATGGAGAAGGTGGTGGCCCTCGCCAAGCGCCGAGGCTTCATCTACCCGTCGAGCGAGATCTACGGCGGGCTCTCGGGCTTCTACGACTACGGCCCGTACGGCGTCGCGCTGAAGCGAGCGATCCGCGACCTGTGGTGGCGCCACATGGTGGACCTGCGCGACGACGTGGTCGGCCTGGAGTCGACGCTGATCATGCCGAGGGCCGTATGGGAGGCCTCCGGCCACCTGGAGAACTTCGTCGACCCCCTGCGCCAGTGCCTGGGCCGGTGCAAGAAGCGATGGCGGGCCGACCACGTGACGGGGGAGAAGTGTCCGGAGTGCGGCGGACCTCTAGACGACGCGCGCCTCTTCAACCTGATGTTCAAGACCTATGTCGGCCCGCTGGAAGACCGCGCCTCGGAGGTCTACCTGCGGCCAGAAACCGCGCAGGGCATGTTCGTCGACTTCAAGAACGTGATCAGCTCGACTCGCGTGAGGGTCCCGTTCGGCATCGCGCAGCAGGGCAAAGCCTTCCGCAACGAGATCACGCCGGGCAACTTTGTCTTCCGCGTCCGCGAGTTCGAGCTGATGGAGATGGAGTATTTCGTCCGCCCGAACCAGGACGACGAATCCTTCGACTACTGGCGCAAAGAGCGCCTGCGCTGGTACACGGACGTGCTGGGCGTCAACCGCGACCGCCTGCGCATATACGACCACCCGAAGGAGTCGCTGTCGCACTACTCGAAGCAGACGACCGACATCGAATACGACTTCCCATTCGGCTGGGGCGAGCTCGAGGGAATCGCCGACCGGACCGACTACGACCTCGCGGTCCACCAGGAAAAGTCGAAGCAGGACCTGACCTACCTTGACCCGGAAACGAACGAACGCTACCTGCCGTGGGTGATCGAGCCGGCGGTGAGCATGGAGCGAATCTTCATC
>WNFI01665295.1_pt1 | contig 10497 bp, 10 predicted proteins | sample 5400471 | NCBI WGS metagenome assembly WNFI01 (sample SAMN13153348, study PRJNA577476) | soil metagenome | isolation source: 100 cm saprolite on Douglas fir-dominated hillslope | place: USA:California | collected 2013-09-17 | reverse complement strand
ACGAGAGACCGAAGAGCACGCCGACGCCGAGGAAGGGCAGCGCGTCGTGCATACGCGGGCGGACGCGGATGCGCGGTGCGAGCGCAACGAGGATCACGATCGCGCCACCGATCAGCGCCGCAGCCGTCGCGACGCCGGGCGGAACGTCGGTGCCCCGCGAGAGCCAGCGAAGCAGGTTGTCGCGGACGGAGAAGAGAACGGTGACGGCGAACGCGTAGACGAGCCCGATCGTGCGCAAATGCTCCGGTCGCCCGCGCTCGCGCGCGAGCTCGACGCCGCCGGCGACGATCAGTACCGCGCCGACGATCAGCGGCACGCTGGCCGGCTCGCCGAGGAAGAGGAGCGCGATCGTCACCGACACGAGCGGCGCGGCGCCGAAGACGACCGATGCGCGCGACGCGCCGGCCTCGCGGATCGCCAGCGTCACGAGCAGCTGCCCGATCCCCGGCTGCAGCAGGCCCGCGAGCAGGAACGGCCACGCCGCGCCCGCGTGCACGCCGCGCGACGGCGCCTCGACGATTGCCGCGACGAGTGCGACAGCGAGCGCACCCGCGACCGTGCAGATCGTCGCGAGCTCGACCCCGGGATGGCGGCTCAGCCCGATCCGCAATCCGACGCTCATACCGCCGAACAGGAGCGCGGAGAGGAGCGCGAGCCCGACCGCGGTCAACGCAGGGCCCGCGCCGTCGCCGCGAGCCAGCGGCGGCGGATGAGCGCGGAGAACGGGCCGAGCGCGAGCCAGTAGCGGCGGAACGCGCGTCGTGCCGCGGCGTCGGGCGCGGCGATCCTCGTCTCCGTCACGAGCAGCGCGCCGTCGCCGCTCCGCGTTGCGGACACCTCGAGCAGCATCCGCACCTGCCCCGGTCCCGCCCGCTCGAACGGCACCAGCCCGCCGCGCGGCGTCCAGGGTCGTCCTGCTGCGCCGAACACCGCGCAGGTGTCCTCGCGGACGAGCTCCGAGAAGCCGATCGCGCGCAGCGCGCCGTGCACCGTCCCGCCCCTCGGCAGCCCGCGGAGCCGGAAGAGGACGCGGACCAGCGCGTCGGGCGCGATCGGCGAGGCGAGCGCCGCCGCGACCGCGTCGCGCGGCGTCGCGGGAACGTGCCGCTGATGGCGCTCGGACGCGTCGAAGGCCGGCATGAGCTCGTCGAGCTGCGTCACGCGGAGGACGCTACTCGAACGTCCGTACACTCACGCCCATGGCGACCGACACGCAGGAAGCACTCGCCGCCCAGCTGGCGGACGACGCCGCAGAACGGTTCCTCCGCTACGTCCGCTTCGACACGCAGTCGGACGAGGACTCCGAGAGCTACCCGAGCACGGCGAAGCAGCTCGACCTGTTGCGCACGCTGCTCGGCGAGCTGCAGCAGCTCGGCCTCGAGGACGCGGCGATCGACGAACACGGCTACGTCACGGCAACCCTGCCGGCGACCGTGGACCGCGAAGTGCCGACGATCGCGTTCTTCGCGCACGTCGATACGGCGCGCGAAGTGAGCGGCGCGAACGTGCAGCCCCAGCGGATCCGCTACGACGGCGGCGAGATCGTTCTCGGCGATTCCGGTCAGACGATCCGGCCCGCCGAGTCGCCGCAGCTCGCGAAGCACGAAGGCCACGAGCTGATCACGACCGATGGAACGACGTTGCTCGGCGCGGACGACAAGGCCGGCGTCGCTGAGATCATGGCGGCGGCGGCGTATCTCGCTGCGCATCCGGAGATCCCACACGGAACGGTGAAGGTCGCGTTCAATCCGGACGAGGAGATCGGCCGCGGCGTCATCCACTTTCCCGTCGACACGTTCGGCGCCGTCGCGGCGTACACGGTCGACGGCTCGACGGCGGGCGAGATCCAGTCGGAGACGTTCTCGGGCGCACAGGTGCGGATGAAGGTGCGCGGCCGCGCGATCCATCCGGGCTGGGCGAAGGGCGAGCTCGTCAACGCGATCAAGCTCGCGGCCGCGATCATCGAAAGGCTGCCGAAGGACCGGCTCTCGCCGGAGACGACCGGCGAGCGCGCGGGCTTCGTGCATCCGGTTCTCGTCCACGGCGACTCGTCCGAGGTCGAGCTGCGCTTCATCGCGCGCGACTTCGAGGACGACGTGCTCGACCAGCATGTCGAGCTGTTGCGGCGCATCGGCGCCGAGGTCGAGGCGACGGACGACCGCTGCACGATCGAGGTCGAGTCGCGCATCCAGTACCGCAACCTGCGCGACACGCTCGAGCAGCACCCGGAGATCGTCGCGAACCTCGAGGAAGCCGTTCGGCGTGTCGGCCTCGAGCCGAGGCGAACGTCGATCCGCGGCGGCACCGACGGCTCCGCACTCACGGCGATGGGGCTCCCGACGCCGAACATCTTCACGGGAGGCCACGACGCGCACAGCGAGCGCGAATGGATCTGCGTCGAGGACATGGGTCCCGCCGCCGCGACGGTCGTCGAGCTCGCGAAGGTCTGGGCCGGCGAGTAACCGGGCCCGGCGGGCTACCCTTTCCGCATGGAGCCGCTGCGCGACACGTTCGGACGGCCGCTCGAGACGCTCCGGATCTCGATCACCGACCGCTGCAACTTCCGCTGCGTCTACTGCATGCCGAAAGAGGTCTTCGGCCGCGACTACGCCTTCCTCGACCGCAGCCAACTACTCAGCCTCGAGGAGATCGCGCGCGTCGCCGGCATCTTCGCGCAGCTCGGCGTCCGCACCGTACGGATCACCGGCGGCGAGCCGCTCGTCCGGCGCAACGTGGAGCACCTCGTCGAGCTACTCGCGCAGATCCCGGAGATCGAGCTCGCGCTGACGACGAACGGCGCGCTGCTGCCGCAGAAGGCCGCCGCGCTCGCGCAGGCCGGGCTCGATCGCATCACGGCGCTCGCCGAACACTTTCGCGGCACGGGCCATGTACTCCGCTTCATCGAGTACATGGACGTCGGCCACTCGAACGGGTGGCGGCTCGACGACGTCGTGCCCGCCGCGGAGATCGTCGAGCGCATCGGCGCCGTCTGGCCGCTCGAGCCCGTGGCTCCTGCGCGCCCCGACGAGACCTCACGCCGCTGGCGCTACCGCGACGGTGCCGGCGAGATCGGCGTCATCGCCTCGGTCACGGAACCGTTCTGCGGGGGCTGCTCGCGCGCGCGGCTCTCCGCCGAGGGTCAGCTCTTCACGTGCCTCTTCGCCGTCAAGGGCCACGACCTGCGCGCGCCGCTCCGGGCGGGCGCCTCCGACGAGGAGCTCGCGGCGGCAATCCGCGCGGTCTGGACCCCGCGCACCGACCGGTATTCCGAGCTTCGGACGGCGGACACCGCCGGTCTGCCGAAGGTCGAGATGTCGTACATCGGCGGCTGAACGACCCTCTTCGTAGCGGCCACCCGGGTGTTTAGAATCCCGGCGTGACCGCAGTCGTTGCAGCCGGCCGGCGCGTCCTTCCCCGCGGATGGACCGATTTTTGGCTCCAGCTCGTGATCTGGGTCGGCTTCTACCTCGGCTACCTCGGCGTCCGGAGCCTCGCGGACCGCGATCCGACCAAGGCGATCGTGAACGGGATCCGCGTGATCGGGCTCGAGCAGCGGATCACGCCGCATCTCTTCGAGCAGACGGCGCAGCAGATCGCCGACTCGTCGCACTTCCTGCTCACGGTCGCGGCGTGGACGTACTGGAACTCCGAGTTCACCGTGATCTCGCTCGCGTTCCTGTGGGTCTACCTCCGTCGCCACGACCAGTTCAAGCGCTTCCGGAACGCGCTGCTCCTGACGAACATGATCGGGCTGATCGGCTACATCGCGGTGCCGACGGCGCCGCCGTGGATGTTTCCCCGCCTCGGCTTCGTCGACGGCGTCAACCACACGCACAGCGTCCTCGGCATCTTCGGCAACCCGTACGCGGCGATGCCCAGCCTGCACGCCGCGGACGCGCTGATCGTCGGCGTCGCGCTCTTCCTCGCCTGCCGGCGCTGGTACTTCAAGGCGTTCTGGGCGTTCTGGCCCGCCTGGGTCTGGTTCTGCGTGCTCGCCACCGCCAACCATTTCTGGCTCGACGTCGTGGCCGGAATCGCGGTCGCGATCGCGTCGCTCGTGCTCGTCCGGCGGGTCTCGTGGCTCAGCGGCCGTGAGGCTGAGCCCATCGCAAACCTGCTATAGTCGCGACATAGCAGGAATGCGATTGGACGAGAGCCCGAGAGAGTTCCCCATGCATGCGATGAAGGAAGCACCGACCCTCAGCAGGGTCAAACAGGGATACACCACCGGCGCACGCGTTCTTGCGAGCCGGTCGGTGACGGGACTCGCACGCACGCGCGTGACGCCCAACGCGTTGACGGTCTCCGGCGTGACGCTGTGTCTCGTCGCCGCGGTGCTCGTTCCCTTCGAGAACCGCGACAAGCTGCTCTTCTACTGGCTCGGCGCAGGCGTGTTCGTGCTCGGATCGATCCTCGACATCCTCGACGGCGCACTCGCGCGGGTCGGCGGCAAGTCGACGGTCTTCGGCGCCTTCCTCGACTCGACGACCGACCGCGTCGGCGAGGGTGCGATGCTCGCCGCGATCGCGCTCATCTTCGCCCGGAACGGGAACGACACTGCGGTCGTCTTCACGATCTTCGGCGTCGCCGGCTCATTCCTCGTGCCGTACGTGCGCGCGAAGGCGGAAGCGCTCGGCCTGAAGGGCGACGTAGGCGTCGGCTCGCGCGCCGAGCGCGTCGTCGTGATCACCGCAGGGCTCGTGCTCGCACCGTGGGGCCTGCTCCCCTGGGCGATCTATCTCCTCGCTGCGACGTCGTGGCTGACCGTCCTGCAGCGCGTCCTGCACGTCCGCAAGCAACTGATTTCTGGAGGAACGAATGGCTAGCAACGGAAACACGAACGGGCGCGCGCGCCTCGACGACGGCAAGGTTCGCGTCGCGATCATCGGCGTCGGCAACTGCGCCAACTCGCTGCTTCAGGGCCGCGAGTACTACAAGGACGCGGACGACGACAAGTTCGTGCCCGGTCTCATGCACGTCAACCTCGGCGGGTACCACATCCGCGACATCGAGTTCAGCGCTGCGTTCGTCGAGAAGGCACCGGGCAAGACGGACGACATCGTCGGCATCCTCAAGGAGACCAACACCGACGTCGTCGTCAGCTATCTCCCGGTCGGCTCCGAGTCTGCCGCGAAGTGGTACGCCGAGCAGATCCTCGAAGCGGGCTGCGCAATGGTGAACTGCATGCCGGTCTTCATCGCGCGCGAGGACTACTGGAACAACCGCTTCAAGGAGAAGGGCCTCCCGATCATCGGCGACGACATCAAGTCGCAGGTCGGCGCGACGATCACGCACCGCGTGCTCACGTCGCTCTTCCGCGAGCGCGGTGTGCATCTCGACAAGACGATGCAGCTGAACGTCGGCGGCAACTCGGACTTCCTCAACATGCTGGAGCGCGAGCGCCTCGAGTCGAAGAAGATCTCGAAGACGAACGCCGTCACCTCGATGCTCGACTACGACCTCGGCGAGGGCAACGTGCACGTCGGCCCGTCCGACTACGTGCCGTGGCTCACCGACCGCAAGTGGGCGTACATCCGCATGGAGGGCTCCGCATTCGGCGACGTGCCGCTCAACGTCGAGCTGAAGCTCGAGGTGTGGGACTCTCCGAACTCCGCCGGCATCGTGATCGACGCGGTGCGCATGGCGAAGCTTGCACTGAACAACGGCGTCGCCGGATCGCTCGTCGGGCCGAGCTCGTACCTGATGAAGTCGCCGCCGGAGCAGATCGTCGACGACGAGGCGTACAACCTCACCGAGAAGTTCATCGAGGAGAACCGCCGCGTCGCGACCGTCTCCGAGCCGGCGCCCGCGGCCTAGCTTCGCCGCGCAGATCTGCAGCCAGGTTGCGGCCGAATACCGCAACCTGGCTGCACGCTCTTCAGGACACGCCGCAGAGCCACGTCACCGGCTGCTGGGCATGGGCGACCCGTTCCGCCGAGAAGCGCAGCTCGAGCGGGCCGCGCTCCGCGCCGTGCGACACGAGCAGCGGGTCGTCACCAGGCTCGACGACGACGGCGCAGTGGCGGCCCGGATAGCGGCCCCAGATCACGAGGTCGCCCGCGCGCACCTCGGCCGCCGGGACGTGCGGGAGATGCCGCAGCATCGTCCCCGTGTAGCCCTGGCCGATGTAATCGAGTCCGTTCGGGTCGGGCGCGCCCGCGAGGAAGTAGCAGAGCGTCGCGAAGCCGGAGCAGTCCGTCGTGAGCGGCAGCGCCCGCCGCAACGGGATCGGCCGGACCGGCGCGTAGTGGATCCGCGGCTCGTTGCGGACACCCCACAGCGCGACCCCCACGATCTCATCGCGGACGCTCATCTGACGGCAGCGCCGACGCTACTACACTCGGACGCAGGGATGGCACTCCGCGTCGCCCTCGTAACCCCCTTCGCCTGGTCGCAGCCGAACGACGTGAACGACCACGTCGCCGGGCTCGCGACCGAGCTCCGGCTGCGCGGCCACACCGTCACCGTACTCGCGCCGTCGAACCGGGCCCGCGACCTCGCGGCCCGACGCCGCGCGCTTGCAAGCGGCGCCGACGCCGAGCTGATCGCGCTCGGCCCCGCAGTGCCGATCTCGCGCCGCAGCCGCATGGGCGTCCCCGTCGGCGTGCGCGCGAACCTCGCCGTCGCACTCGCCGCGGGCGGCTTCGACGTCGTGCACGGCTTCGAACCCGGGCTGCCGAGCCTCTCGTACCTCGCGCTGCGCGACTCGGCCGCGCTCGCCGCAGCGACGTTCTTCTCGGCCGACCGCCTCTCCTACCCGCCGGGCCGCGCGCAGCGGGGGCGCCTGCTCGGCCGGCTCGACGCGCTGCTCGCCACGAGCCGCGAGATGGCGGAGGCGGCCGAGCTGCGCTTCCCCGGCCGCTACGAGCTCGTGCCCGCGGGGATCGACCTCGCGCTCTTCGCGCCCGCCGCCAAGCGGAAGCTCGTCGTGCTCGAGTGGCGCCAGGCCGAGCGCCCCCTCCTCCGCGCACTCGTCCGCGAGCTCGTGCGACAGCCGGACTGGGAGCTCGTGCTCCTGCGTACGCGGCCGCTCGGCGGACGGCCTACGCTGCCTCGCGCGCTCCGCGGCCGAGCCCACGTCCGCACCGCGCTCGATGCAGCGGCGAGAGCCGCCGCGCTGCGCGACGCCGCCGTCTTCGTCCCCGCCGCCGAAGGACTCCGGCGGCTCGTGCTCGAAGCGCAGGCCTCGGGCGCCGCCGTCGCCGCGCCGCCGGGACGCGACCTGCAGCCCGAGCTCGCCGCCGCCGAAGCAGCCCGGCTCGTCGAAGACGACGCGTTCCGCACCAGCCGCGCAGAGGCCGGGCGGAACGCCGCGGCCGCGCAGAGCTTCGCCGCGCTCGCCGACCGCGTCGAGGAGATCTACGCGTCGCTCGCCCGCCGCCGGCGACATCCGGCGGCGCGGCAGACACCGCTCGAGCAGCGCGACTGGATCATCGCCGACCTGCACATGCACACGAGCTGGTCGCACGACTGCTCGATGGAGGTCGATGACCTGCTCGACCACGCGGAAGCCGAAGGACTCGGCGCGATCGCGATCACCGACCACAACGTCTTCGGTGGGGCGCTCGAGGCCGTCGAGAAGGCGCGCGGCCGCAAGCTCGTCGTCATTCCCGGCGAGGAGGTGAAGACCGGCGGCCAGGGCGAGGTGATCGGCCTCTTCCTGAAGGAGGCCCCCATCCGTTCGACCGCCTGCACTCGATCCCGGACGCGGCCACACTGCAGCGGCATCTCGCCGAGATCGACATCTTCGAGGTCTACAACGCGCGCCTGCTCTTCGAGGGCTACAACGACGAGGCGCTGCGGTTCGCGCGCAAATACAACCTCACGGCCGGCGCCGGCTCGGATGCGCACGTGCTCCAGGGTGTCGGCACCGGCGCCGTGCGCATGCGCAGGTTCAACGGCCCGGAGGAATTTCTCGTCTCGCTGCGAAGCGCGCAGGTTTTGCGCCGTCCGAAGTCGCTCGCGTACCTCCAAGGCCTCAAGTGGGTGGCCCAAGCCAAGGAAAGGGTGCGCTAGGAGCGAACCAACCCTGGGACTCCTGTGACCGTGGCGACTGACGAGATCTACGAGAAGTACCTGCAAAAAGCGATCACCGAGATCAATGCTCTCGGCGACGAGGTTGCACAGGCCGGCGCGGGTACGCGCGTGCCCGTCGTGGGCTCGGGCCATCCGCTCGCCGACGTCTTCCTGTTGAAGCACGCGCCGCGCGCGTCGGAGCTCCAGGAAGGCGTCGCGTTCTACGGACGCGCCGGCAACGCGATCCTCAAGTCGCTGCAGCGTCTCCATGTCGACCCGATGGCGATCTACGGGACGAACTGCCTGAAGTTCGCGGACGGCGACGAGGACGAATCGCGTCCGTTCCTCCTGCGCGAGCTGCACATCGTGCAGCCGAAGCTCATCGTCGCGATGGGCGAGCCGACCGTGGCGTTCCTCAACAGCGTCGCGTTCCCACTGGCGGCGGAGATCACGCCGACGCAAGGAGAGCTGCAGCGCTTCACGCCGACGATCCAGGCGCTCGTCACGCCGGACATCGACGAATCGCTCGACGAGGCGCCGGCGAAGACGGCGTTCTGGAACGCGTTCAAGACGCTCGGCACGTGGTGGGCCGAGCTGCCGCCGTACTAGCGTCGCGGCGCGTCGCGGCGTTCGTGCTCGCCGGCGCCGCCGTCGTGACGTGGTTCGTCGTCGCGCCGCACCTCGGCCACCTGAGGCTGTGGCCGGCGGTGCTGCTCGTCTCGCTCGCGATCATCCCGGGGACGCTCGCGCCCGCGCTGATCGCGCTGCCGCTCTGGGACAAACGGTGGCTCTTCGTCGCGGCGATCGTGCTCGCGCTCGTCGCGCTCGGCTGCTCGGAGGCGGGCTGGGGTCTGCCTGCGAACTTCGCGAAGCTCTGGGCCGCGATCTTCGCCGGCTGGTCGTTCCTGCGCCTCTTCGAGGAGCTTTCGTGGGTCGTGCTCGTCGCGCTCGTCATCCCGCTGGTCGACACGCTCTCGGTCTGGCGCGGGCCGACGCACTCGATCACGCAGCATCACTTCGGCGCGTACAAGGCGGTCGCGATCGCGTTCCTCGTTCCCGGCGGCGGCGCGGCGTACCTCGGACCGCCGGACATCCTCTTCTACGCGTTGTTCCTCGGCGCAGCCCAACGCTGGCACCTGCGCGTCGGCTGGACGTGGGCCGCGACCACCGGCATGTACGCGCTCACCGTGATCGTCGCGACGGCAGCCGGGATCAGCGGCCTGCCCGCGCTGCCGTTTCTCTCCTTCGGGTTCCTCGCCGCGAACGGCGACGTCGAGACCGCGAACCATCCGGCCGCCGAGTCGTAGCCGCGCAGCAGCATGATGAAGCCGAGGCCGAGGGCCGCGAAGCCGAGCAGCCACGCGGGCACCTGCTGCCAGAGGTGGAACCGTTTCGTCGCCGGACCGACCTGCACGTGCAGGTTCGCATCCGTTTGGAGCTCAGCCGCATCGATCCGGGCCGCATCCGGAGTGCCGTCGTTCTGCATCGTGCCCTCCGAGTCCCTGATTGACCGGAGGAGCCTAACTCGCCGCGGCGCTCTTCTCCAGTAGCGCGACCGTCTCGACGTGCGGCGTGTGCGGGAACATGTCGACCGGCGTCGCCTTCAGCAGCTCGTAGCCGTACTGCTCGCGCAGGATCTTGAGGTCGCCGGCGAGCGTCGTCGGATTGCACGAGACGTAGACGACCCGCGGCGCGCCGATTGCGCCGAGGCGCTTGAGCGCCTTGCCCGCGAGTCCGGCGCGCGGCGGGTCCACGACGACGACGTCGGGCGCGCCGGAGCGTTCGAGCAGCTCGTCGACGACCTCGCCGACGTTGCCGGCGAAGAACGCCGCGTTCGTGATCCCGTTCAGCTTCTCCGCCATCGCGGTGTTCGTCTGCAGGAATGCGTTGGGCCGGATGCGGAAGCGCAACCCGGAGAGCTCCTCCTCGATCGCGGGCTCGCCCCACAGCAGCTCCGCAGGCAGGTTCGTGACCTCGGCGGGCCGGTCGTTGACGGCCCAGTGCACGGAGCGCACTTCGGGGAACTTGCGCAGGACGTCGACGAAGTAGCCATGCTCGAACTTCTCGCCCGGCGCGGTCACGAGCTGCACGAGCACCTGGCCCGTGTTCCGCCCTTCGCGCACGATCAGGTGGCGGAGGTAACCCGTGTTGTCGGCCTGCGAGTACGCGGGCAGTCCTTCCTCCCGCGCCCAGTCGCGCACCGCGTTGCGGATGCCGTTGCCGAGGTCGGTCGTGAGCCAGCAGCGCTCGATGTCGATCACCTCGTCCCAGCGTCCGGACTTGTGCAGGCCGAGCACCGGCCCGTCGTCGGACGGTGCGAACGAATACTCCATCTTGTTGCGGTAGAAGAAGACCTCGGGCGCGCACGGCACGATCGGCTCGAGTGGCGGCTCCGCGAGGCCTGCGATCCGCTTGAGCGCGTCGAACACCTGCGCGTGCTTCTGCGCGACCTGCGCGTCGTAGGCGAGATCCTGGAAGCGG
>WNFI01498699.1_pt2 | contig 10497 bp, 8 predicted proteins | sample 5400471 | NCBI WGS metagenome assembly WNFI01 (sample SAMN13153348, study PRJNA577476) | soil metagenome | isolation source: 100 cm saprolite on Douglas fir-dominated hillslope | place: USA:California | collected 2013-09-17 | reverse complement strand
ACCGAACTCGAGCTTTTTTTTAGACTGTTGAAGAGCCTGGCGGTTGAAGCATACTCAGTGTCGGAGGTCGGACTGACCCGATATTTTGGCTACACCGGAAACACGGCGATCAAGGAGTTTCTGGGCTGCAAGCATCCGGAGCACCAAGCCATCTAAGCACGAGGACAATCGGTCCTCTACTGATAGACCCGATGCGCGCACTCCATTACGATGGATAGTTATGTTTGCTTCACTCTGTTCCCTTCTGAGAGGAAGGAATGGCAGATAGCCTGGTCTGGGCGCTTGCTACGTTTGCCGCCATAAGTCTTTGGCTACCGAGATGTCCGCGAATATGTGTTCAAAAAACGACTTTCGATCGAGAAACCACGCCATGGAGGATGAGGCCTGCGCGGCGCCAGTCGGAAGCTTCTATGCGAGCCCTAATATAGCGGTCATCGAACATATTCAACCTGAAATTCCCACCAATATCGCTATCTACCCTTCCGTGCGCTCGCTCGATTATGCCGAGTTTCTGTGTCAGATCGGTGAGGCAATCGGTGCGCGAGAACAGGCGTGGCGAGAGATCAGGCCGGCGACGGCTCAAGGATCATAAAAGATGCCCTTACGAACGGATCACCACCATAGCTTCACGGTTTCCAATGCAGATCGATCAATCGGTTTCTATCGCGATTTGCTTGGCTTGCAGCTTATCCAGGATGTAGTGCGCGAAAATCTCGAAAGCTATGACCGAATCGTTGGCTTCCAAAATGCACGTCTGCGCATCGCGATGCTTCAGCTAGCCACCGGCGATTTCATTCTCGAGCTGATCGAGTATCTTAACCCGCCAGGGCAGGTCCGCGAAATGCGGAACTACTATGCCGGCGCCTCGCACATATGCTTCTTGGTTGATGATATTGACCGTGAATACGAACGCCTCTCTGCTGCCGGTGTGCGCTTCTACAGCACGCCCGTGGACATCATTCGCGACGGATTGGAAAGGCGACGTCGGAACGGCTTCTGCACGACGGGGCACGTGTAATTGCACTGGATCGTTCGGCGAAAGCGCTTGCGAAGCTCGCTAGCGAAAAAAGGACGAAATGCTCCGCTATACGTGAGGGAGTTTGACCTATTACAGATCGGCGAGTGTTCACTTGATTCGGAGCCTAGTAAGGGAGTACGGCCCGATCACACGGCTTCTGCTAGTAAATTCGGGACTGTGATGCTCAGCGACGGTAAGTTGGCGGTGAATCGGCCGCGACTGCGCCAGAAAGGGCTGGGCGCTGGCAAAGAAGTGGAGGTGCCGGGTGACGCGGCCATGCAGGATCAGCTGCGGCTCAGCGTCCGCATGTTGGACAGTCTGATGCGTGGAGTTTCGACGCGCCAATACCGCAGGGTGATTCCGGAGATGGCCGATACTCGATCTCGTGGTGAAGCGCCGATCGAGAAGCGGTCCCGTTCTCTTCCGTAGATCGGCGAACTTCTGTTTCCAATTCACCCCGTTTAGGTGATGGCTTCACCTCTTTCATTCACTGAGTTACTGGAACACAGGCTACGGGGATTTCTCCCTGGGGAAATCGATTTGTTCGAACAGGAACAAGCCCGATTTGCCTGGCGCGACCAGATCCACGTCACCGTCACCATCGATATCCACGGCGATGATCTGGATGCCGCCTCCGGCTTTCGAGCCGTAATCGATAACATGTTTGATGAAATGCCCGTTTTCCGCGGACCAACGGTACCAATAAAGACCGAGCGGTTCAAAGGTCCCCGGGTTGCCGTCATCAGCGAGGTATCGTTTGCCGGTAACGATGTCGAGCTTCCCGTCTTTGTCGAGATCAACCAGCGTAACCGGATGCGCCTGCGACCAACTGTCATCGATGAGGTGCTCCTTCCACTTGCCGGCGCCCAGGTTCTCCATCCAGTAGAGGCCGAAGCGATGGCCGGCTCCGTAGATGAGGTCCGGTTTTCCGTCGCCGTTTACGTCGTGTACGAAAATCGGACTGGCGAAGCCGTCGGGAGGAATCAAAACAAATTCGGGATGAAACTTCCAGTTGACGCTTCGCGGATCGGAGGGAGCTTCAAACCAGCCATGGGCGGTGATGATGTCAGGCCGGCCGTCTCCGTTGACGTCGCCCGCGCCGATCCCGTGCAATCCGTTCTTGCCGGGAACAGCGCCGACGTGGTGGCGGATCCATTTGCCTTCGGAAAACGGCTTGGCGCGTTCGAGCCACGCGATTTCGCCGCTCGAGCCGTAATTCGGCAAAATCTCCTGGGCCTTGCCATCGCCATCGATATCGACCAGCAGAAACAACTCGTAGTTGAAACCGGTTTCGATGATGTGTTCTTTCCACAAATCGTTCGCATGATCGCCATCGTGGCGGCGCGGGTTCTCATACCATGCGAGCTTTTTACTGAACCAGCTACTGGCGATTACGTCGGGGTAACCGTCACCATTCACGTCCATAGCGAAGTTGCTCAGGTCATCAATGAATCCCTCAACGAAGGGGATTTCGCGCATGCGATGCTTCTTCCAGTCCGGGGCTTCAAACCAGTTCTCGCCGGCTATGATGTCCAGCCGTCCATCTTGATTGACGTCGGCGACGGCCGCGGACTCGTTGGCGCCAGCGTCGATCAGGTGCTTGCGAAACATGGGCCAGTGCGGCTGATCTTTGGGCTGGGCGGCGAGAAGAAAAGCCGCGCAGCAGGAAACTGGCAGCCAAAATGTTTTCATCAGTCCTCCGTTTGGTCGTGTACCATTTTCAAAAGAATGCGCCATTCGGGGTAGGGGTCCGGACGCGATGTCTGCGGTTGACCCTTTGCATTGCACCACGAAGCGGGATCCAGCCATGGCGCAAGTTGCCGCGCCAAAGCAAGTGGCCACATTTCCAGTGCGGTGCCGCAATCGTTCCGGCGCAAAGAATCGGCGAGCATGGCAACATAAACTGAGGGTTGATTCGGCGCGAGATCTAGAGCGCGCCGAGTCGCAGGTGCTTCCGAGCCCGGAGCTTCTTTTCTTTGGATCAATGCTTTGTACCAATGCGGCCAGGGGCTGGAAGGAAACAATATAGCCGCCTGGTCCAGCACTTCGGACGATCCACGTAGGTTGGCCAGAGCTAGGTATGGCGCCTCCCAGCGCAAGGAGAGCTCGCTGGCGCGTGTGTAAGCCCGGGCCGCGTCTTCGAGACGGCGCGATCGCTCCAGCCAGAAACCCTCGGCGAAAGAGACGAGGGAACTGGCCGGCCATTTGATTTTGGCCCTCTCGATGGCTTTGGCGGCTTCGCGTAACTCGCCGGCCGCGGTGCGTTCCAGAATGAGGTCGACGGTATACTCTTCTTTTTCTGATCGGAGTGTTGCGGCTTGCTCGAGTTCCTTCAAGCCCCTGGGGACTTGCGCCGCATGTATCACCACTCTTCCCAGGAGATTATGATACGCGGCCGACTGATCGGTGTCAGCCTGCAGAAGTTCGAGCGCGTCGCCTTCGCGGTCCATACGATCGTAGAGGGCCGCCAGCGCGAAGCGCGCTTCGACAGAATCCAAATGACTGGCTAGCGCGGCCCGAAGTTCAGCTACTGCCTCGGGATAATGGTGGAATTCCGTCAGGAGTGAAGCAGAACGCATGCGGATGGGCACGCTGTCGGGTTGCAGCATCGCGATCTTAGCGAGTTGCGCGACGCCCTCCTGATCCTTCCCGCTGCGAAACGAGACTTGCGCGAGCATGAATAACACGTTCAGATCGTCCGGCTTCATCTCCGAAGCATGAACGAGCTGCTGGCGGTACCGATCGAGGCGCGCCGCCTCGGGAAGGTCCTGCGTCTCCCGGACAAATTCCAGAACGCCCTGTGGATAATAGTTACGCCGTTGCTCCTCCCGTTCCTCGTATTTTTTGAACAGCGCGAAATTCTGCGCGGCGCGTTGCGGATCTTTGAGCCGGCGATAGACATTCGAGAGCCGGTAATAAACCTGGGCGAAAGAAGGTGACGCTACTTTTGCCCGTTCGAGAAACTCGCGTGCGCGGGCGTAGTCGTCCCGACGAGACCAATTCACTCCCGTGTCGTAGAGAGCGGGGAAGTAATGAGGGTCGGAGCGCAGCGCCTGATCGAACCAGCGCTGTGCGCCGACGTAATCGGCTTTGTCGACCGCGACAAGTCCCATATAGTACGCAGATTGGACGTTCGCGCGGTCGATACCTAGGGCCTTGGTGAACTCCCGCTCGGCCTCTGGATACCGGCGCATGTAGAGGAATGTCCGGCCGATCGCTACGGCAGACTGAGGATTGGAGGGCGCGATTTTCTCTACCGCCTCAAATTGCGCGAGCGCCTGATCGAAGGCCTTTTTGCGCGTAAACGCCTCTCCAAGCAGAAGGTGTGGTTCCATCTTGTGCGCCCCGATGCGCACAGCTTCGGTAAGAACTTCGACTGCATCGTCAAGGAAGCCCTCATCCATGGCTGCGCGGCCTAACAGCAACAGAACGTCGGGCCGGCCGGGCCCGTACTGGCGCGCGCGCACGAGCACCTGAATGGCCTGATCCGGTTGGCCCTGTTCGATGTAGAGCACGGCAAGTTGGTAGAGGGTATCCACGGCATCCGGGCGCACGGCAAGAGCCTGCAGGAAAGCGTCTTCGGACTTCTGGAAATTCTTCAGGCGCAGATAGGCCTGGCCAAGGTCGTGCAGCAACTCGAAGTTCCTGGGCTCGGCGGCGCGCGCTCTTTCAAAGTTCTCGGCCGCGCCGGCATAACGCTTCCACTCGAGCAGCAGAGCGCCCAGCGAAAAGCGCATTTGCGGATTGTCGGGGGCTAGCGCTACCAGCTGTCGGGAAACGGCGTCTGCGCGGTCCTCGTGTTCAGCGCCTAGGTAAGCGGCGGTGAGCGCCAGCAGGGTAGAAGCATCCGCGGGCGACGCATCGCGCGCCGCTTCGAGGCGACGCGCGGACTCTTCGTATCGTTTGGCTTTGCGCGCGATCAGCCCGAGATTGTAGTTGGCGGTGAAATTTCCGGGATCCATCTGCAGCACTCGCTCAAACTCACGCCATGCGTCTTCGGCCTTTCCGGCGCGGTATAGATGACGGCCCAGGTCATTCCGCGCCGGCAGAAATCGCGGATTCAGCTCCAGCGCTTGACGGAAAGCTTTCTCGGCTTCCGCGGCATGCTGCAAGCCGTCGCAGGCGATGCCGAGAAGATCGTAGCCGGCGGGCGAGCGCGCGTCTATCTTGAGGCCCGCTCTGGCATCGGTTTCCGCCTGTGCGAACTCGCCGCGGCGAATGGCATCGAAGGCACGCTGGAAATAGTTCGCCGCCTGCTCGCCCCCTCTCGATGAACCTGTAAGGAGGAGCAGCAACGGTACGAGCGCGCGTTTCACAATCCTCCACCGCGCTGGCGAACTTCGAGCAGGAGCTTTCTGGCCGTCTGTTCTCGTTCCTTCGCCTGGATGCGGGCGTGCGCCTGTTGCGCTTCCTGGCTCTTCGCAACGTCCTTCCGTTCGCGGTACAAACGGTAAAGTTGATAGTATGCCGGACCGAAGTCCGGATGCGCTTTAACGATTTGATCGAGTTCCTTGACCGCGGCGTCCTTGTCCCCTTTCTTTGCGAGAAGCTTGGCGAGTTCATAGTGGGGACCGGGATCCTCGGCGCGGAGAGTCACGGATTTCTTCAGCAGGCTTTCTATCTGTTCATCATCCGTTGAGGACGATTCAATCAGTGCGACCGCCTTGTAATAGTAGCCGGCGGGGTTTCCTGCATTCACATGAATTAACTGGTTGGCGGTTTGGAGCAGCGCGCGCCACTCTCCCGCATCCTTGTAGCCCTGGCCCAGTACCTCGAGCGCCAGGTCCAGCTTCGAATCGAGGTCGAGACTTTTTCGCAATGCACCTTCAGCGGCCGTTGGATTTTCATCCACCAGATATGCCACGCCGAGTGCAAACCAGATCCGTGCCGAGTTGGGAAATTGCGTCTTTGCGGCGTTGAGAAGGGTTATTGAAGCAGCGCCGTTATTGTTTGCCACGAAGACTTCACTAAGCTCGAGAATATAGTCCTGATTCCGCGGATCGAGGTCCATGGCTTTTTGGATCTCGGCAACGGCGCGCCGCGTGTCACCGGTTTTGTAGCTGGCATAGCCCATCATTTCGTGCCATGGAGCGGACGGCGCCATTGAGGGCTTGCCGAGTTCCAGCAGCTGGATTGCCGTGGCATAGTCCTGTTTGCGAAAAACGGCCTGCGCTAGATCAAACACGACCTTCCGCACGCTTGTGTCCTGTGGATCCATCTTCAGCACCGCAGCAAATTCATCGACGGCCTTGGCAACGTTTCCCTCGAGCACGTAGACGCCGCCGAGATTATTGTGCGCAGCCTTGAAATCCGGCTTCAGAGCGATGGCGTGACGGAAATTCTCGGCGGCTTTGTCGAGGCGGCTCTGCTTCAGATAGCAGAAGCCTAGCAAATTATAAAGAAGCGGCGAATCCGGCGCAGCGTTGAGGAGGTCGCTGAATTCAGATGCCGCGGATTCATAGTTGCCGAGCTGCAGAAGCTGCTTTGCCCGTTCGAATCGCGCGCGGGAATCAGGCGGCGCCTGGCCGGCGCAGACTGCGGAACACAAATATACAATCCATGCGGCGCGCATGGCCCTCGTCAATTCCTTGCCGCTTCAGCTTGGAGGCTGCGCGCCTCTTGCAAGAGCGCGGCAGCCTCATGGCCATCGCCTGCCGCCTCGACGTGCCGGGCGGTGATAGCGAGTTCCTGAAGAAGCAGCGATTTGATCTTTTCGTCGGCTGGCCGCAGTTCGTGCGCGTGCCTGAGGCGCCCAAGTGCATTGCGGTCATCTCCAAGCGCGAAAAGGGTGGAACCGAGCAGCGAGATCGCATCGAAATACTCCGGGCGCAGCGCCACCGCTGTTTCGAGCGGCCCGCGCGCGGCAGGGTAGTTTTTCATGCGGAAGTAAGTCAATCCTAAATTATAGTGTGACTCGAAATCTTCCGCGTCCAGACGCGCGGCCTTGCGGAAGGGTTCGATCGCGGGTTCGTGAAGCTGCCGCTTGCCCAGTGCAATACCCAAGCTGACCAGCTTTACTGGGTCCGCGCCGTCGAGAAGCTCCCGGCACTGCTCGATCGCCCGCTCGCGATCCTGTGAGTCGAGGGCCTTGTCGCATGCGAGAATGTCGCGAGCTCGCACTTGATCGGCGCTGCGCAACTGTTCCGAGAGCGCGAAATGCTCCTTGGCCTCCACGCTGCTGCCCGCTTTCTGATAAACACGGGCCAACAAAAAATGCACACGGGAATCGTCCGGTTTCAGTGCGATGGCTTTCCGAAGAGATCGAATGGCTGGCTGGAATTCACCCTTGCGGAAATAGGCGGAGCCGAGGTAATAGGATTCGTCGGCGACCGGCGGAGAGTCCCCCAGGTTCGCGAATCTGGCGATGGCTGCATCGAGCGATCCGTCCATCAAATCCAGACGTGCGAGATAGTAGGCGGTAAACCGGTGGTGCGGGTTCAGAAGCAGCGCTTTGTCGAACGCACTGTGGGCGTCCGCGAAACGTCCCTGCGCGAAATAGCAGACGCCAAGATCGTACTGCGCCAGCATGAGCGAGGGCTCCAGTTGCACTGCGCGTTCGAGCGCCTCGACGGCCGGCTCATAACGGGCGTGCTCCAGGTGCGCGAGGCCTTCTCCCAGGAGTGCACGCGCGTTGTCCTGGGCGCTCAACGGAAGCCATGTACTCAACAGGAGCGCCAGGTATCTGCAAAGCGCCATCACAAACGACATTACCAGTAAAATTTGGTGCCGAACTGGATCTGGCGCGGGATGTTGACCTGATTGCTGATTACGCCGAAGGTAGAATCGCCGAAATTTGTGTCGGGATTTCCGAATTCCACCCGGTTGAAGACGTTGAAGAACTCCGCGCGAAACTGGAAGCGATAGCGTTCGAAGAATGTAGTATTCTTGACGATCGAAAAATTCGTGTTGGCTTGGCCGGGTCCCCGGGTGGCCGGCAACGTTCGCGGGCCGCTCCCGTAGGTGAACGGCGTGTTCACAGCGAACGCGTCGGTGTTGAACCATTTGTTGAGACGGCTTTGAGCGGATCCACTGTCGCCTTGGTTGGGGTCGGCCACTAGATTCGGGCGTGTGGCGGGATATACGCAGATGCCGCAACCGATGAGGAGTGGAATGCCCTTGGCGGCAGTGAAAATCGCGTCCACCTGCCACCCACTCATGAGCTGCTTGAGCACCGGAGAGCTGACGCCACTACCGAAGGCTTTGCCCTTACCGATAGGAAGCTCGTAGATGAGACTCACGTTGGCAACTTGAGATCGATCATATGAGGAAATGGAGCGGTCCAAGCTTGGGTTGTTGAAGTCCTGATGCCCGCCCGCGCCGTTCTGTCCACCTTCGGTTCTGGAGGCGTCGTCAATGGATTTCGAGAAAGTATAAGAAAATAGAGCGCTCAGTCCATTCGACATTCTCTTTTGGGCTTTCAGCTGCACGCCGTTGTAACTGGATGAGCCGACATGGCCAGCTTGGCCTGCGAGACTGCCGAAATATGGATAAGGCAACAGAAGCTGTTTCCGCGTAATGGTGCTCGCTGAGCCAATTGACGAATTAGCTGGAAGGATTCCGTAGAAAGGATTGGGTAGCGATTCGAACAGCGCGTTGCCCAGACTGAGATATTGATCGGGCAGAACGTTGTACTGCGCGCCCGCGAAATCTTCCAGATGCACTCCGTGCGAACCCACGTATGCGGCTTCCACGAGCAGGTTGCCTGGCAATTCCCGCTGGATGCCGAAGTTCCATTGCTCCATATAAGGATGGTTGTCATTCCGCAGGAATCCCACGTTGCTGTCGCCAACAGAAGTGAGTGGCCCGAGCTGATTGCCGACCGTTTGCCGCAATCCGTTCGGAAACGGATTGCTGAGCAGGCCGCTGCGATTGGGATTGTTGAACGGCGTAATGCCATCGGGCGCGTCCACCGGACTAGTAATCGGGTTGAAGCCCTGAATAGTCGGGTAATTGCCGCTATTGTCCGCCGTGGTGCCTGGGTAGAGAATCCCGAATGCGGTGCGTATTACGGTCTTGTTGTTGATAGCATACGCGAGCCCCAAACGCGGCCCCCAATCGTTATGATGCGGGAGGCTCACGCCTTTGCCAATACCGTTCACGCCCGGGAAGCCTGCCGCGCCTTTGTATGGCGGCTGCGGCCGCGTTCCCAAGCCCAGGCCGACATCCACAGGCTTTACACCCTCGAGCGGCACCGCGGCGTTCAGATCGATGAAGCTGAGCTGGTTGTAGCGATCCGCCAGCGGGCTCTCATAATCCCAGCGCAGCCCGACATTGACCGTGAGTTTGCGGTTTACCTTGATGTCATCCTGAACGTAAAACGCGTAATACTTCTGGGAAAACAGCCAGTGTGGATCATAAGAGGCGAAACCCGAGCCGTAGGTGCCGAGCAGAAGGGACGCAAAGCCATTGCCGTTGCCTTCGCCTCCGAAGGGATCCGGTCCGTTAGTAAATCCCGGATCGAACGTGAACTGGCCGCTCGGCCAGCCCGCCTGGAACAACGCTCCTTGAATCACGCGGAGGTCCATCCCGACTTCAATAGAATGCCGGCCGACGACTTTGGACAGGCTGGTAGCGAGGCTGTGCGTGGTATTCGCGCGATCCACCAGCGTGAAGAACTGCGTGCCCAGCGAGGTGTAGCCAGCAATGTCGAACCGCGGAAACATTTTTGCTTCGAATTGATTGACCGCGGAGGCGGGAAACCCGAGGGGGGTGGCGTCAAAGCCCGCCGAATGCGAGTTGTTGATCTGCTCTTCGCGCAGAAGGCCATAGCGAACATTGAGGACCGTTGAACTGTTTAGAAGATTCGTATAGGAAAGAGTCAGTCCCTTGTGATGATTGCCGAACGGATCGGAATTGAAGTCCGCAATATTGCCCAAGACGTTGCCGCCTTGATATGTCTGGCGGTCGTAACTGATGCGTGCGAAGAGTCTCTGCCTGTCCGTAATATTGTGGTCCACGCGGAACAAGTAGAGATCGGTCGAGTTGTGGAAACCCGCTTGGCTCAGAAAATTATTGGCGTGCGTGACCGGATCGCCGGGCAGTGTCGGGTCGGGAAAGAACTGCAGAAGGTTCTGAGCAACCGGATCCCACCGGCTAGACGGGATCACATTGCCAGGGAACGGCTGCCGGCTGAAGCTGCCATCTGCATTCTGCTTGGTGGTGAACGGATCGAAAATCTGATACAGGCTGCCATCCTGACGGAAGGTTTGTGAAAAATCGCCCTGCTTTTCCAAAGCAGTCGGAACCGTCAGGAATTGTTGACCGCCAGTCGCCTGCCGCAGTCCTTCGTAGGCGCCGAAGATGAAGGTGCGATTGCGAATGATCGGGCCGCCACCGGTACCGCCAAACTGATTCTGTCGAAAGGGCGGCTTGGCCGCGCCCGCGCTATTGGCAAAGAAATTGTTGGCGTCCAGTTTGTCATTGCGAAGGAATTCCCACACATCGCCGTGGAATTCGTTGGTGCCGGACTTCGTCACGAC
>WNFI01444287.1_pt1 | contig 10497 bp, 15 predicted proteins | sample 5400471 | NCBI WGS metagenome assembly WNFI01 (sample SAMN13153348, study PRJNA577476) | soil metagenome | isolation source: 100 cm saprolite on Douglas fir-dominated hillslope | place: USA:California | collected 2013-09-17 | reverse complement strand
AGATGCTACGATGGAACAAGGAAAACCAGTTGAGTCCGCAATTACCTAGCTGACACCAGTGCGTATCTCGAATTGAGCGCCCTCGGCCAATCCAACTACGCATATATAGTGAACCCACGACCACTGCCAGAGCAGGCCCCGCTGCCTGATCATTCAGGTACAGCTGCCGATACTAGTAAACGCAGAGGAGAGACCCAACGGTATCGACACAAGAAAGAAAATGCTGGACCAGAAGGGGTCCCGCAATTCTCTGGAGTGATGGCAGTCGGATACTCAGGTGCAGTTGATTCATCAAAATCACGACAACCACTCTTGCAAAGCATCAGATCTTATGAAGGATATCGCCAAAATCGTCACAAAGGACAAGATACTCTCAATACTCCCAGATGTTGAGCATCGCAGGGTAAAGATTTAACGAAATCCTGCCATGTGCAACAGAAATGACCTTATCACCATTAACATGACATGAAGAACTACAAACATATGTCCTGGAATACAAGAATAACCAATGGAAAATCCCATGATGACTAGGATCGGATGGACTCATCCGCGCTGAGACATTTGCCAGGATGTCCTCCGCCAAAGGGTGGTCACTCTACAGAATTTGTACTTGATGCCGACGTACGTGCATATTAGGAAATTACAACCGCTGCGCAAATTGCCAACCTTCATCAAGCGGTCAAAGCGTTGGAAAAGCAAGGACAACCGAAGGACACCAGAGAGGGAGAGGTGCCGGGAGGACGAAGAATGGATGATGAAGGAACATAACACTTCCTATCATTCTATCGACGTAGTACCCGAAGATACAACCCAAAGGACTAGAGTACCCGGGAAATCCCCCCGGCCCATAATGCCATGTAAGAACCTCCATGCAACGTGTAAAGGAAGAGCTGCCCTGTTTCGTCCGCAGGGTAGCAAATCTCATCATCATCAACCGTGGGTGAATCGTGCCAATATGTTCGAGTTCTCTCCAATCAGTTTGCCCTTGCATCGACAGCCTCTGCATCAGAATCACTGGGAGATGCTGGATGCTGTCTACGCCACTCTTCCAATCCCCGCTTGAAAGTCGCATTATTCATTCCTCGTTTGACCAGGATGAATGTCACGCCTAAACGAGAGACAAGGCAAGTCAAGCGACGAATTTCCATGTTTGTAAAAGCGTAAAGCCAGTGAGCAGCGGCAACAGCATACGGAAACACGAGAGGAACATCAACGCTTGTTCTAGTGCGCACAAATAGGGGGAGGCGTTAGCAAAGGTACGTACCAAGTTCCTCGACCTCTTTGTTCCGATGCTCGTCATCAAAAAAGAGCTGCAAACATTGTTAACGACAAACTAAGGCGCATCCGGAGAAACAACACAAGAAGGTGCCAGACGTACCATATCTTCGTATGCTATACCCGTCTTGGCGTGTAGTTGATTGAAGTGCCATATCTTCGAGCCTGGATAGCGACAAACAATAAAAGACAATGAATAGGTGCCATCCATAAAGGAGATAGGTGAATTTGAGTGGTGAAGCGAACCTGGGTAGATCTCTTTCTGATCGAAGAACAAAATTGCTGCCCTGTTGGCACCGTCTGGCTTTGTGTGGGGTGGAGGAACACGCAGATTCGAAAGGGCTTGGTGTGCTCTGGAACGTAATAAAGGGAGGCATCCTTCGACGCTGAAAAGGAAGCATCCCGCAAAGACAGGGGCAAATACACTCACACTTCAGTGGCACCCGTCCGCGAGCAAATGGCGACAATCAGGGAGAGTTCCTTGAGCGTATGAAGTATCTGGGGCACATGGGGATAGAATGAGATAGCCTGGTTGTGCCTATATCGGAAGAGTACACTCGCCATCAGGTGTGTACGTTGATCCTGCGGAAGTGAATCAAGCCTAACCTATCGTGCACGAGGTTGACCCCATTCTCAGAAGACTTTATGGGACCTGCGTGGGTGTATGAAGGCATGCCCATTGACGGGCAAGGTGGGACATGACTGTAGAAAATGTACCAGAATATTGATCGATGTAAAGACCCCATAAAGTGAAACTAGTGGGGTGACGGTGAATGGCCGGTAAGCTAGCACGAACCAAAGGAGTTATTCACTCTAAATCAAAAGCGACTAGCTTTGGGAGCCGACCGCTAATCTGCATGGTCACTGAAGTGCAGTACAACCGAAGAGTTTAAAGTCAGAACGAGAGCACGTGTAGAAACTGCTCTTAATTCCTGCTCGAATTCTGTTATGAGCCTATTTCTTGATATAGAACAAGGCTTAAGAATTCGGAGATATAGTCAGGACTTAGGCAAGACTAGGCGAGACTGGACGAGGCTAAGCTAAGATTAGGCTGATAACCTGGGTTGATCCTGGATCAACTTCCTTAAATACATGTAAGCACAGGATATTCATTCGTAATTACAAGATCCGCCCAAAGGCTGCGAGATCCGGATATATTAGGACCCTCGAGATGACTGATCCGCGGCCTTGAGGCTGTGAAGCGTTGAGTACGAACCGTAACAGAATCTTTCCACATGTGTTCTTTGTTTTCTTCTTCCTTTCATTCAACGAGTTCACACTTGGCTATATTTATGCGGAGTTGGCCGTTCCTGTATCCATTGCATTCACCAAATCTAGGCAGGCCCCAGCCTCTATTTGGATAATCGGCATCAAATTTGTCAACAGGTGTCATCCCCTTTAGGTTTGGCTCCAATGCTTGATGGCACTCGGTTCATTTTGCGTCGAGAGAGCCTGGGTACTCAGTATTGTGGCGGTTGAACGGGCCTTCGCCTCAGAATTTGCTCAGGATTCGGTAATTTTGTAGTGCGGCGGATGAGTTCTCGCCGATGGACTCACGGTGGCAATAATACTCAAAGGCATCATTGTGACGTCGAATATGTATACCCCATGTAGAACCAGTCTTCTTTGTAGTGATATAGATCTTTTCTCGATGTGGCACGCTCAGCTGACGTACTCATTGCTATCGATCGAACATTTCCGGCAGCCCTGTTAAATACCAATCCCACAAGTACAATCGTAGTGGTGATGAAAAGGAACAGTTCATCTTTCACAATGCCTCTCCGTGCACAGCGTAATATTGGCGTTAAGGGGGACATTCTTCTCGAAACGTAAGTATCACGATCGTTCACACCATGACTACAAGACAGACGGACGCGCTTCATTTAGACCGTACTGGAATAAAGGAACAGCGTTCACTACGAAGGAGCGTGAAGAGTTCGATCTCGTTGGCAGGCTGCCTTATCGTATCAATTCACTTGATCAGCAGTGTGAGGCGAGTATGTTTTCATTTTGGTGCATTCAACCAAGTCATCTTGGATGCGACGTATGCAGCGAGCCTGGAGACAGCTCCAGACCCAGGACACACCTATCCAGAAGAACTCGTTCCTTCAGAGTCTTAAGGCACGCATTACAACATCTTTTATCTTCAGCCCGGGCTAACATCATGGCCTGTAGGCTCAAAATTGGGTGCTCTACTATGGGCTCATCTCACGTCATCTAAAGGAACTTATACCAATCATCTATACACCAACGGGTGCGTTCTACCTCATCTTAGGGTTCTTCAGCATTGTATCTCATTCTGTCCCTCCCGTTCAACCTATCCCTGCGGTTTATTCACCAATCTACTTGCAGAGGCCGAAGCCATTTCGGACTACAGTATCCTGTTCCGCCGCTCGGAAGGATTGTATCTCACTTTTCCATGTGCGGATCGTATGGAAGAGGATTACCTAGCGCAAACCAGCAACAGGGATATTGAATTGGTTGGTGAGTCGTTTATGGTTCCCCAGGCTGTGACGTGCGGTGTTGACGGTGTTTTGAAGTTGTATCTGATGCTCAAGCTATCTTAGGGATTGGAGATCAAGGTGTAGGAGGTATCGGAGTGGGTCCTTTTTCATTTATTGTGTTTTGGGAAGCCGTCTGAGTTGGGGTCACATTTGTGTTGGAACGACAGATAAGTACAGCTAAGGCAGCCATATACACGTAAGTCTGTCATTCATTTTCCTCTTCCTTCATCAAGTCGTCACTTGTCACTTTTCCACCACTGCAACCTTAGTCTAATTCACGACTTGTCATAGATTGGTTGGAGGTGTTCATCCCGCTAAAGCACTCCCTGTCACTCTCGATGTCGGGACGGATAACGAACACCTGCTGAGAGATCCACTGTATGTTGTAAGTCGTACTTAATTACCCCCGTGGCACGAGGGTATTGACGTGGTCGTTCGTGGTGCTTAGGGATGGCAGGAGAGACGAGTGACAGGAGAGAAATATGATGAGTTTGTTGATAAGTGCGGCAAGTGTTAGATGACAGGAGCTCGGTTCTGATTAAGTTCTACTCCATCGATGCAGATTTGTACAACTCGTTCGAAAGCATCATCCTCACTGCTTACTTCATTTTGAGGACTTTGGTGGGGTCTTCATCTTTCTTTGTACCTGACATTCTGGTTTATGAATGGTGACTAGGCGTCGAAAATGCTGAGAGATTGCTGGAGAAGTACCGTGAGACGCATGCGGTATTTAACGATGACGTGTGAGTTTGGAATCACTGATGGATGCTCTGGGATGATTGAACCTGTATTTAGTCAGGGTACTGGCGCCGTGACGCTTGCGGCACTGACAGCAGCGATTCATGTTACCAAGTCGAAACTTGCTGATCAGAGGATCATCGTTTATGGCGCAGGCGAGTGATTTCCCAGGGCAGGCCCGACCATCGATAAGTTTTGTATGATTAGGTTCGGCAGGACTTGGTATCACTCACCAGCTTCGTGAAGCCATGATGCAGGAAGCTAGCCTCTCTATCGAAGAAGCTTCCAAGCGATTCTACCTGGTCGACAAGGCGGGCCTCATCACCGAGTCCATTGCGCGCGAAACTGGGCTGCGAAAGGGGCTTTCGGATTTCGTTCGCCCGAACTCCGAGTGGATCAACGTGAAGAAGGACGATGGCGGCGGGGTCCGTCTGCTCGAGGTTGTGAAAAAAGTCAAACCCACTGTTTTGATTGGGACGTCCACTCACGGTAGAGCTTTCACGAAGGAGGTTGTGACAGCTATGAGTGGAAGTGTTGATCGACCGATCATATTTCCCCTTTCGAATCCGAGTCGCCTCGTAGAGGTTGATCCGAAAGATGCGAATGAATGGAGTGGTGACCGGGGATTGCTTGCCACGGGTTCACCATTCCCGGCTGTTAAGATGAAGAGTGGGAAGGAGTACCAGTAAGTGATAAATTTTTCGCCCCTATAAGGAAGGCTAGAGCACATGGAATTATTGGCAGGATTGCGGAGTGCAATAATGCGTTGATATACCCAGGTCTTGGCTACGGTAAATTCCTAATTGCCATGCTCCTGATACATCAGTATCTTCAATTTTGTTCTCAGGGAGCATGATAAGCAAGGCGCGACAGATGTCCAATACAATGATAGTAGCGGGAACCCAAGCACTTGCGAAACTCTCACCGGCTCTCAAAGATCCCGACCTTGCCCTCCTTCCGGACTTTGAAGACGCACGGGCCGCCAATACGGAGGTAGCCGTGGCGGTAGCTACGCAAGCTATAAAAGATGGACTGGCGGATGTAGATTGGGGCATCGACGAGGTGAGGAAGAGGGTCGAGGAGAAGATGTGGGTGCCCGAGTATGAGGAGTATGTGTGGGATTCCGACGGAGAGAAGTAACACAATCTGTCGTTGGTCACCCGGTGTGTTCGATAATTTACTTCTTTCTGGGGCTGCTGAAAAGTATTTACATCACTGCAAGGGCGAGGGTGTGTTCGAGTACGCTTTTGCCAGCTGGATGGTGCTACGTGGGGAGAATATATAACCACGTTGGAAAAGATTAAGCTTATATATATCAATCCGAATGAACAATATTTGTGTATTATCATCAGTGACCGAATCCACCTGAGGCGGGGAGGTAATGAGAGGGATGCGAGATGTGCGGCTACTACGCTATGTCAATGGGGTATGCTAACGCGTGTCAGTAGTGACCCCGAGGAAAGCAAGCAAGCAGCTTTGTATCCAGTGGTTACGGATCGATCGTGCCTCCGGTGAATCGTGGTGGATTTTCATTAGGGCGTAATATGTAGTAATATGTATGCCAATATAGAATTCTCAACGGCATTTTGCGGCTGTTCCGCACAACAGCCACGATCATTCGCCTCGTCACTGCATTTTGTCCTATCAGCTTTGACGGCATCAGGATCTTTTGCTGTGTCCTTCTTCCCTTTGTCCACACTTGGAACTGCCAGTCACCCTAGACTTCCAGTCTGCTCACCGAACTCCATCACCTTCGTGAGACATGCACTCCTTTCTTCGCAAGCTTTGTTGTGGGAGATCCAAGAGCAGCAACTCCGTATCTCCTGAGGCCCCTAGTGCACAATATCGTCTCTCTCGATCTGTCTCGCCTGCAAGCACAGTGGTTCGACAACCGCTCAGAGGCCTAGAAGTTGTCTACGATGGCACCAAGTCCTGTCAACGTATGCTCTGTTGGCATTCTTGCGACCTGATCGGACCGATGATGTTTTTCTTCTTAGCGGACCCCAATGGCACATATCACACTACTATCACTATCAAGAACCCGAATCCAAGAGGAACCAACCCAATCATCTTCAAAATCATGATAAATGTCCATAATGTGTATGTTCGACCGAACCGTGGCTTGTTGGTACCTGGAGGCTTGCTACCGATTCAGGGTGAGCCGCCTCTGTTTCTGTCATACTTATTCCATGTCTCATTTGGAACATATAGTCCGACGTGACGAGGACTTTAAGAATGCAGAAAAACGACCTGACAGGAAAGTCCCTAAACTCATGGTCAAAAGTACTTTTGTCCCTCCGGAAGTACTCAGCAGATACGGAGAGCATAACCTTATCGAGATAGTGAGGACTTTATTTGATTGCAATCCGTCTTGACTGACGCATCCCCCGCAGTGGAATCGTATTGAGAGAGACGGCTACAGGTCATACGAAACCTGGTGGATTCGATTACCGACGCCCACTCTTCCGGATAGTCCAGCAGCAGCGTCCCAGTTTTCCACTCCGTCCGTCTCTTCTGCTGCCTCAGCGTGGATTCCAAATGGGAATAACCCCAACTCAGAGAGCGACGAGATCGCGAGGTTGCGGCAAGAAAATGCCCAACTACGGGAGCACGTAGCAACTATACAGAATGGCGCCCGAAATGGCTCCACCGTGTCTCTGTACCCCATTGTCTCAAACATTGGCACAATTGGCCCCAGATATTACCCTGCACCTGTCCCTCAAGGGCAACTGCCCACGGATCAGTCGAGTTTGTCAAACTTCGAAATGGACTATTTTGATGCACCTGTTCCATCCTACGAGGAAGCAACGGGGTACGTTATGGGAAGGCATTAAGTACTGGAATACTGACCTTCCTCATTTCAGGCGGCAAGCTGGCATCCGGCGGTTACCTCCGATATAACTGGCATGGAACCTAGGCGGTGCTAAGTTGGTTTACGTCCTTTACGGTATCATATATGATTTACACAGCATTATTTCCCCATACCCCATCCATCTGTCCTTTCGTTGGGCTTCATTTACGTTGTGACCGTTCTGTACTTTTATTGTATATTTGTGCGCTCCTGTAATTATTGTGACAGCCGTGACCGGCCGTGGGAAGCTAAGTTTTCGCCAGCGTTCAGACTTCAAAATGCTTGGATTTCTGAGTAGAAATGCTGCTTGTACGACTCTCAGAGTCCTTCAGACTAGGCAAGCGCCATCGCTGTTACGACCATGGGTGGTCCCCAGCATGATCGTATCTGCTCGTCACGCTCTGCTCTCGAGTGCTGCCGTTCAGCTTAATGAAACTGCTCCCAATGAGACGGGCATTCCAATGGGGAAACACGATGGGAGCCCTTCATTCGAGCCGCCCGAGCCGTCTGACACACTATTTATTTCAAACTTGCCTTTTCATGTGACGGATAGAGACGTTGTTGCTGTCTTCGAGAATATGCCTGGGTTTCTGGAACTGAAGTCTCGTGAGTGCCTTGTACGTTAGCCCTTTCTTTTTCACTCATTCGACAATTTTTGGATGGGCTCTCGTCTTAGCTGCCAATAGGCAATCGAAAGGATACTCTTTTGTCACGTTTTCGTCTCTGGATGATGCAAAGGCTGCACACGAACATATCACTAATGAAATGCCTAAACTCGGTGGGCGTCAAATACGGGTCAGCTATTCTAGACAGCATCAGAGTGTGGTCTCGCAGGCTGTCAGCAGCACGGTCTTCGTTGCAAACTTGAGTGGTCAAATCACAAACGATGCGTTGCGGGAGCCTTTCTCAAAATTTGGAGACGTCGTAGATGTTCGAATAAGTAAGTTATTACGCTTGCCTTCAGAGTCTTTTTTTTTTCTGTATTCTTCAGATTTGGTCGTTGACTCTATCCCTATTATTAGCGCAACTCGACGGCAATCGCTCGATTGCATGGGTCAAGTTCATGGACGACAGCCAAGCCCAGGCCGCAGTCACGGCCTTGCAGCGAAAACCCATTGAGCCAGATGGGAACCCAATCCGTCTCGATTTCGCGGTCAACAAGGACCGCGACCGCACCACTCCGGACAGTAAACCGAACGAACGCTTATTCATTGCGGGGTTCGGGTCACATCCTCCCGAGGAGGTTGCCGAGCTGTTCAACCGATTCCAAGTAAAATCTTTCAAAGTTGGTGCGTTTCAAGCATGAGCACTTCACTCGCATTGTTGTATTCAGTTCTCCCTGTTAGCTATTGACCCTGTCTCAAACGAACCGCGCGGTTACGGATGGGTCGAGTTCGAAACAACGGCCCATGCTATGACAGCTATGGACACCATCCTGAGCGAGAAGGTCTCGTTGAAGGGCACTCCTTTGAGGATAGAATTTGCCGCTCCCAGAATGAGTAGCAAGACGCAACGAAATCGAAAGGAACGAGCAGGAAAGAGACATTCCACTTAGGTTGCCTCTTGTCCAATTATCGAGGGTGAAACTTAACACCAACAAATTTCGGGAAAACTTGCTCAAGCTTCTACTTAGGAATTATTAGTGCTAGTTGAATTGCTTAATATATTCATCATGGTCGCCACGAATGTGTAATTTAGTTGAATGTCCCAAAGGTACGAATTTGAGGAAGCATGAAGCATCTCTTTCGCCATAGATTTCTCTTGAGATGTCCTTTTGTTTTCCTTTATCACGATTCTGGACTTTTAAGTTCAACTTCCATCGGCATTGGTCCTTTCACTGCGGAATCAGGTCTTACATAGTCTATAAAAGACATGGGGAATGAGGGAAGGGCAATCACTTCACTTCATGTAGTGTGTATAGCTCTGTAAAGCTTAAAGCCAACAACAGCCAAGGAACTAAAGTGGCCTTACATCACTTTCATCAGTGGCCAGAAGGTTAGCATGGGTGTTGTCTCACTGGACTTGGTAATTATCTTGGCTTCTTCTGATCATCATGCAGAAAAAAAATAAACAACATCTCACTCTCTGGTTTGAAGTAACCAATGACTATGTAATCCAAACCCGAATTGAACCAAACCTGGCCATCACTATAATAGACAGTATACTTCATGACTTCACATTGTGTAACAGACTCCTCTCCAGACAAATTGTAAGGGATGTGTCGGAAAATTCCCTAGATCGTGACCAACAAAAAAATACCGTTTTTACTAAAAAAAAAGTTCTCAACTCAAAAAAAAAAAGCGTTATTACATAATTTTTTCTGTTTTGGCCTCTGAACAAAATGTTTTGGTACTTCATCAAAACATTATTATGTGATATCTGCCATTCTAGTCTTTCAATATAAATGTTTTGACCCTTATCAAATCATTATTACATGATCATACTTACTGTTTTGACATCTTACTGGAGTGTTCAAACTCTTCACAAAGGGTCTAATCGGTCGGGTTCAGCAACATAATTGTGAACGAGAGTGGTAGTAGGTTAGTGTGGGAAACTTCCCTTGTATATATGTCATCTGTATTAGATGAAAATTCACTGGATCAGAACTCTCTGATGACACATCCAACATGTTGGAAATCCGCATGTGTTCTCTGGAGGAACAGTGTTGAACCTAACTCAGTTGATGATGCAGCTGAGGCCTGTTGTGCCCAGCCGATCCTTGAGGACTATACTCAGTCCAAACTGTCAGGGTGCATCTGAGACTGGGGATGTGCTATGTCCTAGTACTCACAGTGTCAGGGCGCATCTGAGACTGGGAATGTATCATGTCCTAGTGCTCGCAGAACTCCAACGGATCTGCAGAACAGGCGCTCAAGGGGATGGGTCCCTGCTGAATGCCTTGAGCAGAAAATGTTATATGTGTATGCTACTGTCACGCTCGACGTCGGAGGGGTTCCGGGTGTGGGAAGGCGCAGTCAGATACCCGGGCGGAGTTAGCATATGATGGTGTAGAGGGCTCAATGTACGTCATTGGCGCTCGGACTGCCACGGTCTCAAGGACGCTAGCTCGGACTTAGAAAGACGTGGAGCAATAATTGATTTCCAGACTGGGGGACCTATTATGTCTAC
>WNFI01181170.1_pt1 | contig 10497 bp, 9 predicted proteins | sample 5400471 | NCBI WGS metagenome assembly WNFI01 (sample SAMN13153348, study PRJNA577476) | soil metagenome | isolation source: 100 cm saprolite on Douglas fir-dominated hillslope | place: USA:California | collected 2013-09-17 | reverse complement strand
GCGGCCGACCACTCCACCGGGTAGCTCGCCGGTCGGCTTTCCGTCAGCCACCACGGCGCGGCCGTTGACCAGCACGTGCGCGATGCCGGCCGGGCTCACGCGCCCGTTGTCCCACGTGCTGCGGTCGGCCAGCGTGGCAGCGTCGAAAACAGTGATGTCGGCGCCGCGTCCGCGCTCCAGGACCCCGCGGTCCCGCAGCGAGAAACGCTCGGCCGGCCGTCCCGTCACCTTGTTCACCGCCTGCTCCAGCCTCAGCGTGCCGTCGCGCACGTACTCGCCGGCGATGCGCGCGAAGGTGCCGTAGCCGCGCCGGTGCGGCCGGCTGCCCATGTAGATGCCGTCGGTGGAGCCGATGTACAGCGGGTGCGCGAGCGAGCGCTTGATGATCGCCTCGCCCGGTATGGACTGGGGCCAGTGATAGACCGCGAGCGCGCGGCCTGCATGGCTCGACAGCAGGTCGAACATGCAGTCGACGTCGGCCTTGTGCGTCTCGCGCGCGAGCGTCCCGAGCTGCTTGCCTTCCAGCTCGCCGCCGGACTCGACGCAGCTCAGCGTGATCGCGCCACGCTCCGCGATGCGAGCCGCGGTCTCATCCCGCAGCCGGGCGCGCTCCTCCGGATCGTCGAGCCGGTGCATCGAGGCCTCGTAGCCGCCGGCCTGCGCCCATTCGGGCAGCATCATCAGCAGGTGAGTGCAGGCCGCCGTGTACGGGTACATGTCGAAGCTGACGTCGACGCCCGACGCCTGCGCCTTGTCCAGCAGCCGCGCTGCGGTGTCGTCGATCGCAAGGTGGGAGATGTGCACCTTCACGCCTGACTTGCGCCCGATGTCGAAGCTCTCGCCGCAGCCGCGCTCCAGCCGGACCCAGTAGCCGCGCTGGTGCGGCGCGTAGACGCCGCCGGTCGCCGCCACGAGCTTGCACAGCTCGACCAGCTCCGACACCGGCGATAGAGCGCCAGGCTGGTACTCGAGGCCCGCGGCCATGCCCACAGCTCCCGCGTCCAGCCACTCACCGAGGGCGCGCTTCATCGCCGCGAGCTGATCGCCGGTCGGGTCTCCGCCGTCCCATCCCATCGCGGCGACCTTGATCGCCAGGTGCGGCGCCTGCGGCGCGAGGTTGTTGGGGATGCGGCCGCGGAAGATCGACAGGTAGCCCGCAACGGTGGTCCAGTCCCAGCCGATGTCGGGGTCGCCGTAGAAGACCTGCAGGTAGTCCTTCACCTCGCGCAGGCGTTGCCGCGGCAGCGGTGCCCAGCTGAACCCGTCGGGCGACGTGAGCTCGGTGGTGACGCCGTCGAGCACGCCGGCGAACTGGTCGATTCCGCCCAGGCGCGCCAGCTCCGAGTGCACGTGGACGTCGATGAAGCCGGGGGCGACGATGAGGCCGGTCGCGTCGATGACCTGCTTCGCGCTCCCGCCGTCGATGTGGTCGATCGCAGCGATGCGATCGCCTGTGATGCCGACGTCGAGCCGGGCTCGTGGCGACCCGGTGCCGTCCACGACCTCGCCGCCCCTGATCAGGACGTCGAAGTCCACTTACTCGAGCTTCTCGTCTTTCGCTTCGGTCAGCAGCTCGCGGGTCATGTGGTAGTTGCCGGCCAGCAGCCCGCCGTCGACGGTGAGCACCGTCCCTGTGATCCACCCGGCGTCGTCGGAGGCCAGGAACATCGCGGCGTTGGCAATGTCCTCGGGCTCGCCCACCCGCCCGAGCGGGTACCACTTGACCAGGCGCTCGAAGACGACCGGGTCGCGATCGATGCGCTCCTGCCAGATTGGCGTGCGGATCGTCCCCGGCGCGATCGCGTTGCAGCGGATGCCGTGGTGCCCGTAGCGCACCGCGATCCCCTGGGTCAGGTTGATCACCCCGGCCTTCGCCGCGCTGTAAGCCTCGTTACCCAGGGCGGACAGCCCGTTGACCGAGGTGATGTTGACGATGACGCCGCGGCCCCGTTCGATCATCGATGGCAGCACCGCCTGGCTGCAGAGAAAGACGCTCTTCAACACCACCGCGACGTCGCGCTCCCAGGTGGGCTCGTCGATCTTCAGCACGTCGTCGCCGTCGGCGATGGCCGCGTTGTTGACGAGCACGTCGGCCTTTCCAGTCGACGACCGCCACCTTTGCGCCCTCGGCCGCGAACCTCTGCGCCATCACCCGGCCGATGCCGGAGCCGCTGCCGGTGACGATCACGACGCGATCCTTGAAACGCATCGGAACGGTTACGAAACCAGCGGCAGCACGACCCGACTCGGATGCGCGGAGTCGTGAAGCACCGTCTGGATGCCGACCCGCCGGTCGCTGAGCTTCTCGGTTCCGACAGGGTTGCCCGTGTTCAGGTTGCGGTCCCAGTGCGGGAAGTGGCTCGAGGCCACCTGCACACGCACGCGGTGGCCGGCCTTGAAGACGTGCGCGCACGTACCCACGTCGATCACGAACTCGGTCACGTTGCCGGCGGGGATCGGTCGGGCGCGGTCGGTGCCGCCCGCGAAGCGCGCCCGCTGGATCGTCTCCTGGATGTTGATCGAGCGCCCCGACGGGTCGACGTCGCACACCTTCACGACCCAGTCGGTGTCGGGCTGGTTGGTGGCCGCGAACACATGGGCCGTGACCTTGCCCGCGACCAGGTGGTCCTTGGCCAGCGGCTCCGTGCTGTACACGAGCACGCTGTTCCACGATTCGACCGGGCGCTGGTCCCGCGGGCCCATCGGCGCGACGAAGTCGAGGCAGCACGAGCGGCCGCCGAAGCTCACATTGGGCGTCGCGGGGTCGTACGAGTAAATGTCGGGCGACTCGGACGAGCCCGGCGTCTCCTCGCTGAGGTAGCCGTCGCCGCTGATCGAGTTGGCGCGCGAGCGCGCGCGCAGATGGAGCTGCCACGCACTCGACTTCGGCGGCCAGTCCTCGAAGCCCTGCCAGCGGTTAGCGCCGGAGATGAAGATCGACGCGCGCGGGCGCTTCGGTGGGTCACCGTCGCGCAGCCACTGGTCGAAGAACTCGAGCTGCGTGGCGTCGACCCCGTTGCGCCCCTCCGGGCCGAAGTCGACGTCGCCGAACGCCGGCATCCACGGCATGTGGTACCACGGCCCGATCACCAGGCGCGTGTCGTTTGATCGCGGCCCGCGCCGGAAGCCCGCGTAGTTCGTCATCGTGCCCTCGAGGAACACGTCATACAGGCCGCCGACCGCCATCGCCGGCACGTCAATGCTCGCCAGCTTGTCGGTCACGTCCCAGCGCGACCAGTAAGCGTCCTTCGTCTCGTGCTGCAGCCAGTCGCTGAAGAAACCGCCCGGCGTGCCCGGCGTGAGGTTCGGGATGGCCGACAGCGGCAGCCACCAGTAGTAGTCGTTCATCTTGGCGTACATGGCGGCGAGTGTCGGCTCGAGGTCGGGATCGCGCCGCCGCGCGACGTCGTCAGCGAGGAATGTCGCCCATGAGGCGTTGAAGGCCAGCGCGAACGCGCCGTTGTTGTAGGCCCAGCCCTCATACAGGTCGGGGCTTGTCATCGCGGGCACCATGCAGCGGAGTCCTTCGTGCTTGCGCGCCGCGATCTGCAGCTGCGTGTGGCCCGGATACGAGAACCCGTACATGCCGATGCGGCCGTTCGAGAACGGCAGCGAGGTGAGCCACGCCATCGTGTCCTCGCCGTCGTCGCCCTCGTGCTCGAAGGGGGTGAACTCTCCACCCGAAGCCCAGCGCCCGCGCACGTCCTGGACCACCGTCGCGTATCCCTGGCGCGCGTACCACGATGGGTGCGCGTAGCAGAGGTCCTCGCCCTGGCTCTTGTCGTAAGGGAGGCGGATGAGCAGCACCGGGTGCTTGCCGCCGCCGGCCGGCCGCCACACGTCGGCCTTGAGCACGGTACCGTCGCGCATCTTCGCTTCGAGCGCTTCCTGGACGATCGTCTCGCTCATCACCTTCATAGGATTCCGTGCTCCTTGAACACCGCGCGCAGGTTTGCGCCCTTGCGCAGGATGTCCCGCATCACGTTCTCGCCCGCCACCTTCTCGAAGGCGAGACGTATCACCTCGTCCTCGACGTCGCGCGGCACCACCACCACGCCGTCCTCATCCGCGAGGAGCAGGTCGCCGTTGGATACTGAAACGCCCGCGACCGGGATCGTGCCCCGGATCGCGATCACCTCGAGGCGGCCCTTCGAGTCGGCGGGCGACAGGCCCCTGGCAAACACGGGGAACTTCATCTCGGCGATACCCCAGCTGTCGCGGCTGAGCCCGTCGAGCACCACGCCGCGCCCACCCTTTGCGCGCGTGTGGGTGCTGAGGAGCTCGCCCCAGATGGCGGCGCTGGCGCGGCTCTGCACCGCGCCGACGACGACCTCGCCCGGCACGATGCCGTCCAGCAGCTCCATCAATTGCTCGTAGGGGTTGTCAGGCAGCTTGCTGACCTCGACCGCGAGCATCGTGGCGGCGCGACCGGCGACCTTCGCGCCGTTGTAAAGAGGCCGCACCTCGTGGTCCATCGATTGCTGCCGGTAGCCGTGGTCGTCGAGGATGTCGGCGAGCACGGACGAGTAGAGATGCTCCGCGATGCGATCGAGATACACGGCGTCGTAGCTCATCGGGCCGCGGCCTTCGCTTTCAGCGCCTGCGCCAGCTTCGCCGCCTGGTCGATCACCGCGGTCTGGTGGGGCTGCAACTCCTGTCCTCCCATGCCCGCGAGCAGCGGCAGCAGCGGGTCCTCGAGGCCGGTGTGCACGCCCGCAAGCTCCTCCATGATGGCGAGCCCGCAGTAGGGAACGTACGCAGGCGAGTAGCCGCCTTCGTGACACGCGACGAGGCGCCCACCGCAAACCTCGCGCGCCGTGGCCAGCATGATCTGCGTCAGCCGGCGGTAGCCGTCGCTCGTCATCATCATCGAGGCCAGCGGGTCCATCGCGCTCGCGTCGAGACCCGACGCGATGATGATCAGCTCCGGGCCGAAGTTGCGCAGCGCCGGCGCGACGACCTGTTCAAAGGTGGCGACATACGCGCCAACGCCCGAGCCTGCGGGCAGCGGGACGTTGATGTTGAACCCTGCGCCTGCGCCTGAGCCGGTGTCCGAGATCGCGCCCGATGACGGCGGGAAGTTGTTGTCCTGGTGGATCGAGATCGTGAGCACGTTCGGGTCCGCGTAGAAGGCGTGCTCGGTGCCGTTGCCGTGATGCACGTCCCAGTCGACGACCGCTACGCGCGACAGGCCGCGGGCCACGCGCGCGTGCTGCACCGCGATCGCGACGTTGGCGAAGATGCAGAATCCCTTGCCCGCATCGCGCTCGGCGTGATGGCCGGGGGGCCGTACCAGCGCGTACGCGTTGTCAACCTTGCCATCGAGCACCGCGTCGACCGCGGTGATGCAGCCGCCGGCGGACAGCAACGCGATCTCGTACGAGCCGTGGCCGAAAGGCGTGAGGTCGCCGGCGTCGCCGCCGAGCGCGTCGCTCTCGAGCTTGATGCGGGCGACGTACTCGGGCGTGTGCAGGCGCAGGATCTCCTCCTCAGTCGCCGCGCGTGGCTTGAGCAGCACCAGGTGGTCGAGGAGTCCGCTGACCTCGACCAGGTTCTTGATCCGGCGTTTGCCTTCCGCGCTCTCGATGTGCGCGAAAGGCTGCACGGAGAGACCGGCGGGCATGACCCATGCCGACGTGCCGGTGTCGTGCCACATATACAGCTCGTGCCAGACGAGGCCTGTGCTCATAGCTCCTTCTCCACGTCATGTGGCGCCGTCGGACTGACCTCGACGTGCACCGGCGCCGGCCCTTCCGGCGCCAGGTACTTGTCATACAGCCCGCGCACCACCGGCCAGAGGCCCTGGGGCGCGAACACGGCGATGCCGGCGATGATGAGACCTAGCAGAAGCTCGCGGTAGTCGCCCAGCGCGACCAGGTACTGGTCGAGGCCGATGACAATGCCGGCGCCCAGGATGGGCCCGCCGAACGTGCCCCAGCCGCCGATCACGATCATCGCCAGCAGGTCGATGATTCGCGGGAAATCGAAGATCGTGGTCGAGATGCCGCCGGTGTAGTGCGTCGCGTAGCCGCCTGCGAGACCAGTGAAGAACGCGCTGATGACGAAGAGCAGGAGGCGGATCCGGAACTGATTGATGCCGCGGCTCACGCCATACGTCTCCGAGTCCCGGAGCGCCGTAACCGCGACACCGAGGGGCGAGTGGATGACGCGCCAGATCACAAATGTCGCGATCGCGAACATGAACCCGGCGAGGTAGTAGAGGTAGATCGTGCGCTGGTCGCCGATCACGTTGTCGCCGAAGGAGAACGTCTGCACTGTCACGAGCCCGTAGCCGCCGCCGCTGATGAAGCGTGGCCCGGTCACCGTGAAAACTCGCGCGAGCTGGTGGAAAGCCAGCGTCAGCAGGACGACGTAGACGCCGCGCAGGCGCAGCGTGGGCAGGCCTATGCCCAGAGCCGCGATCGCCGCCACGACCGGCGAGAACAGCACGGCAACGAACGGGTTCCAGCCAAGGCTGTGCACGAGCACGCCCGACGTCCAGCCGCCGACCGCGAACAGCGCCACCTGCGCGAAGGAGTAGATGCCGCCATAGCCCATGATCAGGTTCCACCACTGCGCGACGACCGCCTGGATGAAAAAGAGGATCAGCAGCGTGATCAGGTAGGTGCCGATGTCGAGCCTGACGAGCACGAGTGGCAGAACGATTCCTACCACGACCGTCCCCCCGATGGCGTACAGCGGCACTCGCTTCCACGGTGCTGCCGCCTCGTCGAGGTCAGGCCTGGTGACCACGGCCGCGGTCGACGCGTTCACAGCCGCCGCACCTCGCCGATGCCGAAGAGGCCGTTGGGCCGGAGGATGAGCATCAGGATGATGAGCACGAACACCCCCGGCTGCGCCCAGGCGACGCCGTAGAAGACCTCCACGAACGATTCGAAGATGCCGAGCACGAAGCCGAGAAGGGTGAGAGCAGCACGCCCGCCAAGCCGGCGAGCCCGCCGCTGATTGCGATGACCATGCCGTACGTCCGCTCCACCGGTATCGACATGAGGCTGGCCGCCTCCATCTGCTGCGACACCGCACGGACCGCCATGCCCTGCCGCGTGTAGGTCAGGAACAGGTACACCAGCAGGAAGAGCGCAAGCGATGTCGCGATCACCAGCAGGCCCTGGTTGGTGATCTGGACGCCTGAGATGACGAAGTAGCCCGGCAGCACCGCCGGAACGACTTTGTATTCCGGGTTGAAGATCAGGATCGCAGCCGCCGACACCGAGATCGAGATGCCGACCGTCGCGATCAGTGTCGAGTTGTCGAAGCCCGGCTTGCCCAGCACCGGCCGGATGAAGCCGAGGTGCATCAGGTACGAGAACGCGGCCGCCACCAGCACGCCGAACGGGAGCGCGATGAGGATCGGCAGGTTGAGGCTCGACACGACCCAGTAGGCGGCGTACGCGCCGACCGTGAAGATCGCACCGTGGGCGAGATTCAGGAAGCGGACGGCCCCCCACACGAGGGTGAGCCCCAGGGCCATCAGCCCGTAGACGGCGCCGAAGAGCACGCCGCCCCAGATGGCCTGGACAAGCAGCGTCATCCGAGGTAGCTCTCCAGCAGGGCCTTGTCTTTGAGCAGCGTGTCCGCCGGGCCTTCGCGGACGAGGGAGCCGGTCTCCAGAAGGTAGACGCGGTCGGCCAGCCCAGCGACATGGTTGGCGTTCTCGTCGGCGAGGAGCAGCGCGATGCCGGACTCCTTGACCTTTTGAATGCTCGCGTAGATCTGCTGGGTGGTCAGGGGCGCGAGACCAAGGGAGGGCTCGTCGATCAGCAGGATTTCGGCCTTCGTCATGAGGCCTCTACCGAGCGCGAGCATGCGACGCTCGCCGCCCGACAGCGTGCGCGTAAGCTGCCCGCCGCGCTCCTTGAGCCACGGCCAGAGCTCGTAGACGCGATCGAGCCGCTCCTTACGTTCGCCCCAGGTCGGCCGATGAAAGGCGCCCATCAGGAGGTTCTCGGTCACGGTCATCTCCGGGAAGAGGAGGTCGCCCTGCGGGATGTGGACGACGCCGGCCGCAGCGATGACGTCCGGCCGCCAACGCGTGATCTCCTTGCCGTTGAAGAAGACCTGGCCGGCTGTGGGCCGCAGGAGGCCGGTGATGGCGCGCAGCAGCGTCGACTTGCCGTGACCGTTGGGCCCGAGGACGATGACGCCTTCGTGCTCATTCACGACCAGGTCGATGCCGTGCAGCACCTCGCTGCCGGCGTACCCCGCGCTGAGGCCCCTGACCTCAAGCATCGGCGGTCTCGGCAGCCGATCCCATCGGCCGCAGGCTGCCGAGGTAGACCTCGATGACCCGTGGGTCGCGCAGCACCTTGGCGGGAGGACCTTCGGCGATCTGCTGGCCGTGGTGAATGACGAGCACCCGGTTGGCCAGGGCCTGCACCGCCTTCATGACGTGCTCGATCATCAGGATCGTCACGCCGGTCTTCGCGACGACGCGGATGAGCTCGATCATCTCCGCGCGCTCGTGTGGGTTCAAGCCGCCGACAGGCTCGTCGAGCAGCAGCAGCTCTGGTGCGGTTGCCAGCGCGGTCGAGAGCATCAGTCGCTTGCGCGCCAGCACGGGCAGCTTGCCTGCGATCGCGCGTTGCTGGTCCCCAAGACCGCAAAGCGCAAGCGCGTCAAGCGCCTTCTCGCGCGCGCCCTCGGCGAACCACAACGTCGGAGACTCGCCCGCGCGTCCGAAGGTGCTGCCCACCAGCGCGTTGGTGAGAACGGTCTGGCTGTCGAACGCGACGGTGGTCTGGAAAGTGCGCGCCATGCCCAGCCGGCAGATGTCGTGGGCGCGCAGGCCCTGGATCTCGCGGTCTTTGAACTTGATCGCGCCGCTGGTGGCGGGGTTGACGCCAGATATGCAGTCGAAGAGGGACGTTTTGCCGGCGCCGTTGGGCCCGACGATCCCGTACAGCTCGCCGGGCTCAACGGCAAAACTCAGGTTGTTGACCGCGAGCAGCCCTCCATAGGCCTTGCTGACCTTCTGGCACTCCAGGATGGGCACGGTCTTAGTCTGGTCTGTCTCGGCGGTCTATCTCATCCAGGTGGGCAGCACGAACGTGCCGCTCGTGAACGGCGCCGGGTACACCACCTTCTGCACGCCATCCTGGATCTGGACGATGATGTGCGGCTGCCCCAGGGACGCGTCGGCGGTCTGTGCCGGGTACTGCAGCCCGGTGTGGTCCACGAACGAGATTGAACCGGTGGTGCCACGCCAGATGACCGACTCGGTCGCCTTCGCGACCGCCTTGTAGTTCTTGGGGTCGCCGGCAACGGCGACACCCGCTGCCCAGACATTGACGGTGTCGTAGCAGCCGCCTGCGTTGGCCCAGCCGGGCTGCTGCCCGAACTTCGCCGCGTAGCGCGAGCGGAAGTCGTTGCCGATCTTGTCGGGTAGCAATCCAAGGACGGTTGCCCAGATGATGCCGTTCGCGGCGGAGCCGGCGAGGTTCAGGTACTCGGGCACCGAGGGTCCGTACTGCTGGTAGACGAGGGTCTTGGTCGGGCTCGCGGACCAAGCCTTCGCCATGGCCGCGTCGTCGGCGGGCGAGAAGTCGCTGGTGAAGAGCACGCTTGGCGCCAGCTGCTTGACCTTCGACAGCACCGGGCCCCAGTCGGGCACCGCGCCTTCGGTTACGCCATCGGTGGAGACCTGGGTCCAGCCGAGCTGCTTCATCACCGAGTCGAATCCGTTCGCGATGACCGTGCCATACGCGCTCTTGCCGCTGATGATCGAGTAGGTCTTGGCGCTCAAGTTGAGCTGGCCTGCCCTGAGAGCCTGGTCGACCCAGTAGGCAAAGCCTTGCCCGTACCACGACTCGGTGGGATCGGTCTGGAAGATGCCCCAGTACTTGCTGGGGTTGCTCTTGTAGCGCTGGACCCACGCGATCTGGGTGTTCACGTTGTAGTAGAGGGCGCCGGCGTTCGCAACGATGTCGAACTCCGGTCCGGACGCGAGATGGTAGCCGGAGAAGATGACGTCGGCCTTCTCAACGCTGACAGCCCGGTTGAAGGCGGTCGTGATCTGGTCCGTGGACGAGTCCTTGTCATCGATGACCACATAGTCCAGGTGGTAGCCGATGAGGCCGCCTCGAGCGTTGATCTCGTCGACGGCCATCTTCACGCCGTTCTGCATCTCCTTGCCGTCGGAGGCGATAACGCCGCCGATGGGAAAGATGCCTACGACCTTGATGTTGCCCCGCGACCCAGCGGTCGTGCCGGTGGACTTCGGAGCGAGCGCGCCGCCCGCAAGACCGCCTACCACCAGTCCGCCCACTGCGCCCACGCCGCCGGCGATGAGCTGCCTGCGGGTTACCTCACGCTGAGTGATCGAATCGCCAGCCACTTCAAACCTCCTCTGGTAGTCGCAAAAGAACTCTCAGGCTCGTGCGGGGGCCGCCTCGACCTGGTAATCGACCTTGACCGGGGTGCCGTTCTTCTTCGCGGACTCGTCGATCGCGAAGCAAACGGCCATCGACTTGTAGGAGT
>WNFI01060266.1_pt1 | contig 10497 bp, 8 predicted proteins | sample 5400471 | NCBI WGS metagenome assembly WNFI01 (sample SAMN13153348, study PRJNA577476) | soil metagenome | isolation source: 100 cm saprolite on Douglas fir-dominated hillslope | place: USA:California | collected 2013-09-17 | reverse complement strand
CCATCGTCGATCTGGGACTCCCGGGTCTCTCCGGGCTCGAGGTAATTCGCCGCCTGCGCGCCGCGCGCAAGACCTTCCCGATCCTGGTCCTCACCGCGCGCGCCAACTGGCAGGACAAGGTCGAAGGGCTGCAGGCAGGGGCGGATGACTACGTAGCCAAGCCCTTTCATTTCGAGGAGGTGCTGGCCCGGGTGCAGGCCCTGTTGCGCCGGGCGGGCGGCTGGGCGAGCCCGCAGCTTCAGTGCGGGCCGGTCGTGCTCGACACGCGCGCGCAGACCGTCCAGGTGAAGGGTCAGGCGGTGGAGCTGACGACCTTCGAGTACCGCATCCTCGAGCATCTGATGCTGCGCGCCGGGGACGTGATCTCCAAGACCGAGCTCACCGAGCGGCTCTACGACCAGGACTTCGAGCGCGACAGCAACGTCATCGAGGTACTGGTCGGGCGCTTGCGGCGCAAGCTCGATCCGCACGAGGAACTGAATCCCATCGAGACGCTGCGCGGCCGCGGCTATCGCTTTGCGCTCGCACGCGACAGCGATAACTGAAAGAGCCGGCGCTCCCGCCCAGGCCTGATCGTGCACTCCCTCAGCCGGCGGCTGCTGCTCTCGGTCTCCGCGCCGCTGCTGCTCTTTGCCGCCGTCATGATGTGGGTGCTGGACAGCGGATTCCGCGCGCTGTCGGATCGCTCGCTCCAGGAGCTGCTCGACCGGCAGATGGTCTCCCTCATCGCCGCGGCCGAGCTGCAGCCGAACGGAGCCTATGCTCCGGCGCCGCACGCGCTCGACCGGCGCTTCGAGACACCGCATTCGGGGCTCTACGCGGAGATCCGCTCACTGAATCACCAATGGCGCTCGCCGTCCACGGAGCTCGGGAGCGAGTTCGGCGCGCTGCTCGTCCCCGGAGAGCGCCGCCTCAGCTACGCCCGCTTCGGTCACGATCGCGTGGCCATCGAGGGCCGCGCGATCCAGTTCGCGGACGATCCGAAGGAAAGCCGCGTGCTGACCTTGAGCGTCGCGGTCAGCCTGAGTCCCTACGAGGAGCAGCTCTGGCGCTTTCGCCAGGAGCTGATCGGCTCGTTCGCCGGCCTCATGCTGTTACTGCTCGCGACGCTCGCCGTGCTGCTGCACTGGGTGCTGAGGCCCCTGCGGCGCATGGAGCGCGAGATCCATGAGGTGGAGGAGGGGCGCAGCGAGATGCTTGGCGGCGGCTATCCGCGTGAGCTGTCGGGCGTCGCGACTCATCTCAACGCGCTCCTGATCGGGGCGCGCAAGCGCGTCGCGCGCTATCGGGACACGCTCGGGAATCTCGCGCACAGCCTGAAGACCCCGCTCGCGGTCATGCGCTCGAGCCTCTCGGGAGAGGGCCAGGGCGGCGCCGCGGTGGGGGCGGAGATCGACCGCATGAGCGGGATCATCGAGCACCAGCTGAAGCGCGCGGCCGCCTCGGGCGGGGCGCTCCTAGGCCAGGCACCCGTCGAGGTGGCACAGGTCGCCGCGGAGCTGCGCGCAGCGCTCCTTCGTGTGTACGCCGACAAGGATCTGTCGCTCGAGCTCGCGATCGCCCCCGGGACTCAGTTCATCGGCGACCGCGGCGATCTCACGGAGCTCCTCGGGAATCTCCTCGACAATGCCTGCAAGTGGTGCCGCAACCACGTGCTTGTGCGCGCCGCTGCCGCCCCCGATGCCGGTCCGCACGCGGGCCTCGAGCTCGTGGTGGAGGATGATGGAGCCGGGATCTCGGCGAATCAGCGGGCGCGGGTGCTCGAGCGCGGCATTCGCGCGGATGAGACCGTGCCCGGGCACGGGCTCGGACTCGCGATGGTGCGCGAGACGGTCGAGCTCTACGGCGGGGAGCTCGCGATCGACAGCTCGCCGCTCGGCGGTGCGCGCCTGGCGCTGCGCCTGCCGGGACGCTGAGAGCTCGTCCGCGCGCCTTACTCGGTGACCTTGAACTCGATACCCTGCGCGAGGGGGAGCTCACGGCTCCAGTTCACGGTGTTGGTCTGGCGGCGCATGTAGGCCTTCCAGGCATCCGAGCCCGACTCACGCCCGCCGCCCGTGTCCTTCTCGCCCCCGAAGGCCCCGCCGATCTCCGCCCCCGAAGTGCCGAGGTTGACGTTGGCGATGCCGCAGTCGCTGCCGGCCGCGGACAGGAAGCGCTCGGCGCTCTGCAGGCGATCCGTGAACAGCGAGGAGGACAGTCCGTGGGCGGAGGCGTTCTGGGCGGCGATCGCCTCATCGAGGGAGGCGACCGGGATCAGGTAGAGAATGGGCGCGAAGGTCTCGGTCTGCACGATCGGCCACTCGTTGCGCGCGCGCACGATCGCCGGCTCGACGAAATTCCCGGGCCGCTTCAGGGCGTTGCCGCCGAAGAGCAGCTCGCCGCCCGCTCCGCGGGCGCTCGCGAGCGCGCCCTGGTAGCTCTCGACCGCCCGTGCATCGATCAGGGGCCCCATGAGCGTCTCGGGCGCGAGCGGATCGCCGATGCGCACCTGGGCGTAGGCGTGGACCAGGCGCCGCTCGAGCTCGGCCGCGATCGCCCGATGGGCGAAGACACGCCGGGTGCTCGTGCAGCGCTGGCCGGCCGTGCCGACGGCGCCGAACACGATCGCGGGAACCGCAAGGTCGAGGTTGGCCGTCTCATCGACGATGACGGCATTGTTGCCGCCGAGCTCGAGGAGACTCCTGCCAAGTCGTGCGGCCACCCGCTCGCCGACCTTGCGCCCGACCTCGGTCGAGCCGGTGAAGGAAACGAGCGCCACGCGGCGGTCCTCGACGAAACGCGTCGCGAGCCCCGTGCCCCCGTCGATGAAGAGCTGGAAGATCGGCGGCAGGTGGCTCGCCTCCATGACCGAGTTGCACAGCCGCTGCACCGCGAGCGCCGAGAGCGGCGTCTTGTGCGAGGGCTTCCACACGCAGGCATTGCCGCAGATCGCCCCGAGACAGGCATTCCAGGACCATACCGCGACGGGGAAATTGAAGGCCGAGATGACGCCGATGACCCCGAGGGGATGCCATTGCTCGGACATGCGGTGCTGGGGGCGCTCGGAGTGCATCGCGAGGCCATAGAGCATGCGCGACTGGCCGAGCGCGAAGTCGGCGATGTCGATCATCTCCTGCACCTCGCCCATGCCCTCGGCGAGGATCTTGCCGTTCTCGAGCGAGACGAGCGTCCCGAGATCCTTCTGGTGGTGCCTCAGCTGCTCAGCGAGCAGGCGCACGGCCTCGCCGCGCTTCGGCGCCGGCACTGCGCGCCAGGCGCTCGCCGCCTCGACCGCGGAGCTCAGCACGTGCTCGTAGTCCTCGGCGTTGGCCGGGCGCACCTGGGCGATGAGCGCGGCGTCGGCGGGATTGCGTACGTTGAGGAGGGTACTGCCGGTGCTCTCCGACCAGCCGTGGGAGCCCGACCAGGCGCCGGGATTCACGACGCTCAAGCCCAGGCGCTCAAGGAGCGCATTGATGTCTACGGTGCTCATGCGTTTGCGGCCTTGCGGCGGCGCTGATGGCCGGTCTTGCCGGACACCACGACTTCGCCGGAAACGTGCTTGGTGCCTTCGGGCGCGAAATAGCGGCCGAAGCGGTTGGCGAGGATATCGGCGAGACGGAACTGCTCCTGCGCGATGAAGCCGCCGTAGCGGCCCTTGTGCTCGAGCACGAGATCCATCACCGCGGTGACGCCGGCGGCGGTCGTGACCTGGATGGCCGACCACAACCGCCCGGCGATCATCTGCGGGTAGATCTTGTTGACGTAGTTCTCCTCGCGCAGCTGACCGTCCTGCGTCCCGGTGACCGCGGCATACACGATCACCACGTCCTGCAGGGTCTGCGGCACGGCGTTCTCGAGAATGCGCTTGAGGGTCGCGCGGTCGTGATTGAGCTTCAGATCATTCAGCAGCAGCCGCATCTGCTCGCAGTGACCGGGGTAGCGCATGGTCTTGTAGTTCATCGACTCGACTTCGGCACCATGCGTCTCGGCGAGCGAGCCGAGTCCGCCCGAGGTGTTGAACGCCTCATAGAGCGTGCCGTCGATCTCGATCTCCTCGAGTCCCTCGAGAGGGGCCACTTCCGTGAGGCGCCCATCGCTCACGGCCTGACACGGGTTGCCATACTCATTGATGAGTCCCTCGGTGGACCAGGTCAGGGAGTACTTGAGGACATTGTTCGGGTGCTGGGGCAGGGCCCCGACCCGCAGCTTCACGGCCCGCAGCGCGTCGAAGTGCCGGATGAGCTCGGCCGCGGCGATGCTGGGCGGCCTCGGCGACGCCCACGTTGCAGTGGAAGGGGAGGCTCGAGATGACGGCATCGACCCGATGTGAGGCGAGGTGCCCGGCGAGGCCCGCGCGGTCGGTCGCATCGAGCGTGAAGGGGATGAGGCTCCCGCCCGCATGCGCACGCACGACGGCCTCCGCCGCGGCCCCGTCCACATCGCCGAGGTGAACCCGATAGCTGCCCGACTCGGCGAGCAATCCCGAAATCAGAGCGCCGATCTTGCCGGCGCCCAGGACCAGTACACGGTGCATAGAACTCTTACCCCTAAAAAGGGCCGCATTCTGCCCGCGAATGCCGCGGCGCGCCAGCCGCCTTGGGGCTCGCCCACGAGCCCCTCCCGGGGGGCGCGGTAGCGGCGAGAAATCGTGGTAAGATCAATGACATGCGATCGCCAGAAAGCACCTCCTGGCACAGCGCGAGCTGGCAGGGCCGGCTCGCCCAGCAGCAGCCGGTCTATGCCAACCCGCGCGCGCTCGAGCGCATCGTCGCGCACATCGCACGGCTGCCCCCGATTGTCGTCTCCTGGGAGATCGAGGCGCTGCGCGCACGGCTTGCCGCCGCGCAGCGCGGCGAGGCGTTCCTCCTCCAGGGGGGCGACTGTGCCGAGGTGTTCGCCGACTGCGAGTCGGACACGATCGCCAAGAAGCTGAAGATCCTGCTGCAGATGAGCCTCGTGCTGCTGCATGGACTGAAGAAGCCCATCATCCGCGTCGGGCGCATGGCGGGGCAGTACGCGAAGCCTCGCTCGGCGGACAGCGAGACGCGCGGCGGGCTGACGCTCCCGAGCTATCGGGGGGACCTCGTGAACCGCCCGGAGTTCACCGCGGAGGCGCGCGCAGCGGACCCGGAGCTGCTGCTGCGCGGCTATGAGCGTGCGGCGCTCACGCTGAATTTCGTGCGCGCCCTCGTCGAGGGGGGCTTTGCGGACCTGCACCATCCGGAGTACTGGGACCTGGGCTTCGTGCATCAGTCCCCGCTCAAGGAGGCCTATCAGCACATCGTGAGCTCGATCGGCGATGCGCTCGATTTCTTCGAGGGCATCAGCGGACGGCAGGTGCACGAGGCGACGCTGGTCGATTTCTACGCGAGTCACGAGGGGCTGCACCTGCACTACGAGCAGGCGCAGACGCGCTTCATCCCGCGCCAGAACCGCTGGTACAACCTCTCGACTCACATGCCGTGGATCGGGATGCGCACGGCGGGGCTCGAGGGGGCGCACGTCGAGTACTTCCGCGGCATCTCCAACCCCGTCGGGGTCAAGGTTGGACCGGCGATGGATGCGGCCTGGCTGCAGGGCCTGGTGACGACGCTCAACCCGCACGGCCAGCCTGGCCGACTCACCCTCATCCACCGCTTCGGGGCCAAGGAAGTGGCGGCGGCGTTGCCGAAGGCGATCGAGGCCGTTCGCCAGACCGGGCAGACGGTGTTGTGGGGGTGCGATCCGATGCACGGCAACACCGAGACCACCACGGGCGGAATCAAGACGCGGCGCTTCGAGAACATACTCAAGGAGCTCGATCTCTCGTTTCGCATCCACTCCGAGTTCGGCTCGCACCTCGGCGGCGTGCACATCGAGCTCACGGGGGATGACGTCACCGAGTGCACCGGCGGGGCGCGGGGACTCACGGACCAGGACCTGGCGCGAGCCTATCGCTCGAGCGTCGACCCGCGCTTGAATCACGAGCAGGCGCTCGAGCTCGCCCTGCTGATCGCGGGCTTGAGCCAGGGCCGGCGCACGGATCGGCGCGCAGCCCAGCCGTCCTCGTAAGGGCGTTGCCACGCAGGACTGTCAGGCTTGATGCGGGCGGGTCACAGGCGCCCTACGACCCGAACTGCACCCGTTGCCCGCGCCTTGGCGCGTTCCTCGAGCAGGTGCGCGAGCGGCATCCCGGCTACTGGGCGCGGCCCGTGCCTTCTTTCGGGGAGGCCCGCCCTCGCATCGTGATCATCGGGCTCGCGCCGGGGCTCCACGGGGCCAACCGCACGGGGCGCCCCTTCACGGGGGATCACGCGGGGGTGCTCCTGTACCAGACGCTGCACGAGGCGGGACTTGCGAGCGGCCCGATATCGGTCGGCGCCGCGGACGGCCTCACGCTCGTGAACGCCCGCATCGTGAATTCGGTCAAATGCGTGCCACCACACAACAAGCCCCTGCCGCAGGAGATCCGCTGTTGCAATCCCTATCTCGCGCGCGAGCTGAGTGAGCTCCCCGGCGTGCGCGTGTACCTGGCTCTGGGGAGGGTGGCGCACGATGCGCTGCTCATGGCGCGCGGGCTCGCCCGGGGGATTTACCCGTTCGCGCACGGCCGCGAACATGCTCTTGGCGGCTCTCAGTACCTGCTCGATTCCTATCACTGCAGCCGCTACAACACCTCGACGCGCCGCCTCACGGCCGCCATGTTCAGGGAGGTCGTCGCTCGCGCCTGCGCGCTCGCGGAGCTCGAGGTTCCCGCCTGGCGAGGTGCGGGGGCAGCAGGCTGAGCATGTTCGAGGCGAAGCCCTTCATCGCCGCACTTCCGAGGCGCCCCGGGGTGTACCGCATGTTCGGCCCCGAGGGCGAGCTGCTCTACGTCGGCAAGGCACGCAGCCTCAGGGACCGGGTGGGGAGCTACTTCGCCGCGCGCAACGTGAACCCCAAGGTGCAGGCGCTCGTGCAGCAGATCAGCGGGATCGAGGTCACCGTTACCCACTCGGAGACCGAGGCGCTGCTGCTGGAGTACAACCTCATCAAGGCGCACAGGCCGCGCTTCAACGTCGTGCTGCGCGATGACAAGAGCTTCCCGTACATACACCTGCACGCGGCGCACGAGTTCCCCCGGCTCCTGTTCTATCGCGGTTCGCGCAGTGCCGCGGGACGCTACTTCGGTCCCTTTCCCAATGCCGGCGCGGTGCGCGACACGCTCAACCAGCTGCAGAAGCTGTTCCGCATCCGCAACTGCCGTGACAGCTTCTTCGCCAACCGCAGTCGCCCCTGCCTGCAGCACCAGATCGGCCGCTGCTCAGCGCCCTGCGTAGGCCTCATCACCCGCGAGGCCTACGCGCAGGACATCGCCGCGGCGGTCAAGGTGCTCGAGGGACGGAGCGATGAGGTGAACGCCGAGCTCGGGACGCGGATGGAAGAGGCGGGGCGGGCGCTGCAGTTCGAGCGCGCCGCGGAGATCCGCGATCAGCTCGCCGCCCTCAACCGCATCCAGGCGCAGCAGTCCGTGACTGCAGCCGCGGAGCGCGATGCCGATGTGTTCGCGATCGCAGGCGATGGGGGTGAGTACTGCATCAGCGTCATGCTGGTGCGCGGCGGGCGCAATCTCGGCACCACCTCTTATTTCCCGCGCGCGGCGCTCGCGGAGCGGGACGAGGCGCTCGGCTCCTTCGTGCTGCAGTACTACTCGGGCGACGAGGCACCCGCGGAGGTGCTCCTCGGCAGCCCGCTCGAGGATGCGGGACCGATGGCGGAGGTCTTGAGCGAGCGCGCCGGGCACACGGTCGAGGTCCGTCACCCGCAGCGGGGCCTCGGCGTGCGCTGGGTCGAGCTCACACAGGAGAACGCCGCGCAGGCGCTGCGCATGCGCTTTGCACAACGCCAGGGAGTGGAAGAGATGCTCGCCGATCTCGCGCGCGAGCTCGACCTGCCCGAGAATCCTGAGCGCGTTGAGTGCTTCGACGTCAGCCACACGGCGGGCGAGGGGACCGTCGCCTCGTGCGTGGTATTCGGTCCGGAGGGCCCTCTCAAGAAGGAATACCGGCGCTTCAACATCACTGGAGTCACGCCGGGAGATGACTACGCGGCTCTGCGCCAGGCGCTCGAGCGGCGCTACCGTCACGTGCGCGAGGGGGAGGTGCCCGCACCGGATCTCATCCTGATCGACGGCGGTGCGGGCCAGGTGAATGAGGTGCACGAGGTGCTCGCCGGGCTCGGCTACGGCGATCTCGCCCTCGTCGGGGTCGCGAAGGGGCCCGACCGCAGGCCCGGTCAGGAGCGGCTCTTCGTGCACGGCGCGCCGGCACCGCTCACGCCCGAGAGCCACACGCCGGCGGCACGGCTCATTCAGCGCATACGCGATGAGGCTCACCGCTTCGCGATCAGCGGACATCGCAAGCGCCGCGCGCGCCGCTACAACGAGTCGGTGCTGGAAGCCGTCCCGGGACTCGGGCCCGCGAAGCGACGGGCGCTGCTCAAGCACTTCGGTGGCCTGCAGGGCATCATGCGCGCGGGCGTGGCGGATCTCACCCAGGTCGCAGGAATCGGCGCCACGCTCGCCCGAAGCCTTTATGATCACCTGCATCCGGGCTCGTGAACAGGCGCTCTGATGGCGTGGAGTCTGCCCAATACGCTCACGTGGACACGCATCGCGGCGATTCCGCTCATCGTGCTGCTCTTCTACATGCCCTATCCGTGGGCGGATCCGGCGGCGGGGCTGCTGTTCGCGGCAGCGGGCATCACGGACTCTCTCGATGGCTACTTCGCGCGACGGCTCGGGCAGATCTCACGCCTCGGCGCCTTCCTCGATCCGGTTGCCGACAAACTGATCGTGGCGGTCGCGCTCGTGCTGCTCGTCGGCAAGGATCCGCACTGGCTCATCGTGCTCACGGCCGCGATCATCATCGGGCGCGAGATCACGATCTCGGCGCTGCGCGAGTGGATGGCCGAGATCGGGGCGCGGCGCAAGCTCGCCGTGTCGCAGCTCGGCAAGTACAAGACCATTCTGCAGATCACGGGACTGTCGCTGATGCTGTATCGCTGGCCGCTCTTCGGAGTGCTGCCGACGTATCACCTCGGCGTCGTGCTTACCGAGATCGCCGCGGCGGCGACCCTCGTGTCGATGGTCGCGTACCTGCGCATCGCGTGGCCTGAGCTCAAGCGTTAATTTTGATCTATAAGCCTCTGTTACTATTCGAGTTACTTGGCGTCCATCCCGCATGAGGGACACGGTTGCTCGCCTTGACTTCCGAAGGGGTGTACATAGAATCCGCGCACTTTCCAAAGGATGCGGGAATAGCTCAGTTGGTAGAGCGGTACCTTGCCAAGGTACAGGTCGCGAGTTCGAGCCTCGTTTCCCGCTCCAGATCCCTCACCGCGTTGCACTGAATGGCCGCGGTGGGCTGCGGCTAAAAGCCGAACAACTTCGCGGCTTGCCTGAGTGTCACCCACACGCCCCAGGCGATCGGGATCCCGACCGCAAGCCACGCCGCAGCGACGAGCCAGACGGGTGAGGGCGCGTCCGCTTCATGCAGGGAATGCGGCGCCCCAGCCGGACTCCCTCGAGTAGTCCCCGCGCCGCTCGCGGGGGCATCGAGCGCGGCGAGCTGCGCGGGCGTCATGTAGTGTCGGGCTGCGACCGGACGGATGAGCAGGTTGCAGAGAAACCCGAGCGCCAGGAGCCCCGCAAGCAGATACATCGTGGAGCTGTAGACCTGAGCGCGCGGTACGCCGCGGTCGAGCTGATACTCGCGAATGTAGTTGACGAGCACCGGTCCCAGAACCCCGGCCGTGGACCACGCCGTGAGCAGCCGCCCGTGGATCGCACCGACCATCCGGGTGCCGAAGAGGTCCGCAAGGTACGCGGGCACCGTGGCGAATCCGCCGCCATACATGGAGAGAATGATGCAGAAGAAACCGACGAAGAGCGCAAGGCCACCGGTCGCTGCGGTCCATGGAATGGAGGCATAAAGTGCGAAGCCGAGCAGGAAGAACACCATGTAGGTCGCCTTGCGACCGATGTAGTCGGACATGGAGGCCCAGAAGATCCGGCCCGCGATGTTGAACAGCGACAGCAGTCCCGTGAAACCGGCGGCAATCGCGGCGATCGCGGCGAGCTGCTCCCGGCTCAGCTGATCGAACGACGCCCCGACGCCGATGAGCCGGCCGCCGAACACTTCCTGCAGGAGCGGGGACGCCATACCGATGATGCCGATGCCGGCCGCCACGTTGAGCGTAAGCACTCCCCAGAGCAGCCAGAACTGCGGCGTACGCCACGCGACGTCGAGGTGCACGTTACGATCGGTGATCAGCGCTTTACTGCCGGGAGCTGCAGGCTCCCAGCCCCCAGGTCTCCAGCCTTCTGCCGGCAGGCGATAACCGAGCGAGCCGGCAATCATGTATACGAAATAGACGGCGGCGAGCACGAGGAAGGTCTGCCAGACACCGACCGAGGCCGGTGTCGCGAAGAGCTTCATCAGCCGGTCCGCGAGCGGGGCACCGATCATGGCGCCGCCGCCAAAGCCCATGATC
>WNFI01490703.1_pt1 | contig 10499 bp, 9 predicted proteins | sample 5400471 | NCBI WGS metagenome assembly WNFI01 (sample SAMN13153348, study PRJNA577476) | soil metagenome | isolation source: 100 cm saprolite on Douglas fir-dominated hillslope | place: USA:California | collected 2013-09-17 | reverse complement strand
ACGCCAGATACGTGGCTGGCGACAAGCATTGGTACGTCTGGCTGATTCAATCGGCCAACAGCGCCCCGGCCTGGATTGATCCATGAACCAAGACGACCAGCGATTTATCTTGATGGCGGCAGCCGCCCAAGCCCATTACGCCAAACAGCAAGCAAGGCGTCAGGCGCGCAAGGCGGCGCTGCTTAGCCAAGTATCGGCTTTATCCAATTCAAGTCAGCCAATGGACCCGAAGCTACAAGCAGAGCTGGAGCGATTAATCAGAGCCGAAGCGCAGCGAACCGAGCAAGAGAACTTCGACTGGGCCTTCAGAGCCGAAGCGCAGCGAACCGAGCAAGAGAACTTCGACTGGGCCTGCGGGATGGTTGTCGGCGTCATCGTGTTAGTCGGCTTCGCTTTGTTCATCTTGATGGCAATGGGAGCCGGCCACTGAAGAATTCGGCGCGCTACGACGAAAACTTTTCCGAAGTCGCGGAGCAGCTGACTGCTATCCGGATCCTGCGCCGTTACGGTTACTTGTACGTAAACGTTGACCAATAGATGTCCAACGCCCGGTGTCGGCCGCGCGGTCGAATCACTATAGTGTTCGGAAGTGGTTCGCAGCCTCAATCCGCGGTCCGGGTTCTCGTCGAGCGAAATGGAATTCAATTCCCTGCCACTGCAATTACTATTCCCCCCCGAACGTGCTGATCACTACTTGGTCAGGATCGTTAAGGGACTTCTGACGGACTTCTACCCTGAGTTCGATTATTCCCTAACCGGCCAGACAAGCCGGTCGACTGCGCAGCGTCGCACTGAATTGCCTTTTAACAGACTGTTATAGTCGCTGCAAAAACTCAACCATCGCGTCGTTTACCTCCTGCGGTTACTCTCCACTTCACCGGCTGTCCCTCGATATCGACCGAAACTCGATCGCGCCAACTGTTCACGCCGCCGGGCTCAAAGAATCCGGGGCGAGGCTGTAGTAGATCGATGCTGCTCTGCTTCAGATTCTTGAGGAAACACCCTTTAGGCGTTCAGCCGCCCCTTTGTTAATCACCGGGGGGATTAATGAATATTCCAAGCTTCCCGAACCCGATCCGAAGCAGGCAACTAGCATTCCCTTTCTTTAACCGGGTGGTCTCTACGTGCGCTCGGAACGGTTGTTAATGCCAAGAATTGAATTTTAAAAACGCCCGCGCCAATACGTCATTTTGCGTATTGACTCTTAGGCCCAAGCCCGCACCATCGGCTTCGTGTACCGATCCCTACTTGGCGCGCTTCCAGACCAGGTGAGCGGTTCCCGTACCGGTGGACGGCGTAGAGATAACCGTGATGTTGAGTTCATCCCCGGAGATGTTGAAAGAATATTTCCGCTCGGTCCCGTTCCAATTCGGGAACGTACAGCTCTCAACGTGCTGGGTATAGGTCTTATCTGTCTCGTTTACCGAGTAGGTACCGAAGAAGGCGATGCTCCCCTGCACGACGGCCTTGTTTTCGTCTGGAGTTCCGCTAGAGTAACAATCACTTGGTAAGCAATCGTGCCGGGCGCAAAAGCGAGGTTACTGATAACACTGGGCCATGCAGGCAGGTTAGGTAATGGAATCAGGGTCCATTGGTAGGACGTGGTAATGGTTGCTAAGTTCACTAACGTATTCTGCGGTCGCAGTCCGGCCATCAACTTTCACGTTTTGCAGGAATCTAAGAGCCAGTTCGAATTGAATGTCATCGGAAAAAAGCATTCCGAACCAGTGGCCACGGTGAACAACTTTGCCAAAATTCTCTTTGACGCAGTACGACGATTGCCTGGTAACGCAGGCGAAACGCATTGACAGATGACAGATGGCTGTCCCCTGCTCCATTCCACGCTCGGCAGCTTGCAGTTTAACTTTCAACGATTTCTGAGCGTCTCTTGGGGACTACCGCGCCGATTTGTTGCATCGGCCAGAACAGATCAAGCAGTCGGAACTATTCAATTGAGTGAACTATCACTTTCTGCGGATCTCCGGAGACTACATGCCGCCTGATTCGTATGCTCGGCTGGTGCTTCAAGTGGATTGATAAGTAGTTCGTGCGTCTGCTCTTTTAGGCCTCGCTGAAGCGAGCGAGAATCGCGCAAACGGATCCGGACTACGCTGTCCACCTGTTGAACACCGACCGAGCGTTATGCGTTCGGCACTGGTAGACAGCACCTACCATAACGGCAATTACAAAGTAATTCTCTACGCCCGTTCCGTCGAAGATCATCTCAGCAGCTGATGTTCCTTGAGCCGATGGCGAGCGCGAGAGCGCAACCAGCCTGGAAAGCGAAAAGTTTATGCAAACGTTAGCACTTCTTTGGTTCGAATTGCAGATCGCGCAGCAATATTTACGTGAAATCTTTGCGCAATCCCAGGTAGCCGACAAAACTCGTAATTTGAATTCACCAAGCATCGTAGGGTTACGATGTTGCGCGTCCGTTGAGCCGGTACAGCTGCCTCCACCTCGACCTCACTCTCAATGGCAAATCCCGAGAGGAGCCGCACACAAGTGGGCGTCCAAGGTCAACCCGGTTGAAGTAAGAAACGCTGCGAAGACTACCTACAGGAACGCCCATGTTACCTATGAACGTGACCAGAAACTGCGCACCGAGATGGTTATTCTCAAAATTTACACAAAGCCGCAGCCAACGACCGATCCGCAACGACGGAGAATCAATGAATGTTGTAGCACCCAATTCGATTCCAGAAACAACCAAAAATGAGCCAAGGTAGCTTAGTTGAAATTTCGGAACAAAAATCAGCTCCACAACGGGCCGAGAAAACAAGGAGAAAATTCCCGTTTCTAGCTGGAGCTGTTGTCTTAATTGCGCTTGCCGTGATTGGAAGTAAGGTGCGGCCCTCGAGAACAGAAGCGGTCCGGCAACGTTGGCAGCCGGTCGCAGAGGTGACCGTTGTCCATCCTCAGAAAGCTGCGATTACGATTCCGGTGCTGCCCGGACAAACGGAAGCCTATACTGACGCGCCGATTTTCGCTCAGACGAGCGGGTACCTGAAAAACTGGTATTTTGACATTGGGGCTAAGGTCAAGGCCGGCGACGTACTTGCCGAGATTGACACTCCTGAAGTCGACCAAGAGCTGACGCAAGCGCAAGCTCAACTCAAGGTGGCACAGGCAGCGCTTCACCTGGCGGAAGTCACCTGGCGGCGCCAGCAAGACCTTTTCAACCGGAAGGTTATTGGCGCGCAGGACTATGATACTGCGACTGACACCTATCGAGAGAACCAAGCGATAGTAATAGCAGACCAGGCCAACATCAATCAGCTTGAAGCGCTCGAAGCATTCAAAATCATCAGGGCACCATTCACTGGTATTGTCACGGCGCGAAACACTGATATTGGCGATTACATCGCTTCGGGCTCGGGCGCACAGCTCTTTCGCATGCAGCAGACTTCGCCGTTGCGCGTTTATGCCAACTTGCCTCAGGCCTTTGCCGATCTAGTCAAAATCGGCACTGAGGGAGATCTCACTCTGGATGAGTTCCCTGGCCGGAAATTTATCGGACGGGTGACTAACACCGCCAGTGCAATCGATCCGACGTCTCGAGCACTACTGACCGAACTGCAGCTGCCTAACGAAACCGGTGAACTCTTTCCGGGTGCCTATGCTCTGGTAATGCTGCAAGTCAATGACAACACCGGGATTCTGATAATCCCAGCCAACGCACTGCTCTTCCGGTCAGAAGGCACGACGGTGGGAGTAATTGACGCAGACGGAAAGGTGGAGATTCGCAACATCGCGATCAGCCTTAATCTCGGAGATAAGTTGGAAATTTCCCAAGGATTGTCAGTGGCTGACCAGGTGATCGTGAATCCTTCAGACAGCCTGGCGAACGGCATGACCGTAAAAATCCTGAACCAAAAGCAGACGACAAAGGAGTAGTATCAAATGTGGATTGTTAATCTAGCATTAAAACGGCCCTATACTTTCATAGTACTGGCGATTTTTATTCTCATTGCCGGTGTCCTTTCGATCTTGAGCACTCCGAAGGACATCTTTCCGTCGATCAATATCCCGGTTGTTTCAGTAATCTTCAATTTTCCTGGCATGGCGCCGAGGGATTTGGAGCAGCATCTCACCACGGTTTACGAACGCGTGCTTACCACGACCGTCGATAACATCGAGCATATTGAATCGGAATCCCTGTTCGGAATTGCAGTAGTGAAAATCTATCTACAGCCCACCGCCAGCGTGCCGAGAGGGATAGCGCAGGTCACCTCGATTTCTCAAGCTAGCCGAACGGCACGACCATTTACATTCGAGATGTGGCGAACATTCTCAACGGGAACGTTCCTCAAACCAACATTGTTCGTTTCAACGGCCGGCGAGCAGCAATGCTTGACATTCAAAAGACCGGTAGCGCGTCGACCTTGGACATTGTGCAGGGTGTCAAAAATAAAATACCGGACCTGAAGCAGACTTTGCCGCCGGCATTGGGTATTTCCATGCTCTCGGACCAATCTATTTTCGTGACCGGCGCGATTGAGGGCGTAGTCCGAGAGGCAGTGATCGCAGGGTGTCTCACTGCGATCATGATTCTCCTCTTTTTGGGCGATTGGAAAAGCACCCTCATCATCGCGATCTCAATTCCTCTGGCAATTCTTACGTCGATCGCTGTGCTCAGTGCGATCGGAGAAACGCTGAACATCATGACCTTGGGAGGACTCGCGTTGGCGGTCGGCATTCTGGTCGACGACGCCACGGTAACGATCGAAAACATCGATCGGCACCTGGCCGAAGGTAAGCCCACGTTGGACGCAATTCGCGATGGCGCAGCTCAGATCGCCCTCCCGGCCCTAGTGTCCACCATGTGTGTCTGCATCGTTTTTGTTCCGATCTTTTTCCTTTCCGGAGTGGCAAAATACTTGTTCTCGCCCCTGGCTGAGGCGGTGATCTTTGCCATGGTTGCCTCCTACATCCTATCACGAACACTGGTCCCGACATTGGCGATGTATTGGATCAAGAGGCACAATAAAGCGTCAGACCAGGGCAAAGGGAGGAAGACGTTTCCGCTTTTTTCTTGGTTCTCCGGTTTCCACCGCTGGTTTGAAAATCAATTCGAAAAATTTCGTGAAGGTTATCGCGATCTGTTGGGTTTCGGGCTCCGCAACGCCGGTAAGCTTATTGCAATTGTGCTTGGTTTTACGGTGGGCACCATGATCTTGTTCCCTTTTCTCGGGCAAGATTTCTTTCCCTCGGTCGATGCCGGAGCATTCGATATGCACGTTCGGATGAAAGCCGGTACCCGCATCGAAGAAACTGCTCGCTCGGTTGATCAGATCGAACAGATGATCCGCCAGGTTATCCCCGCCAACCAACTCGAGGGGATTATCGATAACCTCGGGATTCCCTATAGCGGTATCAACACCTCGTACAATAATACTGGAACGATGAGTGCCGCGGACGGCGACATTCTGGTTTCGCTCAACCAAAATCACGATCCGACAAATAAGTTCATCCAGGCGATCCGTACTCGCATGCAGCACGATTTTGTCGGGGTCAGTGTTTGGTTCCCACCGGCCGATATGGTGGCCCAGATTCTTAACTTCGGCTTACCGGCCCCCATCGATGTTCAGATTATCGGGGCCGATCAAGAAGCTAACTTCCAGTTCGCGAGTAATCTCATGAACCGGATTCGTAAGATTCCTGGTGCTGTGGATTTTCGGATCCAGGAGCCGAATAATGCGCCTGAGCTGGACATTACGATGGACCGTACCAAAGCATCGATCCTTGGCATTAACGCGCAATCGGTAGCTAACAGTGTTCTCGGCGCGCTGGCCGGGTCGCAACAGAACGCCCAGAACTATTGGGTCGATCCGACCAATGGGGTAAACTATCAGGTTAACGCACAAGTGCCGCAAGATGAGATGAATTCTCTCGACGCCTTGCGGAACCTGCCGATCCTGGGCGGAACTGGACAAGGTCAGATTCTCGCAAATGTCGCTCCGATTTCACGGAGCAACACGTTCCCGGTCATTGATCATTACAACATCAGACCTGTGATCAATATCTACGGTAACGTCGACGGCAAAGATTTGGGTACTTTGCCAATCAGGTACAGAAGTTAATTGACGCCTCAAAAAAGAACCTACCCAGAGGAAGCTTCATTTATCTTCGGGGGCAGGTCAGCACCATGCACGATTCATTCATCGGCTTGTACCTTGGCTTAGTGTTTTCAATGGTGCTGGTCTACCTGTTGATGGTGGTGAATTTCCAATCCTGGACCGAACCGTTTATCATCATCACGGCTTTCCCTTGCGCGTTGGCCGGGATCGTTTGGATGCTGTTCGTAACAGGCACGACTTTGAGTGTGCCGGCCTTAATGGGCGCGATTATGTGTGTGGGAGTAGCCACGGCAAACAGCGTTCTGGTCGTCACCTTCGCCAATGAACAGCTTGAACAGTATCATGACCCCTACCGGGCAGCGCTCGAGGCTGGTTATGCTCGTATCCGGCCGGTGCTCATGACGGCGGTGGCCATGATCATCGGAATGGTTCCGATGGCATTAGGTCTCGGTGAAGGCGGCGAGCAAAACGCTCCGTTAGGTCGAGCAGTGATTGGCGGTCTGATTTTCGCGACCGGGGCTACACTGTTCTTTGTTCCGACCGTCTTCATGATCATCAGAAGAGGTAAGAGATCTCCAACGAGCAAATCTTCGCTCGAGGCAGTTAGCGAATCCGAAATGCAAGATTAAATGGACTAACGTCCAAGGGATCTCAAGATGAATAATACCTCAGAAATAATAGTTAGTCAGGACGCCTTGAAGGAAACAGGATGTTTGCCCGGCAAATCACCCGGTAAACCTGAAAAAATCAAGCGCAGCCTCCAGCTCTTCTTCCTTGCCGGAGGCGCGCTATTCATCGGCGTTGCGCTTCAGGGAATTTATTCCCGGAAAGCGAGCACCATCGAACTTCATCAACTCACGGATAAAGCTGCCCGCACGATGGTGCAGGTAGTCCACCCGACCAGGGCCACCGAGGTGATATCACTTCAGTTATCCGGTCAGACGATGCCATACACCGACGCACCGATATTCGCCCAGACCAAGGGTTATTTGAAGAAGTGGTATTTTGATATCGGGTCTGAGGTCAAGGCCGGAGCTGTTCTTGCCGAGATTGATACCCCGGAGGTCGATGCGGAGCTGGCGCAAGCACAGGCCAAACTCAAAGTGACAGAAGCAACGCGTGATCTATCGAAGGTAACGTACCAGCGCTTCCAGTATCTCTTTCAGGAAAGAGTTATTTCCGCACAGGACCGCGACACTGCAACCGATAACTATGGACAAAATGAGGCTACGGTAAACGCAGACCAGGCTAACGTGAATCGGCTGGAGGCCCTGGAAGCGTTTAAGATCGTCCGGGCTCCATTCGATGGAATTGTGACGGCGCGAAATACGGATATTGGTGCATACATCCCCTTGGGCTCTGGAACCCAACTTTTCCAGATGGCACGGATTTCGCCGCTGCGTGTGTACGTCGATGTACCAGAACCCTTAACGGAATTTGTGAAAGTAGGTGCCGAGGCCGACCTTACGGTTGGACGAGTTGCAGGACGAAAATTTGCGGCTCGGGTTATAGGGTCGGCTCGGGCGATCAACCCGACCGCCAAAAGACTGTTGACTGAACTGGAAGTGCCCAATGAAACAGGCGAACTCTTCCCGGGCGCCTATGTCCAGGTCACTCTGAAGATCGACCATATTAACGGTGACCTTATGATCCCCGCGGCAACATTGTTCTTCACATCAGGAAAAACCCTCGGTTGGCGTGGTCCGTCCGAATGGGACAGTCGAGATCCGAAGAATTGCTATTGTTCGCGATCTCGGCTCAAAACTGGAAATCTCCCGAGGTTTGTCGGAATCGGATCAGATTATCATCAGTCCTCCGGCTGGCCTCGCGGATGGCATCGCCGTGAACGTCCTAGGCAACGGGTCGGAGATCGAGTGACTTGGCCTCTTTTTTTAACCCGTCGCTTGTCGACGCTGATCAAACCGACCCCGTGTACCCTCTCGCATATAATGATGACGTCGTCTGGCAGACGCCCATGCGCGTCAACTTAAGGAGGCGAGGCGAATGGGCCATGCGGCGAAAGGGCGAGTGGACGAGGAGATCTGTCGGCGTGATCTGCCAATTACGGTAGGGCGAAAACCTCGGCGCTTTTGGTCGGCACGCCCTTTGGTTATGCTTCCCCATGCGCCGGGTTTGAGCCATACGTTGCCCGCCGATTACAGTGACTTCGGTTTGTGACAAAACCGGCTCAATCGGTACGCAGGTCTTCAGACTGCCCGCATTATACGACTTTCATCCCAGGCTAAAGCAAGGAGGCCACATTCTGAGCCCCCTCCAACCCGTGTTGAACGCCAATACCCATGTTGGTGTATTACCCAATCGAGCCGTACACCGATACAGTATTTATCAGCGGGCGACGAGTGGCTCAAACCCGGCGCATCGGGAAGCATAACGAAAGGGCGTACCTACTGAGCGCGCCGAGGTTTTCGCCCTACCGTAATGGGCAAGATCATGCCGACAGATCCCTTCGTCCACTCGCCCTTTCCCGTGTCGCCTCGCCTCCTTAAGTTGACGCGTATGGGCAGACGCCGGATCAGTTGGCTTTCTTTCAAGGCGCGAGCGACGAGCATATCTAAATTGATACCTAAGGAGCAAGCAACGCGGTGGATTTCTTCTTAATAACCGCAGCATTATTTCTTCACGGGATCACCTGCATCTGGCGAAGATCGTTGAAAAACTTCAAAAACATTTCCTCGGTATCTATGCAGTCGTGAAATCCGGCGCGCCGAACCTTGATGGTGCTCGTGATGTTGTCATATTCCATGAGACGGAGAACGGCGTCAGCGAAGGGCCACGACGAAACCTGTTCGTAGGGTAGACCCTGCAATCCATGCTTGCGGACAATAGCCTCCCACACAGGCTTTTTGTCGGCCATATACACGGTAAGAGGCGTCGGAATGGGATCGGCCGCCGGCATGTCGAACATCGCGGCGATGCGCGGCCAAAGGTGTTTCCAACGGAAATAGTCGCCATTGGTGATGTTGAAAATCTCGTCCTTGGCCGCCTCGGACTGGCCAGCCCACGTGGTCGCCTTGGCGAGAATCTCTGCCGACGTGATTTGATACAAAATCCCATAGCTCTTCTCCGTGCCCGGAAACCTCAGCGGGAGGCCGAGTTCCTTTGAAATGGCGGCATAGACAGCAATCGACATCCCAAGATTCATCGGGTTGCCGAGACCAAAGCCGGTTGTCGCTTCCGGGCGCAGCGCGGTCCAATGCCACGCCTTCCCGTGTTGTCGCTCACGGAGAAAGTCCTCCTGGTCGTAATAGAAGTTCGGCGGCATGAGCCGCGGATCGTCTTCGCGGGCGGGCGTCTTAAAGGGACCCAGATCGGCACCATAGGCCTTTCCGCCTTGGTAGAACGCGACGTGTCGCAGCGAGGGAGAAGTCTTTTCAACGACATCGAGCAGGTTCTTCAGGATGGTCACATTGACCTCGCTTCGTTCGGTCGCAGTCGGCTTTTCGATATAAGCGCCGAACACGATATGAGTGATCCCGCTGATCTGTCCGAGCTTTCGTTGCAGATCGCCCCGGTCGAGCAGGTCCCCGCTGATCGCTTCCACGCCCGCCGGCAAAGGCGCGGAGCGACGTGAAAATCCGTAGACCTGCGTGCCAGGGAGGGAGCTCCAATGCTCGGCGGCGGCGCGGCCGCTCACTCCGTGGACACCTGCAATCAAAACGACGTTCTTTATGGACATCTTTTTTCCTTCCGTTCGTTTGTTATCTTTTTGCCTGTTTTCACAAGACCGTTGTTGGCCATCCGTGACTTAAAACCTGCATGTCTCAGCTCTCACGAGGTATGTCGGAAGCTGACAAAGCCCACTTAGCAATCTCGTCTTTGCGCATGAAGACGACGCCCTTCTGCTTTTGAGCATATTTGATAAACTCTTCCATCAGTTTAACGCGTCCCGGAATCCCGGATATCCGGTCATGCGTGCTGATCGACATCATCCGACGGTGGGCGACAGCCTCCGCGTAGAGGACATCAAAATCATCCTTCAGATCCTGCAGGTAAGCTTCGTTGGTCGTGGCCGGTGAATCAAAGCGCACGATGTCATTATTGCGAATCGTGTAAGGTACGACGGCAAAAGGTTTGCCTTTTACCGTCACCGTGAACGGCTCGTCTCGGCTGATATCATCAATGTGATAGATGAAGCCCAGGTCTTGAAGAATTCCCAAAGTGTTCGGTGTACCGCGCAGCCAGAAGGCGTTGAAACCAATCGGCCGAGTACCCGTAACCCTTTGGATGGTGTCGATGCTGGCCTGATACCCGGCGCGTTCTTGCTCGGGAGTCATGGAGTATTGTGGCTCCCAGGTCTGGCCGTGCCCGGCCGCTTCATGTCCGCGATCGACAATCTCTTTCGCCAGTTCCGGGTGTCTTTCGACAGCTTGACCGACCATGTGAGACGTCACCTTAATG
>WNFI01302584.1_pt1 | contig 10499 bp, 9 predicted proteins | sample 5400471 | NCBI WGS metagenome assembly WNFI01 (sample SAMN13153348, study PRJNA577476) | soil metagenome | isolation source: 100 cm saprolite on Douglas fir-dominated hillslope | place: USA:California | collected 2013-09-17 | reverse complement strand
ACCATCGCATAGGCCATGCCGAGATAGCCGAACACCGGCTTCTTCGAGAACGTCGCGACGATCTGGCTGACCATGCCGAAGCCGGGCAGGATGAGGATGTAGACTTCAGGATGGCCGAAGAACCAGAACAGATGCTGGAACAACAGCGGATCGCCGCCGCCCTGCGGATCGAAGAACGTGGTGCCGAAATTACGATCGGTGAGGAGCATGGTGATGGCGCCGGCCAGCACCGGCAGCGCCAACAGCAAGAGGAATACCGTCACCAGCTGCGACCATACGAACAGCGGCATTTTGTGCATGGTCATGCCGGGCGCGCGCATATTGAAGATCGTGGTGATGAAGTTGATGGCGCCGAGGATCGACGACGCGCCGGCGAGGTGAATCGACAGGATGGCGAAGTCCATCGCCGGACCGGGATGGCCGTAGGTCGATAGCGGCGCATAGAGCGTCCAGCCGGCGCCGACGCCGTTGGCGCCCGGCTCGCCCTCGAAGAACATCGACGACAGCAACAGCGCGAACGACGCCGGCAGCAGCCAGAACGAAATGTTGTTCATGCGCGGGAACGCCATGTCCGGCGCGCCGATCATCAGCGGAATCATCCAATTGCCGAAGCCGCCGATCATCGCCGGCATGATCATGAAGAAGATCATGATCAATCCATGCGCGGTGACGAAGACGTTGTAGGTGTGGGTCTCGTGGAAGAACTGCAGGCCCGGATACATCAGCTCGGCGCGGATCGCGATCGACAGGCAGCCACCGATCAGGCCGGCGAACAGCGCGAACACCAGGTACATCGTGCCGATGTCCTTGTGGTTCGTCGAATAAAGGTAACGGCGCCAGCCGTGCGGGATGGCGTGCCCGTTGTGGTCGCCGTGTGCCGCGTGTGCCATCGTGTCCATTGCCAGTTCCTTCGTTAGCGGCCGTCCGTCATCGGTCCAGTCGTTACGCCAAGATTTTATCGCAACGCCGGGCCGGCTGCCGCTACGGTCGTCGGCTGAGCGCTCACCCCGTTGGCGTATTTCTGCTTCGCCTGCGCCGCCCAGGCCGCAAAGCCCTTGTCGTCGGTGACCCGCACCGTGATCGGCATGAAGGCGTGATCCTTGCCGCACAGTTCGGAGCACTGGCCGTGGAAGGTGCCCTGGATCGTCGCCTGGAACCAGGTGTCGTTGATGCGGCCCGGCACGGCGTCGATCTTGATGCCGAATGACGGCACGGCGAAGGAGTGAATCACGTCGGCGCCGGTCACCAGCACGTGCACCACCTTGTTCACCGGCACGACCATTTCATTGTCGACGGTCAGCAAGCGCGGCTGATCCGCCTTGAGGTCCTTTTCGGCGACGATCAGCGAGTCGAATTCGAAATTGCCGTTATCGGGATAGGCGTAGCTCCAGTACCACTGCTTGCCGGTCGCCTTGATCGTCAAATCCGGTGTCGGCACGTCGAGCTCGGTGAACAAGAGCCGGAACGAGGGAACGGCGATGAACAGCAGAATGGCGACCGGGACGATCGTCCACATGACTTCGAGCAGCGTGTTGTGCGTGGTGCGCGACGGCGTCGGATTGGCGCGCGCGTTGAAGCGGACAATGATGATCACCAGGAGCGCGAGAACGAAGACGGTAATGGCAGTGACGATCCAGAGCACGTAATTGTGGAACGAGGCGATCTGGTCCATGACCGGCGAAGCCGAGTCTTGCAGGCCGAGCTCCCAGGGCGTCGGCTGGCCGAGCCCGGCGAACGCCATCCCGGCACTGGCGAACAGGGCGATCACCGCGATGGCGGTCAAGCGTGAGAACACCTTCATCTGCCTCTCTGCTCCCTGTTTCTGATCTTGATCATGACTGCCGGCGAACAGCGCGGACTATGTCGAGCGCGGACCGCAACAGTATGACGCCGCCTGCGTCCGGCGGGGCTTGCGCCACGGTTCTGGTTGGCAGGCATCGGCGGGATGGGGAAATCCCAGCCCCTCAAACCACAAAACCGGCTCTGCTGCAATGCACTCTTAACTGCGTGCGGCGGGGTCTGGATAAGCGCTGCGCGGAGCCGCTTTGCGCACCGGCCGGCCGGAACTTCATCCACCTTTCCGCGGCCACAATGCCTTGATTTGGATCAATCTTGACACCGTAGGCTCACGATGTACGCAGGCTTGCCCGGCGACGGGGCGTGATGATTCGCGGTGGCCGCCCATTGGGGCCGGCTCGTCAAGGGAAACTCGCCGGCGCAGCGGTTCTGCTGGCGGCCGCGCTGCCGTTCGCGGGAGAGGCAGCCGCCCAGGGCGCGGTCCGCTCGGTCCACGGCGATTGGCAGATCCGCTGCGAGACGCCGCCCGGTGCCCAGAGCGAGCAATGCGCCCTGATGCAAAGCGTGACCGCCGAGGACCGCCCCAATCTCGGGCTGGTCGTGATCGTGCTCAAGACCAGCGATCAGAAAAGCCGGCTGATGCGCGTCGTCGCGCCGCTCGGCGTCCTGATCCCGTCCGGGCTGGGGCTGAAGATCGACAACAATGACGTCGGCCGCGCCGGCTTCGTGCGCTGCCTGCCGAACGGCTGCATCGCCGAAGTGGTCATGGACGACAATCTGATCAATAAATTGCGCAACGGCCAGACCTCGACCTTCATCATCTTCCAGACGCCCGAGGAGGGCATCGGCTTTCCCATGAGCCTCAAGGGCTTTGGCGAGGGCTACGACAAGCTGCCGTAACGCCGGAATTTTCGGACCGGGGCTGCGCGCAGTCGTCGCGCCCCACCTGTCATCGGCGGCGATTGACGGACCCATTCGGGAGCTTACCCTCGCCATCAAAGACCGCAGGGAGGGAAGCTCGTGAGTGCAGGCTGCAAAGTCGTCGCCATTGCCGCAACGCTGGTCGCCGCCATTTTTGCGGCCATATCGGCAGCGCTTGCCGAGACCGATTATCCCAACCGCCCGGTGACCCTGATCGTGCCCTATGCCGCCGGCGGCGTCGCCGATGTCGGCATGCGCATCCTCGGCGACCAGCTGAGCAATCGCCTGAAACAGCAATTCGTCATCGAAAACCGCCCCGGCGCCGCCGGCATCGTCGCCGCGCAGACCGGCGCGGCAGCCGCGCCCGACGGCTACACGCTGTTGATGACCGGCAACAATACCGCCATCGCCGTCGCCCTGTTCAAGTCGCTGCCGTACAACATCCTCACCGACTTCGACTCGGTTTCGACTGCCGCGTTCTTCGACGTGCTGATCGTCACCCGCGCCGCTTCGCCGCTGAAATCGGTTGCCGATCTCATCGCGGCGGCGAAGGCCAATCCCGGCAAGCTCAATATCGGCACCATCAATCCGGGCTCGACGCAAAACCTCGCCGCCGAGCTGTTCGCCAGCACCGCCGGCATCAAGGCGGCGATCGTGCCGTTCCGCGCCTCGCCCGACATGGCCGGCGCGGTGATGCGCGGCGACGTCGATGTCGCATTCGAATTCTATGCCGCGCTGAGCGGGCTCCTCGCCGACAACAAGATCGCGGCGCTGGCCTCGACCGGCGCCAAACGCACGGCCTATCTGCCGAACGTGCCGACGGTCATGGAGAGCGGCATCAAGGACTACGATGTCGCCAGCTGGAACGGGCTGTCGGTGCCCGCCGGCACGCCGAAGCCGGTCGTCTTAACGCTCAACGCCGCCATGAAAGACGTCATCCCTGGCCCCGACGTGCAAAGCAAAGCGAGCCAAATGGGCATGGCCATGCGCTGGAGCACGCCGGAGGACATGACGGCGCGGATGAAGGCCGACATCGCCAAATGGGGCGCGGTGATCGAGAAGGCCGGCATTCCCAAGCGCGAATGAGCCCTTAAAGGGGTTGCTTTTCTTGTAATCCATGATTCATAGAACTATAGTATATAGCGCTGGAGAGAAAGCGGATTGCGGATATTCAAGACCAAAATGTTCGCGCGATTTGCGCGCCGCGAACGGATTTCGGATGCGAGTCTCTGCGAGGCGGTTCGGCGAGCGGAGCGTGGATTGCTCGATGCGCAGTTGGGTGGTGGCGTGATCAAACAGCGGGTGGCGCGGTCAGGACAAGGGCGGTCGGGTGGGTATCGCGTACTGATTGCCCACCGGCCCCGGACGCTGTCCGTATTTTTGTACGGCTTTGCGAAGAGCGAACGCGACAATGTCGATAATAGCGAGTTGGCAACGCTGCGTGACATCGCCAAGGGCTGGTTCCAGACGGATGCAAACACGCTCACGCGCGCAATCGCGGACGGACTGATACAGGAGGTGATGAATGACGACCAAGAAGAAACCTAGCCACTTGGCGAAAGCGCTGCTTGAGACCGCTGCAGACATGCGGAAAGCAGACCTTCTCGATCAGGCGACCTACGACAAGATCACGATGAGGCATCTAGGACCTCACACGCCTAAGGTCGCACCCATCACGGCCGAGCAGATTCGCGCGATGCGCGAGCGCGAGAACATGAGCCAAGCCGTATTCGCCCGCTATCTGAACTTAACGGTTGGCTACGTCTCGCAACTAGAGCGGGGGGCGAAGCGGCCAACCGGGGCGGCGCTCGCCCTTCTGAACGTCATCAAGCGCAAGGGCATCGAAGGGATCTTGTAGCGGCGGGTACGCCCGCTGCAAAACGGGCCGGCATGGACTATCTATACCCTCGAACACATCGAACGCAGCTTACCAGCTGGAGCATTTCCCAATGACCGCCCCCATCTCCCTCGTCGATCGCGCCGGCCTCGACCGGCCGCGGCTGGCTAAAATCGTCTCCCGCGGCCTCGACGGCGCCGACGACGGCGAGCTTTATCTCGAATATCGCCAGTCCGAAGTTTTGGCGTTCGACAACGGCCGGCTGAAACAGGCGACCTACGACACGTCGCAGGGTTTTGGGCTGCGCGCCGTCAAGGACGAGGCGGTGGGCTATGCCCATGCCTCCGACATGTCGGAAGCGGCGATCGAGCGGGCCGCCGACGCCGTGCGCGCGGTCAAGGGCGGCTATTCCGGCCAATACGCGGCGCCGCCGCCGCGCAGCAACGTCAAGCTCTACGGCGAGGACAACCCGCTCGGCAGTCCCGGTTTCGACACCAAGGCGCGGCTTCTGGAAACCATCGACGCCTATGCGCGCGCCAAGGACCCGCGGGTGCGCCAGGTTACGGCCAGCGTGGCGGCGACCTGGCAGGCGGTCGAAATTCTGCGCGGCGACGGCGAGACCTATCGCGACGTGCGGCCGCTGGTGCGCGTCAATGTCTCGGTCGTGGTCGGCGACGGCGATCGCCAGGAGAGCGGCAGCGCCGGCAATGGCGGCCGCGAGGGTTACGAGCGCTTCATCGCCACCGACGTCTGGCAGGGCACCGTCGATACCGCGATACGCCGCGCGCTGATCAATCTCGAAGCGGTGCCGGCGCCGGCCGGCGAGATGGACGTCGTGCTCGGCCCGGGCTGGCCCGGCGTGATGCTGCACGAGGCGATCGGCCATGGGCTTGAAGGCGACTTCAACCGCAAGAAGACATCCGCGTTTGCCGGCCTGATGGGACAACAGGTCGCCGCCAAGGGCGTGACGGTCGTCGACGACGGCACCATGGCGCTGCGCCGCGGCTCGCTGTCGATCGACGACGAAGGCACGCCGACCAATCGCACCGTGCTGATCGAGGACGGCATTCTGGTCGGCTACATGCAGGACCGCCAGAACGCCCGCCTGATGGGCATGAATCCGACCGGCAACGGCCGGCGCGAAAGTTTCGCCCACGTGCCGATGCCGCGCATGACCAACACTTACATGCTGGCCGGCGACCGCGATCCCGGCGAAATCATCGGCTCGGTGAAGAACGGCATCTACGCCGTCTATTTCGGCGGCGGCCAGGTCGACATCACCTCGGGCAAATACGTGTTCGAGTGCACCGAAGCCTATCGGCTCGAGAACGGCAAGGTCGGCGCGCCGATCAAGGGCGCCATGCTGGTCGGCAACGGCCCGACTGACCTGCGCCGCGTATCGATGGTCGGCAACGATCTCGAGCTCGACCACGGCATCGGCACCTGCGGCAAGAACGGCCAGGGCGTCCCGGTCGGCGTCGGCCAGCCGACCTTGCGCATCGACCGCATCACCGTTGGTGGCACGGGCTGATGCGATTTTGCAATTCCCGAGGGGCGGCATCTCGTTGGAGGTCATCAGGATGAACCGCTGGATCAAAAACGTCGTCGATGCGGCAACCATCGTGGGTCTCGTCATCGCCGCAAAGACGGCCATCGCCGAACCCTATTACGTGCCGTCCGGCTCCATGGAGCCGACCTTGCAGATCGGCGACGCGCTGCTGGCGACCAAATATCCTTACGGCTATAGCGCCGCGTCGCTGCCGATTTCGGTCACTTTGCCGGTGTCCGGCGATCGCGTTGCGTTGCGCGACGGCCGGCTGTGGATCAACGGCACACCGGTCGGCATCGAGTCTGACGGGACCGGCTTGATTGAGGAAGAGAACGGCGCCCAGGTGCCGGCGGCGCGCTTCGTCGAAACGCTGCCCGGCAACCGCCGGCACGCCATCTTCAAGCGCGACGCGCTCGGTATGTTCGACAACATGGACGAGATCGTCGTTCCGCCCGATCGTTTGTTCGTCATGGGCGACAATCGCGACAATTCCGCCGATAGCCGCGTGCCGGTCGATGCCGGCGGCGTCGGCCTGTTGTCGGTGTCGGCGTTTGTCGGCCGCGTCGACGGGCTGGTCGGCTCCTGGGATTTGGCCGTGAAGAATCAGCCGGTTTGGCAATGGCCATCCGGTTTTCGCCTGTCGCGGTTCTTCGCGACAGTTCGGTGAGCGCGGGCCGCAGGCCTTCGCGCTGCGCTGCGTGGGTTGCTCTTGGGATGACCGACCGCGCCTTCTAACGCACCACGCCCGAAATGCAGCACGGCCGGTGTCGCGGCGGTTTGATCGCGTCTTTGAGGTAGCAGTGCGGGACCGTCACGGTGTAGCCGGCCCGGCGATAGGTCCAGGCCCGGCAGCGGTTCTCGGCCTTGCAGGCATCGGCGCAGGCCTTGCCGTTGGGATCTGGTGTCGTTTCGAACGCGCGGTAATCGCCGCCGTAGCGGTCGATGGAATATTCGAGATCGCCGGCGCGCGGCTCGATGACGCCGGCGCCGCGTACGCCCGACACGCAGCAGCTCGCCGCCACGCGGGGCACGACGTCGCGCTTGAGCCAGCACATCGCCGGGCCGCCCGAGGCCGGCGGATAGTTGAAGCTCCAGGCCCGGCAGCGGGCCTCGTGCTCGCAGCGCGCGGCGCACACCGCGGGATCGCCGTTCGGCACGATGGCGCTCGAATAGTCGCCGCCCGGCCGGTCGAAGCCGGATTGCGCAAGCGCTGGCGCGATGGCCGGCCCCGCTGCGGCGAGGAGCCATACGGCGATGCTCATGATGACCGCCCGCACCATGCGCCGTCCTCGCGCCTCCATGGACCGATCGCCCGCCACAGAGAAACGTCCTTCCCGGTGAATTGCCACAAGAATCTTGGCTTTTTGGGCGGTCATGCACGCTTTTGGCAAAGATCGGCTTTCTTTTGGGAAAGACACTTTTAGGAAAGCTTGGCGACAATCGGTGATCGATATCCGCGCCGAATTGCCTCATACCGCTGGACTATCCGTTCACTAAAAGTCCCGCTGCTGTTCACGGATGACCTCACGGATGACCGGTTCACCAAGCATCGCCACGCGGCTGGGTTCCACACTTGCCGCGACGCTCATTCTGCTCGCGCCGGCGCTGTGGAACCGCTTGCCGCTTCTTGAATACGACACTGGCGGCTATCTGGCGCGCTGGTTCGAGGGCTATCTCGTGCCGAGCCGCTCGACGACCTATGGGCTCTTCCTCGCCGCCGGCTGGCCGCTCGAGTTCTGGCCGATCGTTATTCTGCAAGCCTTGGCGACGGTCTGGATCATCGGCCTTTTGTTGCGGACCCATCGGTTCGCGGTCCATCCGATCGCGCTGCCGGCGATCACGGCGGTGCTGGCATTGACGACGGCGCTGCCGTGGCTGGCGAGCGTGCTCCTGACCGATATTTTTGCCGGTCTCGCCGTGCTGGCATTGCACGCGCTGGTGTGGCGCGGCGATCGCGTGTCACGGCGTGAACGCTGCGCGCTCGTGTTGTTCATTGCCTTCGCGGGATCGACCCACAGCGCCACTTTTGCGGTGCTGCTCGGGCTCGGCGCGGCGGCGCTGCTGTTGTCCTGGCGCAATGCCAGGCTCGTGCCGCGCACGGGGCTCGTGCCGATGACGGTCGCATTGCTGCTCGGCGCCGCCATGCTGCTCGGCGCGAATTATGTCGTCAGCAAAACAGTGGCCTGGACGCCGGGCGGCTACGGCTTCGCGTTCGGCCGCATGCTGCAGGACGGCATCGTCACCCGCTACCTCAACGACCACTGTCCGAAGGAGCAGCTCAAGCTGTGCCCGTACCGCAACGAATTGCCGCTCGACGCCGACACGTTCCTGTGGGGCAGGAGCGTGTTCAACACGCTCGGCCGCTTTGCCGGGCTCGGCGATGAGATGCGCACCATCGTGCTCGGCAGCCTGCGCGATTATCCTGCCATGCAGGTCGAGACCGCGCTGCGCGCCACCGCGCGGCAACTGGTCGAGGTCGCCACCGGCGAAGGCATCGTCACCACGCTGTGGCACACCTACGGCATCATCGAGCGCTACACGCCGTCGGTCGTGCCGGCGATGCAAGCGGCACGGCAGCAGCACGGCGAGATCGGCTTTGCCGCGATCAACACGCTCGACGTGCCGGTGGCGTGGGCGGCGACGGCGCTGCTTCCCGTCTTATTGCTGCTTGGCATCTATAGCGCCGAATTCGCCGACCTCGGCAGCCTTGGCGCGACATTGCTGCTGGCGCTCTTCGGCAATGCCGTCGTCTGCGGCGTCGTATCGGATCCGCACGATCGCTACGGCGCACGCATCGTCTGGATTGTCGTGTTTGCGGCGGCCGACGATCTGGCCGTGCTCGAGGATGAACGGCACTTCGCGCGAGCGCACTTCCAGCACCGCGCGCGAGCCTGAGCCGCCGGAGCCGGCATAACCAAAACCCGGGTCGAAGAAGCCGGCATAGTGCACGCGGAATTCGCCGACCAGCGGATCGAACGGCACCATCTCGGCGGCATAGTCGGGCGGCACCTGCACGGCTTCGTTCGAGGCCAGGATATAGAACTCGTCCGGATCGAGGATCAGGTTCTTGTCGGCGCGGGCTGCGATCGGCTCCCAGAAATCGGCGACGTCATAGGCATCGCGCTGATCGACCTCGATCACCGCGGTGTGCCGCTTGGCGCGATAGCCGACGATGCCTGAGCCGTTGCCGTTCGTTCCGGGGCCGGCGCCCGACAGATCGATGCTGACCGCGATGCCGTCGCCCATCACCGCCTCGGCGCGATCGACCAGCCGCTCGCTTGAGTGCAGCGCGCGCAGCGCCTCCGCACCGAGCACGGCGTTGCCGCGGCGCAGCCGCAGCTGCGAAAGCCGCGTGCCTTCGCGCACCAGCACCGGGAAGGTTTTTGGACTGATCTCGGCGTAGAGCGGGCCCTCATAGCCGGCCGCGACCCGGTCGAAGCCGCGGGTCTCGTCGGCGATCACGCGGGTGAAAACATCGAGCCGCCCGGTCGAGCTTTTCGGATTGGTCGCCGCCGCGATGTCGGCGGGCAAGCCGAGCCGCTCGATCAGGGGAACGATGTAGACGCAGCCGGTCTCCAGCACCGCGCCGGTGGCTAGCGAGAATTCATGCAGCTTGAGCTCGACGATGCGTTCGGCGACGGTGGTGCCGGGGCCCGGCAAAAAACTCGCGCGGACGCGATAGGCGATGGCGCCGAGACGCAGATCGAGGCTCGCCGGCTGGATTTGTCCCGGCGCGAACGGATAGTGCGCGCGAATGCCGCCGTCTGCCGCCAGTTCCGCGATCATGCGGTCGGGCAGGATTCCCTCGTCCGTTGGCGAGAAAGACAGCGGCACGCGATCACCATTTCGACCCACATATTGATCGGCAGCGATCTAACCCGATGTCGGGTTTGACGCAAAGACGCCGGCGGGGTATAAGCCGTCTTATCCCGTGGTCATTTGAGCCGGTCGGCTTGCTAGCCACGTAAAACAAGTAGCTAAAAGGCCGGGGATGTGTGAGCCCGGCCTGAGGATTTTCCTCCCGGCCGGGTTTTGTTTTGTTTGGCCAATGCTGCGTTGGCCAATGGAGGTCACATGTCCGCGTCCGCGAAAAAGAGCTACCGCCCCGAAACACGCCTGGTTCAGTCCGGCACGTTGCGTTCGCCGTTCGGCGAAACCTCCGAGGCGATGTTTTTGACGCAAGGCTATGTCTACGACACTGCGGCCCAGGCGGAGGCGCGCTTCAAGGGCGAAGATCCCGGTTACCAGTATTCGCGCTTCGCCAATCCGACGGTCGACATGTTCGAGCGCCGCATGGCGGCGTTCGAAGGCGCCGAAGCGGCGCGCGCCACCGCGACCGGCATGGCCGCGGTCACCATTTCGCTGGTCGGCCAGCTCAAGGCCGGCGATCACGTG
>WNFI01061675.1_pt1 | contig 10499 bp, 6 predicted proteins | sample 5400471 | NCBI WGS metagenome assembly WNFI01 (sample SAMN13153348, study PRJNA577476) | soil metagenome | isolation source: 100 cm saprolite on Douglas fir-dominated hillslope | place: USA:California | collected 2013-09-17 | reverse complement strand
GATGAACCTTTTGAAACCGCTGCGAGCGGGACTACCGACGATCTGCCATTTTAATTTAGGAGGCTACTCTTATCTTTTTGCGGGCCTCATCGATCCGCTTGCCGTTCTTATGCTCACCCAGAATAATAACATCCTTGGTGGTTTCGTATTGGCGGGCGGCCAGCATCATTGCCTGCTCGCTGTCGCGGATGATGATTGTACCGCTTTTTGCTCCCTTGTTGCGGATTTCAATGTAAAAGCCATCTTTTTTCTTTTTCGGTAAAATAGGAGGTCTTCCCATGATTTGATTTAGATTACGTGGTTTTATTATTTATTACAACATTCAAAACCGCGTTTTTGGAAGTAAAGTTCCGTTAACCGGGTGATGAGCTGATGAACGGGCGCAAAGATACATTTTTTTTTGGTTTCAGGGTGCCGAATGGGATGGATGGCTGTCTTTTAACCACAGAGGTCAAAAACAAATGATATACATTTCGGATCCAAAACATTCTTTGCGAATTTCTGAGTCATGAAAAAGAGAACCTTCCTTAAGCTATCATCTGCCTTGCTCAGTGGTACCATCCTTTCCCCGCTGATCAGTTGTAGGCAAAAGGAGAAACAACGCAATTGGGCTGGCAATTTGGAATACAGCACCGACCGGTTTCACGAGCCCAAAACGGTAGGAGAAGTACAAGACGTGGTTCTACGCTGCAGTCGTCTCCGCGCGCTGGGTACAAGGCATTCCTTCAACCGTATCGCCGACAGCACGGAGAATCTCCTCTCGGTCAGGCGTCTTGATCAGGTACTTGCTTTGGATGAGGGGAAACAAACTGTTACCGTAGGCGCGGGTATGCGGTACGGGGAGTTGAGTCAGCATCTTTACAGCAAGGGTTTTGCACTTCACAACCTGGCGTCCTTACCTCACATTTCCGTTGCCGGTGCCTGCGCCACCGCTACGCATGGCTCGGGTGTTAAAAATGGGAATCTGTCGACGGCCGTTTCTGCGATAGAGTTCGTCAGCGCCAATGGTAAGGTGCATATTCTTTCCCGCGAAAAAGACGGCGAGCGGTTTCAGGGTGCCGTCGTTGGCTTGGGTAGCCTTGGCATTGTAACCAATGTCACGCTTGACATTCAGCCCACCTTTGATGTGAGGCAAGACGTATACCAAAACTTACCCCTTCAACAACTCAAAGACCATTTTGACGAGATCGTTTCCAGCGGGTATAGTGTCAGTCTTTTCACCGACTGGCAAAACAAGAACATCAGCCAGGTCTGGATAAAAAGCCGCGTGGGAAAGGAGCGCTCGCACGAGGCAGCGCCCCGGTTTTTTGAAGCAACGCTTGCCACCCGGAACCTCCACCCTATTGTTGAACTATCCGCCGAAAATTGCACGGAGCAAATGGGGGTCCCTGGCCCCTGGCACGAGCGGCTGCCGCATTTCAAGCTGAACTTCACTCCAAGCAGCGGAGCGGAGTTACAGTCCGAATATTTTGTCCCCCGTCAGATGGCAGTTGAAGCCATCCTCGCTGTTGAAGGCTTACGTGACTACATCAAGCCAAACCTGTTGATTACGGAAATACGAACCATCGCGGCCGATGACCTTTGGATGAGTCCTTGTTACAAACAGGACAGCGTGTCCATCCACTTTACGTTAAAACCGGACTGGCCATCTGTGAAGAAATTGTTGCCGATGATCGAAGAGAAGCTGAAGCCTTTCCACGCCCGCCCGCATTGGGCAAAGTTGTTTACGATGTCTCCTTCCCATTTGAAATCCCTTTACGAAAAGCTGCCCGATTTTCTGAACCTGCTGAAAGAGTTCGATCCGGATGGAAAATTCCGGAATGAATTTATGGACGATATTACCTCACCCACCGCCTACGCTGGGACAGCTTCCGCGGGCAGGCCGGCCCGTCTCCGAGGCGGAGAGGGGGGAAGTTAGATGCGATTAATAAGGATGAAAAAAAATTGTCCCAATGTTCACCTCATTCGTTCCTTAACCTTAGCGAGAAAATTCTGCGTAAATCTGCGAGAACTCCCCTCTCCGCCTCGGAGAGGGGGCAGGGGGTGAGGTTTCTAACGTGGCCCGTAGTGTGGAGCAGGCTTACCATATTCCAGCGCCCCCAGATCGGGAGCCTTTCCAGCATAGTTATCATTAACATTTGGTAGAATACATCCAGCATCAATTGCCTTGCCGGAGGGCTTCAACTGGAAATCATAGCCTTTAACCGGATAGACATGACCTCGCTTTTTGGGATCCGGCATCGGTACATTTTCAAAAACAGCATCATCGAGCTCTATACCATGCAACTCGAAACCTGTCCTCGTCCTAAAATCTTTCAGATTCGCAAATTCAAGTACAGGAAGTTCTTTTTCGTCTGCCTGATTGAGTGAATCACGTGGTGGATAACTCCAACGGTACCGGGTTTGGGTCCCGCTTTTTTTTCTGTAGCCATTGTAGTCCAGTGTGGAATAGTTTGTGAATGTCGTGCCGCTCAGCGATGGACGATTCGAATCCGGCCCTAAGAAAAGATTGTTCCTGAAATGGCCGTTGGAGAAAGCATTGATACTGGCTTCCGCTACAAACGTATTTTGATACGTGAAAATACCGGCCGGCCGTATCATGTATTTCAATGCCGTGCCGGTAATGTTGTAGCAAATATTCCTTATAAAATAAACAGGTCCTCCAAAAACTGGTTGTGCACTTAAGCCCGAATGGTAAGCATTAAAGCCTCTGTTTTCGAACACCCGGATATTGTGCACTCCCCCATCCGTCTCGATGAAATCATCGGCCACATTGAAAATGTCGTTGCGATAAAAGTCAATGGAAACACATTCCTTTCCCTTTTCCGGCAATCCGTGTGTATCGACACAAATGCCATCGTGAAAATAAGCAATGGAATTGTGACAAACCACATGGCTCTGCCCATACACTTTTATAGCATAATAGGAAGTCAACGGAGTGGGATGCTCAAGACCGTACCATCCCGTCAGCGTGTCAGGAGCATGACGTCCCCGTATAACGTTATCGGCAATATAGAAATCTTTGGAATCCGCACTATAGGTTACCACGGCGATACCGACGTCCTCAATTTTACAGTTCCTGACCGTTAACCCACTGGAGCCCATTACCCTTTTCAGTCCGGCATAAAATGCAATATCCGTATTTCTGATCGTCAGTCCTTCGAAATAATGATAGTCTCCTGCCATCACATCGAAGAGGCCAATATGATGTCACCGGCCTTCACCCTTGGGTCGGGCACATTCCACCAATCACCGGTGTCGCCTTCGCCATAGTATGCTTCATTTAGTCCCGTAAAAGCCGGTGTTTCCTTTGGTCCTTTATATCCCGGTGGATAAACATGATATACCCTACCCTGATCATAGGGTTTAGGCTCACGCTTGGTTTGAACAACAATTTCCTGGCCGGCCTGTCCTTCGATGCCATCAGGATCTGACAATTGAAATTTGCACTCGTAGAGCGTACCCGGCTCCAGATTAAAAAGACTGCCTGCAAACATGTGAGGCACAGTGTAAACCCATCGCTGATCGTGACCATAGACTTTTTCGCCACCTATCCTCAACAAGGGCAACCCCTTTTGCCATTCCGCCTCGCCCTTTTTCCGATAGGCGACCGACACACTGGCATTTCGGTTTTCATCCCCGTAGATTGTCCATTCAAATCCTGCGCAGATCAGGGTGGGCGGCTCGACAATGAATTCTCCTGCCTTTGTTTTGTTTCTTATCGTTGCCGGAGACGAGGGATCTCCGGGCATCCAGGAAAAGGAAAGGCTCGCGATACTGATAAAAAAGATAAACTTTGTAATTTTCATAACATGCCTGTGGTCTCACGATAAGGCGCGCATACTTATTCCATGCTACCCTTACGTGAAAGGCGAAGTTAAATTAAAAAGTCAATAGTCCTGAGTTGAAGCTGTACTTAACTCCAGACTATGGATCAGGGACTAAAAGAATCCTTACTCAGTTCGGAGCGGCTCAACCGGGTTCGCCCTGACCGCTTTTCCGAGCTTAAAACTCAGCGGAATAATAGCTATCACCAATCCGAACTGCTTCCCACCACCTGGCTGCCCGGCTGCTTCATCACCACCCGGTAAATGTTACGCTCGTTCTGATGAAACTTATCAAAGCCGAGCTCGAAGTTCACGTAGAGGATAATCAACAGGCAACTTGAAATACCGAGCATGAGCCCGATTACATTTAAGGCAGTGAATCCACGATGCCTCTTGATCAGCTTCACTGCGGTTCTAAGGTAGTATTTGAGCATGGGGGTATTTTAGGATAAAAGACCGGAGGAGGCCAAAAGGGTTGCTTCTGAGCACCTCCATTAATACCGGATTGACCAGGAAAGGGTACACCCTTACTTGTATCTCACCTTTTGTAGTATAAACCAGGACAAGATTATTTGATTTTTCAAGGCTAAAACGAAGGGGTCGAGGGGGCCAGGCCTTTTTGAGATTTTCTGTGCGCAATAGGATGGTCTGCCACACGACAGGAAAATTACCCAACCCGTGTTCATAGTTTGTATTGGCTTTATTATTTGTTACATTAGAATTATTTGAATTTTTCTTCCGGCTTTTAGTTTAAAATGCGAAGCGTATTGACAGGGGGCAATGGGGTTGACTTTGTGCGGAAAGACAGAAAATTGTTAATCAAAGAAAGAAAAGTGAGCATACTAATTTTTCGCCCATGACTGATCCTTCAAAATCCAACGACGCACAAAAGGGATTGGGTATTTCAAAGATACTCTGGGTAGAAGATCTGGAAGATGATGTCATGCTGGGGGAACGGGAATTAAAGAAGGTGGGCATGCGATTCACCAGCCGGCGGGTGGAGACGCGGGAAGATTTTATCAATGCGGTTCAAACCTTCAAACCGGACGTCATCCTATCGGATCACAGTCTTCCCCAATTTGATTCGGCCGAAGCATTCAAGATCTACAAGGCCCTGGAGCTGACTATTCCGTTTATCTTAGTTACCGGTACGGTGTCCGAAGAATTTGCCGTCAGCTCATTAAAGTTGGGCATCGACGATTACGTCCTTAAATCCAATCTTTCCCTCCTGTCATCGGCTATCCTGAACGCATTAAATCAGCGCCGGATTGAGAATGCAAGAACGGAGAGAGAAAAAGAAATAAAAAGGCAAAATCAAAAGCTGGTGGAAGACATCCAGCAACGTACGCAGGATGTCATTAATGAACAAAACTTTACCGATTCCGTCATCAACGGAATGCCGGGGCTGTTCTACGTCATGAGTGGTAATCGGTTAATCCGATGGAACAAGAACCTCGAGGTAGTTTCCGGTTACCTCCAGGAGGAGATTGGAAAATTAACAATTCTGGACCTGGTTGCCGGCAAAGACAAGGAATTTGCAAGCCGGCAGATTGAGACAACAATGGAAACCGGCAGTTCCAGGTTTGAGGTAGTCGTTGTCACCAAGACAGGGAAGCTCATCCCACACTACTTTACAGGACTCCTTGCTCAAATTGGAGTTACAAAACTTTTTGTTGGAACGGGTGTGGATATATCCGATCTCAAGAATACGCAGGAAACGTTACGACTCCACGATGAGCGAATGGAGTTGGCGTTCTCCACTTCCGGCAGTTCCTGGTGGGATTGGGACATTCTATCCGGAAAAATTGATTCTCATCCTAACCGCTATCTTACCTTGGGTTATTCCCGGGAGGAAATAACGCCTCATGCCGATGGGTGGATGAGTTTACTCCATCCGTCGGATCGGGGAAGGGTGATTGCCACGACCATGGATTGCCTTTCCGGTAAAACGTTGATTTACGACACAGAATGCCGGTACGTTTCCAAGCAAGGAGAATGGAAATGGTTTCACATGTTGGGAAAGATCGTCACTACGGATGATCAGGGACAGCCCCTTCGAATGATTGGCACCGCAGATAACATTACCAAGACAAAATTGATTGAACAGGAAATTGTCGAAGCCAAATATGCTGCAGAATCGGCCAATCGCAGCAAAAGCCAGTTTCTGGCAAACATGTCGCACGAAATACGAACTCCGCTCAATGCGGTGATTGGGCTGAGTCACCTCGCCATGAAGACGGAGTTAACACCCAAGCAACAGGACTATTTAAAAAAAATTCATTCCTCAAGCGAATCGCTTCTGGGGATCATAAATGAAATACTGGATTTCTCAAAGATCGAAGCAGGAAAACTAACTCTCGAAGAAGTCACCTTTGATCTTGAGGAAGTACTTCAGAAACTGGCTGACGTTATTACCTACAAGGCCTATGCAAAGGGATTGGAAATTGCATTTGGAATTGGGAGCGATGTATTTACCCATTTAATAGGCGACCCGGTCCGGCTTGAACAGATTCTAAGCAACCTGTGCACCAATGCCATCAAGTTTACGGACAACGGGGAAGTAGTTGTATTGGCCAAGGTCGTCGAGGAATCCGACCATGACGTCAAACTGCAATTCGAAGTGCGCGATACCGGGATCGGGATGGACAAGAAGCAACTTAGCAAGTTGTTTACGCCTTTCACTCAGGCGGATGATTCCATATCACGGAAATACGGTGGTACCGGCTTAGGGCTCTCGATAATGAAACGGCTGGTAGAGCTAATGGAGGGTACGGTTTGGGTAGAAAGCAAATCCGGTGAGGGGAGCGCGTTCTATTTCACCACCCGCTTCCGGAAGCAAAAACTGCAGCGCAAAATTCCGGTTCCTGCTATTGATCTGCGCAATATGGGCGTGTTGGTCGTGGATGACAACCAATCGACTTTGAAAATAGTGAAAGCGGCGCTCGAATCATTCTCTTTTCAGGTGATCACCTGTAATTCCGGGATCGAGGCGATCCACTACTTAAAAAACAATAACCAGATTTTGCCGGTTAAGTTGGTGTTGATGGACTGGAAAATGCCTGGGATGGATGGGTTGAGGACTGCCGAAATTATCCGGCAAGATGAACAATTCGCCGACATCAAGATTATCATGATGTCCAACGGGTACGCCAACGAAGACCTTTATCTAAAAACGGATGAGTTGAAACTGTCTGGCATAGTGATCAAGCCCATAGGATATTCCATGCTGTATGATACGATCATGAGTGCGATTGACACGGGGGTCACGCAGAAGAAGAAAAGCACCGAAACGCTTCCGGCGGATGTCGCTCATGAAGCCACCCACGGTCACCTCCTTCTCGTGGAAGACAATGAAATTAATCAACAAGTAGCTAGTGAATTGCTGGAAGGATTTGGGTATTCTCTTGAAATTGCCGGCAATGGTCTTGAGGCGGTGAATAAAGTAAAGGAATCGGGCAACCCTTCCCGGTTTGATCTCATCTTGATGGATCTGCAAATGCCGGTCATGGGAGGATACAGCGCGACCTTGGAAATCCGCAAACTTGAGGAATACAAGACTCTCCCAATCGTTGCTATGACTGCGGATGCAATGGGGGGTGTCCGTGAAAATTGCCTTGAGGTCGGAATGATGGATTTTATCACTAAACCCATTAATCCCAACAAACTGTCGGACGTGTTGCAACGATGGCTTACGCCGGCAAAAAAAATGGCGTTGCCTCACATTGTTCCGTCACCGGGCCGGAAAGGGCGTAATAGGATACTTATTCCGAAACTTTCGGGTATTGATGTGAAGGATGGGCTAAGCCATGTCAATGGGAACTCCCGGCTCTATATTGATTTGCTTATCAAATTCATGGATAACCACGAACATTTCATCGTGGACCTGAAAAAGGCATTAGTCGAAGAAGACACGGCACAAGGCGGAAGAATGATCCATACCCTGAAAGGCATGTCCGCCAACCTGGGTATGATAGGGTTGCATGAAGCATCCATCAAAGTGGAGGAGGAGTTCAGAAGCCAAAATGTGAACAAAACGGATGAGATCCTCGTGCCTTTGTCCATTGAAATGGAATCCGTGCTGAGATCGTTGCGCGATAACCTTGTGAGAAAGTCGGAATCCATGGAACTGGTTCCTCTGGATACGGTAAAGCCAATGCTCAATGAACTTCACGCGTTGCTGAAAGCCCAGGACCTCGAGGCGATGAGCATATTGAAGAAAATCGGTAAGGTAAGAGGTCATGAAAAAGAAATGAAGCAGCTTGAAATAGCCATCAAGAAGTATGATTTTGATTCGGCCGTTCAAATTTTAGAAGGTATGGGAGTTGATCATCAAACTATATGAAATCCGAAACCATCCTCATCGTCGATGATACTCCCGAGAACGTCGATATCCTGAATGAATTACTATCCGATTTTAGGCGAAAAGTCGCAACAAACGGAAAGAAGTCCCTGCAGATAGCAGGTTCCGATGATCCTCCTGATCTCATCCTGCTGGATATTGATATGCCGGAAATGGACGGCTTCGAAGTTTGCAGAAGGTTGAAAAGTGACCCCCACACGCAAAACATTCCTGTCATCTTTCTAACCGCACAAACCGACAAAAAAACCACGGTAGAAGGTTTTAAGCTGGGGGCCTGTGATTTTATGACCAAGCCTTTTTATCCGGAAGAACTCATGGTAAGGGTGAAAACGCAATTGGACCTTACCGAAGCCCGGCGAAAACTGGAAGCTACTATCCAGCAAATGGAAATCAGCAACATGCTCCTGAAACAATCAGGGGAAGAAATGAGCCGGCAAAAAAAAATTATTGAAGAGGAAAAAAAGAAGGCGGATAGCCTGTTGCTGAACGTTCTGCCGGAGCCGGTAGCCATGGAACTGAAGGAACACGGACACGTTACCCCTCGCCACTTCCCGATCGCGACGGTACTTTTTGCAGACCTGGTGGGATTTTCCAGAATAAGCAAAGGCCTTAGTCCGAAAGAGTTAGTCGATGAGCTGAACTATCTATTTGTGGGATTTGACCTTATCCTTGAAAGAAATGACCTGGAAAAGATCAAAACCATCGGGGATGGATACATGGCCGCCGGGGGGCTTCCGATTCCCAACAATTCCAATCCGGTTGATGCTGTTAAAGCAGGTCTGGAGATGATTCAATTCGTAAAGCGGATCAAAGTGGCGAATGAAAAATCGGGCAAACCGGCGTGGGAGGTCAGGGTTGGCATTCATACCGGTGAACTGGTAGCAGGCATTATCGGCAAGAACAAGTTTGTCTACGATATATGGGGCTCCACGGTAAATGCTGCAAGCCGCATGGAATCGGCAGGAGAACTGGGGAGGGTTAACATCTCGGGAATCACCTATCAACTGGTGAAGGACAAATTCAATTGTACGTATCGGGGGAATATCGATGTGAAGAACATGGGGAAGATGGATTTATATTTTTGCAATGAAGATGCACATAAACAATGTGTCAAAAGCAATCAATACCACGGTGGAAGCTCAATCATTGAATTCCAAGGTGAATTCGCCTTATTTCGAATCCGGGCCCACACTCACCAAGGATGGGAAACGTTTATACTTCAGTCGTCATGGCCATCCTGAAAATACCGGCGGCATCGAAGATCAGGATATCTGGTTCTCTGAATTTGACGATGCCACTCAATCCTGGACGGAGGCCATCAACATCGGCAGTCCGCTTAATAACCTCGGTCCCAACTTCATTTGCGGTGTAGGGTGGAGAGGGGACACGGTCTTGCTTGGCAATGTCTACAACAAAAAAGGGAAAGTGAAGGCGGGTGTCTCCCTTTCAATCAAAACGGGTGACCTGTGGTCCTTTCCCGTACCGGTTTATGTAAGCCATGACTATAATCTTTCTGAAAATGTCGCGTACGATCTTTCGCCGGACCGGAACTCCCTTATCATCGCTGAGCAAAAAGTAGATTCACAAGGTAAGCTGGACTTATATGTTGCTTTCAGGGATCCGAACGCTAAGAATCCCTACTCCGGAACAGAAAGCATCAACTTAGGGCCGACCATCAATACATTTGGTAACGAGACGTCTCCATTTCTTGCGTACGATGGCAAAACGTTATATTTTTCGTCGGATGGTTACAATGGCTACGGTGGTCTTGATATTTATGTTTCAAAACGGCTTGACCGGACGTGGACAAACTGGTCCAAGCCGGAGAACCTGGGACCTGGAATCAATACGCCGTATGATGATGCTTATTTTGGATTTACTCCCAACAACCGGTATGCCTTTTATGCCCGGGGTATATCGCCAAGCAATTCGGACATCTACCAGATCGACATGACTTATTTGTTCAAGACCAATCCTGTTCCAACAGACCAGCTTAACGAAAGTGATGCCATCCATGTCGGTCAGACCACGGTCGTGAAACAGGTGTTTACTACTAACAGTAAGGAGATCAACCAGGGAGTTATTGCCGATCTTGATCGGGTTGCCCGTTATATGCAAATCCATAAAGACATGATTATTTTAATCAGTGCTCATTCCAATGTACATTCATCGAGAAATGAAAGTCATCAATTGTCCATCGAGAGAGCGAATAAGGTGATGGATTATCTCGTGAAAAATGGCATCGACAAGAGCCGCCTGAGCTGTCATGGTTTTGGTCAGGATGTCGTGGCTAACCAAACCAGTACGACGTC
>WNFI01354935.1_pt2 | contig 10501 bp, 10 predicted proteins | sample 5400471 | NCBI WGS metagenome assembly WNFI01 (sample SAMN13153348, study PRJNA577476) | soil metagenome | isolation source: 100 cm saprolite on Douglas fir-dominated hillslope | place: USA:California | collected 2013-09-17 | reverse complement strand
GATCACGCCGGATCTCGTCGACGGCCTCAATCTGATGGCCCCCTTCGGTCTCGCGAACCCCCGGCCGATCTTCCACGCGATGCCGGTCGAGATCGTCGACGGCCCGCGGCCACTCAAGGACCGCCATTTGAAGATGACCTTCCGCCAGGACGGCCGCAGTTTTCGGGCCATCGCTTGGCGCGCCGCCGAACGCGCCGCCTTCCTCACGGAGCACCGAGCCGGAGTCAACCTCGCCTTCTCGCTCGACCAGAACGAGTTCCAGGGAGAGACCTACCTGGAACTCACGGTCGCCGATTTCAAGAGTCTGAGCGACCTATAATCAGTGCGCGTGGGGACGTTGAGGGGCCCCGCGCCAGCGAAGTGAACGAAGATTGGCGAGCTGGCAGAAGCGTCTCCGGTTTGTGATAGCTCTATTCGTGGTCGTCTTTGCCGCCGTGGTCGTGGTGTCTCTGCGCCGCGGACATAAGGCGCCCGCGCACGTCATCGCGAGGCCGGCGAACCTCGATCCCAGCGCCGTCGTCCAGACGCAGGGCTCGGGCGAGGTCGTCAGCTGGAACGCCGGCAAGGTCGCCTTCAAAATCAAGTTCGGCAACCAGAAGTTGTACGGAGACGGCCGATCGGTCTTCGGCGGCGGCGTCACCGTCGTGCTGCCCGACAAGAGCGGCCGGCAGATCACGGTGGAGGCGCGGGACGCTGAAGTCACGCAGCCGCCGGGCAAGCAGGTCGGCACCGCCGTGTTCTCCGGCGGCGTAAAACTCACCACCAGCGACGGCATCGTCGTCACCAGCTCGACCGCCAGCTACAACGACGAGGAACAGATGACGCGCATTCCCGGCCCGCTGGCGTTCACGAAAGGACGCATGACGGGCACCGGCGTCGGCGCCACCTACGACCAGAACCGGCAGGTTCTCTGGCTGCTCGACCAGGCCAAAGTGGACGTCGTCCCCGACCAGAAGGGCAACGGCGCCATGCATGTCACGTCGAAGTCGGCCGGCATGGCGCGCACGTCCCACTTTATGAGATTCAGCGGCAGCGCCCGGCTGGACGGAGAGGGGCACGTCACCGAAGCCGACGAGGCCACGGCGTTCCTGACGGATGACAACGAGCGGGTGACGCGGATGGAGCTGCGCGGCAACTCGCGCATGACCGGAAAACCCGGGGGCAGCGGTCCACAGGACATGCGGGCGAGAGATATCGACCTGGCGTATGCCGCGGACGGCCGCACGCTGCAGTCCGCCAAGCTGGTCGAGAACGCTGCCGTGCAGCTGCCCGGCGAGCAGGGCAAACCGGGACGAAGGATCGCCGCCAAGGCGATCGACATCGCGCTTGCCCCCGACGGCTCGACCGTGACCAATCTTGTCGCGAACGAAAACGTGCAGGTCGATCTGCCGCCCGATGGCGAGACGCCGGCGCGCCGGATCCGGTCGGCGTCTCTCCTGGCGACCGGTGCGCCTGGATCCGGGATTGAGGCCGCGACTTTCTCCGGAAGTGTCGAGTATCGCGAAAGTCGCACTGCTCGCGGCAAGCTGACGGAGATCGATCGGAGGGCCAAGGCGGATCGCATGGACATCAAGACGAAGCCGGGATTCGGCGATCTCGAGCAGGCCACATTTCATAACAACGTCCACTTCACCGACGGCCCGCAGACGACTGCCGAGGCCCCGACGGCGGTGTATGCCATCGCCGAGGATCGCCTGGAGCTGACCCCCGGACAGGGGGATTCGGGTCGCGAGCCCCACGTGACCGACGGTCGCATCAGCGTCGCGGCCCGCAACATCTACATGACCCTGAGCAGTCAGAAGATGCAAGCGGACACGCTCGTCCGCAGCGTGATGACGCCCCAGTCGGGCAAGCCGGCGGCCACGCCCGCGCCGCCGGCGACCGCGCCGCAGAGAGGACGTGGTGCCGGCGGCCGGTCCACCGTAAGGGGGCAGCCGCCGCAAGGCACCGCCGCCGCGGCCGCGAGCCCGCCTGCCGCGAAGACAAGCGACGGCGACGCCGTGAAGGTCCCCTCGCTGCTCAAGCAGAATGAGCCGGTGAACGTGCGATCGAACCGGCTCGACTATGACGGCGCCAGCTCTGTAGCCACCTACGAAGGGAACGCCACGCTCTGGCAGGACGAGACCACGATCAAGGCGGACAAGATCATCATCGAGGACAAGACGGGCAACTTGCGGGCCACGACCAACGTCGTGAGCCGCATGGTCCTGACCGAGCCCGAAGACAAGGCTGCCGCCAAGACGACGCCGCCCAACTCCGCCGCGCAGAAGCCGGCTGCGGGCAGCGCGCCCGAGCCGACCACGACGGTGGCGGACGAGCTCCTGTATGAGGACGACAAGCATCACGCGACCTACACCGGACACGCCCACATGAGCGGACCCAGCGGCGACGTGATCGGCGACAAGATTGAGCTCTTCCTGGCGGCGCAGGGCTCGCAGCTCGAACGCGCGGAAGCGGACGGCAACGTGGTCTCGCGGCAGGACAACCGCCGCGCCTACGGCCGGCACCTTACGTATCTGGCGAAGGACGCGCTGTATACGATGACGGGAAGCCCGGTGAAACTCTACGAACAGACGCCCACGAACTGCCGCATTACGGAGGGGACGACGATCATCTTCGATCGGGGGTTGAATACGAGCACCGCCAGCGGGAACAGCAGGGCCGGTCAGCGCACGCGAACGGAAGCCGTCTGCCCCGCTGAGGGGTCGTTCTGAATGGCGACGCTGCGGACCCGGGATCTCACCAAGTCGTACAGCGGGCGGACGGTCGTCAGGGGCGTGAACGTCGAGATCGCGTCGGGTGAGGTCATCGGCCTCCTCGGCGCCAACGGTGCCGGCAAGACGACGACGTTTTCGATGGTGGTCGGGCTCACCGCGCCCGACTCGGGGCGCGTCCTGCTGGACGGCATCGACGTGACCGACGATCCCATGTACGTGCGGGCGCGGAAAGGGATCGGCTACCTGCCGCAGGAGGCGTCGATCTTCCGCGGGCTGACCGTCGAGAAGAACATCATGGCCATCCTCGAGACGCTGGATCTCGACGGCGCGGCGCGGCGCGCGCGCCTGCGGGCGCTGCTCGCCGAGCTCGGGCTGACGCCGCTCGCCAAGGCCCCCGCCTACACGCTCTCCGGCGGCGAGCGCCGCCGGGTGGAGATCACGCGCGCGCTCGTCATCTCCCCCAAGTTTATGCTGCTCGACGAGCCGTTCGCGGGCATCGATCCCATTGCCATCACCGACATCCAGAAGATTATCTTTCACCTCAAATCGCAGGGCATCGGGGTCCTGATCACGGACCACAACGTCCGCGAGACGCTCCGCATCACCGACCGCGCCTACATCGTGCACGATGGCGTGATTTTCAAGAGCGGGACGCCGCAAAGCCTCGCCGAGGATGAGGAAGTGAAGCGCATTTACCTCGGTGCCGACTTCCGCTTGGACTAGAATCGAAGGGTAAGCCAGACCCTTGGGGTCCGGCATGAGACCAAATGGCGATTCAGCAGAAGCTTCACACCAGACTCGTTCAGAAGCTCATCCTTACGCCGTCGCTCCAGCAGGCGATCAAGCTGCTGCCGATGTCGACGCTGGAACTCGCGGATCTGCTGAACCAGGAGATGGTCGAGAACCCGCTGCTCGAGGAGGTCCCGACCGAAGACCTCCAGCCCGCGGAACAGGCGCAGCAGGACAAGTCCGAAGCGGACAAACCGAGCGCCGAGAAGACCGACCAGTGGGACGACGCCGACTACGAGTACTTCTTCGGCGATTACCTGGACGACGGCTACCGCTCGCGCACCCCCGCCGAAGTCAAGGAGCTCCCGCCGATTGAGAACACGCTCTCGTCGGCCGCCTCGCTGTCCGATCACCTGCTCTGGCAGCTCAACCTCCAGATGCAGGGCGGCGAGCACGAGAGCGTCCGCGAAATCGGCGGCGCGATCATCGGCAACCTTGACGACGATGGCTACCTGGTGGCGTCGGTCGAGGAGATCGCGGCGATGGGCGAGTGGCCCGTCACTGACGTCGAGAAGGCGCTCCAGCACGTGCAGACGTTCGATCCGATCGGCGTCGCCGCGCGCGACCTCCAGGAGTGCCTCTGGCTCCAGATCCGGCACCTCGGCCTCGAGGGCACGCCGACCGAGAAGATCGTCACCGAGCACCTGCGCCTGCTCCAGAACCACCAGGTCCCGGAAATTGCCCGCCGTCTGGGGATGCCGATCGAGGATCTCAAGGAGCACATCGAGATCATCCGGAACCTCGATCCGAAGCCGGGCAGCCGCTACAACCCGCAGCAGTCGCAGTACGTCATCCCGGACGTCTACGTGGTCAAGGTCGAGGACCAGTACGTCGCGATGCTGAACGAAGAGGGGCTGCCGCAGCTCCGCATCAGCCCGACCTACCGGCGGCTGCTCGACAAGAACGTTGCCGGCACGGCCGAGAACAACGAGACGCGCGCCTACGTCAAGGACAAGTTCCGCTCTGCGCTGTGGTTGATCAAGTCGGTGGACCAGCGGCAGAAGACGATCCAGAAGGTCGCCAACAGCATCATCAATTTCCAGCGCGAGTTCCTCGACCACGGCATCGAATACCTGCGGCCCCTCGTGCTGCGCGACGTGGCGAACGACATCGGGATGCACGAGTCGACCGTCAGCCGCGTCGTCAACAACAAGTACATGCACACGCCGCAGGGTGTCTTCGAGCTGAAGTACTTTTTCCACAGCGGCATCAGCAGCTCCTACGGCGACAGCGTCTCCTCGGTGACGATCAAGCAGCGCATCCGCAAGATCATCGAGAACGAGGATCCACGCAAGCCGCTCAGCGACTCGAAGATCGTCAGCATTCTCCAGAAGGAGGGGCTGATGCTCGCGCGCCGCACCATCGCGAAGTACCGCGAGGAGCTGAAGATTCCCACCTCCAACCAGCGAAAAGTCCTCTATTAGCCGAAGCGTCCATGCGCGTTGATATCACCGGCCGTCACATCGACATCACTCCGTCGCTTCGCCAGTTGATCGACCAGTCCCTGGCCAAGGTTGAGCGCTTGCTCAACGACCGCGCCCTGTCGGCGACGGTGGTCTTGACGAAAGAGAAATACCGCCACCAGACCGAGCTGGTCATCCATGCCAAGGGGGATCACATCCTGAGCGGCATCGGCGAGGGCAACACCTGGCCGTTGTCGGTCCACAAGGCGGCCGCCAAGATCGAGCACCAGGCGCAGAAGCTCAAGTCCCGGTGGACGGAAGGCAAGCGGCAGCGCAAGAACAACCGTGCCGTCGTTACCGCGACCCCCGAGCCGGCCTCCGTCCGGCGCGTCGTACGCTCTACGCGCTACGCGGTGAAGCCGATGTCGATTGACGAGGCCGCGGTGCGGCTCGAAGCGGTGCCCGAGACGTTCGTGGTCTTCCGCAACGCGGACAACGACGCCATCAGCGTCCTGTTCCGCCGCAAGGACGGCCATCTCGGATTGATCGAACCTGACTGAAACTATTGTAGATTGGCGAGTGGCGACTGAAGATTGGGCATGACACCAGGAGTCCCCGTCTCCACTCTCCTGCGGGACCTCGCCGAGACCCGGGGGATTGACCTCGAGCTGGTGGCCGGCGCCGGCGGCGTCGGCCGGCGCATCACGAATCCGCATCCCCAGAAGACCGGCCTGGCGCTCTCGGGACTCGACCAGTACCTGCAGGAAGGACGCCTGCTCGTCCTGGGCGAGAGCGAGGTCCGTTTCCTCGAATCGTTGACCGCCGCCGAGCGATCCGCCGTCATCCGGCAGGTGTTTTCGCACGCCCTGCCCTGCCTCGTCGTGACCGCCGGACTCCAGCCCCCGCCCGAGGTGATCGAGGAGGCCGATCGCGTCAACCTGCCCGTCATCACGAGCCCCGCCGCGACGCCGCTGGTGATGGCACGGCTGTGGGACGCGCTCGACGTCTACCTCGCCGCCCGCGCCGTCGTCCATGGCGTGCTGATGGACATCCTGGGCCTCGGCGTCCTGATCATCGGCGAGAGCGGCATCGGGAAGAGCGAGTGCGCGCTCGATCTTGTCGTCCGCGGCCATCGCCTCGTGGCGGACGATGCGGTGGAGCTGCGGGCGCGGGCGGATTCGTTCCTCATGGGCACCTGCCCCGAACTCACGCGGCATCACATGGAGATCCGCGGCCTCGGCCTGATCAACGTCCAGGACCTGTTCGGCGTCGCCTCGACGCGGACGTCCAAGCGGGTCGAGCTCGTCGTGCAGCTCGAGCGCTGGGATCCGGCGCGCGAGTACGATCGGCTCGGTCTCGACGAAGCGCACTACGAAACGGTTGGCGTGCGCGTGCCGATGCTGCGTATGCCGGTGGCGCCCGGCCGCAACCTCGCGATTCTGGTGGAGGTGGCGGCGCGGAACCAGCTGCTGCGGAACGGCGGCCATAATGCGGCGCGCCGGCTCGTCGACCGGCTCGACGCGCGGCTCGGCCGCGCCCCTGAGACGGCGGATCTCGAGTTTGGAGACGATATTTGAAACGTGCGTCGAAGCCGGGCGGGCACCGCGAGAAACGTCATGCCGCGCGGCGGGCGGCTCGAACCGCGGTCGCCTCCCGGTTCGTGGTCCTGACCGGCCTATCCGGCGCCGGCAAGTCGCAGGCGATCCGCGCCCTGGAAGATCTGGGTTACTTCTGCGTCGACAACCTGCCGGTGGCGCTGCTGCCGATGCTCGCGGAGCTGACCCTGCGCGCGGGGAACGAGATTGCACGCGCCGCGGTGGTCGTCGACGTCCGCGAAGGCAAGATGCTCGACGAAGTGCCGAAGGTCTTCCGCCGCCTGAAAGGGATGCGGAACCTACACCCGGTTCTCATCTTTCTCGATGCGTCCGACGATGTGCTCGTGCGCCGGTTCAGCGAGACTCGCCGGCCGCACCCCCTGGCGCCGGACCGCTCGGCCCTCGAAGGCATCCGCGAGGAGCGCGAGCGTATGAAGCCGCTGCGCCGGCTCGCCGAGCACGTCGTCGACACGTCGGCCATGACCGTGCACGAGCTGCGTCACGCGTTCAGGGATGTCGAAGGCGGCCGCTCGCCGGGCGCCCAACTCGTCGTCACCGTCCTGAGCTTCGGATTCAAGCATGGGATCCCGGTAGACTCGGATCTGCTTTTCGATGTCCGCTTCCTGCCGAATCCGCACTTCGTGCCGAAGCTCCGCCCCCATACGGGCCGCGATCGCGAGGTCCGCGCGTTCCTCGAGAAATACGGCGCGACCCATGAGTTCCTCGAACATACGCTCAACCTGTTGCGGTTCCTGGTTCCGCAATATGTCGCGGAAGGGAAGTCGTACCTGACTGTCGGCATCGGCTGCACCGGCGGCCGCCACCGGTCGGTCATGATCGCCGAGGCCATCAAGAAGGGACTGGCTGGCCTCAAAGGCGTGCAGGCCCGCGTCCGGCATCGGGATATCGCCATTGACTGACATACGCTTCTGCGAACGAGCGCAGCGAGTGAGCCGCGCGTGCAGAGCGGGGCACGGGGCCCCCGCGAGCACGCGTGTAGGGGGGGCCGGGGCGAAGCCCTCCGGCAATAGATGAAGGTCGGTGTCGTCGTCGTCACCCATGGGCAGCTCGCGGCCGAGCTATTGAACGCGGCGGAAATGATTGTCGGCGACCTGCCGCACTTCACCGCTGTCTCCATCGGCTGGCACGACGATGTAGACCTGGCGCGGCAGGAGATCGGGCAGGCAATCGAGCGGGTGCGCGAGAAGGTGGGCACGCCAGCGGCGCCGGGCGGCGTCCTCGTCCTCACCGACATGTTCGGCGGCACGCCGGCGAATCTCGGGGTGACATTCCTGGAGACAAATAGCGTCGAAGTCATCACCGGCCTCAACCTCGCGATGCTGATGAAGCTGGCGCGGCCGCTGAAAGAGACCGACCTGCTGACGCTGGCGCGGGAGATGCGGGAGCACGGGCGCAACGCGATCTGGGTGGCGTCGGACCTGATTCGCGGCGAGAAGAACTGAGTGAAGACCTGCAACCTCTCGATCCCGAACGCTCTGGGTCTGCACGCGCGCGCCGCGGCGAAGTTCGTCCATACCGCCGGGCGTTTCACTGCGCACATCCGCGTCGCCCGCGGGGAGCGGGAAGTGGACGGCAAGAGCATCATGGGCCTGCTGTTGTTGGCGGCGGCGCAGGGCAGCGCCATCAGGATCACGGCCGACGGGCCCGACGAGGCCAACGCGATCGCGGCGCTGTGCGCGCTGGTCGAGCGCGGTTTCGACGAGGGGCCCTTCGACGCGGCTCAGGGCAGGCCATGCGGTTGAATGGACAGGGGGTCTCGCCGGGCATCGGCATTGGCCGGGCGCTCGTGGTCACCCACGGTACCGCGACCCTCCAGTTCCGCGTCCCCGAACGGCGGATCGGCGCCGAGCTCGCGCGCCTCGACACGGCGCGCGCACAAGCGCGGGTCCAGATCGGCCTCATCAAGCAGCGCATCGCGGCAGCCGCCGGCGCCGATCATGCGTATCTGTTCGACGCGCAGCTCCTCCTGCTCGACGATCCGATGCTCGTCGACCGCGCCGCCGCCATCGTCAGGGACGAGCGCCTGAACGCCGAGTCCGCCTTGCAGCGCGCGCTCGACGACGTGTCGGCGCTGTTCGACAAGGTCGATGATCCCTACCTCCGCGAGCGCAAGGGGGACGTCGCCGACGTCGTCGGGCGTCTGTGCATGAACCTCCGCGCCGACGGCGACCCGCTCGACCTCTTCCGCGACGTGGAGGGGCCGCTGGTCCTGGTGGCGGAGGAGCTCAGCCCGTCGCTCATCGCGCAACTCGACGTCGGACGGCTGGCCGCGTTCGTCACCGACGCCGGCAGCTGGACGTACCACACGGCCATACTTGCCCGCTCGATGCACATTCCGGCGGTCGTCGGTCTGCGGCACGCGCGGGGCCTGATTCCGCCGGGCGCGCTGGTCGCCGTCGACGGCTCGAACGGCGTCGTGATCGTGGATCCGCCGCCCGACGTGCTGCTGGAGCTGGAATTTCGATCGAGGAAGCGGCGCGCCTACGAGCGCTCGCTCGATGGGCTGGAGGGGCTGCCGGCGATCACGCTCGACGGCACGGCGATCCGCATCGAGGCCAATGTCGAGCTCCCCGAGGAGGCCGCGCGTGCGCGGGAGCGCGGAGCGGAAGGGATCGGGCTCTATCGCTCGGAGTTCCTGCTGGCGGGTACGGGCGCGGCGAGCCTCGACGAAGATGCGCAGTACGCAGCCTACCGGCGGCTGCTCGACGCAATGGCGGGCCGCCGCGTGACGATCCGGACCTTCGACGTCACTGAAGCGCAGATGGGACTGACCTCCGGCGGCGAGAACACGCGGTCGCCGCTCGGCCGGCGCGGCCTGCGCCTCAGTCTGTCGTTCGACGAGGTGTTCCAGGCGCAGCTGCGCGCCCTGCTGCGCGCGGCCGTCCACGGTCCGCTGCGCATCATGTTTCCGTTCGTCACCGGCGTCGAGGAACTGCGCGCGGCGCGGATCGCGGCGGCGCAGGCGCGCGACACTCTGTGCGGGCGCGGGCTGTCGATCCCCGACGTGCCAATCGGCATCATGATCGAAGTGCCGTCGGCGGCGCTGACGATCGATCTCCTGGCCGCTGAAGCGGACTTCGTCAGCATCGGCACGAACGACCTGATCCAGTACTGCCTGGCCGTTGATCGCACCGACGATCGCGTGTCGGGCATGTACGCGCCGCTGCACCCTGCAATCCTCCGCATCTTGCGTCACGTCGCCCGCGGCGCCGGCCGGCGCGGGCTGCCGGTCTCGGTCTGTGGCGAGATGGCCGCCGATCCCGTCCTGCTCCCGCTGCTCGCCGGCCTCGGCCTTCGCGAGTTCAGCATGACGCCCGCCGCCATCCCCGTCGCCAAGCAGGTGGTGCGCGGCCTGCGGATCTCGGACACGACCCGCCTGGCCAGCCGCGCGCTCAAGGCCGCGACCGCCGCGGACGTCGAAAAGGTGCTCGCAGAGGCGTTGCCGGCGATGAAGTCAAGGTGAGACCACGGGTCACGGGGAGATGCACGGAAAAGAACGTTTGGCCACGGATCACACGAAATACACGGACCACACGGGACATGACCTCCGCGACCTCCGTGAACCCCGTGATCTCCGTGACCTCCTCTGTCACGATAAGGAGCAATAGTGAGTGAGACAACAAAGGTGGAGAAGCCCTGGGGCTACGAGCTGCACTGGGCAAAGACCGACCGCTACGTCGGCAAACTGATTCATGTGAACGCGGGGCACGCGCTGAGCCTCCAGTACCACAACCAGAAGGACGAAACGATCTTCCTCTGGACGGGACGGATGCTCTTTGAGATTGCCGAAGGGCACGAGGGTACTGCGGGCGGTCCGCTCACGAAGCGCGAGATGAAGCCGGGCGAGGCCGTCCACGTGACGCCCAAGACCGTGCACCGCATGACGGCGATTACCGACTGCGATATCTTTGAGGTTTCAACGCCGGAGCTCCAGGACGTCGTGCGCTTAGAAGACCGGTACGGACGCCAGTCTTAA
>WNFI01064207.1_pt1 | contig 10501 bp, 6 predicted proteins | sample 5400471 | NCBI WGS metagenome assembly WNFI01 (sample SAMN13153348, study PRJNA577476) | soil metagenome | isolation source: 100 cm saprolite on Douglas fir-dominated hillslope | place: USA:California | collected 2013-09-17 | reverse complement strand
TCGACGTCGAGATCGAGATCGCCAAATTTGACGCCGACTCCATGGCCATCCGGATCACCGCTCACAACCGCGGACCGGAACGCGCGCCGATCCATCTCATTCCCCAACTCTGGTTCCGCAACACCTGGGCCTGGTGCGACGACAACCGGGCCACACCCCGAATCCAGGCCGTCGATCTGCCCGGTGGTGGGCGGGGGCTCCTGGCCGACGACACCAACTCTCCCCGGCTGGCCGGCCTCCTGGCCCCCTCGATGCTCGGACCATTCATGCTGGAGCTACCCCCGGGCGCAAACCTGCTCTTCACCGACAACGAAACGAACGGGCCCCGCGTCTTCGGGCCGGGCAACACGTCGCGCAGCGCCTTTGTCAAGGACGCCTTCCATCGCCGCATCATCCAGGGTGAGAACGGCGCCGTGAACCCGGCGGAGGTCGGCACGAAGGCCTGCGGCTGGATGCGGTTCGACGTCGAGCCCGGGCAGGCCGCGGTGATGAGAATGGTCCTCCAACCGCCGACCGATCCTCCGCTCGACGTCGATTCGGTCATCGAGCAGCGCCGCCGCGATGCGGACGAGTTCTATGCCTCCGTCCATCCCGCGAAAGCTACCGCCGAGGAGTGCAACATCCAGCGCCAGGCCTTCGCCGGGATGCTCTGGTCGAAGCAGAGCTACCTGTACGACGTCGACATCTGGCTCGAGGGCGACGACCCGCGCCACCCACCGCCCCAGGAGAGAGAGCATGCCCGCAACGCCCACTGGCGGCATCTCAACTCCATGCGTATTCTGTCGATGCCCGACAAGTGGGAGTACCCGTGGTTCGCGGCCTGGGACCTGGCCTTCCAGGCGGTCGTGCTGGCGCTCATCGACGCCCACTTCGCCAAAGAGCAGCTCTGGCTCATGCTCTTCGAACAGTTCCAGCATCCGAACGGCCAGATCCCAGCCTACGAATGGGAATTCTCTGATCTCAATCCACCGGTGCATGCCTGGGCCGTCTGGCGCGTCTACAACATGGACCGCATCCGCAGCGGAAAGGGCGATCTCGCCTTTCTGGAGAAGTGCTTCCACAAGCTGATGCTCAACTTCACCTGGTGGGTGAACAAGGTCGACCGCGAGGGCAACAACGTCTTCGAAGGCGGCTTCCTCGGCCTGGACAACATCACCGTGGTCGACCGCAGCGCCTCGCTCCCGGACGGCGCCGTGCTCGAGCAAAGCGATGCCACCGGCTGGATGGGGATGTTCTGCCTGGTCATGATGCGGATCTCGCTCGAGCTGGCCAAAGCGAACCCGGTCTACGAGGGACTGGCCACGAAGTTTTTCGAGCACTACGTCTACGTCGGCGCGGCCATGAAGATGGTCCGCGGCGACCGGACGCTGTGGGACGAGTCGGACGGCTTCTTCTACGATCTGCTCCGCTTTCCCGACAGCTCGTCGATTCCGTTCCGCATCCGCTCGCTGGTCGGTCTCATCCCGCTTTACGCCATCGAGCGACTCGAGGAGAAATGGATCGAGCCCTTCCCGGTCTTCCGCGAGAACTTCCACTGGTTCATCCAGCACCGTCGCGACATCGTCGAGCGCTGCGTCACGCGCACGATCAATGACGGCGCGGCCACGCACGTGCTGGCCGTCGTCGATCAGGAGCAGCTCCAGCATCTCCTGACCCGTCTGATCGACACCGACGAGTTCTTCTCCCCGTATGGCATGCGCAGCCTCAGCAAGTACCATCAGGAACATCCGTTCACGCTCAGCGGCAACACGGTGGCCTATGAGCCCGCCGAGTCCCTCGGCAAGTTGAAAGGCGGGAACAGCAACTGGCGTGGCCCGGTCTGGTTCCCGACGAGCTTCCTGATGATCGAGTCGCTCCGAAAGCTCGAGAAGGCCTTCGGCGGCAACGTCCGCATCGCGGTGGGCAATGGCGTGCACGAAGACGCCGACCATCCCCGCAGCGACTCCGAGAGCCGGTTCCCCGATGCCCGCGCCAGCGAGGGCGTTGGCGGAGGCGTCGACTGGCCCGGCACCGACGTCCGTGCGCGGGGCATGACCCTTCCGGGCACCCACAAGCTTCCCGCGCCGCAGTCCATTACTCTCACCGGCATCGCCTCGCGCCTGGCCAATCGCATGATCCGCCTCTTCATCCCCGATCCGCAGGGCTATCGCCCCGTCAACGGCCCGCGCGGCACGCGGCGCGCCGAGCTTTTCGCCAAAGACCCGCATTGGAAAGACCTCGTCCTCTTCTACGAATACTTCCACGGCGACACCGGCGAAGGCCTCGGTGCCAGCCACCAGACCGGATGGACAGGCCTGGTGGCGAGCTTGATCGATGAGTGGCGGATGGAAGAGTCCTGAGAGGCTGTGTCCTCGGTTCACTTCTTACTTCGCTTGCGCGGCCGTCCGTGGTCTTGGCGGCGGGCGCGGTCGATGTTGCGGATATGCTCTGAAAGGTTGCTCTTCGGGTCCTTGGCTGCCGTGAGGTGTTTGGCGATGTGGAGCGTCTCCACGGCTTCCTCGACCTGATCGGCCCTGACGCCCTCCAAAGCCGCGCACATCCGGTCGTCAAGCTCATGGAGCGCGCTGATGAGCCACTTGATGACCTTCCGGTACTCCAGCCTGCTCTCCAACCTGGTTGCGTCTAACGATTCCTCGCAATATCCGTCTGTAGCAGTAATGGATGGCGGGCGAAGCGGGACCGTGTGAAGTGAGGCCGCGGACGAAGGAGAAACGATGGCGGTCTTTCGAATGAGTGTGCTCGCGATCTGCATCACGTTCTCGATGGCGGCTGGCGCGACCGAGGCAGGCTCTTCCGCACATCGCACGCGATCGATCTCCGGGCGGGTTGACCGATACGTCCAGCCGTTGGTTGAGATGCGCGACTTTAGCGGCGTCGTACTGGTCGCTCGCGCCGGACACGTTCTCGTCCGCCGCGCGTACGGACTTGCGAGCCAGGAGTTACGGATCGCGGCGACACCGGGCGGCGTGTACGGTATCGGGTCGGTCTCAAAGACGTTCACCGCGGCAGCCATCATCCTTCTGGCCGAACAAGGAAAGCTGTCGCTCGATGATCCGGTCGCAAAATATCTTCCCGACTTCAGACCTGACGACAAGATCACGATCAGGCAGTTGCTCACTCACGAGTCGGGGCTTCAGGACTACTTCAACTTCCCGGAGTACGCCGCGCACCGCGCCGAACCGATCGCGCTCGACGCATTCGTAGCACTCGCGGGCAAGAAACCGCTCGATTTCCCGCCCGGCACGAAGTCTTCTTACAGCGGATCGGGGTACAAGGTTCTCGCATACCTCGTCGAGCGCATTTCGGGGGAACCCTATGGCTCGTTCGTTTCCCGCATCCTTTTCGCACCACTTCACATGGTGCATAGCGGCGACCTGACGGACCAGGCTCTGGTGGACGGTCTTGCCTCGGGTTACGACCCCGGCTTTCCGCCACGACGCTTGCAACCGGCAGCATATGAAAGTCGAACGTGGCTGCAGGGAAACGGATCGCTTTACTCGACCGCAGATGATCTGTACCGCTGGGCGGAGGGGACCCGTAGCGATGCACCGGTTCACTGGTCGCGGCTGAAGTACCCGTTCGGATGGGGGAAACGGAACCGTTTCGGCCGCGACTGCATCGAGCAGACGGGGCGGATTGCGATCGGCTACGTTACATATCTCGCGATCTATCCCAAGGATGACGTCGTGATCGTTGTGCTGAGCAACATTCAGGCGGCGGTGGCCGAAGAGATGGGGATCGATCTCGCCGCGATGGTCTTTGGGGAGCACTACGACATGCCAAAGAGGCGCCCGGGAGCATCCTCGGTCCGACGTGCCGACGCCGCCGAACTAACGTCGTACGCGGGACGGTACGACTTTGGAGGCGGCTTCGGGATAACCGTCAAGGCGGAGAAGGAAGGCTTGCGGATCGCTGGTCCCGATGGCGCCTTCCTGGTTCTCGACAAGGATCAGCCGCCAGTCTTCTTCTTCCGGCCGCTCTACGTCACGATCACCTTTGAACGCGATGCAACCGGCCATGTCATCGGGTTGAATTGGGGAGGGCAGATGCACGCCAGGAAAGTCTCGTTGACTGGTGTAGCGCCGGAGTGAGCGGGCTGGAAGAGAGAGGCTGTCCCAACTGGGAGCTTCCTCCTCCAACCGACTCGAACACTTCGACAGACTAGCACACGGGCCCGAGTCGACACTTCGCCCATCTTCTCGATGCGGTCGCGGCCGCTCATCGCGCGGGAAGGGCGAGACCACTTCAGCACTCATGGGTCTACTCGGGACTCAGAACAGCCGCGCCACGAGTGCAGGAATCGCGGTCTCGACGCAGGGCGCGGGTTCCCGCGGCGATCGACGGCAGCTCATCTTCGACGAATGGGCGGAAGAGTCGGCGCAGCTCAACCATGGGAAAGACCGTGTCGCGCGCCTGTTCCAGGCCGAAGAGCTCCTGGAGGTGAAGGTTGTCGGGGGAAAGGCGCGGCGTCGACCAGTAGCTCTTCTCGACGCGCCAGGCGTTGATCACGTAGATCCGCTTGATTCCCATCGACACAGCGCCGGCGATGACGCGGTTGAGCACCTTCGGACGCGGCAGAGCCAGGACGAGCGTCAAGGGAAGAGCGGCCGGGGGATCGCGGTCGAGCAGGACCTCGATCTCGACGTGGTCATCGCCGTGTTGCACGACCGTTCCCGACCCGATTCGTCCACCGGCCACGCCGACGGTCAACTGGTCACCGACATGCGCGCGGAGGACGTTGGCGATGTGAACCAAGCGGCGACCCATGAGTCGAACGCGTGATGGGGTGACGAAGTCGTCAGGCTCGATCAGGATGAGGTTCAATGGAGGCGGTTCTCAGTTCTCGGTTCTCGGTTCTCGGTGGGGATGGTTTAGGCGAACGCGCGGGGATCAATGGAAGCGGTTCTCAGAGCTGTCAAGAGATCGGTCCTGACTGGCCACGAGCGTAACACTTGAAACCCCGCTTCACGCGGAGGACGCGGAGCGCGGAGAGGATAAAAACTTATTCTTTCGTTCTTGCCGAGGTGCATGAGTATCCCTGAACTGAACGGCACTCGGGCTGGGGCGGTGGGCCTGAGAACCGAGAACCGAGAACTGAGAACCTGTATCATTGGCCCGCATGAACATTGAAGTCCGCAAGTCCGACGATGTCGTCATCGTCGATTTCAAAGGCCGTTTGGCCGTAGGTGTGGGTGAGGAAGTCGTTCCCCAGGTGATCGAAGAGCTTCTCGACGGCGGCTACAAGAAGATCCTTCTCAACCTTTCGGAGATGGACTACATCGACAGCAACGGCCTGGGAGAGCTCGTGCAGAGTCTCAAGCGGTCTCACAAACAGGGAGCTTCGCTCCGTCTGCTCAAGCCGCAGGACCGCGTGGCCAAGGCTCTGCGCCTCACCAATCTCCTGCCGATGTTCACCGTCTACGAGACGGAAGCGGAAGCACTGAGCGCCTTCGCGAACGGTTGACGGTTGACAGTGCTACGCTGAGCGGCTTGCGACACGCTACGCTCGTTCTCGCGCTCATCCTCTCGACCACCCCACTGCGGGCACAAACGCTGTCCGCGGGCGCGGAGACGGCGGTGAATGAGCCCACGTACCTCGACCTGAATAGCAGGACGCAGCCGTCGATTGCTTCGAACGGCGACGGGTTCCTCGCCGTGTGGAACGAAGGAGGTCGTGCCTACGCCTCGCGGCTCGACGCCACGGGGGCGTTGGTCGACACCACGCGCATCGTCATCGGCCCGGTGCCGTCATCGGAGCGTCCTGCCGTCGCCAGCGATGGCACGGACTACGTCATGGCCATCGGCAATGATCAAGGACTGTTCTCGGCCAAAGTGACGCGGGACGGAGCCCTCACGGAGCTCCGATTCCTCGAAAAGCAGCCCGGCGCCCACAGGCTGGCCATGGCTTCGGACGGAGCGAGTTACCTCGTGATCTATGAGGCCGCGGACCATTCGCTCCACGGCGCACTGCTCGATCGGGATGCCGGACTGCGACGCGACGTCCGCCTGGCTGACTCCTTCATAAGCGGGACTCGCGCGGTCGTGGCCTCCGATCGCCACATGTTCCTCACGGCGTGGCAGAGCGCGGCGAACGAGATCCACGTCCGCGTGCTCGACGCCAACGCGCAGCCGTCCGGCTTCGACTACACCCTGCCGGGCAGCGAGCCGGAAGTGTCGTGGGACGGCAGCCGCTACGTGCTCGTTCGCCGCGACGGAAACCTGAACATCTCCATCGTCAGCGACACCGGCTACGTGCGCGAAGTTGGCGCGATTGACGATTCGGCAAGCGCGCACGACGCCGCCATCGCCTCCTACGCTGGAGCGGCGCTCGTGGTCTGGCGAGATCCGTCGATGAATGCAGCGCTGGCTGCGCTCATCGATTCGACGGGGGCCGAGCAGCGGCGTGACGCCCTCGCCTCTCCGATCTCAGCTCCATGGAACGCTGCACTGGCCTCGAATGGCAACCTGTTGTTGGCCCTCACGCCCGACAGCGCGACGAGCCATTCGCTGAGCGACGCGTTCAAGCCCCACCCGATTGCCGTCGAGCGCGCCGCGGCCGGACAATCGTCCCCGTCTGCGGCAATCCTCAACAACGAACTGCTCATCGTCTGGAACGAGCCAGCCGGCATGAACGGCGCATCTACCGCTGTGCACGGATTGCTGTCGGTAACCAATGGCCCGACGTCCGACTTGCCACTACGCGACGGCGTGCCGGTCGGCCCGCCTCGGGCCGCGGCCGGCGGCCGCTCGCTGTTGACCACCTGGATCGAACGTCAGCCATCTCCCGGCTACGTCGTCGCCTCGCGGACTTCGTCCGACGGTCAGCTCCTCGATGATCGGCCCATCATCGTCACCAGCTCCCCACCGCTCTCGGATCCCGCACTGATCTCGGATGGGCAGAAGTACGTGATCTTTACGTCACTCGATCCTGGCACGGGCCGCGGGAGCGTCGGCGCGTCGCGCGTCACGGAGATTGGACAATCCCTCGACATTCAGCCTATCCCGATCTCGGATCTCACTGCCGATGCTGTCGAGCCTGCCGCTGTGTTCGATGGGACGCGAACCCTCGTGGTCTGGAGCGAGCGCAGTCCCCGGCGGATCGCAGCGCGTTTCTTCACAGGGAATGCTCCATCCGGAACCGTTCTGACCCTGGCGAGCGGCTTTGACGACCACACGCCGAAGGTGGCGACGAATGGACAAGGCTTCCTCGTCGTGTGGTCGCGCGCGAACGACGGTCTGTACGTCGCAGCGGTCAGCCCGGCAGGCACGGTCAGCGAGCCGATCGCTCTTGTTCCCCATCGTCCCATCGTCGAGAAGAGCGTGGCCCGGAACGGGCAACGCTACGTGGTCGTCTGGAGCGACCGCTCTGGCGATGTCACCCCCGCGATCTATGGACGCCTGGTCAAGAGCGATGGCAGCGTCGAAGGCCGCTCCTCGCCGATCTTCTACGCCGACGGCCCCCTCGGCCAGCCAGAGCTCTTCGCCGGTGGTGGCGGCCAGATCACGCTCGCCTACTCCCGAACGTCCGCCGAACCGCGTTACGGCGGAGCGGACCGTGTGTTCACACGGTCACTGTTCACGATTCCGATCCGACGGCCTGCCTTGAGGTAATCGTGCGCTGGAGAGGGAACGTCACCACAGAGGTACAGAGATGCACAGAGCTGCACAGAGGTTCACAGAGAAAGGCAGAGAAAAGAACGCAAGACTGGATCTTCGTGCCCACGCTTGCCGTCATCTGAGCGAAGGGAAGAGGGAAACGTAACCACAGAGGACACAGAGATCGCACAGAGAACACAGAGAAAGGCAGAGGATCGAAGACAAATCATTTGCCTTTCTCTGTGCGTCTCTGTGTCTCCTCTGTGATCTCTGTGGTTACGTCCCCCTCGGCCGGCCGCTCCGAGGTGACACCTCGCAGGCAAACCATCTGCCTTTCTCTGTGTTCTCTGTGCGATCTCTGTGTCCTCTGTGGTTACGTTTCCCTTTCTCCGTCGCTCGAAGGCCCGATCATCTCTTCGATACGATCGCCTCCACATCCGTCGCCTTCGTCGGGATCGCGCAGGAGAGGCAGATCAACTTCCCATCGTTGCCGACGACGTAGGTGTCTTCGATGCGAACGCCGAGCGACTCCTCCGGAATATAGATCCCGGGCTCGATCGTGAACACCGCTCCGGCGGCCAGCGGGATGGTTACGTCGCCCGGATCGTGGACGTTCAATCCAACATAGTGACCGAGGCCATGGATGAAGTACGGGCCGAGCGGCTGCCCGTGGACATCCTTGCCATGGGTGTTGATGTAGTCGTAGGCGACTTTGTAGAGCGAGTTCGGCGCGGTCCTGCCGATCGTTGAGACACCAGCCCGAAACGCGGTGACCGCAGCCTGCTGGGCGCCGAGGACGATGTCGTAGATCTCGCGTTGCCGAGGCGTGAAATGGCCGCTGACCGGCAGTGTGCGCGTCACGTCGGTGGCGTACATCGAATACTCGCCTCCCACGTCGAGGAGCACGACCTCCCCATCGGCCATCGTGCCGCTGTTGATCGAGTAGTGCAGCACCGTGGAGTTGAGGCCCGAGCCGACGATGGGCGAATAGGCCGGCTCCTCGCATCCGGCTCGTTCGAACTCGTATTGCATGATCGCGGAGAGCTCATTCTCGGTCATACCCGCGTGCGCCTTGTGCATGGCGGCGAGATGCGCGGCCACGGTGGCGTCGCTGGCTTTCCGGATCATCGAGATCTCGCCAGCGTCCTTCGTGAGGCGCAGGTTGCCCAGCAGGGTCTTGGCATCGAGGAACGACGCATAGTTCGGAAATGCATTGGCCCGCCGCAGCCATTCGATCGGGATCGTCGATGCGGTGGAGCCACGGTCGCTCAGATCGGTGTAGATCGTCGCGGCTGGAGACGGGAGGATGGCCACCAACTCATCTCGCATGCGATCGAGCACCTCGACGCGATCGAATCCGGTCAAGCTCCTGGCCTCGGGATTCTCGGCGCCGAGCTTCGGACCCGTCCAGCGTTCCTGCGAGCGGTTATGGGCCGGGAGAAAGAGGATCTCCTGATAGGGGTGCACGTCGTTTGCCGCCGCGACGATCAAACCCGCACCTGGTTCGCGCCAGCCGGTCAGGTAGTAGAAATCCTCGTCCTGCCGAAAGCCGTGAGTAGCGTTCTGCCCCTCTCCCTCGGTGCCGGCGAAGAGCACGAGGACACCCTTGCCCAACTTGGCAGCCACGCGCTCGCGGCGGGCGTGATAGTCGGCATTGGATTGCCGTTCGAAGGCGAGAATCGGAAACGAAACGGCGACAAAGACGATCGACAGCACGAGTCGGCGCATGTCCGATGGTAATCGAATTCAACGTCCGGAGCCTCCCTTCGTAAACGCCCTGCACGGCGTGCAGTCCGATGACCGGCGGTCGGAGCGGCACATCGGCTCTGAACATCGGCTCTGACCCTGACGATGCGCTGGGAAGAAAACTTGCACAGGCCAGACTCGCGTGACGATTCGCGCGGGATATCCGTATTCATAAGGAACTGCTTTTGGGGGTGAATGTGAGAAAGGCTGCGCTCTTCGTCCTGATCATGCTCCTGTCCGTCTCGGCGGCACGGCGAAACCAGGATCCCGCGGCTCCTCCGCCCCCGACACTCCAAACCGCGCCCGCCCGTCGCTTCATCAACGCCCCATTCGAAGCTGGGAACGATTGGCTGCAATTCAGCTCCCTCGCGACCGAGGGAGAAAAGGAAGGACCGCGAGCCGTCTCCGCCGCGAATGTGGCTCAATTGAAGACCGAATGGCAGATGGCGTTGCCCGAAGTCTCCGACGGCTCGCCCGCCTACGTCAGCAACGTCGAAACCGACAACGGAACGGTCGACCTGCTCTTCATCACGACCACTGGTGGGCGTCTGGTGGCAATCGACGCCCACCTCGGAGTGATCGTCTGGAGCACCGCGCGGCCCTCCGGCCCACGCTGGACGACCTCCTCCCCCGCCGTCGATCCCGGCAAGCGTTTCGTTTATTCCTACGCGCTGGATGGCTACGTCCACAAGTACGCGGTCGGCGACGGCACCGAGGTGATTGGAGGCGGTTGGCCCGAGCTCATCACCTTGAAGGGCGACGTCGAGAAAGGCTCGTCGGCGCTTGCCATCGCCACGGCACGGGACGGCAACACATACCTCTACGCAACCACCTCGGCGTATCCCGACCCGGGAGACGCAGGTGATTACCAGGGTCATCTCGTGTCCATTGATCTCGCCACGGGACAACAACACATCTTCAACTCGCTCTGCAGCGACAAGAGTTTTCATTTCGTGGAGAACGGCGACGTTTCGAACGATTGCTCCGAGGTGCAGTCGGGCATCTGGGCACGCTCGTGCGCGGTCTACGATCCGGTGACGGACCGGATCTTCATCACCACCGGCAACGGAACCTACGACGCCCATGCCCAGGGATACAACTGGGGAAGCAGTGTCCTCGCCCTCAGCCCCGATGGCTCCGCCGACAGCGGCACACCGCT
>WNFI01667356.1_pt1 | contig 10502 bp, 10 predicted proteins | sample 5400471 | NCBI WGS metagenome assembly WNFI01 (sample SAMN13153348, study PRJNA577476) | soil metagenome | isolation source: 100 cm saprolite on Douglas fir-dominated hillslope | place: USA:California | collected 2013-09-17 | reverse complement strand
CGGGAGGCACGATGCGGCAGGCGGGAGGCACGGTGCCGCAGCCCGCCGCGCCTTCCGAACCCGCCAGCCCGGTCCAGGCGGCCGGGCGGGCCCAGCGGCCCGACACGTCCGGCGGCCTTTCGCTGCTTCCCGCGATGCTCGTGGCGATCGCCGGCGGCCTGGCCCTCGCGGCGGCATTCCCCCCGGCTGGCTTCTGGCCGCTCGCGGCCGTGGGCCCGGGGCTGTTCGTGGTCGCGCTCTGGCGCCGGAGCCTGCGCGGTTCGTTCGCCGTCGGGCTCGGTTTCGGCCTGGCGTTCTTCATCCCGCTGCTGTCCTGGCTGATCAACGTGGCCTGGTACGCGTGGGCCGCCCTGGCGGTCGCCGAGGCGGTGATCTTCGCGTTGTTCGCGATAGGCCAGCGGCTGATGCTGCGCCTGCGCGCCTGGCCGGTGGCCGTCGCGTGCTGGTGGGTGGCCGTCGAGGCGTTCCGGGACCGGTGGCCCTACGCCTTTCCCTGGGGCAGGCTGGCCATGAGCCAGGCCCAGGCGCCGACGGTCCAGTGGGTCGCGTACGGCGGCCCGCCGCTGCTGACGTTCCTGGTGGCGCTGGCCGCGGCGACGCTGGCCTGGACGCTGCTGACCTCGGGTCACGGCCCCGCGGGCGCGGCCGCGGCGATCCGCCGCCGCGCCGTCCCCGCTCTCGGCTGCGCGGCCGCTGCTGGCCTCGCCCTGGCCGGCGCCGCACTGCCCGCGGGCCAGTGGGGAGCCGGCAGCCCGACCGCGGAGGTGGCCTCGGTGCAGGGCAACGTTCCCCGCGCCGGGACGTTCGCCAAGCAGGTTCAGGAAACAACCGTGACCGAGAACCACGCGGCGGCTACCGGGCAACTTGCCACGCAGGTCAGGGCGGGCTCGCGCCCGGCGCCGGACCTGGTGATATGGCCAGAGAACTCGACCGACATCGACCCCGGCCTGGACCCGTTCACCTACGCCACGATCGCGAGCGCGGTCAGCGCGATCGACCGGCCGGTGCTGGTCGGCGCGGTGCTGGACAACCCGCGCCGCAACACCGGCGAGCTCTGGCTGCCGGGCCGCGGCCCGGTCGCGATCTACGTCAAGCGCCAGCTCGTGCCCTTCGGCGAGTACATCCCGTTCCGGAGCCTGATCGCCGCGTTCAGCTCGCTGCCGTCGCTGCAGCCGGTGGACTTCACGCCGGGCCGCCGTGCGGTGGTGTTCCGCGTCGGGAAGATCCGGCTCGGCGACGTGATCTGCTACGAGGTCGGCTTCGACAGCCTGGTCTCCTCCGAGGTCAGCGCGGGCGCGAACCTGCTGACCGAGCAGACCAACGACGCCGACTTCGAGCTGGACGGCCAGCTGGGCGAGACCCTGCAGCAGCTGGCCATGGCCCGGATCCGCGCGATCGAGTTCGACCGCGCCATGATCGTCTCGGGCACGACGGGCGTCAGCGCGATCATCGCGCCGGACGGTTCACTGATCGCCCATAGCCGGACGTGGCAGCGAGCCGTGCTCGAGGCCCGCGTGCCGCTGCTGAGCGGCACCACGCTGGCCCAGCGCGCGGGCGAGGCGCCGGAAATCGCGTTCAGCCTGCTGGCCGTGGCCGCGCTCGCCTGGGCACTCGCTCTGGGCAGCCGGGAGCGGCGGCGAGCGCGCCGGGACTCCTCCGCGGTTCCTGGACAGCTCGCCTGACCCGTGGTCCGGGTGCGCGCTGACCGGCAATCCGCCTCGCTGAGGCCTCCCGCGCGACCCAGGCGTTGCGTTATGGACACAGAATAGGGATGTGGCATTCTGGCGCGCCTTCACCCGGCCGGTTCACTATGCCGCGCTTGCCGCCGGCGCGGTGCCTGCCCTGGCGTTCCCCGCGCCGAATCTGGAGTTCCTGGCCTGGTTCGGGCTGGTCCCGGGCATGCTGCTGTTCCGCGCCGCGCCGTCGGCGCGCGAGGCGGCGGTGCGCGGCTGGTGGTTCGGGACCGGGTTCCTGATCGCCTCGCTCTACTGGCTGATCCCGAACCTGGGCCCCGGGCTCCTGCTCGCGGCGGCGGTGATCGGGGTGCTGTGGACCGGTGTCGGGGGCGCGACCTGGGGGCTGCTGCGTCCGCCGGTGACGCCGCTCCGCGCGCTGGCCGCGCTCGCCGTCGTGCCGAGCTGCTGGCTGGTGGCCGACTGGGCTCGCTCCTGGCAGGGGTTCGGCGGGCCGCGGCGGTCGCGATCGGCTCGGGCCCCGTCGCCTACGCGCTCACCTCGGCCGCGCCGGTCGGCCGGCACGTAACGGTCGCCATGGTCCAGACGGGAGTCGTGCGCAGCCCCGCGGTCAGGGTCAACGCCAGCCAGCGGCTGTCGGCCGGGCTGGCCCGCGACCGCGCCGACCTGGTCGTCTGGGGAGAGAGCAGCATCGCCTACGACCTGAACCTGCCCAAGTACGGCTGGCTCCTGCATCAGCTGGAGGCGTTGTCCGCGGCCGATCACGCGCAGATCCTGCTGAACCAGGACTCCATAGCGCCAAACGGCGACAAGTCGAAGGTCGCGGTGCTGCTCAGTAGCACCGGCGTCGACGCCAGGTACGTCAAGACCCGCCTGGTGCCGTTCGGGGAATATATCCCGTTCCGGCAGCAGCTCGGCTGGCTCACCAAGATCAGCAAGGCCGCGCCGCAGAACATGATCGCCGGCACCGGGGCGCACGTCATGCAGGTCACCCCACCCGCCTCCCCTTCCCCCTTCACTGGCCGGCCGCTGACGATCGGGGTGCTGATCTGCTTCGAGTCGGCGTTCCCCGATATGTCGCGGGTGGACACCGATCAGGGAGCCCAGCTGATCGTCTACCAGACCTCGGACTCCACCTGGCAGGCCGGCTGGGAGGAGTGGGTCCTGGCGCAGCACGCCGCGCTCGGCGCGCTGCGCGCCGCGGAGACCGGCCGCCCGGTCATGCAGGCCGCCCTGACCGGCGACTCGGTCGCGTTCGACCCGCGCGGCCGGCTGCTGGCGTGGCAGGGCCCCTCCTTCCGCGGCGCCGCCGTGATCCGGCTGGCGCTCCCGTCCGCCTCGTCCCGAACGCTGTATGACCGGCTGGGCGACTATGTCCCCTGGATCGCCGTGGCGATCGTGGTGCTGGCCGCGGCTATCGCACTGATCCGTACGGGTAGGCTACGAATTCGCACCGCTTGCCCGACCGGAATACCCTTGGACGGCAACGTCAGGGGTGACCGGTCCGGCGTCGCGACGGGCCCAGCGCGGGAGGGCCCGAAGTGGCACGGCACACTGCGGGACGGCACATTGCCGGACCGTACAGCCAGCGGTGGCTCCGATTTCGGCGATGGCAGCCCCGCGGCCGCCCCGCGAACCGAGCAGTGAGCCCAGTCGTTTTACGCATGAGCCGTCTCAGCGGCGGGAGGTCCAGACGTGAACGGACATGGCCCCTCACCCTCACGGGCTCGCCGACCGGGCTGGCACCCGTGGCATCGCGGGCACGGCCGGCCCCGCCTGCTCGCGGTGGCTGCGATCGGTTGCACCCTCGGCCTGGTCACGACCGCGTGCTCCGGAGGCGGCAGCACGTCCTCCAGCCCGCACGCGAGCGCCGGCGCGACAAAGCAGGCGACCGGCGGCGCGGCGGCGCTGTCCATCACGCCGGCCAACGGGAGCGCCAGCGTCAATCCGGCGCAGGGGATCACCGTAACGGCCGCTCAGGGCAAGATCAGCGGCGTGACCGTGACCACGTCGGGCGAGCCGGTCAGCGGGGCGCTGAACGCCGCCCGTAGCGCCTGGCACAGCACGTGGGCGCTGAACGTGTCGCAGAGCTACACGGTCACCGCCAGGGCAACAGAAAGCTCAGGCCAGGTCGTGACCCGCAGGAGCACGTTCCGGACCCTCGCCCCGTCGCAGACGTTCAGGACGCAGATCCTCGAGGGGCAGGGCCAGACCTACGGCGTGGGCATGCCGATCATCTTGTACTTCAGCCACGAGATCACCAACAAGGCGGCGGTGGAGCAGGCGCTGCGGCTGTCCACGTCGAAGCCGGTGGTGGGCGCATGGCACTGGGACGACCCGTGCAACATGGCGCCGGTCTGCCTGTACTTCCGGCCGCGCAGCTACTGGCCCGCGAACACGCAGGTGAGCTTCACCGGGCACCTTAACGGCGTTGAGGGCGCACCCGGCGTGTACGGCGACCACACCCTGACCCAGTCGTTCACCATCGGCAACTCGCTGATCGTGGTGGCCAGCACGGCCACGCACCACATGAGTCTCTACCGCAACGGCAAGCTGTACGCCAACTGGCCGATCAGCAGCGGCCGGCCCGGCGACGATACGCCGAACGGTACGTACCTGACCATCGACAAGGGCAACCCCGTGATCATGAAGGGCCCCGGGTACCGCCTGCCGGTGCCCTGGTCGGTGCGGTTCACCTGGTCCGGCGACTACCTGCACGACGCCTACTGGTCGGTGGGCCAGCAGGGCTTCACGAACGTCAGCCACGGCTGCGTGAACATGCCCCCGGCCGATGCGCAGCTCTACTACAGCATGGAGGTTCCCGGCGACCCGGTGACGATCACCGGCAGCCCCCGGGCGGGCGTGTGGGACAACGGGTGGACCATGTGGTTCCTGCCGTGGAGCAGGTACCTGAAGGGCAGCGCGCTTGGTCAGGCCGTGGAGGCCGGGCCGGGCGGCAGCACGTTCGTCACCCCGTCGTCGGTGCCGGCCTCGGCCGCGACCGTTCCCCTCGGCGCCCCGGACCCGGGAAACTGGGCCGCGTCCTAGACTCTGCTGGCCCGGGAGGACGCCCACCCCCTTAATACCGGGCGCAGGCCAGCGCGCAGCGCCACGGCCACCGCCTCGGCCATGCTGCTCGTCCCCAGCTTCGCGGCGATGTTGCGGATATGGGTCTTGACGGTGTCCGGCGACCGGTTCAGCCGCGCGGAGATGGCCTTGCGGTCCAGCCCGCAGACCATGAGCTGCAGGACCTCCCGCTCTCTGTCCGTGAGCTGGATGAACAGTTGCGCGAGCGGCCCCGCGAGCGGGCTTTCCGGGGCCCCGAGGACGGCGGAGAGCAGGTTCGCCGGAAACCACGTCCCGCCCAGCACCGCAGCGCGGACCGCGGTGACGACGTGCTCGGCGGGCCCGTCCTTGGACACGAAGCCCACGGCACCGGCCTGAACGGCACCGATCGCCGTCGCGGTGTCGGAGTAGGCGGTCAGAACCACCACCCGAGGTGGCGCCGGCAGGGCCGTCAGCAGCGCCGTGAGGTCGATGCCGCTGACCCCTCCGAGCTGCACATCCATGATCACGGCATCGGGTCGGTGCGCCGCTACGACGCTGACGACCTGGTTCGGGTCGGTGACGGCCGGCATGGGCTCGAAGTCCGGCTCCGCGCGGAAGACGGCCTCCAGTCCCTCGGCAAAGACCCGGTGGTCATCGACGATGAGCAGCTTGACCGGCGTCATGTACCGACCGCGGGCTGGTCGAGCTGCCAGCCGCTCACGTCCACGAGCTCTTCACGGACCGCGTAGGCGACCGCTTCCAGGCGGGTGTGGGTCCCGAGCTTGCACAGCACCGCATCGATATGGGTGCGCGCGGTGGAGATGCGCACGCCCATGGCCCTGGCCATGCCGGCCGTGCTTTCTCCGCGGACCAGCCGGGCGAGCGCCTCGCGCTCGCGCTCGGTCAGGAACTGAGACGGCCCCGCGGCCAGGCCGTCACCGCGCCTGAGCGCGGCCCGGGCCAACGCCGACAAGATGACCGGCTCCGTACTCGGAGATCCGGCCTCCCGGGCGCCCTGTCCCTGGCTGGCGACGGCCTCGGTGAGAACTCTCAGGAACTCACCGAAATCATCGCCTTTCAGCGCCACGCCGCGAACGCCGACGGCCATCGCGTGGCGGAGCGAGGAAGGATCGGCCGATCCGCTCAGCGCGACGAACGCGGTCCCGGGAACGGCGGCAACGGCCTGCCCGATCCCCGGACGCCGGCCCGAGCGCGGGAGGCGCAGATCGATGACGCAGGCATCGGCCGGCTGGCCGGGCGGGGAGGTCTGCGTGGGTCCTCCACCCTGGCTAGCCTCGGGCGGGGGGGGCCTGGGGGGTCGTCCTCCCCGGCTGGCACCGAGCATCCCGACCGCCTGATCCAGGTCGAGCGCGGTGCCGACGATATTATGGCCCGCTCCCCGCAGGAGGGACGCCAGCGCGTCGGCGAAGACGCGGTGACCATCGCAGATGACGATCCTCACGGGACCTCCTCCCCCGCGGTACTGGGCCGGGGGCCGGGAGCCACGGCGCGGTCGGCAGCGGGGAGGGTGACGGCCACGGCCAGTCCCCCCAGGTCGCTGGTGCCCATCTGCAGGGCCCCGTCGTTGCGGCGCACCAGGGCCGCCACGATGCCCAGGCCGAGCGACGCCCGGCCGGATTCCCCGTGGCCGAATCCTGGGCCGGAGTCGGCCACGACCAGGCGGGCCCCCTCTGCGTCACGCTCCGCGACCAGCAGGACCCGCCCCTCGGGACCGGCGGCCCGGCAGGCATTGTCCAGCAGGTTGGCCAGGATCCGGACGACGTCGACCGGGTGAGCCGCCGCGGTCACCGTCTCGGCCACGACGTCGATCGTTCCTCGATAGCGTGACCGGACGCTTTCGGCGGCGTCGGCCACAAGGGTGCGGAGATCGGACGGCCCGCTCCTGCGGGCGGGATCGAGAAAGTAGCCGCAGATATCTGCGATTCGGGCGGCTTCGTCGGCTATCTGTCGCAATCGGGTTTTCAGGGAAGGATCCGGATCCGACTCCTTGGTCGCCACGCTGGCCAGCAGCCTGATCGAAGCCGCGGGCATGGTCAGGTCGTGGCACAACTCGCGCAGCTCGACCGCCGCGCCGTCCTGGCAGCCGCGGGCGGGCGAATGCGCTCCTGGCGCAAGCGCATAGCGGGGGGCAGGCAGTCCACGGCCAGCCTGCGGCCTTTCCGGGATCCAGGGTGGCGCGGATTTCGCATTAACTTGATACGGCATGTCAGCCTCGTGAGAGTCGTTGCCCGGCCGGTCATGCGGCCAACCGAGCATGTTGCTTCGGAGGCTTGATACCGCTCCGGATAGCTCGCGAAACGGCATCGGGGCGTAGTTAGCCCAGATCAGGCGCACGGCCTTCCACCCTGGATCCGCGTGATGAAACTTGGCTGGCGGTCCTGCCCCCGTGCGGAGGCGGCGGCCAGGCCTAACGGCGGGCGACCCGAAATCGATTGCAGCCGCAGGCGTCGGGCGCCGTGTCACGATTTTAGTGATTTATTATGCCTTGCGCGGGCTGATCTTGAGCGTGTCAGCGAGGACCTGGGGGGTGCTGGCTCCTTTAACTCATTTCGTTGTTCATAGCAAATGAGGGCCCGCTGACAAAACCCGGAATAGCACGGCCGGTTAGGCTCTTACTTGAGCGTGACGGGAGATCCGGAGTTTCTGCATGACCATATTCGGCAGATCATGACAACGCATTTAGCTCGGCCTGCGAGGCGCGTCGGCACCAGCGCTCATTTACCCGCCCCGGCGGCCGCCGCCCGGCACCGCCCGCCACCCGGTGACCGAGACGGGCTCAGCGGATTCTGCCTGCTCCCGCGCCTCAAATCTCGGACGGTGCGTACCACGCGGGCAGATGCGATAGAACATATCTCCATGGAGAGCTTCCTGACGCACGCAGGCTACGCTGCGCTGATCGTCTTCGGATTCATCGAGGCGTGCAGCATCCCGATCTCGTCAGAGATCACGTTCGGCTTCGCGGGCGTCCTGGCCTACCAGGGCCACCTCAACCTCATCCTGGTGATCGTCATCGGATCGCTGGCCGAGCTCGCCGGCTCGTACGTCTCGTACGCCGTGGGACGGCTGGGGGGCAGGCCCCTGGTCGAACGGCTCGGCAAGTACGTCCTGATCACGCGCAAGGACATCGACCGCGCCGAGCGGTTCCTGGCCCGCCGGGGCGCGTGGGCGGTGGTTGCCGGAAGGGCGCTGCCGGTGATCCGCGCGTTCACGTCGATCATCGCGGGCCTCATCGAGGTGCCGGCCCTGGAGTTCGGCTTCCTCAGCCTGATCGGCACCGTTGCCTGGGCCATTGCGCTCTCGGTGACCGGATATGAGGTCGGCAGCGCCTGGCACAGCGTCTCGCACTACGTCTCGGTCGGCGGGTACGTGGTCGTCGCGCTGGTCGTGCTGGCCATTGCCGGCCTGGTCGCCTATCGCCTGCGCGAGGTCAGGAAAGAAACGGCCGCCGCCGGCCAGGCGACCGACCAGCGCTGAGACGCGCTCCGCGCGATTACCCCAGCGCCTGGTAGACCAGCTGGCGCAGCTGGCTCCGGATCGGGTGCGCGCTCGACGGAAGCAGCTGGGTGAAGAAGCAGGCGGTCAGCTCCTCGGCCGGATCCACCCAGAACGCCGTGGAGGCCGCGCCACCCCAGGAGAACTCGCCCACGGATCCGAGCGTCTTCTGCGCGGCCGCGTCGATGACGACCGCGAACCCTAGGCCGAAGCCGACCCCGCGGAACGGCGCCTCCGCGAAGAGCGGCCGGCCAAAGGTCTCCAGGTCAGCACCGCCCGGCAGATGGTTGAGGGTCATGTAAGCGAGGGTCAGCGGGCCCAGCAGGCGCACGCCGTCCAGTTCGCCGCCCGGGCTTCCCGGCCGGTCGAGCAGAATCTGCGTGAACCTGTGGTAGTCGGCGGCTGTGGAGATCAGCCCCCCGCCGCCGCTGAGCATCCGCGGGCGGGCCCGGGCGACCTTGCCCATCGCGTCGAGCCGGCCCGCCGGGCCCCTCGGAGCAGGGACTGGCGTGTAGAGCGCCGCCAGCCGGCCGGCATCCGCCTCGCCGACCCAGAAGGAGGTGTCGGTCATTCCCAGCGGGCCGAATATGCGGCTGTCCAGGAACTCGTCCAGGGCCTGGCCGGAGGCTACCTCGATGACCCGGCCGAGCACGTCGGTGGCCACCGAGTAGTTCCACTCCGTGCCGGGCTGGAACAGCAGCGGCTGATCCGCCCAGGCCTCGCAGCACTGCGCCAGGTCCATGCCGTGCGGGGTACCCCACTCGAACCCGGCGTCACGGTACCGCGCGTCGACGGAGTGAACCCGGTGGAAACCGTAGGTCAGGCCCGCGGTGTGGGTGAGCAGGTGCCAGATCCGCACCGGCTCGGTGACAGGCACCGTTACCGGCCTGAGATCAGATCCGCCGCCGTACACGCGGATGTCGGCGAAGGCCGGAATGAACTTGCTCACCGGGTCGGTCAGCTCGAACGCGCCCTCCTCGTAGAGCATCATGGCCGCGACCGAGATGATCGGCTTGGTCATCGAGTAGATGCGCCACAGGGTGTCGGTCTCGACCGGCAGCCCCGCCTCGATGTCGCGCAAGCCGTAGCTGGACACGTGCGCGAGCCGGCCTTGCCTGCTCACGGTGAGCAGCCATCCGGGCAGTCGCCCGTCGTCAACGTAACGGCGGAAGTGCCGGTCGACCCGGTCCAGCCGGGCCGGGTCGAGTCCTACCTCGGCCGGATCTGCTTCCGCCTTGAGCTCGGTCATCGCTCCCTGCCTCCTCGAACCCCCGCCCGCCTCCCCCTTCCCCCTTCACTGTCTGCCCCGATCCTCCTATGGCGTGACATCGCCGGTCTAGTGCGCTCGCGCGGCCTCGTCCTTGAACACCTGGGTCGTGAGACCAAGCGCAGAGTTCATCCGCGACCGCAGGTTCTCGACCGCGATGATCGCGGTGAGCTCGACCAGCTCCGCCTCATCGAGGTGTTGCCGCAGCTGATCCACCAGCTCATCGGTCACCAGGGGCGGGGTCATCGTCATCGCCTCGGCGTACAGCATCACGAGCCGTTCCAGGTCGGTGAACAGCTCGCTGCCCTGCCAGTCCGGGATCGCGCGGATCTTCTCCGCCATCACGGTATGCCTCGTCGTCGACGCCCAGTAGCCGAAATCCAGGCACCATGAGCAGCCGATGCTGGCGGCGGCCGACATGACGGCCAGGTCCTTCAGGCCGCTGTCAAGCCGCTTCCACCGCTCGACTTGCAGTTCGAATATGCCGCATGAGCGGACAATCCGGAAATTGTGCGCCAGAGCGGCAGCAGGGTCGAGCATCGCACCGTACCGGCGGCGGGAGAACCACGCGGCCAGCCGATAGCTGAGCGTCCGGGGCGGGTTGAGCGATATGCGCGCCATGACAGGGTGCCTTCCTCGGGCGTTGAGCCTTCACCCTCTAAGACGGAGCAGGTCGCGAGTTTGTGACACCGGATGGACCGGCCTGATCGCCAACGTGATCCGCCGCCGCCACGGCGCCGTGCCCAGCACCGCGGAAGTCCTCGCCGACATCGGCACCGGTGCCCCGAACCCGTGAGCCCACAGCGTGGGCCCACGCTGTGGCACCGGTGCCCTCCCCCGGCCGGGTCGCCCGCCGCGCGTCGGTCAGAACACGCTGTTCCGCGGGCTGTTCGAGAATGGAGTCGGCGCCGAAGATGATCTCCACCTGGGCGCCCGGCGGCCGGATCCCGATGACGAAAGTACCGTTATACACGCTATAA
>WNFI01107384.1_pt1 | contig 10502 bp, 9 predicted proteins | sample 5400471 | NCBI WGS metagenome assembly WNFI01 (sample SAMN13153348, study PRJNA577476) | soil metagenome | isolation source: 100 cm saprolite on Douglas fir-dominated hillslope | place: USA:California | collected 2013-09-17 | reverse complement strand
TCGCCGAGTTGCGCGTCGCCTGCGCAATGGCGACGTGAAAGCGGCGATCCGCCATCTCTCCTTTCTGCTTGCGCGCATTTTCTTCGATCATATCGTCGAGAATGGCTTCGATTTCCTGGAGCTGCTCCTCGGTGATGATGGTCGCCGCCAACGCCGCCGCCTCGGCTTCGAACAGACGACGCGCCTCGGTCAACTCGAACGCGCCGATGTCGAGGTCCTCCGTACCGGTCTGCGCCGGCGGATGATCGGTGACATAGATTCCCGAACCTTGCCGCGCCTCCACCAGGCCGCGGATTTCGAGAGCAATCATCGCTTCACGGATGGTGGGCCGGCTGACCTTGAACGAGGCCGCAAGGTCTCGCTCCGAAGGCAACCTCGAGCCGGGCTTGTATTCGCCCGATTTGATCGACGCCATGATGGTATCGGCGACCTGGCGATAGAGTTTGCGAGTATCGGCGGGAGTACTCATGGCGCGAATCTTGACCGCTTCATCCACGGATGGCAATGTTGCCAGACCACTTCATGGGCCAACCATGGGCCGATCATTTCATCTGGAGCCTCAGAGATTCTTTCCCGCGGATCCTCAAGTCCGCTCGATCGCCATGCGCCTGTATGGGGCCGTCGAAGGGCTGCCCATCGTAAGCCCGCATGGCCACACCGATCCCAGCTGGTTTTCGGGCAACGAGCCCTTCGAGGACGCGGTCAGTCTGCTGCTCTGGCCTGACCATTACCTGCTGCGCATGTTGATGAGCCAAGGAGTGGCTCTGGAAAGCTTAGGGTTGAGTCCCGCGGGTGCCGCGCCCGTTGCGACGGATCGGCGCTCGATCTGGCGCCTGTTCGCGGAGCATTATCGGGCGTTTCGCGCGACCCCTTCGCGGCTGTGGCTCGATCATGTCTTTGCAACCGTGTTCGGATTCGAGGTGCGGCTCTCCCCGCAAACGTCCGACCACTATTTCGATACCATCAATGCCGCTTTGGCCACGCCTGAATTTCTGCCGCGCGCCCTGTACGAGCGCTTCGGCATCGAAGTGCTGGCGACCACCGAAGGCGCGTTGGATGGCCTGGAGCATCATGCGGCGCTCGCCAAGTCCGGCTGGAAGGGCCGGATCATCACGACTTTTCGGCCGGATGACGTCGTCGATCCGGACCGGGCGGACTTCGTCGCCAATGTACTTCGGCTGGGCGAATTGGCACACGAGGATACGAGCAGCTGGCGCGGCTATCTCGCCGCCCTGGCGAATCGGCGCGCCTTCTTTCGCACGCTGGGCGCCACTGCAACCGACCATGGTCATCCGACGGCACGCACCGAGAATCTCTCGCCGCTCAAAGCACGGGAACTATTCCACCGCATTCTCGCGTCAAGGCAGCAGCCGGGCGACGCGGAGGTTTTTCGCGCGCAGATGCTCACCGAAATGGCGCAGATGTCCTGCGATGACGGCATGGTGATGCAGCTGCACGCCGGCGCGTGGCGCAATCACAATGAGGTTTTGTTCCGCCGCTTCGGCCGAGACAAGGGCGGAGATTTTCCCACCCAGACCAACTTCACCGCGGCGCTCAAGCCCTTGCTGGATCGCTTCGGATCGAGCCGCGATTTTCTGCTGATTCTGTTCACGCTCGACGAGAGCACCTACTCCCGGGAACTCGCGCCGCTGGCCGGCCATTACCCCTGCCTCAAGCTGGGTCCGCCGTGGTGGTTCCACGACGCTCCCGAGGCGATGTTGCGATTCCGGCGACAGACCACCGAGTCGGCCGGCTTCTACAACACGGTCGGATTCAACGACGACACCCGTGCATTTTTTTCTATTCCCGCGCGCCACGACCTTGCGCGGCGGATCGATTGCGCCTACCTGGCGGAATTGGTCGCGACTCATCGCCTGGATGAGGACGAAGCCGGCGAAGTCGCGATCGATCTCGCCTATCGTTTGGCGAAAGCCGCCTACCGATTGTGATACCCCGACTCAACCTGTGGACGTTGGCGCGCCTGCCGATCGATGTGCACCGTCCCGACTATGATTTTCAGCATCTCGGTGTCGGCATCGTGCATTTGGGAATGGGCGCATTTCACCGCGCGCACCAGGCCGTTTTCACGGAAGACGCGATCAGGGTCTGCGGCGGAAACTGGGGAATTCTGGGCGTTTCACTGCGACACGCTGCTGTGCCGGAGGCGCTTGCCGCGCAAGACCAACTGTATACGGTCGAGACACTCGCCAGCAGCATAGACTACCGTGTGATGGCCGCGATCCGCGCTTCCCTGTGCGCCCCAACACACCGCGCGCAGCTGAGCGCCGCGCTGGCCTCGCCGCAAACGCACATCGTGACGCTCACCGTAACCGAGAAGGGCTACTGCCTCCAGGGCAATGGTGAGCTGGACCTCACGAGAGCCGAGATTTGTCATGATCTTGAGCATCCCGATCAACCGCGTTCCACGATCGGCTGGATCGCGCACGGTCTCGCTGCGCGCGCGTCGTCGCATCAGCGGCCGATAACCGTCATCAGCTGCGACAATCTTCAGGCGAACGGCAGTAAATTGCGCGCCGCAGTGACCGCTTTTACCGAGCGCAGCCGTCCCGAGGTGCTGCACTGGCTGATGGACAACGTTGCATTTCCGTGCACGGTGGTGGACTGCATCGTGCCGGCAGCGACCGACGCCATGCGTTTTCGCCTCAGCCAAGCGCTGGGTCTCAAGGACAAGGCCTGTGTGCAGCGAGAGGCATTCAGTCAGTGGGTGATCGAGAACCGCTTCGCGGGCCCGCGGCCCGCTTGGGATCGCGTCGGCGTGCAAATCGTGGATGACGTCGAAGCATACGGGCGCCTCAAGCTTCACGTGCTCAATGTATGCCATAGCGCCCTCGCCTACCTTGGCCTGCCGCGCGGCTATACCTTCGTCCGCGAGGCCATCGCGGACCCGGAGATTGCTCGATTTCTGAACAAGTTGGTGTCGATCGAGATCGCGCCCTCGCTCGATCCGCTCCCGGTCCTCGACTACTGGCGCACGGTCCGCACACGATTCGCCAATCTGCGAATCGACCATCGGCTGTCACAGATCGCCGAAGACGGGTCGTTGAAGCTCGCCGAGCGGGTATTCCCACTCATGATTGCCAACGCCGCGGCGGGCGCGCCGATTCGCTCGCTCTCGCGGATCGTGCGCGGCTGGCTCGAATTGGAGTACGGCGAAATGCGTGTGCAGGGTGCGCTTGACGATCCGACACTGTTTCCGCCGCCGATCCGCGAAAACGCCTCGCTGCGCGCCGCCATTCTCGAGGCCGTCGCTTGACGCGGGTGATCTGCATCGGCGAGTGCATGGTGGAACTGCGCGCTGCCGGCGCCGACGCCTTCGCCAGAGCCTATGCCGGAGACGCCTACAACACGGCCGTTTACCTCAAGCGTTCACTGCCGGATGCCCAGGTGCAATTTCTCACCGGCACCGGCGACGATGCCATTAGTCGCGCCATGCGCGAGGCTTGGCATACGGAGGGGATCGACGACGCTCTGGCGTTTATCGTCAACGGCGGCTCGCCGGGTTTGTATCTCATTGAAAACGACGCCGCGGGTGAGCGGCGCTTCCATTATTGGCGCAGTCATTCCGCGGCGCGCCGTTGGTTCGCGCTCCTGGAGGATCGCGACGAGACAGTCCTGTGGGGCGCGGATGTCATTTATCTGTCGGGAATCTCGTTGGCCATCTTGAGTCCGGCGGAGCGCACCGGCGCAATCGAGTTGCTGCGGCGCGTACGCCCGCACGTCGGGCGCATTGCATTCGACCCGAATGTTCGGCTCGCATTGTGGGAAACGGCGCAAGCCGTCGCGGCAACGATCGAGGATGCGCTGTCGATCGCCGACATCGCCTTGCCGAGCACGGATGACGCCCGGCTCCTTTTCGGCGTCGATGATCCGATCGAACAAATCGATCGATTGCAGAGAACCGGCGTGCGCGAAATAGCGCTCACTCTGGGCGCCGGCGGCTGCCTCATCGCCGACGGCGACGTCCGCACACGATTGCCGGCTCCCCGCGTTGCCTCGATCATGGACACATCCGGTGCGGGCGACGCCTTCAACGGTGCCTATTTGGCGACCCGGTTGCGTGGCGGTTCCGCGGCGGAGGCGGCGCGATCAGGGCTGGCTCTGGGATCGCGCGTGGTCGCGCACGCGGGCGCGGTGGTCCCATTCTCTGCGTCGCATCCCAGCGATCAGCGCGCTGACTCCGTCGACGATGGCGGACTTTAGAGGGGTTGTGTTTCTTTCAATTCACATCATTTTATACACACTTTAGGCCAGGATTTTGAAACAATGGAGGCTATGCACATCGGACCATCCACTGCAGTTCGGGCGATTGGATCCGGGCAGGTTCGGGCCGCCCGCCTCGACGTGCGCCTCGACACCAGTCTCGAATTGCTGCTGGAGCGCGCACCCGCCACTCAAATTTCCCGCGTTCTCGCGACCGTGGTAGCAACGGCCGGCTCGACCTACCGCAAGCCGGGCGCGCGCATGCTCATCATGGCCGACGGGAGCTACTTGGGGCTGCTCAGCGGCGGCTGTCTGGAGGCGGATCTCAAGCTTCACGCGCAGGAGGTGTTGGACAGCGGCGTACCGCGCGCCATCGAGTACGACATGCGCGGCCCCGACGACATCCTGTTCGGTATCGGAGCGGGTTGCGAAGGCGCGATGCGCGTGCTGCTCGAGCCGGCGGGTCCCGGAAGTCCCGCGGCGGCGGCGCTCGCGGCCGCCGGTCGCGCCACGCAGGCGGGTCAACCGACCTCGCTGGTTTCGGTTCACGAATCCGCGGAAGTCCCGCTCGGCACCTATGATGCTGCGCCCCCGCTGCCGTCCGTGTTGAGCCACGCCGCTGCGCAATCCCTTGGGGAAGGCGCCTCGCGCGCCATGGACTGGGAAGAAGGCGGCCGTCGCACGCGGGCATTTGTACAATTCCTCGCACCGCCCCCGCATGTGTTGATTTGCGGGGCGGGCCCCGATGCGCAGCCGGTGGTGGGCGCCGCGCGTGCCCTGGGTTGGCGAGTGTCGGTCGTCGACCATCGTCCCGCCTACGCGGTGGCGGCGAACTTCCCCGGCGCCGACGTGAAACTATGCGATCCGCACTTGTTGCGCTCCGTCGTCGCCGTCGAGCGCTGCCATGCCGCCGTGGTAATGAGCCATCACCTGCCGTCCGATGCATCGTACTTGCGCGAGCTGGCGCAGGCCGGCGTCCCTGCCTACGTGGGATTGTTGGGTCCCGAGGCGCGGCGCAGCCGGCTCGCGCAAGAATTGGGACCCGTGGCCGAAGAGCTTAGATTCAGAGTGCGCGGTCCGGTCGGCATCGACATCGGAGCGGTGACACCGGAAGGCATTGCGCTCGCCATCGTCAGTCAAATCCACGCGTGGCTGGCCGGGCGCAGCGGTGTCGAGCCGACGATGCTCGTTCAGCCGTCCATGCTCTAGCGCCTGTCTGACAGGTTCCTAAGAAGCGCGTACTATCGTAATAATTTCGCGTAAGCGGAGCAGGGAGACAGCCGTGTTCAAATTATTGACGCCTTTGAGTGTGGCCCTGGGCGCTGCACTCCTGTGCGCATGCGGATCGAGCAGCCAGACTTCGACGGTCGCGCCTTCCACTGCGCACGGCACACTAGCGGTGAATCCACCGTTTCGGATTGCCTCGTTGAACGCCGCGACCTTCCAGGCAGAACTCGCCGGAACCAGCAGCGGCGCGCAACTCTTGCAAATCGCCGGCAACCCGAGCTGCGGCGTGGATTTCTACTATGTCAAGTTCTGGACCGTCGGCGGCGCGGGTGAAACCACCGAGTCGTCCGGCGCATTGATGGTGCCCACGGGTGCGGCGCCGGCCTGCTCCGGGCCGCGTCCCATCGTGCTGTATGCGCACGGCACGAATGCCGACAAGACACTCAACATCGCCGACATCACCAACACCTCGAATACCGAGGGCGTGCTCATCGCCGCCATGTTCGCCGCGCAGGGTTACATCGTGGTGGCGCCGAACTATGCCGGCTACGACATCTCCATGCTGGGCTATCACCCCTTCCTCAATGCCGATCAGCAGTCGGGAGAGATGATCGATATTCTGGCGGCGGCGCGCACGGCTCTGCCCAAGACCCTGAGCGCTGCGACCAGCGACGGCGGCAAGCTGTTCATCACCGGCTACTCGGAAGGCGGACACGTGGCGATGGCCACTCAACGCGCGCTCGAGGCGAGCGGCGCGGTCATCACGGGAGCCGCGCCCATGTCCGGACCCTATGCATTGGAAGCGTTTGGCGACGCCATCTTCTTCGGCAGCGTCAACCTCGGGTCGACCGTATTCTCGCCGCTGCTCAGCACCAGCTACCAAAAAGCCTACGGCAATATCTACAGCGCACCCAGCGATCTGTACTCCGCGACCTACGTGAGCGGTATCGAAACCTTGCTGCCGAGCGCGACCCCGCTCAACACGATATTCGCAAACGGCTTGCTGCCGGAGACCGCGCTGTTCGACAGCACCACGCCGGTGGTGACCGTGCCCGGCAACGCCGCGCTCTCCGCGGAATTGACGGCGCTGCTGTCGGTGCCCGGCAGCCCCACGTATCCCGTACCCCCGGGTCCGGAAACTCCGTTGTTCGCCGCCGGGTTCGGTTCGCCTTATTTGACCAACAATAGCTATCGCGTGAGCTATGCGCTCGACGCGGCGTCGAACCCCGACGGCGCGCTCCCGCCCACGCAACGCGCCGGCGCCCCGCTCGCGGCCGCCGCGCCGACCCAGCCGTTGCGCCTGGCGTTTTACAAGAATGATCTGCGCAACGGCGCCTGGAAACCGAATTCCCCCACCTTGTTGTGCGGTGGGTTTTTGGATCCCACGGTGTTCTTCCCGGTGAACACCGGGGTCATGGCCACCTTCTGGAGTCCGCTGGTGCAGCTCGGCCTCCTCACGGTGCTGGATGTGAACGGCACCCCCGCTGGCCCGTTCGCGGCATTGCAAACCGGGTTTCAGGGCAGCCAAGCGGCGCAACTGGCCTTCTACCAATCGGCGGCCGGCGGCGGCCTGACGCCGGCGCAGGCACAGCAGCTCCTCGTGCAGGGCTATCACGGGGCCGTGGCGCCCTTCTGCACGGCTGCCGCGCGTGCCTTCTTCAGCCAACTCTAAGGGAACCGGCCATGACCACTCTCTCTGTTCGCACACTGTCCGCCGCTCTCGCCATGGCGGCCATGAGTCTGTACCGTGCCGCTCCGGCGCTGGCCGATGACGTCCCCGGCAACAGCGCCCGCATCGGCCTTTACTCCGTGTTCTTCCACGTGAAGGCAGACGATCTTTCAGGGCCCTACGTGCCTCCCGGCGCCAACATCGACGCTCAGAACGTGAATACCGTATATCTGGGATACGTGAGACGCCTGTCCTCGCACTTCGATGTGGAACTGGCAATCGGCTACCCACCGCTGCAGAAGACCGAGGGCAAGGGGCCCGCCGCTCTGGGTTCGGTACCTTACAATGGACAAGTCATCGCGACGGCCCGTTGGTTGGCGCCGACCGTGCTGTTCGAATACATGTTCTTCGACGAGAATTCCAAGTTGCGTCCCTACATCGGGGCCGGCGTCAATTACACCGCTTTCTACGATCGGAATTCGACCGCGCAGGGCAACGCAGTGAGCGGGGGCCCCACCAAGCTTTCGCTGACCTCGTCGGTGGGACCGGCCGGCACGGCGGGCCTCGCGTATAATATCGGCGGCCATTGGAATTTGTACGCTTCCTATTCGATCTCCCAGGTGAAAACCAAGCTCAATGCCGACACCGCTGGCGTCATCCGTACCTCTCACATCAGTTTCGGGCCGCAGGTATTCATCGCGTCCGTGGGTTATTCCTTCTAGCCGCGTGCATTCTCATGGCTGAACCCGGAGCGCCGCCAACCTATCGGTCCGGTACGCAATCCGTTCCCGCCAGCGGCGCTGCATCGACGCCGCAGGAGCGGGCGGCAGCGCTCGCGTTCTTGCAAAAATTGGCGTCGGAGGTTTCCGAGGGTTCGATTGATTTGCCGTGCTTTCCCGAAGTGGTCATCCGCATCAGCACCGCATTGGCCGATCCGAAAACTACCTCCGATCATGTGGTCACCATCGTCGGCGCCGAACCGCGCCTCGCGGCGCGCATATTGCAGACCGCGAATTCGGCGGCATTCAACACATCGGGCAAGCCCTTGACGGATTTGCGGTCCGCCATCACGCGCCTCGGCCATCAGATGGTGCACGGCACCGCAATGTCCTATGCGATGCAGCAGATGAAGAATGAAGCGTCGCTGCGATCGATAGCGCAGCCCCTGACCGAATTGTGGAGCAAGAGCATCGCGGTCGCCTCGATTTGCCGGATCGTCGCCCGGCGCACCAAGGTGAACGCGGACGAGGCTTTCCTGACCGGTCTCCTGCACGGAATCGGCAACCTCTACATCATGGCTCGCGCCGCCACCCAGCCGGCGGGACTTGGGAGCTCCTGGCTGGACCTGTTGGCCGGCTGGCAGGCATCCATCGGCAAAGCCGTGCTGGAAAGCTGGGGCTTCGTGGAAGAGATGTGCGACGCCGTGGGCGAGCAAGCGGATCATGAACGCCGGTGGAAGCACGAAGCGGCGCTGTCCGACGTGCTGATCGCGAGTCTGGTGCTCGCCGACGCCTTGAAAACACCCGAACCGCATACTGTGGCGACCGAGGGGATCAATGCGTTTCTAACCGTCGGAGTGAAGGCGGAGGATGGCCGCGCCATCCTCACCGAAGCAGAAAAGCAGATTCGCTTGGTGCACGAAGCTCTGGCTGCCTGACCGCCGCGGTCGTGCTTCGATCAATCGCCGCGGAGCGCGATCAATACACGCCGTCGGCCGCAGCGCCGGGGGACACACCCTTGAACTCCGCGGCCAATTCCGTGGCGGCCTTGACCAGAATCGACGTGTCGACCCCCACCGCGACGAACAGGGCACCCCGCTCCAGGTATTCGTGCGCGAGCTGCCGGTCGGAGGTGAGCGTGCCCGCCGCCTTACCCGCCCTTCTGACCGTCGCGATTCCCTGAAGTATGGCGGCGCGCACCGCCGGATCGGAGGGCTTGCCCAGTAAACCCATCGACGCCGCCAGATCCGCGGGACCGAAGAAAACTCCGTCGACGCCGTCCACCGCGGCAATGCGCTCGAGATGGGTCAAGGCGTTGACGGATTCCACTTGGACGAATACGCACATTTCATCGTCGCTGCGCCGTAAGTAGTCGTCGATCTGGTTCCATCGCGACGCGCGCGCCAAGGCGCTGCCGACCCCGCGCACGCCGCGCGTCGGGTAGCGGGTGGCCGCCACCACCTGCCGCGCCTGCTCAGGCGTTTCGACCATGGGGACGATGAGAGTCTGCGCGCCGATATCCAGATATTGCTTGATCAACTCCACCGTGGCCTGCACGGGACGCACGATGGGATGGACCGGGTACGGCGCCATCGCCTGCAATTGCGCCAGAACGCTGCGCGGATCATTGGGCGCGTGCTCGGCATCGATTACCAGACAATCGAAGCCGGCGGTCGCCAACAGTTCGGCGACATAGGAATCGGCCAGTCCCACCCACAGCCCGATTTGCGGCTTTCCCTCACGCAGTGCTCGCTTGAATACGTTGGTCGGTAGTTCCATCGCCAGCCTCTTTGGATCAGACAATCGGATCAGACGAAACGCATCGATATGCCGCCGAGCGCGCCATAGTCGGCGTGCAGCACATCGCCGCGCAGGACGTTCGTCGGTCTCGTGAACGATCCGCCCAGGATGATGTCTCCGGCTGTCAAGGATTCGCCGTACGGTGCGATCTTGTTGGCCAGCCACGCGACGCCGGCGGCGGGATGATTCAGCACGGCCGCCGCGAGGCCGGTTTCCTCGATCACGGCATTCTTGTAGAGCAGCGCCCCGACCCAGCGCAGATCCACCGCATCGGGTTTGACGGGCAGGCCGCCGACGACGATGCCCGCGTTCGCGGCGAAATCCGCGATGGTGTCGAACACCTTGCGCGGCGCCCGGGTGTCGCGGTCGAATTGCTCGATGCGCGCGTCGATGATCTCGAGCGCGGGCGTCACGTAGTCGGTGGCGCGCAGAACGTCGAAGAGGGTCACGCCGGGTCCCTGCAACGGCGAGCGCAGTACGAACGCCAGCTCCACTTCCACGCGCGGCGCGATGAAACGTTCGAAGGGTATGTCGCTGCCGGTTGCAAAGAACATATCGTCCATCAGCGGCGCGTAATCCGGCTCCGTGATCTGCGATGCCTGCTGCATGGCGCGCGACGTGAGACCGATTTTGCGGCCCTTGACGCTGCGGCCGTCGGCCATTTCCAACCTGACCCATTCGCTTTGAATGGCGTATCCGTCCTCGATGGTCATGTCGCGATGCTCCATCGAAAACTGCCGCAGCTGGGTCCGGCTCTTGCGCGCGTCGTACAGACGCCGGGCCAGCAATCGAATGGTATCGGTGGGCAACATGTATGAATTCTCTCCCGCGACCACTCGTCAGGTTTTCTTGAATCGCGCGTGCAG
>WNFI01086737.1_pt1 | contig 10502 bp, 8 predicted proteins | sample 5400471 | NCBI WGS metagenome assembly WNFI01 (sample SAMN13153348, study PRJNA577476) | soil metagenome | isolation source: 100 cm saprolite on Douglas fir-dominated hillslope | place: USA:California | collected 2013-09-17 | reverse complement strand
CGCGACCATTCGAGTTCCTCGTTATTGATGACCCGATCCAATCCTTAGACGCAGAGCATGAGGCACAATTTGTCGAGGTGGTCCGCGAACTGGTGGAACTGGGGAAGCAGGTGATTCTCCTCTCGCATAACAACGCTGGGTGGATGCGGTGCGCAACGGCTGTCGATCGATCAACGGCTGGATGTATGAAATTACTGGCTATGATCTCTCAGGACCCCACATTTCCGAAAAGGCCTGGGTACCCCAGCAAGAACGATTTCAGGAAATCGACGCCATCCTCAACAACCAGATGGCAGATAGTGTTCGACTTCAGCATGCTGAGGAGGAGATACGCATCTTGGTTTGTGAACTTACGGCGCAGATGGTGAAACGGGTGCTTGGAAAAACTATTAGCCCCCATGATCTCAATGCAAGTAAGATACGCGCGCTGCTGATGACATGTAATGTCGATCAGAAGCTGATTGATCGCATTGGGCAAACCTTCAGTACGACGGATGCTGCGCATCATGCTCCGGCTGATTACGCTCCTCATCGGCATAGAATTCAGCAATACCAAGGATATCTCAATGAGTTAAATCAGGTCCTCAGAAACGCCAAATCCGCGGCAACTTTAGCATCTCCCGCACCTAAGACGCGTTCCATACAACGAACATTTCCTGAGCATCCAGATGTTCAAGATGATACCTCAAGCACGATGGTACCCACTATGAGTTCTCCATCTCATCTTTAATTAAAGGAGATGAGTTCAGAGACAAGATAAAGTGGCATTTGGCTTCTGTCATCTGTTGGGTTTCCATCTCATGCCACGGATCAAGAATATTGGTGGGCAAAAACTCTACCATCCGAAAACAGGGAATCCGATGCGTACTCCACCTGGCAAAAATATTTCCCGCTGTTTTTTCGGCGGCTTAACTGGGTGTCAAAGAATCCCTCTTAAGCATGATTCTTCCTATAGAATAGCAGAGAAGAGCGGGAAATGCCCATTTCCCGCTCTCTTTAAGGCGCGAATCCCATTCTTATGAACTCAGCAGTTCTTGCAAAGTGAGCATCCTTTGCAGTCACACACCGCATCATTTACCCTTTTCCACTCTGTTCAGGTAGGGTTTGCTCAAGAACGGCTGAGTGTGCGAAAATGAGCTTTACCCCTGTCTTTAGTACTGCTCATAGCCTTGACTTCTTGTAATAACTTCGATATGCTGCTTAATAATATAATTGTGGACGTGCCTTTGGACTTCGTATTGCGATTTGGCTACTACTTCAGAACTTTTTATCCCTACTCACACGCTTCAAGGAGAGAGGCTTCATGTCAAAATCGAATATCCTTAAAAAGGATTCTCAAATGGTGTGGAGATTAGCTGCTTTTCGCTGTTCATATTATGGTTGTAATACAACACTTGTTAAGGAAGAGAAAGAGGGCATTCTTGGTGAAATGGCACACATTGTGGCCGATTCCGAGGATGGCCCACGAGGACGATCTGAATTACCTATGGAACTCAGAAATTTGTACTCCAATCTAATCTTACTCTGCCCAACTCATCATACAGAGATTGACAATAATGAGCGTGAATGGACTGTAGAAAAACTCCATCAGATGAAGCAAGAGCATGAAGAGTGGATAAATGAACGATTGCAAAAAGGCATACCATGGCGGGTCCATATATGTCCCGGCCTAATACATTATATTAATCTTCGGAGACTGTTACTGGATCCCAGCGCGTATAAGGGCCTCAGCCCGTGGGATTCCACTTTTAATTTTGAAGGCATTACATACCTATCAGAATTGGATCTCCCTAAACTGGCGCAAATCAGAATGCTGATCGAGAGATACTTAAGCACGTGGGCACCCCCAGTTCTTTCACTAAGCGATATACACAACGAGAATGTAGGAGCGCGTATTAAATTCGAAACAGAGTTTCTAACAAAGAATGTGCCAGGCCCTGATAAGCTAAAATCTTTCAGATTCAAGGGGAATATAGAGCAAGACCCTCACGTCTATTGTCGTAGAGGTGATCGTAAAATATATGTTTCTATAGACCCTAAGTATATAGTAACAGATACGGCTTTTAGCATCTTCAAAAGTGGATGTGTGCAGCTTTCTGGTTTGGGTATATTGAGTTCTTGTAATGAGACTGAGGCTCGCATTACACCTATTGTTATCGGAGCGCCAGAATATCAAGGAAGCGAATTTATGACTGGGAGGAAATTTGGTGATTTTGGTGCCTACAATAGCTTAATAGATTAGGTGCAGAACTTCCCTATTTTTCTTCAGATCCGTGTATCGCGCCTGAATCTGATCGTATGAATAATCTTTTAGAAGGACTTTATAGTGGCAAAATTGGAGAATGCCCTCGACAACGAAGCAGATTATAGAAGCTGAAACGCTCCGGGCAGGTCAACCGAGGGCGTACGCAGGTCGCATCTATGAGTACCTCATCACTCCGAACTGGAATCCCGAGGATCTGGAGGGATACATAAGGAGGCTGGTCAAGGCCACGCCAGATCATCATCGCCCGAGAGATAACTCAGCAGAAAGTGACTGGTGGACGCCTTACATTGAAGAGATAAAGCGGACAGGTGAGAATACATGGAAAGTCAGGACCAAACACGACTATTTGGATTGAGGAACGCAGGCATTCTCGATGTACGCGCTAAGGAACCGTCCCCAGAATTAAAACGCATTTGCAGCCGGTTTCAACTAAAAGCCGCCATCTTTTTTAGATAGCTGATGTAGGAGGCATAAATGACGAGATTATTTGCGGACTGGACTGCTCCCCTTGGGGTTACTGGTCTTCGAGCTGACCCTTCAGGTGTGTTGGATACAAGCACCGTTTTCCAAGCGACGCTCTTCCCAGGGATGTCCACTGTAACCTTGAGGCTCCGCTACATCTCTCTCATTGCTGCCGCCCGCTATTATCGCGTGCGCGCTGGCGAGGCAGTCGAGAGCAAACTCCCGCTTCTCGAACACCTTCGCCGATTAGAGGCGCTTATCGCTGTTTGCACTGTTCTTCACCATCAGGACGAAGGGTTTGTGCCAACTGGAATTATTGGTCGTGACGCCGCAATGGATATGAGTCAGCAGCCTGAGATAGTCCTAAGAACGGGTTTGAAGCGACATCCCTACAATATCTACCGAGGCACGTTGGCGGCTCTTGATATCCTCAATACGTCACGATCTTCCGATTCCTTCTATGATGGTGCTCAGCCGTTGGCCAAGGCTTGGGATCCTTCGCCAGCCGGACCTCTGGGCGAGCATATATGTAATGGTATACTCCCAGAACGCCTCCCGCGGTACCTTGTTGAGGCAGCCGCTCCCGCCTTCTGTTTGTGTACTGTTCCAGATGGCTCGTTGGAGCAGGCTGAGCTCATACGGCGCCTGTTTATTCTGGATCGAGCACCCGGAGGACAGCTCAGCCTGAATGAACAGGAGCGTTCCACCTCATGGCGCTTCGTCTTAGAACTGGTGCGCTACAGCCCGGGAGAGCAGTTAGTGGGTGAGAGGTTGATGATCCGACTGCTAAGGCCGGATCTCCTGTCGCTCTCGTTCCCCCCTGTGCTCCATCGTTGCCTCTTCCTGTGGCGTTGGGTGGCGGCACGAACATTCTTCGAGCGAGGCTGGACGCAACTGTTCAGAAGAACCTTACAGATCTTGCGAGGCACCTCTAACGGCTTGACCCGGGAGGACTTGCGAAGCGAAATGAAGAGGAGCTATCTTGCCAGTTCTCCTGCTGAACAGTTGTCAGCCTTGGTGGATGAGGCGTACGCATCTTGTGATTCGCCTACATGGTTAAATGCACGCTTTAGCAGTTCACAACCCCGTGATATCCTGCTGAGCCTATTGGCTGGACTTATATGCGCCCAACGAGATCTGGAACGTGCTGGTGTCAAAGATCTGGAAGCCCTCTGGTCGGGAGGAAATATTTCGTTACGTGCCCAACTTGAGCGGCTTGAACGTGGGATCAGTGATGGTGAAGCTGCTCACGTGCTCTGGGGAGTGCTCGCCGAGGAGTCCCTCATCCAGCATATTCGCATCAGCTTGCGTAAGATGGGTGCTGGCAATCCCGATTCCTTGCTCATCGATTTTGACACAGGACGCTGGAGTGTGCCGAGCAAGGCGGTCAGGGCGATCGACTCTGGATTGGGTATCGCCGATGGGTCAAGCCGACTGGATGTTGCGCTCGGTTGGGCCAAGCAACTGAACCTCATCCAGGCACAGGAGCACGCATATATGCTGACTCCCAGGGGTGAGGAATGTCGGCAGCGTTGGGATAAGGAGTATGGTTCATGACAGTAACACTACTTGAAGAGTTGCAGGAGGGGGAGTATCAAGCTGCTTTCTTTCTCACTTACACGCTGAGCCTGCGCTTCTTCGAGTCACTGGTGCTCCCACGGCTGCGTCGTTTGGGAGTAGCCCATATTGGAATCCTCACCGATGATAAGGGGTATCAGGATAGCCTGGAGGACCCCCTCGCATCTGAAGAATGTGGACGCTCGTATGTGGTCGCCCCTGCTCGTCTGCCTGGTAGGGGCATTCAGCACGCAAAGCTGCTCTGGCTCAAAGGTCGCGAGCATGTGGTGTATATTGGCTCCCACAACCTGACAATGGCCGGATATAACGATCAGACCGAGGTTACGGCCTGCCTCCGACAGTCTGGGCCCTGACGAGCCTTCGCGAACCCTTGGTGGATCAGTTGGCCGGTCTGATTGGCGAAGCCGAGCACTTGCGTGTCGTAACACCTTTCCTGGATAGTGGGGCACTCCAGCGTCTCGTCACCCGCCTAGGCGTACGCGACGTTATGCTCGACATCCCTGCAGATGGAACTGATACCCCTTTGCAGTCTGCGATCGATCTTATTCCCGGCCTGCGAGCGCGCAGCTTCGCCGGCACGCGCCCTTTGCATGCCAAAGCCTTCACATTCCAATCACCTAGCAAACGGTGGCTTGCTGTCGGCTCGGCAAATTGCACCCAGGCTGCCCTCGAGAGGAGCGTTCAGAACGGCGGAAATCTTGAGTTTCTCGTGACAGGAGAGGAGGCCAGCCTTCCCGAATGCACGGATCTTTTCGAGCCAGTGATCGATGTGGGGAGATACAGCGGGACTGGGCGCACTTGGGATGCAGGAAGACAGCCAAACGGGCCAGTCATCGTCACACGCGCCGATTATGTCAATAATCAGCTGGAAGTAGAGTGGGCACTCACCAGGACAGAGAACGATATTTCGCACCTGCGCCTGAGAACCGATACTGTTGACATCGCTTGTCGGTCAACCCCAACGGTGGTTTCGCTCGCCGAGGCACCGCGCGTGGTGATGCTGACCGCTGATCTCGGCGGTGCATCCTACACCACGCGCGCCTGGGTAACTGATCATTCTGCACTCAAGGCGTTTGCTGGGCGGGCACACACTCATCGCTGGATAGAGCGCCTGGTGAGCGAAGATCCCTTGCAACATGCCAATAGCATTGATGCCTGGTTGGAGCAGGGCGTGCTGGAGTTCCTCCGTGACGAAGCCGATGATGACCATGCTCCGTTGAATTTGAGCTCACCGGTGACTTTAAACTCACTGGTCGTGAATGCGCCGGAGGCCGCCCACAGGATGAAGGAATATCTTGAGATTTTCACCTTCTCACCTGATCCAGTTCATGTCCGTTCCAGTGCGGAACAGTTCCTCGCCAGCCCTCTAGCCTCAGACCCCTTGGCCATCCTACGCGCCCTTCTGGGCCGCTCTGCTGCAACTCCCGGTGGCGACAGTGAATTGGATTCCCCAACGTATGAGCGAAATGAGCGACGATGCAATACAGCACAAAAGCAGATTGGTGAAAGCCTCATTCGCCATTTGGAGCGATTGACGAGGAGTGAAAGACGCTGGGAGGAGGCAAACGAACGGGCTATTACCACGGTGCTACGCTTAACTTTTGGGGCTGTGGCTAGTATTGGGTACGAGGTAGTAGGCCGCGCCGCGGCAACATCCCTGCGAGAGCAGCTGATCGATTCCTACCTCACGCTCCTCTATAAGCTCACCCAATCTGTTCGTACTTGCTCGATTCTTGCAAAAACTGCAGTAGCTGGTCCGCTTGTGCTAAGCCTGGGGATCGCTGCAGATCTGGCTACTAATCTAGGAGATCAGTTCAATGTGACTCGCCTTCGTAAACTGGCTGCCAATGTATTTGGCGTCGATCCGCGTCCCACGCTGTCGGCATGGCGAGAGGAGTGTAAGCAGCAGGCAGAAATATTGCTCGTCGATGCGAAGAGTGTGGATCGCTTCTCTGTATGGGAAGCATTGGTGCTGCATCTGTTTGGGATAGCCTCCGAATATATAAAGCATCGTTTGCAGCAACGCTGGGGGCTGCTGCTTGAACTACAGGAGGCGGATTTAAAGCATAGGCCAGACCGCGAGATCCTGTATACTGCTGCTGTTGCCGAATATGGCGCTTCGTCGGTGTGGCAACGATATAACACAGCTCGATCCAAGGACAAGCTTCCTGTTGTTCACGCAGTTGCACGTCCCATCTGCTCCAAGTGTTTTCTCACGTTAGCAGATAGCAAGCGTCGCGGACTTGAACGTGGTGAGGCAGTGATCTGCGACTGCGGCTGCATTCTTGTACTTCGCACGTGAACTTATGCCTCGGTACCATTATACGGGATAACGCGGAAGTTCTTTTTGACTTCTTGTGCCTTTACCTGGATGTAAAGCTTCTTTGAGCCCTCTATCGCATATAAGGCCCCATCAGGTTATTCCACTTCAAAAATATTTCTTGCTATTATTTTTCCTTCCTAGCAAAATCTTTGGGAATCATTACTGAGCGCGACCTATGCCCAAGTATAGCACAAAAGATCGAAAAATATCTCTTTCCTCCTCTTATTATGCTATGTTTAAGAATATCAAAATACCCTTTTTCTCTTATTCAGGAATCAGATTCTTCTATTACTGTCTAAGATTTCATAATTCCCACCTCGTACAGCAAAAAGTTAGCGTGATCTAAGAATCACCTTCACAGGCACATCATTAATCATCTTAGTTCAGTCGCATTTTCTGCTATTGGAATCCTGATCCCTGAGAGCAAAGGCGATTACTGATCTGGGATTTAGTGATCGGTCGCTCTCACCTGGAAGATTATTTTGTCTTGTTTTTGTGACATTTTCCCTTTTCTTGCTTCTCTGTTTTCAGATACACTCATTTTCAGCAGCATTTTTCTGAGGAGAAACACATTGAACAGCAAGACGCAGCTTTCTTTCTGCCCGCAAGAAAGAAAGGCTATCTCCAGCTATCCAGCCCAATTGCTCCAGCAGCGTTTTTCGCGCCGGACCATGCTTGGCGGGCTGGGAATACTCGCAGGCGCGGGCATCGCGGGATGTGCATCGCTCCCCGACCAGACCTCGACACCCGCCCGCGCCACACCCACACTCCCACCGGCGCCGACACCAACCCCCACGTCAGCACCCACGCTGGGCACAACGCTCTACACCTACCGTGGCCATGCTGGTCGCGTCAACGCGGTTGCCTGGGCGCCCGACGGACAGCGCCTCGCCTCTGGCAGCCAGGGAGATTCGACGGTCCAGATCTGGGATGCTCTGACCGGGGCCAAGGTGGTCACGCATCATGGATACGAGGATTCTGGCGCAACGGTCACCTGGGCACCCGATGACCAGCGTCTTGCCTCTGGGGACAGCGCCGTCCACTTCGGGGTGGATTTTGTAGAGATCTGGGATGCCTCGAACGGGAACGCTCTCAAAACCTATTCCCCCCATACGAATTCGCCAGCACCTGGCCCGGTCAACGGCCTGAGCTGGTCCCCCGACGGCAGGTATTTGGCCGCGGCAAACTTTGACTCCACCGTGCGTGTTTGGGATCTTGCGACAAACACGCTGCCTTTCTTTTATCGTGATCCCAACGGCTACCTCCTGACCTGTATCACCTGGTCGCCCGATAGCAAGTTTATCGCCTTTGGCAATGACGATAACGGCACACGCGATGTCAAGGTGCAGGTCTGGAACGTGGCCAGCCAGAGCCGCGTCGCCATCTGTCGTGGGCATACCCTGCCTGTAGAGGCCGTCGCCTGGTCCCCCAACGGCGACTATCTCGCCTCTGGCAGCATCGATAAAACAGTCCGGGTCTGGTCTGCAACGACTGCTAACCCTGTCCTTACCTATACTGCTCATGATACTCACCAAAATCTCTCGTCTACCGTCTTATCGGTCGCCTGGTCGCCCGATAGCAAGCATATTGCCTCAGCAGGCCAGGATGCCACCGTCCAGATCTGGGAGGCTTTGAGCGGCCAGCAGATCTCTACCTATCGTGGGCATCACGCCGACGTCTATGCCGCAGTCTGGTCTCCCAACGGCCAGTCTCTTGCCTCTGGTGGCGACGATGGCACGGTTCAGGTCTGGCAAGCGGTGTAAGCCACGCACTCGGGCGGCTCATGGTGCTCTGATTGTGATTCTGTTTCGTCGGCACGCCCCAACGGAGTCGCGAAAAAAGCCGGAGCAAATCCGCTTATGAGCGAGTCAATCGCCGCGTAGATCAGGGTCACGTTGTGCATACCTTCAATGATGAAGCCGAGGAGCAGCGCCCATTGCCATCCCCAATTTCTGTGAGATGAAATGGGGTGGTTAGATGATAAGTGACGGGCTCGAATTAGCAGCGGGGCTGTAGATATACGTAGATGGTGTGGCCATCGCCTGCTTTAAACACGTACCCATTGCGCTTGGGCTTATTTTTCTTTTATAATACATGAGTATTATACTATCCAGAAATTTTTGCCTCGCATACCATCTACAGCCACGCCAGGTAAGCTATGGTTAAAGTCGAGGGTTTGTGAATGGGTTAGTTTCTTATAAATAATGGAGAGATCTCTAAAAGGAGTTGGATTTATGGTTATGTCTACAATCTATTGCCGCAATTGTGGTACGCAGAATGCTAGAGGAGAGAGCTTTTGCTCTTCTTGTGGCTATACGCTGGCGGCATTAAGCGCGACTGTGACAAGTCTCTCTGTGCCCACAGGCCAGCTGCCGGCGCATACACTACTCAAGCAGCGTTATCGCGTGCTGCAAACCGTGGGCCAGGGCGGCATGGGCGCAGTCTACCTGGCCCAGGATAGTCAACTGGGTGATCGCCAGGTGGCCGTCAAAGAGACGAGTCAAAACAACCTCTATGGTCAGCAGGCGCAGAATGCCATCGAGAATTTCAAACACGAGGCGCACCTGCTCGCCAGTCTACAGCACCCAAACTTGCCAAGTATTTACGATCATTTTGAGGAGGATGGGCGCTGGTATCTGGTGATGAGCTTTATCCAGGGCGAGACGCTGGCAGATTACCTGGAGCATGCTCACGAGCATAGATTGCCGCTTGAGGAAACGTTGTGCATTGGGGATGCTCTGTGCGATGTCTTGAATTACCTTCATTCTCGTCAACCGCCAATTATTTTCCGCGACCTGAAGCCAGGCAATATCATGCGCGGCACCGATGGGCATATTTATTTGATCGACTTTGGTATTGCTCGCCACTTCAAGCCAGGACAGGCCAAAGATACCGCCTCGTACGGCTCAGCCGGATACGCGCCGCCCGAACAGTACGGTAAAGCACAAACAACAACACAATCCGATATCTACAGCCTGGGCGCGACCCTCTACGAGTGTCTCTCTGGCTACGATCCTTCGTCTTCTCCGTTCCGTCTTCCACCACTACAATCGCTCATTCCTGCACTGCCAGACCAATTTACCACGCTCATCACACAAATGCTGGAGATGGATGAGAGCAAACGCCCAGCAAGCGTCAAGTCTGTGCGGCAAGAATTGCAACAGGCGACGGCAAAACCGCAATATCCGCCGCCACTGCCAATCCAATACACGCCAGTGACAGCATTCGCGTCAACACAGTACGCGCTCCCACCTCCCCCCTTTTCACGGGTAGGTATTTGAATAAAAGCGTTTGGTGAGCCACCTCACCGCCCCGATCAGGGAGGATTCGCTTGACGCGGCGGCTCACCAAGCACCGGGGCAAGCACCCTTTGGACGTGGCAAGCCAGGCGCTGTTGCGTGCGGACCTGACGCTGGTGCCGGGCCTGCGCACACTCCTCATGCCACACCAAACGTTGAACGCGGATCTGCTCCTGCTCTTGGTGGCGTTGCCGTCGTGCCTCCTGTTTCCTCTCCTGCTCGCGTTCCTGTTCGTGTGTGCGCTGCGCTTTTTTTGAAAGACGTGACGCTCGCTGTTCTGCGCGTTCTCGTGCGCGTCGTGCTTGCTCCTCCCGACGCTTTGCACGCTGCCCCTCCTGTTCTGCTGCGCGCTGCTGTGATTTTACTGGGCTGTTGGCACTGTTTATGAAGCAAATCGTGGCCGAATTTCACGTTTGGTGGAGCACATTCTTTCCAGAGTGTTTTTTATCCTCAGAGAGCTTGTGAAGCCATACGCAACGACTGTGATATTACACTTGTACTCGATCGTCGTCGTTTCTGTAGAGGCGCGCTCTGCTGGCTCGTTGATGGTGGGCTAGCCCACCATCAACGAGCC
>WNFI01602491.1_pt1 | contig 10503 bp, 10 predicted proteins | sample 5400471 | NCBI WGS metagenome assembly WNFI01 (sample SAMN13153348, study PRJNA577476) | soil metagenome | isolation source: 100 cm saprolite on Douglas fir-dominated hillslope | place: USA:California | collected 2013-09-17 | reverse complement strand
GGCACGCCGAGGACGAAGGCCGCGAACATCAGGTGGACTTCGGCCGCGATCCACACCGCGGCCCGCGCGCCGATGACGGGGAACTCCCCGTACGCGTGGCTCGTATCGGCGACGGCCTGGAGCGCGACCACGAGATCCGGTGTCATTCGCTCTCCATCAGCCGTCGTCCGTGGCGAAAAACGGCTTGCGCTTGGAGAAGTCGATCGGCAGCGCGCCGCGCACCTCCGCCAGCAGCTCCGGCGTCACCTCGCGGCGCCCCTGGCGGCGCGCCCATGCTTCCACACGCTCCATCACCACGCCGCGCACGAACGAGGGGATCCGCGCCACCCGCTCCCGCGCGGCGGGGCTCCACGCGAGCACCGGGCGGAACTCGGCCCCATACGTCACGGCCCCGCGCGGGGCGATCACCGCCCGCCCCGGGGGCGGCTCGTAGGTGCACGACGGATCGGCGGCGAGCACATCGCCCGCGAGCGCGTACGCGCGCGCGCGGCAGCCGCCACACAGCCCGCGATACTCGCACGCGCCGCACTTGCCGCCGAGCGCCCCCTCGCGCAGGCGCCGGAACAGGGGCGACGCACGCCAGATCTCCGCGAAGCTCTGGGTGCGGAGGTCGCCCGCAACCTCGGGCAGGTACGGGCAGGGCGTGAGCTTGCCGTCCGGCGTGATGCGGCAGTACTGCGTGCCGCACGGGCAGCGGGTCTCGTAGTTCAGGACCGGGGAGTCGGGATCGCCCTGGTGCACGTGGCGCATGAAGTGTGGGGCGCACTTCGCGCGCACCAGCATCTGGCCGCGATAGCCGCGCTCCCAGCGCGCCAGGTCGGCGAGCACGCTCTCGTACTCGGCAGGGCTTAGGTCGGCGAGCGATGCGCCGCGGCCGGTCGCGACGAGGAAGTAACAGTTGAAGGAGACGGCGCCCTGGTGCGCCGCCCACGCGACCAGCGGCTCGAGCTCGGCGCGATTGCCCTTCGTCACGGCGGTCTGGACGATGAAGTCGAGCCGCGCCTCCCGCAGCCGCGCGAGCGCCGCCTGCACATCGGCGAGTGCCCCGCGACCGTGGCGGAAGTTGTCGTGATAGGAGGGGCGCAACGAATCGACGCTCACCGCCACCCCCCGCACGCCGGCGCGCTGCAGGACGGCGATGCGCTCGGCGGTGAGGAGCGTGCCATTGGTGCCGACCACCACGGTGGCACCGTTGGCGGAGGCGTAGTGGGCGATCTCGGCGAGATCGCCGCGCAACAGGGGCTCGCCCCCGGAGAGGATCAGCAGCGGGGCGGGGTTCACGGCGAGCAGCTGGTCCACGACGTCGAGACACGCCGCGGTATCGAGCTCATCGGCCGCGCTTTCGTGGGGACCCGCTGCGATATAGCAGTGGGCGCACTCGAGGTTGCAGCGCCGCGTCAGGTTCCAGGCGATGACGTGCGGAACGTAGTCCACGTCAGTCGCGGGCTTCTTCCGCGAGCAGCCGTTCCATCGCCGAGCGGGCCTCGTCCGGGGTGAGCGCCTTCAAATCGACCGGGCATTTCCCCATGCTCGCCTCGATGTCCCGGATCGGACAGCGCGTGACGCCCTGCGCCTTCGCCTCTTCGATGAACGCACGCATTTCGGGCGAGAGCGCGTCGCCGCCTTCCGCCTCCGCCCGGATCTGCTTCGCCCGCAGCTCCTGGAACATCACCATCATCGTATCGACGTCGAATTCGTCGGCCGCTATCATCGCCTGCTTGTTCTCGTCCATCACGCGGGTGGTGACGCGCCAGATCGCATGGCCGCGAGCGAAGCGCTCCACCGTATTGCGTGCCAGCGGTCGGGCGATGAGCGGCACGAGCTGGAGGCGCTGCCACGCCTCCTCCGTCCAGACGATCGGGTCCGCCGCCGTCCGGGGCCGACGGCTGACACGACCCGTGACGGGGCATTTCACCTCGACCTCGGCGGCATCAGCCGTGGGCTCGGGGTCGGCGTCCGAGCCCTGGACCTTCGTGGCCTTCATCTGCTCCTGCGCCTTCACCTCGGCGAGGGCGATCTCCGGCACCCGCAGGATCCGCACCTCGGCCTCGGGCGCCCAGGGCAGCCCCGCGACGCCGTCCTCCTCGATCCACGGGATGTCCTCCGGCCGCACGCCCCCGGTGCCGATAACGAGCGTCGTGCACGGGGCGAGGCGCATCAGGTTCTCGGCCTGCGACCCGAGCGTCGTCCCTTCGATGCGGTGCGCGCCGTGACGCGCCACGACGAGCAGCGACGGCTTGATCTCCTCGGCCCACTGCATGATCACCTGGAACGGCTTGCCGACGAGGATCTGGGTCGTGAGCGGGATGTCGGGGAACTCCCGGGCCATCACCGCGGCGCGCTTCAGATTCGCCTGGCACAGCTTCAGGAGCCCTTTGTCGATGATGTTGTTATGGAGCTCCTCTTGCTCCTCGAACTTGAACACCTTCGATGCCTGGTAGGACAGCACGTCCTTGATGTTGTGGAACACCACGTGATGGTACTCGACGTCGAACGCGCTGCACACGTAGAGCGACCCGCCGAACGCCTGTGCCAGCTCGAGCGCCGCCCGCATCGCCCGGTAGCTGTACGACGAGCCGTCTACGCACACGAGGAACCGCCCGCCCTCGAATCCCCGCTCGTCGCGCACCAGCAGCACGTCCTTCTCGATGCCGCGCAGCACGCGCGACACGACGCCCCCGAGCTGCGAGTACGGCTGGCGGCCGAGCCCGTGCGCGCCGATCGCGAGCAGGTCGTAGTGGCGGCCCGAGGACCCGGCCAGCCGCGCGGCCGCCTCCTCGTCCTCGGCGACCAGCCGCCCGTTCTCACCCACGCGGACGTCGGCGCGGATCTTCTCGCCTCCGTCGTAGCCCGCCGCGCGGTCCGGGTCGAAGCCGATCAGCCCGGGCAGCCGGCCCTCCCCGCGGTTCACTTCGTTGACGATCTCTTCGTAGTTGATACCCTCGAGCAGTTGGCGGCGGAGCTGCACGCCCGCTGCGGCGCAGCGCTGGGCGAGCTGGTCGAGGAAGCTGTCGGCAATGAGCTGCAGCCCTTTCTCGATCAGTTTGTCGTGAATCTTGCGCTGTTTCTTGATCTCATCGGGGGTCTGGAAGCGGGCGGGGAGCCCGGTCTCGAGCTGCCGGAAGCGGACGTCGTGGAGTCGCGCGGCGTAGACGTGGTTGCCGGTCAGACGGCCGCCGGACTTACGACACAAGTCGATGGCCCGCTCGACGGCCCAGTCGGAGTGCACCGAGTTGTCGACGGGGACGAAGATCTCGCGGTACACCGGCGCCTCCCGCGCGTAGGACGGGCCGGGCATGCACACCCCTCTCGCCGGGTCCGGGACCGCCCAGTTCGGTGCCTGGATGCAGTGAGAGGCTGGTAGTGTCTGCCCGACCGCTCGTCGTACACGGTGATCGCATCCACCGGGCAGGCGTCGCACGCGCGCAGCAGGAGCGCGCGCTCCACACGCTCCGGTTCGACGAAGGTCGCGATCGCGTCGGGGTCCAGGGTGAACGCCTCGGGCGCTTCCTTCAGGCAATCGCCGAACCCGACGCACTGGTCCCGGTCGATTACGATGCGGAGCCCCTGGACGATCCGCTCGTCGAGACTCACATCTCCTCGAGGCCGAGCTCGTGGCGCGCGGTGTCCATCACCACCGGCGTGATCTCGCCGATGCCGCGATCTTTAGCATAGTCGGCGTAGATCCGCTTCACCATGCCGCGCACGAATCCCGGCACGCGCGCGAGCCGCTCCTGCGCCCCAAGCGACCAGGTCACGCCAGGGGCGTGCGCGGCCACCCCCCCTGCTCCCGCCGCCCCCGCCCCCACCCCCGTGTCGTCCTCGAACGCGTCCGGTTTCCCGGTGGCGACCATCCCCCGTACCGTCTCGAGCGGCTGCGGCGGCAGCGTGGTGCCCCCGATCTTGACGCCGAGCGAGGCGACGAGCTGCGTCTCCATGGGGTTCGTCAACAGCCCCACCGCCCGACCGCAGCGCGGGCAGCGGAACGCCGCTGCGAGCGTGCCGTCGCCGGGCAGCTGGCGCTCCTCGAACTGCATCTGCTGGTCGCACTCGACGCACAGGAACTTCATAGCCGCTCCGCCAACCGGTCCCAGATCTCCGCGCCCGGGTGCCAGGGGATGCGCGCCAGCACGGGGACGCCGAACTCGGCGGACAAGTCCGCCGCCGCGGAGCCGGTGAGCGGTCCGCCGGCCATGTTCTCGATGATGCCGAGGAGCGGCGAGCCGTGGTCGACGGCGAGGCGCATGGCGCGCCGCACCGCGTCGCGGGACTCAACCGTGGGGATCGTCACCGTCAGCACCGCCGGCGCGTGCGGCACCAGTTCCGTGAGCTCGGCGAAGCGCTGCATGCCGGGAGGCAGGTCCACGAACAGCTGGTCGAGCGCGCCCCAGGCCACGTCGGACAGGAACTCGCGCAGCGTCGCGGCCTCGAGCGTACCGCGCCACACGAAGCTCTCCGCCTCGGGGCCGCGGAACCCCAGGGGTTGGCCGTCCTCGAGCAACTGATCCATCGACAGGAGTTTCACGCCGTCCGTACCCACCGTGGGGAACACGGCGTCCTCCCCGACCCGGACGCGGGCATCCCGCGCCTCGAGCAAGCGAGCCGCCGTGGGACCGTTGAAGTCCGCGTCCAGCACGCCGGTCGCGCGTCCCTGCCGCGCCAGCGCTCGCGCGAGCCCAGCGGTCACGAAGCTCTTGCCGACGCCGCCTTTGCCGCTCATCACCGCCACCACCCGCCGCACGGTCGCGAGCCGCTCCGCCACGCGGCGGCGCTGCGCGCCGATCTGCTCGGGGAGGGCCGAGCGGTCCGGCTCGGTCAACTGGTGGTAGGTCCGGATGTGCAAGGGCACGGGCGTAAGATGCCTCGCCCCGCGACGGTCCGCCACGCCCCGCGCGGGCGGGGGCTCGGGCGGTGTCTTGGCGCCGTGGAGCGCTAGCCTCTAGGTTTCCGGGATGATCGATGAGCTCAAGCAGAAGCTGCAAGCCGAGGTCGAACGCTTGAACCACGAGATCAACTTCGTCTTACCGAAGGAGATCGAGCGGGCGCGCGCACACGGCGACCTCCGCGAGAACTCCGAATACAAGGCGGCGCTCGAGCGCCAACAATTCGTGACCTCGCGCTTGAGCCACCTGCGGCTGCGGCTCTCCAAGCTGTCCAGCGTCCAGGAGTCCGACATCCCGCGCGATCGGGTGGGGTTTGGCTCCCGCGTCACCGTTCAGGACCTGGAGACGAAACGGCGGGAGACCTATGTGTTGACGCTCGGCGAGTTCATCGAAGGCGACGACGCCGGGGGCGAGATGTCCGTCTCACTCGCCTCGCCGCTCGGCAAGGCGCTGCTGGGTACCAAGGTGGGCCAGTCGGTCAAGATCGCCCTCCCCCTGGGGCAGCGCCGGTTGAAGATCCTGCAGCTCGCGACGGTCCACGACTTGGCCGAGAAACGCGGCTAGAGCTCCCCGCGGAATACCACGGGGCCGCGCGGCTGGGGTGAGCCCGTGCGCGGCTCGATGGTCATCGCGGCCCCGAGCACCCGCGCCCCCGTCCCCGGCAGCTCGAGCGCCGCCACCATCGCCCGGTCGACATCCATCGGCAGGAGGGCGGCCGGCACCATGCCCCGGTCGGTGATGAACCACAGCTGGTAGGCCTGGTCCGGGGCGTTCGGGGCGAGGCCATCGCAGCGCACGAGCCAGCGGTGCCCCACGCTGTCGGCGAAGATGGTCACCGACCCGACCCGGCCCCCGGTCGAGACCGGGATCTGGATGAGCCGGGTCGCGGGGCCGTGAATGAAGCTGGACACGGTGTCCTCGAGGGCCGCCAGCCGCGTCGCGAGCCGGTCGCGCTCGGCCCCGAGCGCGACGATCGTGCGGTACGTCCACCACCCACCCGCGCCGGCCGCCGCGAGGAGCAGCCCCCAGACGGCGAGCGGCCAGCGCCGCGGCCGTACGGGCTCGCGGTGCTCCTCTTGACTAAGGCGTTTAGGCGAGGTCACTTAGAGTCGGATATTAGCGAGGAGGGCAAGCGAATCCAGCCCCGGGCGTGTATTTTGGAGCATCGAAAAGATGCACCTGACCCGCCTCCCCGCAGCGGCCATCTTTGGCCTCCTCGCCGCGCATCCCAGCCCCAGCCAGGACGCGCCGTCGGATCCCGACCGCACGGTTGCCGGGTGCGCCCGGGCTAATCACGACCGCGACGCGCACATCGGCGCGCGCGCGGTTCACAGGCAATAGCGCATGGAGGCCGGGATGGCGTGTCACGACGAGAGTGGCGACGAGCGGTTCTCGTTTGAGGCGTTCACTCGCCATCCGTTCTTCACCGACGTTAATCGGTGGATCGTGGAGCGCGTCATCTGCCCCGGCCGCCGCAAGATCGTCGACTTGGGGTGCGGGCCTGGGGCGGTCACGAAGCTCATTCTCGAGCGGCTGGACGATGCCCGCAATGCCGAGGTGATCGGGATCGATCCGTCGCCGTCGGCGCTGTCCCGCGCCCGGGCGGCGATCCACTCCAAGGTCGTCCAGTTCATCGAGGGCAGCGCCGAGTGGGTATCGCGACTCGTCTCGTCCGCGGACGCGATCGTGTTCCTGAACGCGATCCACCTCGTCCCGGACAAGGCGCAGGTCATCGGCGAGATCCGCAAGGCCCTGAAGACCGACGGTGTGTTTGCCTTCAACACTACCTTCTTCAACGGGGCCTACGTGGACGGCACGTCCGGGTTCTGGCGCCGCTGGGTCGTGCGCGCGGTGCAGGTCCTGCGCGAGCGAGGTTTCGAGGTGCAACACTCCGCCCACGCGGTCGCGCGGCGGTTTCTCACGGCCGACGAGTACGCCGACTTGTGTGTGCAGGCTGGGTTCAACCGGCCTGCGGTCGAGCTGGTGCGCATCGAAATGCCGACCGAGAGCCTGGAAGACATCGGGCGCTTCTCGCTGTTCATCGAGGGTGCGCTGCCCGGCGTGCCGCTCGAAGAGGGCGCGAGCGCGTTGAAAGAGGGGCTGCGCCGCACAATGGACGAGACCGGGATGCGCTCGGTTCAGCGCAACTGGCTCGAATGCGTCGCGACGGCCGTCTAACCGCCGTCGATCACGAACTCGAGCCGCCGGTGCGCGTCTCGTAGCGCGCGGTCCACCGCCTCGGGAGTCTCCCCCCGCGCGAAGATGAACCCCGGGTAGCGGGCCCCTTCGGGCCACGGTCGAAGTGTCTCGCCCGGATGCGCGGTGATGGCCACGTCCTCGACGAGCGGCACGGCACGCGCCGCCGCGACCCCCCGAACCTCCCGCAACACGCCGGCCCCCGGCACCGGAATCATCATCACCCCCGCAGCCCGCGGCTCGCGCTCGAGCGCCGGGAGGGTGAGGCCGAGCGCGTGGCCGATCACGACCTCTTCGAGCGACACGTCGGAGCGTCCGGCTCGTGCGTCCCCGGACCGAAACCGCAACGCCCCGCTGCAGCGGCCCCCGATCGGCCGCGCCGCGAGCTCGATGAGCCAGGGGCCGCGCTCGTTGGTGCGCAACTCCGCGTGCACCGGTCCCTCGCGGAGTCCCAGCGCCACCGCGGCGCGCGCCGCGCAACCGGCGATGGCTCGCTGGGTCGCCGCGGGCAAGCGCGACGGAGTCAGGTAGATCGTCTCTTCGAAGTAGGGGCCGTCGAGCGGGTCGGGCTTGTCGAACAGGGCGAGGACCTCGAGCCGCCCGTCCCCGAGCACGCCTTCGAGCGCGGTCTCCGGACCCGGCACGAATTCCTCGATCAAGATCCGGCGGGCAGGCTCGCCGCACGCCGCCGCATCGGGCTCGGCCAGGATGCGGCGCAGCCGCGCGAACGCCGCCACGAACGCCGGGCCCCCGTCAGCGCGGATGACGCCGCGACTGGCGGCGAGGCGGAGCGGCTTGAGTACGCACGGGTAGCGGACCCGCGCGGCGAGGAGCTCGGGATCCTCGTCCACGCGATGCAGTGCGAAGCGCGGCACCGGGACGCCCGCGGCGGCGAGGAGCGTGCGCTGTTCGTGCTTGTCGCGCGCCGCCTGGGCGGCGGCCACGGAGTTGCCGCGCAGGCCCAGCCGGGTCGCGATCGCCGCCGCCACGACCGCCGTGTCGTCGTCCACGCCGGCGACACCGGCGAGCGGGTGCGCGGCCGCGAACGCCGCCGCCTGCTCCGTCGCCCGCGCCGGATCGGCGAGGTCGAGCGTGACGAGGCCCGCGGGGTTCGCTTTCTGGAAGGTGCTCGGCCGCTCCGAGGCGACCGTCAACTCGACGCCCAGCCGGCGCGCCGCTTCGAGAAACGCGGCCGTCCGGTACGTGGCCGTGGGGAGCAGCAGCAGCAGTCGGGGCGGCCGAGACAGGTTACTTCTTGGACGCGGCGAAGTAGGGGTTCGAGCCGGCGGCGTGATCGGTGATATCGACGATGCCCTTCACCTCAGGAATCTCCTGGTGCAGCATGGCCTCGATCCCCTGGCGCAGGGTGACGTCCGCCATGCCGCAGCCTTGGCAGCCGCCCGCCATGCGCACCATCACGACCGCATCCTGGACGTCGATCAGCTCCACGCGACCGCCGTGCCCGGCGACCATGGGGTTCACCTGGCGCTCAAACAGGTCCGCGACCCGCTCGTACAGGGTATCGTCGTCAGCTCCACTGGCCGCCGCCGTGGACGGCTTGGGCGCGACCGCCTGGCCGCCCGCCACCGCCGCGCGGATCGCTTGTCCGACCGCTTTCCCCACCACCTGCCACGGGGTCGCGCTGCGCTTGACCACGGTCACCAGGTTCCCCGATACGATGACCTCGGCCACGTCGGCCCCGGGGACAGCGCCCGCCGTCGATCGGCTCGGCCGTAATCCGGAGATCGGTCGCACTCATGCCTAGAACCTAACGCCTCAGGTCACCGCGGGGGAACGCCCCGGAAACCGACCGCCGCTCATGCTCCCGTCGACGCCGGCACCGGGCGCAGTTGCCGCGCGGCCTGCACCAGGTTGCGCAGGGCCGCCAGCGTCTCTTCCCAACCACGCGTCTTCAAGCCGCAATCGGGGTTGACCCAGATCTGGCGGTCGTCGAGCACCTCCTGCATGCGCTTCAGCGCCTGCGCGATCTCGGCCGTGCTCGGGACCCGCGGGGAATGGATGTCGTAGACCCCGGGCCCGATTTCGTTCGGATAGCGGTACTCCTTGAACGCCTCGAGCAGCTCCGATCCGGAGCGCGCGTTCTCGATCGAGATGACGTCGGCGTCCATCTTCTCGATCACGCGGACGACGTCGTTGAACTCGCTGTAGCACATATGGGTATGGATCTGGGTGGCCTCCGACACGCTGGCCGTCGCGAGCCGGAACGCGTTCACCGCCCACTCGAGGTAGGCGGGCCACTCGGCCCGGCGCAGGGGGAGCCCCTCCCGCAGCGCCGGCTCGTCGATCTGGATCACGCGGATCCCCGCCGCCTCGAGATCTTTCACCTCGTCGCGAATCGCCAGCGCCAGCTGCTTCGCGGTCTCGGCGCGCGGTTGATCGTCCCGCACGAACGACCACTGCAGGATCGTCACGGGGCCCGTCAACATGCCCTTCACCGGCCGCGCGGTCTTGGACTGGGCGAACGTGCTCCAGCGTACGGTCATCGCCCTGGGCCGCGAGACGTCGCCGAAAATGATGGGCGGCTTCACGTACCGGGTGCCGAAGGATTGCACCCAGCCGTGCTCGGTGAACGCGAATCCCTCGAGTTGCTCACCGAAGTACTCCACCATGTCATTGCGCTCAAACTCGCCGTGCACGAGCACGTCGAGGCCCAGCTCTTCCTGGAGCTTCAGCGTCCGGGTGATCTGCTCGGCGATGAAGGTGTCGTACTCGACCGCGGTCATCGTGTTCTCGTGCAGCTTCTTGCGCGCGGCGCGCACCTCAGCCGTTTGGGGGAACGACCCGATGGTCGTGGTGGGGAAGAGCGGCAGCCGCAGCTGCTTCTTCCGGCGTTCGGCGAACGGTGCGGCGCGGCGCATGTCGTGCTCGGTCACACCCCGCGCGCGCTGCTTCACCGCCGGGTTGTGGATGCGCCGCGACGTTCCGCGTCCCGTGAGTGCGCGCGCGTTCGCCTCGAGCGGGCCCGCGACGCTGTCCCGCCCGTCGCGTAGCGCCCGCGTGAGGGTCGCGACCTCCACCAGTTTCTGCTTCGCAAACGCGAGCCAGCCCTTGAGCTCGGTGTCGAGCCGTCGCTCTTGGTCGAGCTCGATGGGCACGTGGAGCAGCGAGCACGAGGGCGCGACCCAGAGCTGCGCCGCCCCCGCCCGCTCGAGCGCATCCTCAAGCCGGCGCAGCGTGGCGCTCAAGTCGGCCTTCCAGATGTTGCGCCCGTCGATCACGCCGAGCGACAAGACCTTGCCGTCCCGCCCCCCGCCGACCGGCCACGCCGCCAGGAGCGACGCCAGCCGTCCGCCGGAGCGCACGGCGTCCACGTGCAGCCCCGCGACCGGCAACTCGAGCGCCGTGGGGAGGTTGTCGTCGAGCGCCGCGAAATAGGTCGCGACGAGGAGCTTGGCTTTCGGCA
>WNFI01232747.1_pt1 | contig 10503 bp, 17 predicted proteins | sample 5400471 | NCBI WGS metagenome assembly WNFI01 (sample SAMN13153348, study PRJNA577476) | soil metagenome | isolation source: 100 cm saprolite on Douglas fir-dominated hillslope | place: USA:California | collected 2013-09-17 | reverse complement strand
CCATTTGGATTAATATCCTTGCTGCCGTCGAACACGAGGAACGAAGGGCTACACTTCAGCACCAGCTTCATGACCTTACTGTCCGGGCAAACTTCGCGATATCGAATAATTTAATCTCATCTGAGACCACTCATCTCATACAATCGGTGACTCTGGACATCCATCGTCTCTCTGCAAAGTTCGTGGAGTGGTGCGATGCCTCTAGTCGAATCCGTGCCAACCTCCTTGCCGAAACCGAAGTCAAATGCAAGCGCATCTTGGGACTACCACCTCCACCTCGGGCACGAGGGCCTTCATTAAAATTGTCGAAGTCTTCTAAGCAGCAACAACTACAAGACCTTACTGCAGAGATGACGAAATTCCGGCCATGTCGTGACTTTTTTCTCTTGCACATTGGTTCTCCATATCCTTCTTCTGCTGATAAGAAGTGCATGGCCCAGCAGATTGGCTGTGAAGTTGCGTCTGTCAGCCAGTGGTTTACCAATCATCGTCGTCGCTCGAATTGGATGACAGTCATGAAAGAACGTGCAGGGAACGATAAGGCTACGATGCAGAAGCTGGCTCAAGCTGTCGTTGCCCCTGATGCCTCTACCAAAGACGTCCCAGTTTCTGATGCTGCTCGCAACGCTATCCTTGCCGTGCGTGCATATTTCGAGAAGATCACAACCCCCTCCGTCTCCCCCGAGTTTATGGAGCTGGTGAATCAACCACCCATGACTGACGAAGAACTTGCCGCCTATCGTGCTCGCCGAAAGCAGATTCGTCGTGTACGTATGGAGGTGAAGCGGGCAATCGCTGGTAAGCTTGTCAGCAAGCAGGAGAGGAGAGTTAAGGCAGCGGAAGGAGTTGCACCAATGGTCCCTTCGGTCGGCAAGCGTAAGCGTAACTCGGAAGATACACCCCCAGGTGAGGATGAGCGCCCGAGTAAGAAGCGGGGTGCTTTGGCTCCGCTTAGGGTGCCCATTTCTCGCGACGCAAACGTTCGATTAATCGTGAAGCCTTGATGTTGCATCTCTGAAGGTTAACAAGAAACGGAAAGCCATTGACGGTGGTGGGGAAGTTCCGGCCTCCGAGCTCCATCCTCCGGCGACTCACAAGCGTCGCCGCTTTATTGCTGCCAACACTAGCTCCTTCCACAAATCGTCTGTCACGTCGGCTTCCTCTTCCTCTCCGCCATCTTCATCATTTATACAGCGTTCCGCCTCTGCTCCAGATGTCTCTGCAGCTCTTCCTGTCGAAGCTGATTGGGATTCCATGGTCTCCGCGCCTGCTCAACTCCCTTCTTTCCCACCGAACGTTGATTCTTCTGTCAATAACATTATATCCGTCTCACAAGTCAATGCCTGCCTGGCAAGTATGGGCATCCCTGTTACTCCCGTGCCGGACACGTACGGATCCTCTCAATTAATACCGCAACGAGGCGTAGCTTTCCCGCCACAGCAAACAGCCTTTGTTTCATCCTACACTCCTGCCGAAGTAGCCGATTCTGAATTCGTCATTCCTTCAAATTTCCTCCCCGTCCCCGCTTACGATACCCTTTCCCACTCGTCTTCTACTTCGTGGTCCCCATCTCCTCCCGAATCGACCTCCACGCCTGCAGTAGCGTCTCTTCCTGACTCCACCTTCATCGACCCGTGCCCTTTCTCCGTTTCTCAGCCACCAGCGGTTCCGGCTTCTCAGGAGACCTTGCAACGGATGATTGAAGCTGAACGTCGAGAACGTCAAGCCTGCGAAGAAAAAGTTCAAGCACTCCAAGTGCAACTTGCGCTGGCGCAGGCTGCTGGCCGAGCTCTGTGACCCAAGTAGGGAAGATGATTATACGTAATCTTAGTGGTAAGTTATCCATGCGGAATGTGATTCAAAAAGCCGGTTTATTGTTGCTTCTCGCATAGATTGTTCCTCCAAACTGTACTGTTGTACATCAAATCATCAAATGGAGGCAAAGGAAGGAATCGATCAACACGGGAATATAATTAGTGTATGAGTTATTTTCCTTTGCCTCGTTCTTTTTCTCTCCTTGGTCCCTGGACGCTTTTGCTGGGTGATAGCTGCGTAATATATCTTCCTCTCCAATGTCGCTCTGTACCAATCCCCCACATTTCCTGGCTAAATCTTTTGTGCGATCTTGCTTTTGTACCACAAGATCGCCTTCCATCGATATTGTGAAACACCAATCTAATTCTGCATGATCGCATGACATGTAAGGAATGAGAGATGGAAACACGATGAAATGGCTTACCAAGCGCGGATCGCGGTACCGAGCCCTTCTTTCCAACGTGCCCACGACATAAACCCTGCTTGGGTTTCATTTGCGATAGTTGTGGGGCGTTCCTCTGACTCTGAAGCTTCATTTGGTTGCGCTATATTCCCCCGATTCGTTCTAGTGTTACTTTCCCTGAGGTCTGAGCGCGAGGCAACACTGCTTGTTTGGTTCGGACCGCTGCCTGACTACCTAGGCTCAAGTGATTCGTGGATACACATAAAAAGCCTAAAGTGGTCCAATATCAACACCCTGTTTATCCCTTTCCTTCATCTCGTTCGGTCCAGTGTGCTACGACGCCACTACCAATGTCACAACAAGCAGGCCCCCAGTTGCGGCGAAGAAACCCTGAAGAGTCACAGAGGGGTCAAGGTGGCCCTGGCGAGATCGTAGTAAGGACGAATATGTTTCCAATCACAGTTCCCGGAGTGGCTTTCTCCCATTATGACGGTAAGCTGATAGTGAAGACGAGGCTTTCTTCTTCGATATACTCATACTTCCACACCCCTTAGTTAGTGAGTCTATAAGTTCCAGGATCGATGATATCTACATTTGCCGACGGCGATTTGGTGTCGATCGCTGATCCTATGAACCTCACATCTAGCTTTCGTTCGACCTGATGATGGTCGTAAGCCCGCGAAAAAGAAAGTTGGGGCGTCGGAATCCCAAGAGGATGACTACCCTCCCCTGAGGATGGCACACAAGATCATAGATGTTCTTCAGCTGGATACGGCGCCGGCCATGTTCACTCCTCGTGGTGCCTATGATGGTCGTCGGAATCTCTTCTTATATCAGCCTAAGATTAGGGCACATGAGAACGTAAGTAAGACTTGTACTCCTTCGAACCATCACCTCATTCGAGAAACGTCCACTATTAGTTCAATGTCGTGATGAATAAGGCCACTGGAAGGGCGTACGGAGTATGTCTCAAAAGAGTTGGCATTATTGATACATCGTATGTCATGCCTCAATATTGTCATCCACTGCTTTCCTCACCCGTCACCACAAGTGTCCTGAGAGATCTGATCCGCGGAATTGTGGGTTCACAATCCGAAATTGCTATGACTGCAATAAACACCATTGTTCGCGTGGTCCCAAGCGAAAGGGATGTCCTGGCCACTAGAAGATCGTTTTTCAAGGTGCATAATGATGTTAGAGGCCTAGGAGGTGGCTTGGAACTCGCACAGGGCTGGTACCAGTACGTTTTACGACAGCTGAAATATACGAGTGCCTTCACATTGGTGTTGTCATCAATAGGAGCGTTCGTCCAGCCCTTGGAAAGATGGTCATCAACATCGACACGGCCAACGCTGTCATGTATGGTTTGTCTAAATTCTTCAATCGATCTGGGCTTACGAATGGTTTTTCGTTTAGGATTAAGGCAGGTCCGTTGGTGGACGTTTGTCTCGACTTCCTCAAAGGCGAAAGACGCGATCCAGTTGACGTTCGGAGGACCCTCGAGCCCGCACGATTCAATCAGAGAACAACCCAATCATTAAACAAATTCTTGAGGAACGTGCGCTTGATCATGAACAAAAAGCATCCGAGACACGGTCAGCTCACACGGGGAGGCATGAGGAAGGAAAGCGTGATTGAAAGAATCGAGTTGAAAGGCGCGAGAGACTACATTTTCAACAATGAGCACGGAGACCAGCTTTCCGTTTGGGTACAGTACTGTGTCTCTTATCAAGTGTGCTACCCAAATATTAATCAATGCATTCAGGATTATTTCAACGGACTGGGAAGGACTCTCGATTTTCCGACCATCATCTGTATCAGGTTAAGAGCTCAACATGGGGACGTCGTTGTGCCACTCGAGTTATATGATGTCATACCAGGCCAGCAGTACAAGTCGAAGCTGAACGCGGAAGCAACTAGCCAGATGATTCGTTTTACTCAGCTGAAGCCAGAACAGCGTGTGCGGGCCATTCGTGAAGGTTTCCAAGTATGATGGAGTGATACCTCATGCTGGAGTGTCCCTGACGAAACCTTGTCTTACTAGTTCATGGGGTATGACCAAGAATATGTCACGACGACTGGAATGACCGTGGATAATCAATTGGAAGAGACTGCGGCAAGGGTACTTAGGCACCCATCCATCGACCTTGGGAATGAAAAGATGGTACATTCTTTGTTCCACTCCGTCCTCGCTCTCTGAATGCCTAGCATTGATTTAGACCATTCGGGACGGCAGCTGGAACATGATGAACAAACAGCTCCTCAGCCCGGGAAAGATTAAGGCCTGGGGCGTCATCGTGTTCGACAATAAGTACAAAATAGATATGGTCTCGAAGAAATTTGCTCAACCCCTTGCGGAAGCACTTCAAAGCATGGGTGAGTAATGCGCCATATGGTTTTTGGACACCCTACTAAAGGCGACAACGTAATAGGGATAAGTACGGCTTGGTTATTTTCTCATTTCAACCCAGAGCTGAAGTCAAGTTCTTAGTGATGGCGACGGCGCCACATTTCTCAGATTCAATGAATCCGCAAAATATTTTCATGGTAATTCGATTATGTTTCTTTTGACGACGTCAATTGGTTCTCAACCCTTGCCACTTAGCAACTCAACAACTTTTACAGCCAGATGGTCGAAAGAGCTATGCATGAAATTCGAAGGAAACAAATGGCGATTGATAAGATCTCATCAGAGGAGACACTAGTCATCGCAGTGATGATGCTACCTTCTAATAGGCTTAGAGAAGCATTCAAGCGATGGGGTGATATCCTTGCCGGAGTTCCGACTCAGGCAAGTCTTCCGCTTTGTCATAGAGCCCAACCGTCACCAACATGAATTAAATCATCCATAAAGATTGTCGTTAGCTCGAAAGCACTCACAAAAGTCGGGAAGCAGCTAAACCAGGTGCGCGAACTACTCCTTATTGTCTTTGATCATCATTATTCAAATTTATGGGTGCTAGTATTGTAACAACCTTGGCCTCAAGATTAATGCGAAGCTGGGCGGAATGAACAGCACCATTCGTAACGACTGGTTTTCTGACCCAAAACAACCTACCATGATCATCGGTAGGTACTCATTACAGACACGGTGCCAACATTCGTTGTGATTACCTCCATTTTCTCAACAGGTGCAGATGTTTCTCATGCTGCCCCAGGATCTAAATGGCCCTCCGTTTGTTCGATGGTTTTCACTTATAATTACAAGTCTTGTTCTGATTACATGGCCTGCACCGAGCTTCAAGAAGCTCGCAAGGAAGTAATCGAATCGTTCGGGAAACAATTCGAAGTGAGAACATCGCCCCATGTTGACTGAGACTCTAATTGACCGATACCTGCAGTATGCACTACAACGGAACGGTTCAATCAGTTCACAGCATCACTCCAAACAAAAGGAGCACCACCGCCACCAGGAGGCAAATATCTTCCTTTCCGAGTCGTTGTTTACAGAGATGGCGTTTCCGAGGGCGAATACCAGGCAGTGTTCAGGCACGAAATTGGAGAAATGAAGAGTAAGTATGTGAATTAAAACCGCCTAGCTCAACGCTGACTGGCCAATTAACATTCTGTAGATGTATTGCAATCGCTGGGCGCCATGAATACGTGCCGAATCACTTTCGTTGTTGTAACCAAGAGACATCATATACGCTTCTTCCCCGCAAGACAGGACTATGCAGATCAATCCGGAAACTGTCGGCCAGGCCTCGTTGTGGACTCTGGAATTGTCCATCCAGTCTATGAAGACTTCTACATCCAGAGTCACAGGGGTCTTATTGGGACTTCTCGCGCTAGTCGCTATACGCTCCTTCATGATGAGAACAGAATGACTAAGGACCAGTAAGCTTTCTTTGACTGGTCGTGGGACTCTGTTAATTTAGGCTATTAGGCTCCAGCGACTTTCTTTTGATCTATGCCATGTGTATGCCCGTTCTACCTCATCTGTTTCTATCCCCGCACCAGTTTATTGTAAGTATTCCTTTGCATCTTATTGACTTGTGCTCAATTCTCCATCTAGATGCCGATGTATGTGTAGTCTTGGTTCCTGTTCCCCACACTCCCTGGATTGATGATTGATCGTCCTAGATCGCATGCGCTCGTTCCAGGTATCACTTTGATCCGGACTTTCTCGAGAACGAAAGTGTTATATCCGACGACACGACGATGACCATTGAGGAGTGGAAGAGTCATTTCTTGCCTATTGCCAAAAACCTTCAAAAGGTAAGCCTTGAATCAAGGTGCTCTGGGTAGACGCTTAAAACGAGTACCACTAGCGAATGTATTTCATGTAGTCCCTGGTCTTGTAGCCTGAATTTCCTTTCTGCTTTATTTTGTGCTTGCTCTCAATGTTCCACCAATGTGGTACCTTGTAATACACCTTAGCTTTGTACAGCATTTTGCTCACTTGTTCCCGTACGTATAAATGTGCACCTTCCTATTGGCTGCCTCGGAGGACAGCATTCCAGCCCACTCATTTGGGCACATCTCTGTCAGTGGTACAAATCTATCCATAGTCACTGGAACCGCAGCAATAACAAGACAACTCGACATTGTGATAGGAACGATACAGGATCTGCGAAGGGACCGAAGTACGAAAGGGCGTAAGAAAATTCACCCTGGTCCAACCTGAGCGCAAATGAGAAATCAGAGTCGATCGGATAGGGTAGCGAAGCTGACATACCTTCGGAATGTCATGATGCTCGCTTAAAGCCTCCAGCTTTTCGTTGAATTCATGGACACGGTCTTTATGAGTCTTAGTCGCTAGTTTAGCTACACGTTCTGCACGCTGAATGAAAACGCTAAGAACAACACCAACAGCATACAGATCACAACTTACCCTGTTCCGCTGGACCTCATCGAACCGACGCTGAGCCTGGGTTTTGTTATCAACTAGATGGCTGACAGACGTAGAAGGGCCAGGAGAGCCACTCGGGCTATGTGACCCTTTAAGCAGGCTGTCCTTACGTAGCATTTCAGCCTTCACGCTGTCCTTCACTACATCGCGTTCCGGCTTCGATTTCGATTTCTTTTTCCTACATAAATATGAGCCTATTTACGGACCCATCTTGACGATCTGTGAGCCAGCTCACTTCTTAGCATGACTGCCCTTCAGCTTCAGCGACCCCCCAGGGCAAAAGTCGTAGGGGGACTCGTCCGCCATCAGGGGGAGTGGATAGAGAGAGGCACGTGTTGGTCTTCGGCTTCGCCCGTTCTGAATTGGCAAGCTCAGTGCGCGAAGGGCAGCCCCAAATCCAACAGATATAACGCTGGAGAAGAAACCGAACCTCTCCAAACTTTCGGAGGTTGGGTGATTAGGTGAATATCGACGCATCTCTCCTGGTTGTCTTTATATTGATGTCGTTCATACTATTCATGGAGCTGCTGAACGGTACTTGATTGCTAGGGATTTTGTAGTACGGTTCACGGACATGGCCATCCTCAACTCACCTCTACAATTTATCGAGTCTATTCCTCAAGCTGCGCGAGCTTTTACTGCGACACTTGTTGCCTTCTCATTACTCAATTTCATACTCGACACCTGGCATTCGCGTCGGACGAACTATTTGATACTCACACCTGGCCTGGTATTATGGCGTCCCTGGACTCTCTTGACCTCACCATTCGTCGAGGTCGGTCTTATTGAGGTGCGTTGTGCCGTTCCTGCTGCCGAAGGAGCGCTAAATAGAAGGATTCAGCTCGTGATATCATTATTGTTTCTTCCTCTCTCCTTTCGCTATGTCGAAAGATTGTGGGGCGCACTGGAGACGACCAAGTTCGTTCTCATCACTGTCGTTGTCTCTAATGTCATCGCTGTGTTCCTTAATGTGATGGAACATTTCATAATTGGCCTGGATGGGTTGTTCTTGTTCGTATCACACCATTCGTTATTCATTGGCCGCTGTTGACCATCAGACTGACAGATTTGGGATGTCATACCGAGGTCTTATGGCTCTCCAGGCTGGCGTCCTTGTCGCTCTGACCCAGTCCATACCTGAACATCAAGTTCTGCTTTTCGGTGTCTTAGGGGTTCGAGTCAAGGTAATTTCACTAGTAAAATTGGGATTGACAAAGTTCACTAACTGAATGCAAAGCGATTACCAATGCTATATGTTAATTTCTCCATGATCATGTGTCTCATTGGATACCAATCACCATATCTTTTGATCCAACTTGGTTGGCTGACGTCCTGGGTATTCAGCCCTCTTCAGAGTCGTCTAAATAGTCAATCTATGTGTAGTACCCCCGTTTCTTTGCTTTCGAATGTCGTCTACAAGATATGCACCCGTTTGGGCGTAGTCAAGGCATATGGAGCTGATAACTATGATCCACTACCGACGAACGGCAATTTCTCCTCGCTACCCGGCGGAGCCCGTGCAGAGGCTGAGCGAAGAAGGTTGGTTTCCTCTGCGCTGTATGACCGTGTGCTGATATGCAATCTACTGAAACAGGGCCATGGCTCTCAAAGCTTTAGACCAGCGTGTAGCCTCTGCCTCTCTAGCTACCACGGCACCAAAAACAAGTCCTAGTTCGCCTACTGCACACCCGAGCGAGGTTCCAAACTCATTGGCCATTGCTCCATCTATTGATGCACCTCCGTCATCAGAGAATGAGCAACGTGTGGATGCCTCTAGTTCATGACTGCCGGTTTTATTTGTTTCTGTAACTAGGCCACTCTAACAATTTCACAAGACTTGAGTCGGCTTACTTACGTTCCACCGGAGGTCACACGCACCGCGCACTGAATGTCTGGTCTTGCCTAAGCTAGTGTGAGGTGCTTATGACTTCCAACTTTTTTGGTGAGTGAGACCCCACATTATGTCACAATGGTTAGAGTACAAAGGATGGCGTATGAGGGACACAAGAGGAAGGTTGCGTTCCTCTCTCAAACGCAATTGTGTAAAACAGGGTTTTCGTGGGCTTCCCCTTCTACTTTTTAAACTCGATGCGCGCGCTTATGTACAAGCGGAGCGAGGAATGTAAGGCCTTTCTTTTTTTAGGCCGTTGACTCCGCTATCTGGCACGCCTTCACTCTAAGGGCACAAGTTAGGTTTCAGGTTTCTTCCCAACACATGTTCATTCTGTCTAAATCTGTTCTAGCTACTCGCAGTACAGCATATGCCGCCTGGCAGAGTCGATACATTGAGAACATGATCATTATGTGGACTGAACGACTTATGTCCAAGTAGATGTTTCCAGGCGTTGTAGTATAGCAAGGGTTGCGCAGACTCGCTTTATATACCCACATCTAATGTGTCAATGCCGTTTACTCGGGGCGTTCCTTGATAGTACTTAGGCCCAAGCAGTTCCTGGTGCGCCCGTTGGGCGGAGGTTGCTAACCAGTGGTGCTAATAATGTAAGTCCTCAATCTAAGGTGAAGCCCACAGGGCCCTTCTAATTAGTAAAGTTCAGTAACTCTGTAGGGGTGAGCTGGAAGGCGTTTTGCTGATTTGGGACAACTGCATTGAATAACTGACCATTATTCTCTCCTTATAGTAACAGTGCCAATTGAATGCTTTGGACAATTTCGGGTTACAAACCATGTCGCCTTTGGAGACCGCGAAAATCCTTGGCGCCGTTGCCGCCGACGCATCTAATCTAATTAATGTACCCCTGATCTCGCTCGCCGCCTCCATCTTCCAGCAGATAGTCCAACAGGTGCAACTCGTCCAGGATCAGAAGGGGCAAGCACTCGTGCTCATCGATTTGATCAGGACAGTCCTGTTCGCCATCAAAAATAAGCTATCGGAATTAGAGAAGCAGGAACTGGGGATCCCGAATTTGATGAGTCAGAACATCCGGAAATTAGAACGGTTTGTCGTGCAAGTGCTTGGCCAAATCACGGCATGATAACACTTGATCTTTGCATCGCAGGCTCCTGCAACAAATTCAGGAAGAGTTTGATGGACTGGCGCGCGGGAATTTCTGGAGGCGTTTGAGAAAAAGTGATCAGATGGCCACTGCCCTAACTCGGCACCAACAATCTGTACTTGCTTATCTCCAAGTATTTCAGGTTTGTGGAATATGAATAGCGTTGGATTCTGCTGATGATCGTGTGTAGCTTGAGGCGGGAATCGATGCCGCGGCGTTGGATGAGCGGGACCGTAAAGCACGACAGGAGGATGCTCAAAATCTCATTAAAGAGCTTAAGCAACTAGCTGCTAATCAACAAGCATTGGCGGACCTCATCCAAAGAGATGCTCATGGTGCCCCCGACGAGGGTGAAGTGAGAGAGGTCATGCATTTGGTTTGCGAGGGACAGCATAACCCCGATGGTCCTACGGATTCAG
>WNFI01058602.1_pt1 | contig 10503 bp, 8 predicted proteins | sample 5400471 | NCBI WGS metagenome assembly WNFI01 (sample SAMN13153348, study PRJNA577476) | soil metagenome | isolation source: 100 cm saprolite on Douglas fir-dominated hillslope | place: USA:California | collected 2013-09-17 | reverse complement strand
GGCGCCCATGTGCGTGAACGTGGCGGTGTTGCGGTCCATCCAGACCGCCATGTAGTGGCAGCCGATGCCCGCGGTGGCGCGGCTGCCTTCCGGCACGCGCGTCGAAGTGTTGTGCGGGCAGCCGGAGCAGAAGTAGGGCTGGCGGACCGCGGTGACGCGGGGCTTCGATAGGATTTTTTCCTTGAAATCCAGAAAACTCAGCCTCTCCTTGAACTGGCTTCCCAGGGAAGAAGCCATGTTCAGCTTCAGGAGACGCTGAGCGATCGCCCGGGCCACCATCGCGGGCGAGTGCTCGTAATGCGCCGGCAGCAGCCAGCTGCCCGCCGGCCGGCCCTCGGCCCGGCTCCACTCGCCGTTATCGTCGAATTTGCCGACAACGCGCGGCGCGCGCTTGTCCGCTTCCCAGGTGTAGAGCTCTTCCTTGATCTGGTACTCGATCACCTGGCGTTTCTCCTCGACGACGAGGATCTCCTCCAGGCCCTCGGCGAAACGGCGTGCGCCGTGCGGCTCGAGGGGCCATGACATTGCGATCTTGTAGACCCGCAGGCCGATGTCCCGCGCCACGCGCTCGTCTATTCCGAGATCGGCGAGCGCCTGCATCACGTCGCCATAGGATTTGCCGGTCGTGGCGATTCCTAATCTTGGTTTTTCAGTGTTCCAAACAATCTTGTCCAGCCCGTTTGCCCGCGTATAAGCGATCGCCGCATATACCTTGTAGTCGAGGATGCGCGCCTCCTGCTCGAGGATGGCGTCGGGCCAGCGGATGTTGAGACCGCCCGGCGGCAGCGCGAAATCCGCCGGAATCTTCGCAACGATTCTTTGCGGGTCGAGGACGACCGATGCGCCGGATTCCACCACGTCGGTTACGCACTTGAATGCAATCCAGCAGCCGGAGAACCGGCTCATCGCGAAGCCGTGCAGGCCGAGGTCGAGATAGTCCTGCACGCTCGACGGATTAAGCACCGGGATGAGGCAGGCCTTGAAGATGTGCTCGGACTGGTGGGGCAGGGTGGAAGACTTCGCCGCGTGGTCGTCGCCCGCGAGCACCAGCACACCGCCGTGTTTCGACGTGCCCGCCGCGTTCGCATGCTTGAACACATCGCCGCAGCGATCCACGCCCGGGCCTTTGCCGTACCACATGCCGAAGACGCCGTCGTATCTCGCGCCCGGGAACATGCCGACCTGCTGGGTGCCCCAGATGGCGCTCGCCGCGAGGTCTTCGTTGACCCCGGGCTGGAATTTCACGTGGTGCTGCTCGAGGTGCTTCTGTGCGCGCCACAACGCCTGGTCGAGGCCGCCCAAGGGGGAACCGCGATATCCCGATACGAACCCGGCCGTATTGAGGCCCGCAGCGCGGTCGTGCTCGCGCTGCAGCATCATCAGGCGGATCAGCGCCTGCGTGCCGGTCATGAAGACGCGGCCGCGCTCCAGCGTGTATTTGTCGTCTAGGGAGGCCTTGGCGAGGCCTGGCAACTGCGCGGCCGGGGCGTTCATCGAGCTGTCTCCACGAGAATTATCACAGAGTTAGACAGCGGCGCGGCCCTTGATTCGCGGCTTCGGCGATCCTGGATGGCGCTTCACGGCGCGGCCCGGCTTGTCCCAGTACGGCTCGGGGCCGAAGGAGTCGGCAAGAAATTCGATGAAGGCGCGGGTCTTCGCCGGCAGAAAGCGCCGGTGAGGGTAAACCGCGTAGATGGCCACGTCGGTGTCGAAGGTATAGCCCGGGCAGAGGGGAATCAGCGAGCCGTCTTCGAGCTGCCGCCTCACGTCCCAGGTGGACTTGAGCGCTATGCCCAGCCCCGCGATCGCCCATTCCTTGAGCACTTCCCAGTTGTCGCAGGCGTGGCGCCCCGATACGCGCACCGTTCCGGGCTCGCCGTCCGGGTCCCGGTACTCCCAGGTCATGCTGAAGTCGCTGGTGGTGAGGCAGTTGTGCCCGGCGAAGTCCCGCGGCATGTGCGGCGTGCCGAAGCGCCGAAGATAGCCGGGGCTCGCGCATACAACGCGGCGGTTCGGCGCGAGCTTGCGCGCGGCGAGCGAGGAATCGGCGAGAGCCGCGATGCGGATGGCGAGATCGAAGCCCTCCTCGATCACGTTGATGTTTCGGTCCGAAAGGCTGAGGGCGAGTTGCACGTTCGGATAGCGGGCGGCGAAGCTCGGCACGAGCGGCGCGACGTGCTGGTGCCCGAAAGAGGCGGGCAGCGCGACCTTCAGCGGGCCGCGCGGCTCGACGCGGCCTACGGCGACGGCGGCATCCGCCTCCTCGATCTCCGAGAGCAGGCGCGCGCAGGTGTCGTAATAGGTTGTGCCTTCGTCGGTAAGGTGAAGGCTGCGCGTGGTGCGGTTGATGAGGCGCACGCCGAGCCTTGCTTCCAGCGCCGCCAATCGCCTGCTGACGACCGCCGGCGAAAGGCCCAACTCGCGGGCGGCAGCGGAAAGGCTGCCGGTGGCGACAACCCGGGAGAACACCGACATCTCGGCTAGCGCATCCGCCATCTTTGCTAAATCTGCAAGAGTGTTTTACTATTCACGCATATTCTAACTTTAAGCGCAAAGACCTAATATTTGCTGCATAGCAATAACGCGACTCCAACGTCGCGCCGCCGCGGATCCTCCTCCTCCTCTTTCGCGTCGGAATTGCGCCAGGGGCAGCCCCCAAAAGGCTGCCCCTGTTTTTTTCCTGCGGGAGAAACTCCTGAGGTTTACGGCACTGCGCGCGAGTGGCGCAGAAATTAAGTTGCCGGAGACTCCAGCCGCTCGAGCCGGTAACCGTAGTTGTAGATCGGCACTACGCGGTAGCCGGTCTCGGGGCGCAGATCGAGCTTCTTTCTCACCTGGCTGACATGGGTGTCGACGGTGCGCGTGGCGAGGTCGCCGCTGCGGCCCCAAACCGTTTCCTGCAAGTGGCCGCGCGACATGAGGCGCCCGAGGTTGCGGAAGAGGGTGACTGTCAGCTCGAATTCCTTGGGCGTGAGTTCGATCTTCGTTCCGTCCTTGCGGATCTCGCCGCGCTGGATATCGATCTCGAACGGCGGGAAGGAAAGCTGCTTCTGCTCCTCGCGCGGGTAGGCGCGTCGCAGCAGCGCATGCATGCGGGCGAGGAGTTCCTGGCGCCGCACCGGTTTCACCATGTAGTCGTCGGCACCCTGTTCGAGCGCGAACACGATGTCCTGCTCGGAATCGCGCACCGTGACGAACAGCACCGGCACGCTACTGGAGACGTTGGCGCGCAGCCACTTCAGCACCTCGGCGCCGGAGACGTCGGGGACCTGCCAGTCGAGAATGAAAAGATCGAAGCTTTCGCGGCCGGCCTGCTTCATGGCCTCGCGCCCTTCAAGGTAGGCGTGCACGTCGTGGCCGTCTTCGCTTACCCAGCGCTTGATCAGCGCCAGCTGGTCCGGATCGTCCTCGAGGATGGCGATTCGCACGGTCTGTAGCTCCTTGGCATCGAAATGATACTGCTATGGGAGAATCGCCGCCTCCCCGGAGAAAACCCTTGCGCGTTGCCTTGTTAGGCGCGGGCACCATAGCCCGGCTAGTGCTGGACCACGCCCGGCGAGGTGAGCTTGCTGGGGTGAACGTCATCGCGATTGCCGGCCGCCAAGGCTCCGCACGCACCGGCGCGCTCGCCCGCGATTTTGAAATCCCGCTCGTGCTGGGGCGCGAGGCCCTGTTCGCGGCGCGTCCGGACGCGGTGTTGGAAGCCGCCTCGCACGATGCGGTTCGCGAACACCTTGTGGCGCTTCTAGACGCCGGGATAAGTGTCGTCGTGATGTCGGCAGGGGCTCTCGCCGACGATGCGCTTCGCACGGAGGCAGAGCGAGCGGCAAAGCGCGGCGGAGCGCAGCTGTATGTTCCGTCGGGCGGCATCGGCGGCTTGGACGCCCTTAAGGCGGCTTGCGCCGGCGGCGTCGACGAAGTCGTAATCGAAGTCGCGAAGCCTTCTGCGGCATGGCAAGGCATTCCGTATGTCCAGGCGATCGGGATCGATCTCGAGAACCTGGGCGGACCGCGGGTGCTCTTCGAAGGTCCGGCGCGCGATGGCGTGCAGCATTTTCCTCAGAACGTGAACATCGCCGCGGTCCTTTCGATGGCGGGAGTCGGCTTCGACCGCACCCGCCTCCGAGTCGTCGCCGACCCGGCACTCACGTTGAATACGCACACGATTCGCGTTACCGGCCGCACCGGCCGGTTCACGATCGTGCTGGAAAACGTTCCGACACCCGAGAACCCCAAGACGTCCTGGCTCGCATGCTGCAGTGCACTAGCGGCCTTGAGGGCCATTGCGTCCCAAGTGCGGTACGGGAGCTGACCTTCGCTGATGGAATCTGGACATCTTTTACGATAACTGACGGATTCCTTGCAAGTATTTACAGCAGTTTTTTGACGGATACGAAAGCTAGTTGTTAAGATATCCCTACAAGCAAATAAGAAGGGTATTCGGACAACTAGATAAGGGAGAAGCAACAGCATGACAAAGCTCAAAAAACTGATTTTGGCAACAGCGCTATGCGCTGCAGGGATGGGTTTCGGAAGCGCGCAAGCGGCGAATACGTCAGGCACTTTCACCGTGAACATCACGCTGACTTCCGTCTGCACGCTCTCCGCGATCGCCAACGTGGCTTTCGCTTACACGTCGTTCCAGGTCGGCGCGCAGCCCGCGACCGGTGGAGGATTCACCGTCACGTGCACCAACACCCTGCCGTACACGTTTGGATTGCAACTCGGCAACGGCGCCGCCTCGCCCCCGGGTGCTGCCACCCTCGGACCGATCACTGACAACAGCGGCGTTAACCTGGCGTACTCACTCGGCTTGAGTGCGGCCGGAGGCACGGGCAGCGGCGCCGCTCAGGCGTTCAACGTCACAGGAACCATGGCCGGCGGTCAAGGCGGCACGTGTGGTACCGGCTCGTGCAACAACGCAGCGTCGACGAACAATATACAAACGCTTATCGTCAACTACTAACGGGCATCGTTGAGAGGAGCGTGCATCTTGCGCCTGTCAACGATCAAAGCGCTGTGCGTGCTGGCGGCGCTCGCGGGCAGCCACCCGTGCGCTGCCGGGACGGCTAGCGGCAGCTTCGGGGTCAGCATCACGCTGTCCCAGCCGGGCGGAAGCCCGGCCACCAGCCCATCGGGAATTTGCGTCAGTGAAAGCCTGAGCGATCAGACGGGCGCGGTCGTGCGGGTCGTTTGCCAGACGGGCCAGTTCGTGAGCATCGGCCCGCGGCCCGGGGGCCGGTTTATCGGCACCCACGGCGGCGCCTATTCGTACTTCTTCGGGCCGCTCGGCCCGGACAACCGGGCCGGTTTCGGCGAAGTCACCAACGGCGCCGGCACGATCACTTCCTTCCGCGTGTACAGTGTCGATGGCACAGACGGCCCGCTCGACTTGCTCGTCAGCTTCTAGAGGAAGAACACGCCATGCGGTTGATTCCTGCTCGACGTCGCGTCCGCCGCGCCTGGGCGGGAGCGGCAATCCTGCTCCTCCTTGCCATGGCGCATTCCGCCCTGGCAGCCACGTTCTCGGTCACGCCGGTCCGTATCTACATGAAGCCGCGGGACCGCGCGGTGGCCGTGACGATCACGAACGAGAGCGACGATCCCGTGGTGCTGCAGGCCGACCTGTTCGTGTGGTCGCAGAAGGCCGACGGCACGGACGAGCTGGCGCTTACGGAAGACCTCATCCTGTCGCCTCCGATCATCAAGCTCCGCGCGAAAGCGCGCCAGGTAGTGCGGCTCGCGCGGCTGAAGCCCGCTGATGCCAGCCGCCAGCTCACCTACCGCATGATCCTGCGCGAAATCCCCGAGGCAAGCGCGCCGAAAGACAACATCCGGGTGCAGATAGCGCTCGCGCTTTCCATGCCCGTGTTCATCACCCCGCCGCCCGCGAAGCGCGAGATGGCCTGCGAGGCAAGCCGCGCAAAAGAAGGCTCGTTGAGCGTCAGCTGCGCGAACAAGGGCTCCGCCTATGCGCAGGTGCGTGAAGTCGTCATTAAGCAGGGCGACAAAGTGCTCGGGCGGTTCGAAGGCGGCGCCTATATCCTGCCCATGAAGCGTGCCTTAGTAACCTGCGACCATCGCCGTTATTTGCACTGGCGTTGCGGGTCTGCACGGCATTGCTTGCTGCGCTGCCCTTAGCGGGCCCGTTGCCGGCCCGGGCGGCGGAAATGGGCAAGCTCACGGTGTTGTCGTCGCTCGGCCAGCCACTGCTTGCAGAGATCGAGATCGTTTCCCTGCGCGCGGGAGAGGCGGATTCCCTCAGCGCAAGGCTCGCGACGCCCGGCAGCTTCCAGAAGGCGGGCGTCGAGCTTACTCCGACAGTTGCTCGCACGCGCTACGGCATCGTGACGCGCGGCGGCCGCAAGTTCGTTCGCGTGTGGACCACTGCGCCGGTAAGCGAGCCGGCGCTGCACTTGCTGATCGATCTGCAATGGAACAGCGGCCGCGACCTGCGCAAGTACACGCTGTTCCTCAATCCGGCCTCGCAACCACCCTCCCTCTCAGCCCCCGCGCGCCCGCTGACCCTCGCGCGCTCGCTTTCGCCACAAGCCGCGCCGCCGCGCGCGCCTCAGGCTGCGGAGAACGCCGTGCCGCGCCCGATTCCGCTGGAAATTTTCATTAACGGCACCGCTGCCGGCAGCTGGGTGCTGCTGGACGTGAAAGGCGTTCTGCACGCGACCGACGACGCATTCGAGGAATGGCGCGTGCTGCGCTCGCCCGACGCGCAAGGCGTACCGTATCGCGGCCAGCTTTGGTATCCGCTGGCATCCGTGCCCGGGTACGAAGCGCAGTTCAACGCCGCCAACCAGAGCCTGAACCTCAAATTTTCCCCGAACGCGTTCGCCATAACGCGCCTGACGCAGCCCGTCGAGCAGCGTCCTGCGATCATGCCTCCGCTTACCTCGGCGTTCGTCAACTACGATCTCAGCTACACGCACAGCGCGGCGCGCGGCATCGGGTCTTCGAACGATCTGGGCGCGCTTGCCGAGCTCGGCCTGTCCAGCGGGCTGGGCGTGCTGACCAGCACCTTTGTCGGGCGCAATCTCAACAACGACGAAACGCTTCCGGCGCGCACGTCCCGCCGGCTCGAGACCACCTTCACGCGCGAATGGCCGGAGGACAACACCAGCCTTCGCCTCGGCGACAGCAGCACGGCGCCCGGGACCTGGGGCCGCCAGGTGTATTTCGGCGGCGTGCAGATCGGGCGCAATTTCGCGCTTTCGCCCGGCTTCATCACCCAGCCGCTCCCGACGCTCACCGGGCAGTCGAGCGCGCCGAGCACCGTGGAGCTCTACGTCAACGACGCGCTGCGCCAGACCTCGCAGGTGCCCTCCGGACCGTTCACGATCGACAACTATCCATTGCTCACCGGCACCGGCCAGGCGCGGCTCGTGGTGCGCGACCTGCTCGGGCGCGAAACCGTGCTGGTGCAGAACTTCTTCACCAGCAGCTATCTGCTGAAGGAAGGCCTGAGCGACTGGAGCGCGCAGGCCGGCGCGGTGCGCAGGAATCTTGGAATCGACAGCGCGAATTACGGCGACGGGTTTGGCTCGGGCCTTTACCGCTACGGCGTCAGCAACGCGCTTACGCTGGAGGGCCAGGCGGAAGCGTCGCGCCGCCTGAGCGGAGGGGGACTGGGACTCAGCGCGGGTCTCTTCGGCCAGGTGCTCGGCCAGGCGGCGGTTGCCGCGAGCCGCAGCGACGATGTCGGCACCGGACGGCTGTTGATGCTCGGTGCGGAGCACCTCACCCTGCGCCACGGCTTTACGCTGCGCGCCGAAAGCGCGACGCGGGACTATCGGCGCATCGGGCAGAACGAGGCGCTGCCTACGTACAGCCAGCAATGGCTCGCGAGCTATACGTATTTCACGGAGGACTTCGGGCATCTCGGGGTCGCATACGCGCGCGTCAACATCTTCGATATCGGCCCGGTAAATACCTACAGCGCGAATTATTCGGTGCGCGTCGGGCAGCGCAGCTCGCTCACTTTCACTGCAACGCGCGTCTCGGGCCCGAACAGCGGCAACGCGGTAGGCGTGAACCTGCTGATCCCGTTGGACGACCGGGTTACGGTCGCCGGCAGCGCGACGCGCCGCAGCGGCCGGACCGACGGCTACGTGAGCGCGAGCAAGACGCTCGGCGCCGAATCGGGCGCGGGGTGGCGCGTGCTGGCAGGAAAGCGCCTGGGACAGGAGTACGCGGAAGGCGGCTATTACTACCAGGGCAGCCATGGTCTCGTGACCGCGGACGTCAGCGCGGCCAGCCAGCAGCAGACGGCGCGGTTTGGCGCGCAAGGCGGGCTCATCGTGACCGACGGCGAGTTCTTCGCCTCGCGCAAGCTGCAGGACAGCTTTGCCCTCGTCGAGGTGCCGGGATATCCGGGTGTCGGAGTGGGATTCCAGAGCACGGTGCTGACGCACACCGACGAGAACGGCAAGGCGCTGGTGCCGCGGCTCATGCCCTACCGGCGCAACGCCGTGCGCCTCGATCCGAGCGAGCTGCCGATCAGCGCGGAGCTCGACACCATCGAGATGGTCGCGGTGCCGCCCGCGCGCTCGGGCGTGAAGCTGACCTTCCCGGTGCGCTCGGGCCGCGGCGCGCTGATCAAGATCCAATTCGAGGACGGCCAGCCGGCGCCGGCCGGCGCCGAGATCGAGCTGGTGGGCGACGACAAGGAGTTTTTCGTCGCGCGGCGCGGTGAAGCCTTCGTCACCGGCCTGCAGGCAAGGAATACGCTGCGCCTCAAGTGGAACGGCCGGAGCTGCGACCTCGACCTCCCGCTGCCGGACAGCGGGAAAGACGAGATCGCGCGCGTCGGGCCCCTCGTATGCGCCGGGGTGAAGCGTTGAGGCGCTGCCTTTACCTGACAAGAATCCTGGGCGGGGCGCTGCTTGCCCTGATCGTGTCGCAGGCGAGCGCTGCGATCACCTGCAGCGTGTCGGTCACGTCGGTCACCGTAGTCTACGATCCGACGTCGGGCACCCAGAATGTCACGACCGGCAGCTACACCGTGACTTGCAATCGCCTTTCCGCCGACCCGAGCACCTTCGCCTGGCAGCTCGGCGTAGATGACGGCTTACAGCCCGCGGGCGGCCTGAACCGGGTGCAATTAGGTGCAAAGCGCTACCAGTACGACACCTACCGCTTGTCACCCTTTACCAACGCGAATAAATGGGGAGACACGGCGACCACGCGCTTCACCGGCACGCTCAACTTCGGCGGCTCGCTGACGGCAAGCACGTCGGGACCGTTCGACATTGTGATGGCGGCAGGACAGACCACGGAGCCCGCGGGTACCTACACCGACACCGTGACCGCCACGCTGCGAAACGGTGCGGGGACGCAAATCAACACCTCGACGTTCGGCGTCAGCGTGCTCACCACCAACACCTGCCAGATCTCGGTCCCGCCAGGCAACGTGGTTTTCACCTACACTTCATTCCAGGTCTCGGCCGCCACCGCAAGCACGTCGACGGCGCGATCGCGGCGGGCCAGTCGGGCACCTGCGCAAGTGCCGTCTGCGGCCCGGCCAGCGACACGCGCACGCTGACGCTGAGCTGGTAAGCCCTCGGTAGTGGTCCCTTTTCGAGTTTCTTGAACGGATCAAGCATAAAGTTTCGTGCCATACTGACGTATGGCGAAGCCTTCAATTCGTAAACGTCCACTTGATCCGATGCAGCTTGCGAAGCTGATCGGCGACATCGCCACTGGTCAGAGCCAGGACGACCCGACAGACGACGAGCTACGCCGGGTAATGTCGGCACTTGGAAAGAAGGGCGGACCGAAGGGCGGCAAGGCCAGGGCCGAGTCGTTATCCAAGGCTAAGCGCACCTCCATTGCAAGGAGGGCTGCTTTGGCTCGATGGAAGAAAAAGCAGTAGAAACAACAGCTAGCTGAGTATTCTCCGCACCATGCCGTAGGCGATGGCTGCTCTGGGCTGCTGATGTTCTACCGATTTCCAGCCCACGCGCATTGCGCGCATCTCAGGATTTCCATTGCAAGAAACCCCGCGTTTCAGTAGACTTACTGAATGGGCATACAGGCAAAAGCGGACGGGCCGGGAGATCAAGCCTCCCGGCCGTCCTGGACTCTTTTCGGGCCGCCCTCAGAAATGGTGGCTGGCTATGGTGCCAGCCTGTCGAACACGGAAGGATGGGCGAGGGGTTTATGCCGGCGGATTATCACTCCGTCGTCCCTGCTAAATCCAGGGGCCGTGGGTTCGAATCCCACTCCTTCCGCCAGAGGCTTGGAAGCAGGAACCGCACCTTCAGCCACCCTCTTTCATCTTCCGTATCGCCTAACCCCTTGAAGGATCAGGCAATGTCAATACTAAACAAGCACACAGCATTTGTCAACGCCCAAATCGGATTTCAAGAAAAACTTGCAAAGAAGTTCGCAGATGCCCCCCGGCGCGCAAATCTACACCTAGCTGCGGCTTCTAATTTCAAGCAGTTGCTTGCTGACATGCTAGAAGCGAGCAGGGTTCTGGACGACCCAGTA
>WNFI01604735.1_pt1 | contig 10505 bp, 7 predicted proteins | sample 5400471 | NCBI WGS metagenome assembly WNFI01 (sample SAMN13153348, study PRJNA577476) | soil metagenome | isolation source: 100 cm saprolite on Douglas fir-dominated hillslope | place: USA:California | collected 2013-09-17 | reverse complement strand
GAAACGCGACGTTCCAAAACGTCGTCGCGCGCAACGTCGGTGCCGTCGGCATCAACAACTGCGGCTCCTTCCACTTCACGTCGGCGGGCTCGGAGTTCACGGTGACCGACCTCGGCGGCAACACTGGAGGCGGGACCACCGGTCCCTGGCTCGCACCGTGGGAGCTGCCGAACACGATCACCTGCAACGATCGGCCGCCGGTCGTCCCCCCTCCGCCACCCTCCGCCTGGTAAGCGGTTAGATCGCGAACGGGGGGAGGGCCTCCCTCCCTCCCCCCGTGCTGCGGCTGCGGGTGCACCGGCACGAACGCTAGCGGTCCGCTGGCCGTCTCGGCGCCAATGTGGCGCTTTACCACTCCCAATGCCCGCCAGAATTATCCTGACTGCATTCCTTTCATTCACCAGGCGTCTCCTCTCTATCTATCAGGGGAGATCACCCCACATACAGTAGGGCACCAGCCGTCTTCTTTTCGCGTGCCTTTCGCTCTCGACGACTGGTGCCCCTGTTGGTAAATAGCGTGAAATGTGGGCAGCTTTTGGGGGTCTTGCTCAATTTCGGTAGATGCGCTTCAAGAAGAGAGGAAAAAACGATTCAGTTTGTGCTCAAAGAGGCAATCCTTTCTCTCAGAGAAACTCAACATCCCCCTCAAGTGACCAAGACCCGCCAAACCTGCTCGCATTTCAGGGCGTTTACTATCAAACGACATAAAGCAAACAACCTGAATGGAGTTTTAATCTGAACAATTCAGGCTCATGACCGTCAAAATGACTGTCACAACGTTCTTTGTAAGAGAAGAGGAGGGGAGAGATAGCCCGAGGAAAGGAGCGGTTCTATTCTCAAAGTAGACTGAATACGATTGGTTCTGATATAATGGCAACAGCTTTGCACACGATAACACATGCACATTGTATATGCCATCAAGGGGAGGAACTTTTGTTATGGATAAATGTCCCTATTGCGGTGCTGAAACCCGGCCTGGAGACAACTTTTGCTTAAACTGCGGCAACCGTTTGCCCGTGGCAGGAGGCGCTCCACAGCAGGCACCAGCAGGCATGGGAGACGCGACACTACCCACTGAAGAGAACTGGGTAGCACCAACCGCGCCAGCCGAGTCAAACGGCCAGGTCGAGCCAACTGTGCGCTCTGATGCCAACGAGGTAGCGCCAACGCTCGCCGCCATTGAGAATCCAGCGCGCATCACTCTGCGCACCGAAAACGGTGAGGTCTTACAGGAGTTTGTGGTTGAGAAGCCTGAATTCGCGATCGGTCGCGCACCAAGCAGCGATATTCTCCTGTCCAAAGACAAGCTGACATCGCGCCGCCACGCGACCATTCACTATGAGGATGGAGCATACATCCTGGTGGATGAGCGTAGCGCCAATGGTACTTTTGTCAATGGCCAGCAACTAGAGGAAAAAGTTCCTTATACGCTGAAAGATGATGACCGCGTGGCTATTGGCGAGTACGAGATGATTTTCCACGCGAACACGCCGAATCAGGTCGAGATTGAGAGCATGCCCACGGTGATGGTCAGCACCGGAGCCGAAACCTTTGCTGACCCACAGCAGACAGCTCAAACCAGCGATGAATTTGGCACACGTCCGCCTTCGGACGCCTGACCGGCCTGCCGCAGCCTCAGTTGCCCGACGTGGCTCCCCTGATGGCGGCACTGGCAACCCTGGATGGGCAGGTCTCTTCGTTGCAAGAGCAGTTGAACGCGACCCAGGAAGCCATGCGCAGTCACGACACGGAGATCGCGCAAACTTCCAGCCAGTTGCGCGCGAGCGTGCGACGCGTCTCTGAGCGCATGGATAGCACGATCGCCGATGTGGCCCGCAGCCGCGAACAATTGGCCTGGGCAGAGCTGCTCCAGTTGATGGAAGATGTGATGAACAACCCACGCGATATCGAGTACGTGACCAAACTGGCACGCAAGGCGCGCGAGCTAAACAAGGTCTTCCAGATTCACCAGAACGTGCTCAACACGCTGGCGGAATGCACCAGTCTTCTGCGCAGCCTGACCGGCGAGGACCACGCGTAGGACTGCGTCCAACAGGCACAGAATAGAACTCGACAAGGGCATTCCCCAGGAATGCGGGAATGCCCTTGTCGCTGCCCGCTCAGAGGTGGTCGGGCAACGTTTCCAGCGGATATATTCATGCAAACACAACACTTTGATACAATCGTGATTGGGGCCGGCCTGGGTGGCCTATTGAGCGCGGCACAACTGCTGGAGCGCGGCAAACGGGTGGTGATTTTGGAGCGTCTCCCTCACTGCGGTGGGCGCTTTACCGCCAAGACGTTCCAGGGGGCACAGATCAGCACTGGCGCGGTTCATATGCTGCCTTTCGGCAGTAGCGGCGTGCTCTCGCGTGTCCTGCAACGCCTGCGTATTCCTCACCGTATTTTCGACGCCGATGTCTTCGGCTCGTTCCATGTGCGCGGCCAGCAGATTCGCTCGCGCGGCGTGCTGGGCGTTTTCAAGGTCTTTGGCCCGCGCCAGTTTTTCTGGTTTACCCGCGTCGGCTATTTGCTCTTTTTCAAACGTCTGCCAGAGACCGAACGCGCGCTGCCCTTTGACACCTGGCTGGCCCGTCATATCGATGTGCGGCGCAATCCTGAACTGGTGGCTTTTTTCGCCAGCATCTCGCGTTTCGCCCTCAGCCTGGAACTGCACCAGGTCACGACCGAGGAGGTCATGCGCACGACGAAGCATATGTTTCGCTTTGGCGCGCCCGGTATCCTGCAAGGCGGTTGCGGCGCGCTGACCAGCGAACTGGAACGCCGGGTGCTCGACCAGGGAGCTGATCTGCGTCTGCGCGCTGACGTGCTGCAAATTCTGCACACGGATGGGCAGGCAACAGGCGTGCGCATGCGCGATAAGGCCAGCGGTGAAGAGACGCTGCTCCACGCGCCACTGGTGGTCAGCGATATTGGTCCGCGCGCGACCGAGGCTCTGCTCCAGAACCAGCAGATCAAACAGGCCGAGGTGTTGAAGCAGCAGAGCGAAGAACGCGAGACGCGTGAGCCTGAGCAGCGCAAGCAGCCTGAGGCCATCGGTTTGAAGGTCCATATCCTCAGCGATGTTTCCCTGATCCCTCACAAGGGCATTATGTACTGCCTGGATACCCAACGCATCGGCGGCATGGTGCAGCCAACCAATGCCGATCCGCGCCTGGCACCCGCTGGCAAGCATCTGCTGATCAGTCACCAGGTGATCCAGAGCGAGAATATAGAAGAGGAGAAGGCCCTGGCTCTGGCCGATCTGCGCATGCTCTTCGGCGCAACCTTCGAGCAGCACTGTCGCGTGCTCACTATGAGCGCTTATCGCGGCGAATGGCCGGTCAATCGGCTGGCGCAGGGCACCGATGTGACAACGAGCACAGCCCTGCGCGGCCTCTATCAGGTTGGCGACGCGGTCAAACCGGCGGGCTATCTGATGGTCGAAGGTGTAGCGCAAAGCGTGAACCAGTTCCTGGACCTGCTCGACGCGCGCGATGCGGGCCAGACCGAGGGATCGCGCCAGCGCCAACCGCGCAATGTCGTCTCACCACCATCACGACTCAATGCCCTGCGCTGGCTCTGGGAAGCACCCGGTAATTCTTAAAATACTCTTAATCAACTCTCTAGTAGGAAAAACATGAATACATCCCTCTCGCTCTCTAGTAGGAAAAACATGGATACATCTACCCCTAGCTATCTCATCGAAGGCGGCACGCCGCTTCACGGCACAGCCAGGATCAGCGGGGCCAAGAACGCGGTGACGAAAATGGTCATCGCGACCCTGTTGACGACCGATCCCTGTACGCTGCGCAACGTGCCGCTGATTGGCGACCTCGACCTGACCGTCGCGCTCTGTCGCGATATGGGTTCCGAGGTCGAGTTACACGACCACACGCTCTCGATCCACACGCCCGGCATTAACTGTTCGATCGTCTCCACCGAGGTCGGCGGGCTGAACCGCATGGCGATCCTGACCGTGGGGCCGCTGCTGCATCGTTGCGGCGAAGCGGATATTCCTATGCCCGGCGGCGATCGCATTGGCCTGCGCCCGATCGACTTTCACATCGGTGGATTGAAGTCCATGGGCGCTGAAGTCACGGAGGAAGGGGGCCGCTACTATTTCCACAATCCGAAGGGCCTGCACGGTGCTACCATCACCTTGCCTTTTCCCAGCGTCATGGCCACCGAAAATTTTTTGATCACCGCCGCGCTGGCTAAGGGCGTCACCGTCATTGAGAACGCCGCTATGGAGCCGGAGATCACCGACCTGATCAAGCTCCTGCAAAAAATGGGCGCGATTATCGAGATCAAAATCGACAGGCGCATCGTGATCGAGGGCGTTGAGCGCCTGCATGGTGCTAATCACACGCTGCTCTTTGATCGTAACGAAGCCGTCTCGCTGGCCACCGCTGCCTATTTGACGAAAGGCGATGTCTATTTGCAGGGCGCGCAACAGGATACGCTGCTGACGTTCTTGAATACGCTCACCAAGATGCGTCTGCGCTTTGAGATCGACGACGAGGGAATTCGCTTTATCGGCGACGGCCCGCCTCCCCCAGCTATCGCGCTGGAAACCGATGTCCATCCCGGTTTTATGACCGACTGGCAGCAGCCCTTCACGATCCTGCTGACCCAGGCCGAGGGAATGTCGGTGGTGCACGAGACGATCTACGAGGACCGCTTCGGTTATACCAGCGCGCTGATGGGCATGGGCGCGCATATCGGCCTCTATACCAAGTGCCTGGGCGAGGTCCCCTGCCGCTTCCGCGAAAAACAGCACGTCCATAGCTGCGTCGTACGCGGGCCCACACCGCTACACGGCACCACGCTCGACATTCCCGATATCCGCGCGGGCTGCTCTTACATCCTGGCAGCCCTCTGCGCCCACGGCACTTCCCGCGTCTTCGGCATCGAGCACATCGAGCGCGGCTACGAGGATTTGCATCTGAAACTGCGCGAGCTAGGCGCGAAGATCGAGCGAGTTGGAGATATAGCGCAGGGCAAATAGGTTGAACGCGGGCCGCTTATGGGTCGAGCCACACCCCGGACGCGGTCAAGCCGCATCCCTACTATGCACGGGCATGCTTTCAATGGCACCATTGACGCATCAAAGAAACAAGAAGGCCAGGCTTTCTGTGCCTGTGATGTGACCATCTTGTCACTGCACCAAGCCCCGTCCATAGTAGGGACGCCCCTTGTGTGCGTCTGGGGCGGGGCGTCCTGTCTGCACCCGATCATCTTCAACGACCCGCTTCCCGCTCATGCCCGTATTTGTTCGAGTAAGAACGCCTGGGGTTCTCGCTAATGAATTCCGTTAATAGATAATCACCGGAGTGCCAGACGAGACAAAGTTGTAGAGCCAGGTCGCGTCGCTGAGTGACATGTTGACGCAGCCATGCGAGCCCTGGCCGGCAAACGGGTCGCCATTCGGGTCCTGGTGAGGATAGTTGGTCTCAGGACCAAATTGGGTGCGCCACCAGGCATCATGCATAAAGTAGCCGTTGCTGTGGTACTGCATAGCATAATTGATGCGCGTGGGAGCGTACCACGCCGGCGAATTTTTCGGCGCGCTCGACTTGAAAACCGTGGGATGCAGTTTGCTGCCAACCAACCAGTTTCCAGGAGGAGTAGGCAAGGCTGGCCCACCTGTCGTGACCAGGATGGCGTTGACCAGGTTCCCGTGGTCATAGGCACGCAAAGCCTGTTCACCCAGAGAAATAATCACCGCCCGCTTACCCATATCACCATAGTGCTGGAGCAGGTCACTATCCGCCTGGTGTGGTTGATCATAGGGAGTCGAATCGGCAGCATTCGCGGCCATTTCCTGAAAATTATACAGCCACATGTGCAGGTTTGCCGCGGCTTGCTGATACCCGACCAGCGTCCGATGCCCGCGCAGTTCGCCCTGGAGCCAGAGTGACCCGCCAATGCCCTGCTGATTGTTATATTCGTAATCTGCCGAATACGTCTGACCGTCATAGTCGTCATTATAGAGGTTCTGTGCCCCCCACGCGCTCACTTCCTGCTGGAGCTGCTGCTGGAGTTGCTGAACCTCTTGCTGTACAGCGAGAGTTGCGCTAGCCGTCCTGGCGTGACCGATCGTCGCACTACTCCACACCTGAAGGAGCGTGGCTACACCTAGAAGAAGCAGGATACACCACCCTTTGCTCTGCCAACCTGTTTTTTTACGCTCATTCTTTTGCATGTTCTCATCTCTTATTCATATATACATTGATACACTTCCCCATTACATACAGAAAAGTATATCGCTTCATCCCCCTTTATTCAGTATACTCCGCGTTGCTAGTTTTCGGGAGTCTGTGTCCTGGTGGCGATGGCGAAGACGTGCATCTGTTTCCCTCTCGCTGCTACTGGCAGGGTCACGCTCTGCACCGTTTTGTGCGGTTGCAGAGCGACGGAAGCGTAGAAGATGTAGGTTTTGACCTGCTCACGTCCGTTCAGCGTATTATGGTAGGGCATCATATACATGACTTTGTTGGAGAAGGCCGGGTGCGCTTTCCCGCTATCGAGCGTCCAATCACTGAAGCCGAGCTGAAAGGTCTGCTGGCTCCCATCGCTATAGTGGATGGTCGCTGTCCCGGAGACGGAACCACCCACGGATGCGCCCGCGAAGGCCAGGATGCTGGCTTGCTTGAGGGAATTGACCGGCAACGTCTGACCATCTGCGAGCACGTTATTCGGAGCGCCAGAGATGCCGCTGGGCCACTGGAAGACGGTACCTCTGGTGCCTCCAAAGAAGGCATTGTCACCAGGATTGCAGCCATCAGCCTGCAACGCCTGCGCCGAGTAGCTGTCGCCCAGGCCGTCAAAGTTGGCCTCTTTGCTATCACTGTCATCGCTGACCCCGATGTTATTGTAGCTTCCCAGTGGCCCTTTGGTCGCGAAAGCAAAAATGTGGAGCCGATTGCGGCCAGTGGGAGTCGCGGGCAGGGTCACGCTCTTGAGCGTTTTTCCCGCCTGGAGCGCAACTTCAGCGGCGAACAGTGCGGCGGTGTGCGAGTTTTTGCCGTTGGGACCATTGCGATATGGCATAGTCGCGACGAGCATATTGCCGAACGCGGGTGACCCGCTGGACCAGTCGGTGAAGCCGAGGGTGAAGTCCTGCGTTGAGCCGTCGGTATAATGAATGATCGCCGGGCCGCTAGTATTGCCGCTGGTGGCCGATCCCAGGAACGCCAGCGTGGTAGCCCGAGCAACGGGTGCCACGTGAACAGTCTGGCCGCTGGCCTGATAGTTATCCCGCGCACCAGCAGGCAAATTCGGCCAGATAAACGCCAGGCCGTGTGAGAGGATAGTGCTGCCAGGGGTGATTCCCGCGACTTGCAGAGCATCTAAGGAGTAACTATATCCACGCCCGTCGTAATCCGCCAGCTTATGACCGTATTCGCTCTTATCACTGATCCCGACACTATTGTAAGAGACTGGCGGCGGCGGCGTGCTCCCATTGACCTGCCCGTAGATGTCCAGGCTGACCGAGGTGGGCACAAAGACCTCGCCATTGGCCACAGTGGGGCAGGTAAATTTCACAAAACCATCCAGGGCATCGCGATCGGGATTCTGGTTGCTGTTATACAGCTCGTGGGCCAGGTTGGTCGCATCGTACGCGCGCAGGGCAGGACCCTGCGCGGTCGCGGGATCAAGCGTCCAGAGAATGCCGTCGCTGTTCCCATTGCTGGAGATGACCAGGTTGCCACCGGTGAAGCCAAAGGCTTCCGGCGTCTGAGACACCGGCGTGAAAGAGTGGAGCAGGCCTGTGCCGGTCAGTGGATATTTCCCGGTTGGCCGATTCACGCTGGCAAGATAGACAGAGCCGTTCCAGTAGGTGGGAGTGTTGAAGAGGCCGCCAATCTGGCGAGGTGCGCTCTCCTGGAGGGTCGCATCAACGTTCGTAAGGCCCTGGTTACTACACGCGTTGGCCAGAGGGCGGTAATGCTCCATGTGCGAGCGGTTGATCACATAAATGCGCCCCTCTTTACCAGCCGCAATCAAGACATTATGGGTTGGCTCCAGCAAGGGGCCGCTCGACCCCAGATCCGCGTCAACCTGTGACAGGCATGCTTGATTGAACGGCGTGAAATAATCGAGCAGACGCAAGCTGGGGCTCAGCTTCACAATACTATTCCCAGAGGATTGGCCACCGCTATTCAGGTTGAAGCTTCCATTGCCACTAATAGCATAGATATTTCCATTCTCATCAGCCGTAATTGCTCCGCCAGCGCCCCAGATGCCCCCCTCACCCGCATCGGATGTATTATTGAAAACATGTGTCTGATGCAGAGTCGTCCCAGTAAAAGAGTAGCTTATGATCCAGCCGTGATAGGGATTATCATCGCAGAACGAACCCCAGGCGATATACACCTGGCCATTCGCCAGGATCAGCCCGGCCCGCTGGCGCTCGCGGAGAGCATCAAAGGCAACCCGCCCATTGACGCTGCCCTGACCACGTCCCGCTACACTTGCCTCAATAATAACCCCAGCCTTCTCTTGCCCGGTCGTAATATCGAGCGCGTGGAGCCGATCGACGAGTTGTCCATGCTCGTTGGTAAAGGCCACGATATACAGAGTGTGGGTGCTCAGATCGATGACCGGCGTTCCAGTAATGCCCATTTCAGGGATCGTATCGTTGCAGAAAACATCTCCATTTGTCGGCGAGAGCGCCCCGTTGACCAGGAAGCTGGTGTGCCAGATCTGGCCCGCGACCGGGCTGTTCGCATCGGCATCAAACGCATAGACGCTATCGTGCTCTGTGGCTATAAAGACCACATTATCCTGCTTGCCGTTAATAGTCAGGTTGGGCACATAGAGCGGCTGCGCGTAAATTTGCCCATCGACCGGGTAGGAGATACGCTTGCCGAACTGCCGGGCATTGACGTTGTTGGGAGCCAGGATGGTTTCGTTCGTTGTCTCACCGGTGCGCCAATTATCATATTTATAGGTGAGCACCGCTGGATTACCAGCAGCAGTAACAGATCGGCTTGCTTTCAGGGATTTTAGGTGGCCAGGACCATTGCTGGAAATAAATGTCTCACCGGTGAGGCTCACAAAAAGCCCCAGAAGCAGAGCCAGCGCCAGTATTCCTGTCAGCAGGCGCATCTGTGGAACAACGTTCATCGAACTTCCTCTGGGAAACTAGTATGCAGATTGAGGGAATCTGCATAAAACGTACTGGAACTGATAATAGTATAGGCATTTCATTCAAGCACAACTGGACGAACGGGGTCTGGTACCATCTTCTTAACATGCGCGAAGAGCGGGACATCTTCTGCATATTTATACTTACATATATTAAGATGGATATCTCTAAAGTTGGTGTTATGATTATGCTAGTGGATGGGATGTATCCATAGGCTCTAGTAGACCCTTTTTTGTATGTTTTTATCGATTATTCTTATGAGGAGCTCACTTGCATGTCTCTTTCTCAGCCACCGTCTGTCAGCAATCCTGATGGGCCGTCTCCAACTGCTGGCAAACGTCGTCAGCGCAAACCGCTAGCCCTTCTGCTGGCTCTGCTCGCCGTTCTGCTGGTGGCCGCGGGCTTCGTGGGACAGCGCTGGCAAGCGGGTAGCCAGAGCAACCAGAGCGGTCAGGGAGCGTCTTTGCCCTCAGGGAATGGTCCCTATGCGCAGTTTCCTTTGAGCCCCCAGCAGATTAACGCGATCGAGCATCTGAGCGCGCACATGAAGTACAAGGCACTGGCCAGCCTGTACGTGGACCATATGAGCCTGGATGATAAAATTGGCCAGCTCATCATGCTTGAATTTAACGAAACCTCTTACTCTGATAACCTCGACTATGCGATTAATACGCTGCACGTCGGCGGCGTGATCATGTATCAAATCCAGATGAATACGTTCAGCCAGACAAAAAACGATATCGCGCACATGCAAGCTCGCACGCAGATTCCTCTTCTCATCTCGACCGACCAGGAAGGCGGCATTGTCAACCGCCTCAGCAACATCTACGGTCCCGCCATGTCGGAGACGGATATCGCCGCGACTGGCGATCCAAACGTGGCCGCGCAACAGGGATTGAAGATCTCGCAGGAGTTGAAGGCACTGGGCATCAACGAAGACCTGGCTCCTGATATCGATGTCAACCAGGTTGGTGGCTACGATATGATCGATCGCACCTTCGGCAATACGCCCCAGGATGTGATCAAGTACGCAACTCCCTATATGCAAGCCATGCAAGGGAACGGCACCATTGCCTGCGTCAAACATTTCCCCGGCCTGGGTGGCGCGGTAACCGACCTGCATACCAGCTATGCGGTCGTTCACAGCAGCAAACAGCAGATCTATGATACCGATATCGCGCCTTTCAAAAATTTCATTCAATCGCCAAATGCGCTGCTCAATCCCGGCATGGTCATGCCCACCAATGTCATGATGCCAGCGATCGATCCGAACAACGTAGCGGAACTCTCACACACCTTTATCACCGACATCCTGCGCAACCAGCTCCACTATGATGGCGTCGTAATG
>WNFI01088400.1_pt1 | contig 10505 bp, 10 predicted proteins | sample 5400471 | NCBI WGS metagenome assembly WNFI01 (sample SAMN13153348, study PRJNA577476) | soil metagenome | isolation source: 100 cm saprolite on Douglas fir-dominated hillslope | place: USA:California | collected 2013-09-17 | reverse complement strand
CGGCGACCCGCCGGGCGAGGCGCGCGGCCTCGCCGGGGCCGATCTCACCCCGCGACAGACCCGCCCAGATTTTCTGCATCGCCCTTTGGACATCCTCGATCCGGCGCAGCTTCCGGAAATCGATGTCGAGTCGCTCGGCCGGAGGGATCGGCGCCGCCGGCGGCAGGATCTGCGCCAGCATCGGCCGCAGCAGCCGGGGCTTGCGGCGCGCGAGAGCCGAAGCGGCCCCGGGCTTCAGGCACAGCGTTCTGAGGTCGGGCACGCGCCGCTGCGGATTGGGGATGCCGGGCGGCCGGCCCCTTGGATTGCCGGAATGCCCCTTCGCGAACCGCCCGCGCGCATCCCGCGCGCCGCGGCGGGAAAAAGATCAGGATCAAGCGATTGATTCTCCTCGATTCCGATCCCGAAATGCAGCGAATTGCAGGCGGAAGCAGGATGAGGGCCAAGGGTTTCGCGCACAGGCAACGCTCCGACGCAAGGGCTACACCGGCATATAAGTTCATGATATGTTCACGTCAAGGCTGCCCTCCCCCAGTGTGGTGCATTCAGTTTGAAATTCCGCTTCTGCCCCCATTTGGGTCATTCGCCGCCGCCAGCTGAATTGGCCCTTGGGTGGGATTGCCGACCTTCGACAAAGGCCATCGAGTGAGCACCGTATTCTTCGGGAGGCGGGGTTGCCCATGCTGGGTGGCGTGGCAGATGGCAGCTTAGCCATCAGGCTCGATTTAAAAGAGAATGACGATTTAGATCAGCGGCTTGGCCGATATTCTGAGCTGCCCTTCAGCCTCCTCGTGAATAAGAGTGGCTAGTAGCGGCTACCAGCGCTCCCACCAAAACCACTCTGGATGGGCGGTGCGAAATTTATTCGCTTCCCTTGGAGGAATTCTTCCGATCACCAGCCCCAGCTTGATACACGAGGGCTTATAGTCACGTTCGCAAAGACCATGCAGTCGCGCTAACACCTCCTCGCCAGATCGTTTCTGGGCCGCTGCATGCAAAGTGAACGCGAGCATCAACGCGATAGCGAGCATCAAAGTACGGACCATCGGGGCGCCTCATCTCTTCTCTGTCAGACCGATCGATTCGCACCCTACATGCCCAAGCTCAATGATGCATCCCTGGGCAAGGTAGGCGAGCGTCCGCTTTGGGTGTCGGACCCAGCCGCCTGCCGGCCATTGGCCGGATGGCCGCTGTCGGCGCCTCTCGCGCGTCGCCGTGCGTTCCTGCGAAGGTCTCCTAACCTAACGGAAAGCGGTCGCCTAGGCCGGTCGGCGGGAACTGCTCAATTTGCCCCGTAGCGGATCCTGCCCGAGGATCGAAGTAAACGTCTCAGAAGCGTGGAAAGCGAGCCTTGAGCGGCGACAATCGGACCGACGCCCGTCGCGCCAGGGCGGCCGTTCCGCCCGGCCTTGGGTTGCCCCGAAATCGGTAACCAGCTTTGCTCAAGCAACAGGCGATCTCGCTCAGAGTTGATTCATATCAATGACCGCGGGTGACGAAGCTGGAGGCCTTGTTGCAAGTCGTTTGACAGACATGCGAGAGCGCCATGAAGCCGATGATCGCCGTTACTATTGCCGTACTCAGCTGGGGTGCGGCGTCTTCGCTCGCTCTTGGGCAGACAGCGCTAAAAAACAGTGAGAAGGCGCTCGAGGGATTAAAGTCTACGACGGTACCAAGCGGCACAACCTCCACGACCTCCGTTCCTAGCACGGCAACCACGACCGCCACCGTTCCCGGCGTCAAGGACACGACGACCGCAATCCCCGGCGTGAAGGGCGCAACCGCCACGGTTCCCGGGGTGAAGGGCACAACGGCCACGGTTCCGGGAGTGAAGGGCGCGACGGCCACGGTTCCCAGCACCACGGCGACCACTTCCGGCGCTTCACAAGCCACCGGTACAACAACGTCGATCCCCGGGGTGCCAGGCGCCTCGGTCACGACGCCTGGAGTTCCGGGTTTGCCCGGATCGAGATGATCGCGGGAATTCGACCAGTGTTCGGCTTCGGTGCACTGCACGGGGACTGAACAGAGACGTTCTGGGTATCCCCGGCCGGTATCACGGCGGGACGGAAGCCACGCAGTTTCGAGCCTAAGGCGAGGAGGCTACCATGGATATGTCGCGGCGTATCACGGCCGAGTTCTTTGGAACCTTCTGGCTGGTGTTCGGAGGTTGTGGCGCCGCGGTGCTAGCGGCCGGGTTCCCGAACCTCGGCATCGCTTTTGTCGGCGTCTCTCTCGCCTTCGGTCTGACGGTTCTGACCATGGCCTACGCCGTCGGGCATATCTCCGGCGGTCATTTTAATCCCGCGGTGACGATCGGCTTATGGAGCGCCGGGCGTTGCGCCGCCGCCGATGTGATCCCCTACATCGTGGCCCAAGTGATCGGCGCGATCGTCGCTGCCGGCGTCTTATGGCTCATCGCGTCGAGCCAACCAGGGTGGATTCCGGGTGGTTTCGCTGCCAATGGCTACGGCGATCTCAGCCCCGGCAAATACGGCCTCGCCGGCTGTTTCCTGATGGAAGTGGTGATGACGTTCTTTTTTCTGTTCATCATCATCGGCACCACCTCCAGGGGCGCGGCGGCCGGTTTTGCCGGTATCCCGATCGGCCTCGGACTGACACTGATCCATCTTGTGTCGATCCCGGTGACGAACACCTCGGTCAACCCGGCGCGCAGCACCGGCCCTGCCCTCTTCGCTGGCGGCGGTCATATCGGACAGCTATGGCTGTTCTGGCTTGCACCGATCGTCGGCGCGGTCATCGCCGGGCTGTTGGCACGTTGGATGTACGAGCGCGAGTCACTGATCCAAACGGTGGTGGTGGAGGAACGCCGCGTCGCTTAGGGAATTCGGCCGGAAACAGCCAAACCGGGGCTGCCGCAATCTCCGCTGCCAATAACCAAACACTCTTCTCCGCTACGACCCGGACCAGGATGTCTTCGTCTGCCCGGGCGGGCAAACTCTGGCACCGCACCACTATGGCCGGTCGCGGGAGCTGCAAAAGATCGACTACATCCGGCAGCCTGCCCTGCCCGCCCTCTGCGACCGCGATGCAGGACAAACGTTCGACGGGTCTCGCGCCTGGAGAACTAGGCGGTCTTGGATCGGATGGCCACGCGCCTGAAAGCCAGGCCCGAGCTTCTCGGCCGCCGCCGCGAGACCGTCGAGCACCCCTTCGGCTCGATCAAGCAATGGATGAACCAGGGCGGCCTTCCTGATGCGCGGCCTCGACAATGTCTACGGCGAGTTCAGTCTCACCGCGCTCGTCTACAATCTCCGCCGAGCCCTCAATATCGTCGGCATCGGAGCGATGACCGCGGCCGTCCGAGGATGACGGGAGGCGCAACCTTTGCCGATTGAAACCCACGGCGTCATCTTGCGCCAACCGGCGGGGGTTCCGCGCAGCGAAGAGCTCGTGCGCGCCGTCACCCCATCAGCTGCATCGTTTCCACACGGTCTGTCTGATTTCTGCATACGGCAGCTTCGCGCCGATAGATCCCATGGCGTCAAGGTAGCGACCAGCGTTCTGCCAGCGAGGTTGCTCAGATCGCGAGTTTGTCTACTGGCGGTAGCGGTCGGAGTACGAAGCGAACGTTTTCGGTGCCCGCTTGGAACCGAATTCGATAGTTCGGCAGGCGTCATGCTGATATCTGCCGCCGACGGACTTGTTGAGAAAGTCGAGAGGAGAACGATTGCGTGCGCCACAGCGGATCCTTACTCATGGTTGGCCGCGGGATGTCTCGTGACGGGTAGAACCAAACCGCTTTTTCCTGGGATCGATGACGCACCTGCCCCGCCAGCCTGTGTAGGTGCAATCGCGGAAACCTGGCGAGGCGGGTCGTCGAAACATCACAGCGGTGGGGGAACGCCTTCTCGGATCTTTGCTGAAAAATTTGGAGCGGTATCGGCTCGCAACGCATTGTCACGAATTTTTGAAAGCTCCCGAAGCTTGTCGAAAGACATATGCGTGTTAGTGGCGCCCAGCTCATAAGCGTAGTCGGGTAGATATCCGGACAGGATGATCCGCCCATCAAGGGGAAGCCCTGGATAAACGATCTTAACCAGATCGAATACCAAGGTCGTGCAGTTGGAGGTCAAAGTGTTGTAAAAACGAGGAGTTCGCGCCAGGTCATTGGCTTCTTCGAGGTACAAGCGCAGCAGCCGCTGCGCGTTACCGGGATTGACTTTCATACGATAGATCCGGACGTCCTCGCCCCGCACGTTGCTCCGTAGCCGGACCACGTCGCGTTCGTCGGCTGCCACAATTGCCAGCTCATACTCTTTGAAAAATCCCGCAATCGGCGAAAAGACCTCATTCACCTCCTTGCGAATTTCTATTGAAAATGCCAGTCGATTGCCATCATCGAAACCGACGCTGACAATCGTGTGTGCGATGGCCTCGCCCATCCAATACGACATGATCAGATCGACCTCGGTAACGTGTGACAGAGCGTAGCTGCGCTTTTCCCAGACCGGATCGAAGTCGGTTTCGCTGCGCCAGGTGAAATTGCGAACATTGCCGACCACGACGCGGTCACCGTCGAATGCGGCTGTGGCATTTTGCGCCACATCGGGAGCCCATTCTCGGCTGCCGGCAGGCAATATCGATATCCACCACAGCAGAAGACCCCCGACGACGAAGCAATAGATAGCCATTGCCGGCCATCGCCGCCGAGTCGCAAGGCAGAACGCCGCAGCAACCGAAAGTAAAGCCATCGCTCCAGCCAGCAACACTCGGACAGCGCCGTCGCAGCCGCAGCGGTACCAGATCGCGCCCGAACACCAAGATCCGATCAGCAATACTACGACTGCAAGGACAGCAAAGGCGGGATAGCGCGCCAGACGGCTCAACTTCATTGAGCTGTCGCTCGAGCTTCTGGCGAAAACCTGTTTATCTCGGAGCGAGCGGCGTTGATTGATAATGCTTGCCCCGCATCCGAACGATACGGGGCGGGTTGCACGCGATCAGTAGCGACTCCGGGGACACAGCCTTTGCGACAAGCTTCGGCCAAATGGAGAAGCAGTATGCGGCGCACCTCGTTTACGGTGTGTGGATCCGACTGCACCGAATGACCCGAACGGACCACCAGTTCGGATGCCGCCTCCGGGATGTGGGCACTTTGGTAGCTGACGACTCCGTCGTCACCGGCTTCGGCGGGACCGTTACCCTTGATCGCGATTATCGAATGAGCGGCAACTCTCTGAGACACCGGAATGGTCGAAAACGCCTGCAACAGCGGGTTGTCGGGCGACATGCTCCAGACACTGCCGAACCGTGTCGACGCGGGACGAAAGTTTAACTGCTCGGCGTTGTCCTGGGTAAGGTCGCTCAACGCGGTCAGGAAGGCCCCTCCCGGCGTAACGAACCTCGCGACAAATTCGGCGATGGAGTCGTCGGCGACGAAGCTTCCGTGATGCGGCGTAGCGATGAAAATCACGCGCCGTACCTCCGGCAGCGGCTGGACAAAAAAGATTCGCCGCAACAGGGATTTGTTTTGTTCCGACAAACGCAGCTGCTCGGGCGGCTTGTCGCTCACCGTATCCCAGAGGCGGGATTCGCTATCGATGGTCATCCATTTTGCCAGTAACCCTCCTTGGCTGTGACCGATCAGAACGATTTGCCGCAAGGCAGGATCCGTGCCGTGAGGATCCAGCTTAAAGACTGCCTCTTCAAGCGCTGCCCGCAACCAAAGACGACCGGGATCTGGCCGCGCCGATACGGCTCAAGACCAACCAATTGGGTTGCGGACCGATCGAACAAGCTGCCGTCGAAAAAGCCGGCTAGCTCGCTCTTCCATACTTTCGGATCGCTGAGGCTGAAGGCAAAGGCCGTGGTTGTGTCGGCTTCCAACGGCACCGTTTGTCCAGCAATCGCCACCTCGCTCGGCTCGAAGGCGGGGTAGATTTCAATCGTCCCGCGCAGACGGCCCGTGGGCAGGGAAGACCATGGGGCTTCGACCCGAAGCAGCGCCGTTACGGGTACCTTCACATCGGGCTCCACCTGGAACCCTTTTTCCTGAGCAGGCGGCGTTGCATCGGCCGCGAGCGATGCTCCGATACCCGGGCGACGATAGCGGATGTTCAATCCTGTAACGCCCAATTCATCGGCCGGCGTGAAATTCGATAAAACCTGGTCACCCCAACGTGCGCGCGCTGGATCGAACGTTACGTCGATAGTTCCGAAGGAGAGCGGGAACCGGCCCGAGCGGAGTTCAAGCCGCGACCTGTCGGCCGATGCAAAAGCTCGTGTAATGCTCCGGTTGTAGATATCACAAGCCGCGCGAAAGCGTGGATCGAAGGCGCTCGGCCGTCCTTTGGGATCGTTCGGAAACAGGAACGCATATGCATAAACAGCGGATGACAGAGAATGATGATGCTGGCCACTTGCAGCAGCTTGCAAAAATGACATCTCGGCCAGGGCGTAGAGCATATCCGAATTTGACTTACCCGCTGAAAGACGGCTGTGCAGGCTCGCTCTCGCCCCCTCTGGATCCGTCTCGAATTGATCTGACAGGTTTTCGTGATGCAATACGATTCGAGTTGCTTCGCTGAGCCGGCCGGTCGAAATGACATTGCTTTCGAGCTGACGCTCTACTTGGCCGGGGTCCATGCGCTGAACCTTGATCGGAGTTGTGCAACCCGCCAACAGGCCTCCCAACCCAGTCGCGATCGAGGCGCAGATACAAATCGCTGATAGGCATCGCCAGCTTGCGGCAGCACGCCCCGGCAAAGTGCCAACAAAACCGCACATCCTCAGGACCCGACCGCTGAATCGAGTTGATTAATGGATCATTTGCCGGATTGGACGACTTGCTACTGATCTAAATCAAGGTTCGTGCCCGCGCCTGAAGGAGTCTAGGCGCAGACATCTCAAACCGCGGCGCCATTACCGAGGTGATGACGCCGGTTTCATCGTTCGCATGGCCACCAGCACCACCGACTGGATCGATGAATGAACAGCGACGGCTCCGTAGTCGATCTCGATGCCGACCCTGTTGCGGCGCAGGCAGAGCGAAAGCGGCGTCTGCTGCGTATCGGGGTGCCGTTGCTGGGCGTCGTGCTGACGCTGGCGGTGATCCTCACGATCGCGATCTACGCCTATCAAGCCAATCGCCAAGGCGCGTTGGCACTATCCGATGAGATCTTGGCCGCGCTCGATGCTCGCATTGCGGAGCAGGTGGCCGACTATTTCGCGCCTGCCAAGCGTGCCGCAGTAATCGCCCGCGACCTCGTGTGGAATGAACCATCGAACCAGCGTGAAGAGCTGTTTGAAAAATTTGCGGTGAGCGCGCTCAAGGAAATTCCGCAGATTACGGATCTGATGCTCGCCGATGGCGACGGCAATTTCATGATGATCCGTCGCAACGAGACTACCGGAGGTCTCGATACGAAGGTCATTCGAAACACCGCAACTCGGCGCGAGGTGGTGTGGATTCGACGGGACCACGAGGGGCGGCAAGCAGAGCGCGAGGAGGATCCCACCGATGATTACGACCCGCGAACCCGGCCGTGGTTCACCGGCGTGCTGTCGACCACCGCGATTTACTGGACCAACGTCTATAGATACCGCACGGGCAACGAGACGGGCGTAACAGCTGCGCTCCGCATTCCTGACTCGGATGCTGTTCCCGTCGTCCTTGGAGTCGATATCACGGTCGGCGACTTGGCGCGCTTTCTCAGCCGTCTGCCGATCGGGACGAGCGGACGCGCGATGATTATAGATGCCAACGGCCGGCTGGTTGCCTACCCGCGCCTCGAGCAGGGATCGTTACCCGAAGGGAGCCAAGAAAGCGCTCCGCGTATTGACGCGATCGGCGATGACGCCGCCGTGGCGGCATTCGACCGTTTTCGCGTCGGCGGGCCCGGCCGCCGGACTGTGGAGGTTGGCGGCCGTCGGTATCTGACCAGCATCGCGCCGATCGAGGCCGCGGGGCATGACTGGTCGATCCTTGTCGTGGCGCCTGAGAAGGAATTCGTCGGCTTTGTCGAACGCAACAATCGGACGGGCCTGGTCATGTCCCTGGCTATCGTGGCGCTCGTTGCAGTCGGCGCGGTGCTGCTGGCCAGACAGGGGCAGCGTGCCGACCGCGCCACCCGCCTAGCGCTCGATCGAAGCCGCGCCATTAGGCGTCAGAGCGAGATGCTTCGGCAGCTCGCCGACGATCCGGACTTGTTCGACCCATCGGAGGGCCGGGCGCCGCTGGCCCTGACGGAGAGTGCTGCGGATATCAGCGGAGCCAAGCGCGCGAGCCTCTGGTATCTACTGCCCGACGGTCAAACGCTGCGCTGCGTCGACAGCTTCCAACGCGACGCGTCGGTGCACGCCGCCGAGTTCGAGGTTCGGCGCGGCGAACTACCGCGATTCTTCGATCATCTAGCCGCCGGAGCGGAGATCGACGTCAGCGACGCCGCCGCCGATCCCCGGACCGCCGAACTCCATCGTCTGATACTCGCGCCGCTCGGCAGCCGTGCCTTGTCGCTCTTTCCGGTTCGGCGCCACGGCCACGTCGTAGGCGCACTCTGGCTCGAGGATCCGGTTGAACTGACGGAGTCGCGGCAGTTCCTGCGTGTTCTCGCCAGTATGGGAGCCTTGCGCTCCAGCGAGGAGATAAGAGAGGCGCGCAACTCCGAGCATGCCGATCCCGGCGTCATCGTTCGCGAGTCTGAGCGGGTGCACAGCCTTTCCGCCGATCTGTCGCGGGGCGGCTCCAACCTGAGCTTGGAGGATGACCACTACCTTGAGCTTAGCGTCCTGGCATTTCGCCTGGACGATCCAGCCACGGCAGCGAGCGGCGCGCGATCTCCCGAGCTGGTCGATGCGGTTATCCGCGCGATACAGGAAGTAGCCGCCGATCAGGACATCCCGTATCTCAAAGTCGTCGGCTCGGAGATTCTGGGCGCAGCGGGGTTCACGACCGGCGACCCAAGCGCCGCAACCCGCATTGCCAACACCGCCGTCGCCGGCCGCGAGCGCATCGCCGAATTGTTCGAAGCGAACGGACTCGCACCGGAATTTCGCGTGGGCTTGGATTGCGGCACTGCGATCGGACGGGAGGTCGGTGCCGATCCCCGCCTGTTCAACTTATGGGGCGAGGCGGTGGATACCGCCAGAACAATGGCATCCTCGGCGCTGCCCGGCGCCATCCAGGCCTCCGAGGCCGCATATCTGCGGCTGCGCCACAGCTTTTTGTTCCGATTGCGGGGTTCATTCTACCGGCCGCTGGCAGGGACAGCGCAAAGTTTCATTCTTGCTGGGCGATTGTGACGCTATCGGCTGCAAATCGCGGGCCGGGATCGGGCCGAGTACGATTGATGCTCGCGGCTGTCGGTGGGGCAACGCGGAACCGCGCGGCATTCGCGCTGACCGTTCTCGCGCTGAGCTTTGGAGTCCTGTGTGAGTTGCCGCGGCGCTTATCCTGGCGCCGGACGATACGGGCCGAGTTCGGCCGCATCTTGCGGCAGGCAGTCGGCGGCGGCTTTGTGACGACCGTGGTCGCCTCCAGCCTGATCGGAATCGCCATGGTTTACCAGGCACTATTCTGGCTGGGGGAAGCCGGCCAGGAGCGGCTGATAGGCTCCATTCTGGTGACCGTGCTGGTGCGGGAAGTCGCCCCGGTCCTGGTCGGCATGATCCTGCTCGGTCGCAGCGGCATCGCTGCTGCTGCGGAAATCGGCACACTTCAGATCGGTAGACAGGTTGAGCGATTGACGGTCCAGGGGATCGACCCGTTTCTGATGCTGGTCCTGCCCCGCGCCACCGCGCTCGCGCTGGCGTCCTATACACTCGGAATTGTCTTCGTGCTCACGGCGCTGGCGGTCGGTTTTAGCGCCGGAAGCCTCGGGGGCGGCGTTCTGATGTCGTCCTGGGAGTTTTCCTCGACCGTGCTGGAGGCGATGCGGCCTGCCGACTTTGTCGTGTTTCCCAGCAAGATGCTCGTGATCGGGATGTTTGTGGCGCTGACCTCCGTGCTGACAGGCCTCGATGCGGCACGTGGCGCTGAAACCGCCGGCCTATTGCCGCGCACTTTCGCGCGGGGCCTGATCGCCATCATGCTGACAAGTGTTGTCCTGAGCATGGCGATTTGAATGAGAGCCGTAGTCCCGGTGCTTGAATTGTCGATGGCCGAGACGGATCCAGCGTCGGCGCTCGGCCTGAGCGCACCTCTATCGTTGCGATTGCTCCCCGGCGAGTGCGCCGTAATCGAAGGTGCTGACACGGCGCAGCTCGAGGCCTTTGCCGATCTGTGCAGCGGGTTGGTTCGGTTGCGAGCGGGCCAGGTCAGATTTCTTGGCCACGACTGGGCTGCCGTGCCAGATGAGTATGCGGCCGCGTTGCGTGGCCGGATCGGGAGAGTTTTTGCCACCGTCGCGGGGCTTCCTTTTCTCGATGCAGAGACGAACCTCCTGTTATCGCAACTGCATCATACGCGGCGGCTGCGAAACGAACTGCGAGCCAGGGCGACCGCGCTCGCTTACGAGTTCGGGCTGCCCGGCATTCCACAGGGG
>WNFI01684662.1_pt1 | contig 10506 bp, 8 predicted proteins | sample 5400471 | NCBI WGS metagenome assembly WNFI01 (sample SAMN13153348, study PRJNA577476) | soil metagenome | isolation source: 100 cm saprolite on Douglas fir-dominated hillslope | place: USA:California | collected 2013-09-17 | reverse complement strand
TTATCTGTAATCCTTGTTCAGATGACCAATGGCGGTGGTGCTAGCGAAAAAGATCGGGCGAATCAACTGACAGAACTGCTTGGTTTCGAGGTCAGTCCGATGATATCGTTATTCCCGCGCTTATGCTGCTCCAAGATTACAACCTCCAATTTTATGCAATCACACACCATTTTAAAGTCATCGACGTACAAATACGCCAACAAACCGGTCCTAGTACTGGGTGGAAGGGGCGATGTGCTACGGAAAGTAGCTGAAAGGTGCAAAGATATCACTCTGGTCTCGCCTGAGTTATGGACGACTGGTATGAAGTTACGGACTTCAGCAGGTGTATACCACTTTGGACGTTAAGGCTTGGAATCCCGAGTGAGCTACCACCGCCTCAACCGACTCGCTTGACCGACTCGCTCATCTCACGCATCTACTAGTGTCTGGCCATTTCATGATCTCACCTCTGAGGAGAGGGCATCCACCAAGGCTCGTCTGCTACATTTCAGTCGCATTTATACTGACATGGGCTGTAGCCAATTGATTTCTCGACGACGCCAATATCCGCGGTCTTCGTTTTCCACGACCCGCGCAACTGGGCGCTCGATATCCAAGTCATGATAGATGTCGTTCTGTCGCGAGGGATCATCGATCGCTCTCGTCCTGTTGATGGCGCCTCACCAGTTGAGCTCGTCTTCTGCAACCCGGATCTTCTGTGGCGATCTGTGTTCCTACGTCCTCGCCTGGGACAGGGAGCATTTCGGGAGGCATTCCAAGCCGTATTCAAGGTTTGCTGTTCCCCCATTTTGGGGGGGGTGAAGTTAGTTGATTTTTACCCAGGCTCTCACCGGAGCACCGTACCCTCATGTTCAATACGGCAAGCCAACAAAAGCGACGTATGACTTCGCCGAAAACATGTTGCGCGCACGCATGGACGAGCTGCATGGCACGTCTATTGGGTCTGATATCCAACCACGATTGTCAGTGGTGATTTTCCCTCTTTCTCAGTATCTCGCTCTGAACGTCCTGCCTACCGTGACCCTAGCTATATGGTCGGAGGTAAGTTCGTGTGTTTTTTCATGTGGATTTATGCCTAACCGCCGTGCATAGACAATCCAGAGTCCGGTATGCAGTTTTTTTTTTCTCGTCTCTAGCTTCCATATTGACCCCCACACCTTATCTCCTGCCATCTCCCGATCCTTCTGTGCAGACATCGCGGGCGCAAACGCAGCAGGTTGGACATCAGTACTCGTGCGCACTGGTGTATACGACCCCGTGGATGGGCTACCCACTCACAGCCCGACGCACGAGGCGGCAAATGTCGAGGCTGCTGTGCAATGGGCGATAGACCGCGAGGTCAAACGATCGGTGTGATACGTTAGGTGCTAGACTTTCTATCCACAACCTCGACGGTGATGATAGATGCCATGTTTATTTTATGTAGCCACACTGCGATATTGATCAAATAATGCGGCCACGTGGGATTTTGAACCTCGTGGCGTACGTTGTGGTGGTGGATTTCGGTCGCTCCACACAACCACAACCACAACCACAACCACAAACGCTTTGTCCGCACGACTTTTGTGGAGCGCGTGTGTGGTTCCCCAGCTCATGAGCTGCTCAGAAGTGATACCCCACTCCATGTATAAAATGAAACCCCCTGTTCGTCGTGGCCGACATCACTGCCCCTAGACACGACTCCAAGAAACAAGAAACAACGATCCGATATCCTCAACTAGACCAGATACCGATTAGCTTGTGTACCTAAACGTCTACTATACCCACATTTAATTTGCCAAGATGTTCCCTTTGCCGATGTTCAGGACTTTAGAAAGGTATCCGGGTGGCATGGAGAGGGATTTGGATAGCATGGAGTGAGTACGGTCCTCATTTTCTGGCATGTATCCTCACCGTAACTTGATATAGCTCTCGCTATGCAGTTCGGTACCACCTCGCTTTTATGAAGGTGCGTCCATGCGCCCTTACAATCGATGGTATTTGATCAGTTTCAAAGAACACTATCTTACGAGCTCTGAATAATATTCATACCCATGCACTTACTCTCCCGCCTGATGACCCACGTCTAAGAGCGTTCTTCGAATACATCGTGGGCTTTTGTGATGTTCTGGTGTTGTATATTGAGAGTAAGGCCATGATCCATGAACACGATTGTCAGACACCGCTGAAAGAAGTGACATTTACGCAGCGGACAAGAACCTCTTTCTTACTCCAGTCATCGCAGGTGTTGCGCTGGAGAAGTTGTTGGGCGAAGGTTGCGTGCAGGACATGCGGAAGGTAGTGGAGGGAGCGATCAAGCTGAAGAAACTTGCCCGGAAATACGCCAAAGTGAGTGTTCCTTGTCATGTTTGGCTTGTCGTGAATGTTGACACAAAGCAGAGTCTAGGACGTTATGACAACCGTAAGATCATCGCACGTCTCTCGTTCGCCGAGGAATTTTCTGCACGGTCCTGGGCGCAGGTGAGTGAAGAGACAATTCGGACGTTGGGGGCGCACATGATAGAAACTGATGAATGAGCGAGGCAGTTACATTCCATTGACGGAAGCCGTCTTGTGTCGGCATGCTCGGAGGAGAAGATGCGTCATGAGCTGAGGCGTGAGTCCAGTACCCTAGGTGGATTAGACAAAGACCTTTGCTGACTAATTGCAGGTATCATCACCACGTTCTTGGAGAAATCAGACGTCGCATTCCTGGTTCCGTAAGTGACAAGAGAACATGACTTTTTCTCGTGGTCAGAATTTAATGGTACAGGGACTACAGGTTCATTCATTCGCATAATGACAGAGAAACATCGACATATTGGCCCCCGATCAGTCCAGAGGAGCGCATGATGATGCCCTGCTTGGCTAAGGTCCATTCCAGGTGAGTCGCGCTTAAAGATCACGCGATATGTTGTTTGATATAGTATTGCAGATGCTGGGAGTTGGCACCATTCGATGTATTTACTGGAAAAGAACGGAGATCTTACGAAGTCAAGACCCACTTCAGAATATGCACCCTAGCTTCCTACGCCGATATTAGCCAATATTAACCCCTGTGTTATGAGTGCCCTGTTTTCGCGTAGGCTCATGCGGGAAACGAATACACTCAATGATCCCAATAGAGGAGATTAAAAGGGGTTCAGATGTTCAGACACTCAATGTCAACACGGTTGCAGACCGCTATTGTGCCAACATGAGGGTCCTACACTGACCCCTTCTGGCACATTGTCTCGGGTAGTTTGGTGCTTATTAGGTCGAGAAGGTAACTCATATTCTCATTCTCAGAGGCTCAGAAAGAAGGATTGTCAGAGGCTACCTTCGTCGCTGGGTATCAGAGTCAAGCCTATGTGAATTGTTGGCAAGTCATTAGTACGTCATAGATTGATGGGAGCAATGGGACACTGCCTCGGCAGATGTGATCATAGTTTATTGTTAATTGAGTGATCCAAGGAATGTCAGCGGAAGAAGACGATACAGTATGCAGAGAAGACGTGGAACTCACTAATAATAGTGAAAATAATAGACGCCCAAAAATTTCTATAGTGCTTCTTTCAGGACGCCACATCACCCAGACCAGCCGATCTGTCGCACGAACACGAACAAGAATACACGCCCACAGACGGGCACGCATGGACTATAGAGCCTAAAGAAGACAAGTGGACGTTCAAAACCGAGTTCTCGGTTCGTGGGATCCCGTCGAGAAGGCTAGAAGGACAGAGTTCATCAAGACACCGCGTACCCGACTCGGACAACGCAAGAGCATCTTCTGACTCGGTCTCGCAGTCTCGATAACCGACAGGGTCAAAAGAAGGGCCAGATACAGTTCGATGAACCTAATTGAGACGCACAAGCGCAATTGCGTTGTCAAATGATTAGCTTTGACAATCGCGGCGGACCATTACTCAGATCGCGACCCTGCGTCCTACTCATCTAATCCGTCAGTCGCAATTCTAGTTATTTGTATTTCGAATCTTTCCAGGTACAGTGTTCTAGGGAATTCCAAAATCCAATTGCCACATGTCAGCTTTTTTTTTCTCGATGGAAACGTTGGACCGTACTCAGAACTTTCATTTAGTACATAGCTGCATATTGCATCCGAGTTAACGGGTGTTACACCCTAGTGATGTCCGACTATCGCAGGGAACGTGTAAGTTTTCCTATGTGGTCAAGCCACGGACTTGTATTTGGTCAATTGATGTCCCTGACATTTACCTTCTTTCGTAGATGGCCGCGCGCTTGAGTTCTTTCATACTGGAAGTACATGGTATGTGGGTTGCGCAGCGCTAGCACTTCCCACTGATCAGAACGTTTCACTTGTCAGCCAACGTTATGCTGGCTGGTAAAATTGCTTTACTGTACGGACCCGTCTGATCCGAAGGCTACGTTGCACCAGGGGTTCTAGTCATATTCTACATCAAGAAAGTTGCTCATGAAACGTATGATATACCTGGACTGTTAGGATACCGCACATCCAGTTCGATTGGACAGCCGACCCAAACCGATTACAGGCATCAGTTGACAGGTCTTCGCTGAGTGATTACTTAGTGTTCAGTGGATATCCCCACGTTTGTACACAGGTCACATCCGTAAAGGGTCTTGCTACTTGCGCTTACTGGACTCCTTCTGACCGCAGCTCACTACATCTCACAATGATACTTCTGATAGGACACCACCCGGACCATCCTACTCTAGTTCTGCGGTACTTTACGCACTTTATGCTTTATGTCCGCGCAGACGTCTCGACGTCCCCCGATGCATTTTGAAGGCTATCTTGTTGGTATGCTTACCAGAGCTGATCCGCACACAAATTCAGTGGCGTATAACTCTATCATCAGCGTCTACTTTCAATGGATGAACAATTTACCCTGTTCAAGAATTGACGGCCTGGGGTCCCCGCTGGAAGAGTTGACACTGTATGTCTTAAGGAAGTCCAGGGTTCTGTATACTCTGAAATGCATCCGGTTCGTCGCCTGCACGGGGGTGAAGACATCTTCGGCTATCTTATACGTGCCGCAGAAGGGAGCGGCGATCGTACGCGGTGCAGCAGCATCACCGAGGGCGTCTATTCCAGGTCCCACATCACCCGCCTCGCCTCACTCAGCCCAGTATCAACCCTCTAATACATTCCTGTGATAGAACGTCTTACAACCCGAGTCCGGCTCCGCTGTCTTCTCTTCCCCTTCCTCGGGGCCGGTCCCGGCACCGAACAGCCAAGCACTGAAATATGCTTTGTGCAACTTATAGCGGCAACAAGAGATGCGCGACGCGCTATCTGGAAAGTCGGGGCTCAAGGTGAGCATCTCTTATTGAGACAGAAGGGGCTCCAAGCGAATGGCAGGAGCGGAAGTTTGGGTTTCGTTGAACCAATGACTGTTGCTCTGTCGTGTTCTTTCTCTGGGTTTCGGAAACAGTATAATCAAAGACCATGCTTTTTCATGGTTCGATTATCACGTCCTTACTCCTTCGAGACGGAGGTGCTTTAAAGAACATCGATCATTCTACGATACGATACGAGTATGGAACTGAACTTAATAAATCGAGCGACAAAATTAAGCGACCAGGTTGGTGCACGATGCAGTTCGGCACAAGAAACCACAGTATGTTCTCAAAGAAGAGTCGACATGAGGCCAGTCTCAGGAGTTGGGTGATAACATAAATTCGCCTCTGACATCTTACGCCTTCCCGCCTGTGGTTAATCAATCCCACTAAACTACTGTCAGCGGCCCACCTATTGACACATCGGGAAAACCGGGATTTGCTAGCCAGTGCTAGTGACCGATAATTTTTTATGAATTAGTATAGATTAGTATAAATTCAAAAAACAATAATTCCCGATAAACGAGATAGTCAAACACGCATTATCTCTTTTTATACACAAAAAACAATAATTCCTGATAAAAGGTATTTCTGAACAACTACACGTCAGCCATTCTACCATGTTCTACATACTGCAGATGACTACAGTATTGTCCATTTGGCATTACATCGCAATGCCAAATTACACAAGAGGAAAGAGTTAAAGTCGAGTCGAGAAATGATGAAGCGGTGCAAAATAAGATGTCTTCAGGAGAGGACATAGATGACCTATGGTGACTGTATGAAGTAGAGTCAATGACATGCAATAGCGTGAACATATGCAACTCACAATAACTCATATTGCTCCTTTTTCCGGTCCTAGCAGGGGAAGTGGGGCGTTATGATCAGACGCTTCCCATTCTCCGAGCCTGGTACGGTGAAATGGAACATCTCGATCTGACCTGAGCCTGCTAGTACACAGCACCATCAGAACGATTGAATTACACCAAAGCAGAACAGAGACCTACTGTACACTTCAACTTGCATGTCGTGCTTAGGACAGATGGTCTTTGTGTACCAGCAGCCAAAGTAGTGCTTGGAAGAGTGTTCGGTGCACACTCACAAGAGGGCATGACGGTGGGGCAAAGGTGACAATGTGTTGTCCCTGCTGAAAAGCGATAAGCGATGGACAGTGCATGGGGAATGCAGCGGCCATGGATGAGGGTGTGTAACAGGGGTGTTATCACCAGACGCAATGAGACAGCTGGCGACATACCTCAAGTTGTGGTACTTGTGCAGGCAGCTGTGCAAAATTCGAGGGAGCTGCCCTCTGCTAAGGTGAAGTGAGCATGCTCTTGACTACGTGGTTTTGCGTCGATGCAGCTGTGCCTAGATGGGCACGATGACATGCTATCTTCAGAAGTAAAAAGAAGGCCAATTGTCAGTGGGTGTACTTAGTTCAGACCTGACAGGGATGGAGGCAGGGAGTGGCGGCACCACTGGTTTTGATCTTCAACCCTAACCTCGAGCGAGTCGTTGACTCGCGTCAAGCAAGCGGTCGTGTCTGCCCGTTGCGCGCACAACGCGGTTTTCCAGGATGCACCGCATAAAAGGGGCGGTAAGAACATACTGCCCCACTTTCCACAATCCCATCAGAGGTTTGTTGGATCGTCGTGTGTCCTCATCTCTTGCGTACTCACCTTTGTCGCGCAGTCACCTCACACTACACCACAGCTCGTGACACGAAAAGCAAGAGGCTAAGTCGCTCATGTTCTACTATATTCCCCGGTAACACGTCAACCTCGAGTCCGAGCATGATACCAATACGTGGCTACTCCTCTCAAGTTCAGAGCACTGGGTCTTCCACTAACAAGTACGTACCTTAATGATTGATATTTTGACGGCTCCTGATGATCATCGCATGAAGGTCATCAATATTTTCCGCCGGAAACTCCCCATGGGATCACATATTCGAAGACATCGTGATGAGACAACCTCTCATACCGATGTCACACGACAAGTCCCCTCGTACTGGATTTAAAAATAGTTCACTAGAGCCACGTCGACAAACGATGTCGAATCAAGAACTGATTGCATTCGAAGACATGTTCAACATAGTTTTCATGGCAGCAAACGAACGAAGGTTAGCAGAGGATGGTACAACCGCGGCATTTGACATCGACACTCGGACCCCGCTCGGCGATTTCCTGAAGAATCTGTCCAAACACCCCCGCGTACGCCTAAAGGGCGAAAACACAGAGCTTGATAAGCTCAAGGAACAGCTCGCTTTATGCCAGTCTGACTATGCGATGCTCGAATGGGCCGAGCGTGAAGTTTTTGGCCCATCAATACGCGCCGCGGAGGCTGCTCGTGCGGCAGCTTCTGAAGGCAAGCCATCACCACCTCATCTTCAGCCACCTCTATATCCTCATCTTCTCGCGACATTGATGAGCACCGCGCGTGAGAGATACGATGATCCACATCTTGCCCTCGCCCTCTTCGAACACGCACGCAATCTCTCCCCTCTTTCATACATCTTCGGTTGTACGACCCCTGCATATAACGAGTTACTCCGACTCTCGTACTCGCGCTTTGGTGGATGATGTCCGCCGCGAGGTCGGCGCGCGGACCATCTGGCTTGAAGAGAGCGAGACGGGCAGCGGTGAAGTATGGTCGATGCTCAGGGAGATTGAGCACCTGGTGGCCCGTCGCGCGCTCCGACAGGCGTCGTCAGACGATCATCGAGCGCAACAAGAACGACCGCAGCCGCATGATATATGGAAAAACCCAGAGTTGACCTCTGATGGGGATGCTGGGTACCGATTCGGAGAATGGCCAGAACCACGACGGCGACCTGCACGACGCGCATCACAGACCTCATAGCTGTATCCCACACACCCATACGTAAAGGGCCCTTCTTTCTATAAAGAAACTGCTGAGCGAGTGGTGTGCTGCACGACTACTACACATTTATGTCATATTATTCACTTGTCAACAAGGCAACGCCACTGTTTCTGGCGTCCTCTAAGACTGGTCAGAACGATCATATATGTCTATATATACTATCTACCACAGCATAAGTATTCGTGCAGTATGTTGTTGAGGCGCAGAGGAATGACTGAGTCGTCCGTAATAGGGATGACCTGTGCTTCACAGCTGACAATTATGCCAAGTACATTTCTTGCTGTACACTGGCACTTGCAACATGACGATAAAAGAGTACTTCCTTCTTGACCCCAGGCCATCGACCATCTCTCACACTATTACATCCTTCAAGTTCAATGTCTCACCGATCTCACCAGACCATCGACGTGCAAAGTGGTCCAGAGCAAACTGATACAGGTACTACACTACACACCACGCGGGCAAGGACCCACCCACGCTGATTCCGCCTGTCATAGATGGCCATCGCTATCCCCCTCAGCCTGCCCAAGACCAGACCTCGCAACAACTGTCCCATTTATCTGACACTTCAATCCCACTCTTCGCCTTGTACCTACGGGTCGCAGAGAAAGAAGACATGAGACGATCCGATATTCTGACAGAAGATACAAATCAAATCCTCATCTTTGTGAGTCCTTGTGTTGGTTACTACCGTGCCGCATCGCTGAGTGATGTAAACCATAGTGCGGTTTGTTCTCTGCCACGGCTGCGGCATTGATCATGCCGTCGTCGACCTCGGATATCTCTCCTCCTACACCTCTCCCGACCCCTTTTAATGCTACGGTCGCTCTACCATTTCCTATCATCGACATTAACACGCCCTTGCTGTGGAGCTTGCTCTTCAGTCTTACATGCGCCATGGTGGCATTATCGCTACGTCAATGGGAAAAGCCACTCCCGGTCCGAGGCTTTCTGTCCACCAGTCTACCCGAGCGAGCACGGTTCCGTGTGGTCTGCAATGCCGAACGCGGTAGTTTCCACATCATTATCCATATGCTTCATGCTATGGTGCAAGTGTCTTTTATCGTTTTCTTTCTCGGTCTACTCGTATACCTCTATAATATCAATTCCGAGTCCGACGCCTTCTTTGCCACATTCGTCTTTGTATTGTATTCATCTTCTGCATATCTATACTGGACAGTCATACCGATTATTCGGCCCACCGCTCCATATTTCACACCATTTTCCGGCGTACTCGCGGCCACTTTTTATCCGATCAAGGCCATTTTTTATCCGATCAAGGCCACCCAGGGGCCCGTTCGTTACCCGGAGGACCGTTTTCGTAATTGGTACTCGCGGGTCAGGCCAAAGAAAAAGGTTCAAGAACCAGCACCGATTTATGGCAAAATTTTGAAGCAGACACTTGACATGCTGAGGTCAGATGATGACTTGGGGCAGTTCTTCGAAGCTATCCCTGGATTCTGTGCCTCAAATATCATCGGCGATCCACGACAATGTCTCGATCTACTAGGTCAGCAGAGGCTAGCAGAGATGTTAATTGGGTTCTGGAACCGCACATTGTCATCCAACCTGCTTTCTGAATCCATCAAAGGACAGCGGCTAATTATCTGCATGGGCGCTATCGAAGCGGCGGAGCTCGCGATCGCAGCTCCAGGAACTCTTCGGGACCTTTCTTTCAGGTACCTTGGCGGAATCTTACGATCCGTTGAAGTAGGACACTCCTTAGGAAACCTTCGACATGGCAATGTTGCTTCGCTTGCACGAGGCATCATTGCTGGCATTATTTCAAACGCAGACCGCAATGACCGTTGGTTTACGCTTGCGATGGACGAATTGGGTATATCGAAGGGCGTCCTCCGGCACTACCTTGCACATGGCGATAGCGTGCTACTCGCTAACTTGATCCACATTGCTCCCCACTTCTTTGATAGCCTTTCCCAACGTGATCCTGGTCTCACCCGAATGCCACTAAGCATTCTTCCATCAGTATCCAAATTCGACATTCTGGACACCCTTCCTGAATTGCAACACGATTTCTGTGCCTTGTGGAACAAGGTTGTTCAGCAGTCGTCGAGAAGCCAAGATGACAATAATCCTTTCATGGAAATTCTCATCAAAATTCGACATCTTTATGTCACTCTACACGGGGCCGACTCTAACCTGACAAGTGCTTCCGACGACGACGTTCCGCGCAGACCGACCTCCTATCCTTTTTGCACGACGGCAGACCATCTTCACAACTTGACTAACCACACGCATCAGGTGGTCGGTAGCACAACAGGGCGGACCACTCAAGCTGCCACCACCACTTCTCCCGTTCCT
>WNFI01596792.1_pt1 | contig 10507 bp, 9 predicted proteins | sample 5400471 | NCBI WGS metagenome assembly WNFI01 (sample SAMN13153348, study PRJNA577476) | soil metagenome | isolation source: 100 cm saprolite on Douglas fir-dominated hillslope | place: USA:California | collected 2013-09-17 | reverse complement strand
GCGCCGAGGCCGAGCTTGCGCGCGATGTGCGTGTCCGCGGCGCTCGCGAGGAGCGTGAGGTAGGTCTCGACCACCGCGTCCCGCCACGGGAGGGCGTCGCCGCGGGCGCGCCGCAGCGCCGGCGCACCGATCTCAAACGTGGTCCGGAAGTCCGTCGCGTACTCGCGCGCGATGGCGTCCCGCCCGACGGCGAGCACCATGACGTCGCGCAGCGTCTGCGTGGGCGCGCCCGCCACATCCTGGTCGCCTACCCGGCCGAGGCCGCCCGGAGCGGCGAGGCGCAGGGCGACGTAGGCATCCTGGGCATCCGCTACCGTCGTCTCAGCGAGCGTGGCGGCGACGCGCGACCGCAGGGCCTGGCCCGGGCGCAGCGCCGCGCGCGCCAGGGGGGCGAACAGCAGCACCAGGCCGAGATTGGTATTGGACGGCGCCCACCGGGCCGTCGCCTCCACGGCCGCGCGGATCGTGGCGCCGAGCGGACGCTCCCCGGCCACGAGGAAGGCCGGCCCGATCGCTGCGGCGCTCGCGAGGAAGTCCTCGTAGGTCGCGTCGCGGAACGAGGCGTGAGGTGAGACGTTGCCGGGCTTCGGGGCGCTCACCTCGAGCAGGCACGCGAGCTGGGCGGCGGCGGCCACATGCGCCGCCCGCGGCGCGCCGCTCACCGCCGCGCCACGCGCCCGACGAGATGCTCGACGATCGCTCCGGCGACGTCGACGGAGGTCGCTTCCTGCAGGCCGCGCCATCCCGGGATCCCATTCACCTCGACTACGTAGGTCGTGCCGTCGCGGGCCGGGAGGAGGTCGACGCCGGCGTACTCGGCGCCGACCGCGTGGGCGGCGGCGAGGGCCAACTGCGTCGCTTCCGGAGCAAGCGTCACCGCACGTGCCTGCCCGCCCCGCGCGAGGTTGGTCTTCCACCCGGGCGCGCGGCGCTCGATCGCGCCGATCACGCGCCCGCCCACCACGAAGACTCGCAGATCGCAGCCCTCATGGTCGATCGTCCGCTGAAGGTAATACACGCCCCGCAGCGTCTCCAGCGTGCGAAACACGCGGAACGCCATCGCCTCATCATTCACCCGCACCATGCCGAGGCCCATCGAGCCGAACAGCGGCTTCACGATCACGTCGCCGAGCGCTTGAAATGCGGTCACTGCCGCGCCGAAGCTCTCGCACACCACCGTCTCGGGCACGCGCAGGCCGGCCCGCTCGAGCAGCGCCGATGTCCAGAGCTTGTCGACCGTCCGCTCGATCGCGCGTGGCGGGTTGAGCACCGGGACGCCGCGCTCCTCGAGCGCGTGCAGCGTGTCCAGGCGGACGATGATCTGCTCGAGCGAGCCGGCCGGGATGATGCGCGCCAAGACCGCGGCGCAGCTGGTGAGATCCTCGCCGGCCGCGGTCACAACGGGCCCCGCCGCGCCGAGGTGTGTCACCAGCGCGTCGTAGGGGAGCACCTGCCCAGCGTGCCCCCGCTCGGCGAGCGCGCGGCACAGCTCGTCGGTGTGCCAGCCTTGCCGCGCGGCGAGGATCGCGACCTTCACGGCCCGCTAGTTGGTCTTCCGCCCGATGAGGACCGTGAACCCACCCGTCGCGAATTTCGGGAGGTCCGCCGCAGAGGTCTTGAAGCCAGCGGTGCCGAGGCCCTTGTCCATCGCGTCCTTCGAGTCCCAGCGTACATCGGCCTCGCGGTAGACCGGCGCCGGTTTGCCATCGGCGCCGGGCGCGAACTTTATGATGTCGACGCGCGTGAAGCCGATCTCCTGCGCGTGGGAGAAGAACAGCGGCACGTGCGTCTCCGCGTAGTACTTCTCGAAGGCCGCCGTGTCCTTGGGCTGGTTGTAGAGCACCACGAGCACCCAGCCGACGCCGGGGGCGGCCGCCGCCGCCGCCGGCGGCGCCGGGCACGCGGCCAGAGCGAGCAGGGCGCACCAGAGAACGAGGGTTGGCGGCGGACGCGGCATGGATCGCTCCTTGGAGGTGGCAGATGGGATGGTTTGGCCCTCAACCGTCATCGAGCGAGGCGCGCAGCACGTCGGGGTTCAGACGCCCCGCGTGATACGTCTTGCCGCTCACGACGCTCGTGAGCCACACCTCGGCCGGGCTGAAGAGCAGCGGGTCAATCTTGTAGAAGTCGCCGTCGTAGCGTTTGAAGATGTCGTAGAACGGCGTGCCGTAGTCCTTGGAGGCCGCAGCCGGGATCTTGGGTACGAGTGCGGCGAGCTCGGCGTCGTCGGCCTGCACCGTGTAGCGCGCCCGGCCGCCGTACAGGATGCAGTCGTTGGTGCGGCCGATCGCCCGCAGGTCATTCTTCGCCACGGGCGGCAGCGGCGCCGACCCGATGCCGCTCACGATCCGCTTCACGTCGAAGCCGAGCGCGTCCATCTTGTGCAGGCCCGTCTCGAGGATGCGGGCGGCGATTTGCACGCCGCCCGCGACGCTGGCGGGGGGGGCGACGGCGAACGTGAGGGCGGCGGGCGCGAGCCCCGCCTTCTCTCCCACCCAGGCGGCGACCTCCGCCGTGGGGGCGGACCGCGTCTCGAGCACGAGCACGCCGCGGCGCGCGGTTTCCGCGTAGCGGAGCTTGCCGAACAGTTCTTGTTCGACTCGAGCGTGGGCGCGCAGCGGCCCCGAGCCCATCGCGAAGTACCGCCCCACCTGGATCGCCCACCCCGCGTACTGCGAGGCCATGCAGCTCACGGCCGGGTGGTCAGTCCACACCCGCACGCCAGGCCAGGTGTCGGGGCCGACCGCGACGGGCACGTACTCGACGTGTCCGAGGCCACCCATGCACGATCCGCCACGCGCGCTCGTTCAAGCCCAGGTCGCCCGTCATTCCCCCACCCATCGCAGGATCTCTCCTTTGCCGACTTCGGCCAGGTCACCCGAATAGCGCTCGTAGCGTCCGGTGACGTGCCGCTCCGGCACGTCGAGGCCGTAGCGCCTCCGCAGGTAGCGGAGCAGGAGCGCCACGTGCGGGGGACGATAGGTGCAGGCGTAGCGGAACGTCGCCGGGCGCTCGATGTCCACGAATGCGACGATCGAGCCGCGTTTCAGGAACCGCCCGGTGCCCGGCCCCGCGCCCCCGCAGAGGACGAGCGTCCCCGCGATCATCCCCTTCCCCGTCCCCTCGCCGGCCACGCCCGTCACCACCACGAGGCCGCGTCGCATCCGCGTGCCCGTCTCCGCACCGGCGTTCCCCCGAATCACGATCTCGCCTCCCGTCATGCCACGCGCGGCGCCAGGGTCGGCGCCGCCGGCGTTGTCGCCCGCCGCGCCGCGCACGTCGATCCGGCCTCCAGCGAGCCCGAGCCCGAGGTCGCGCCCGACGCTGCCCTCGATCGTGAGCGCGCCACCCGCCATGCGGGCGCCCAGTGCTTCGACCTGCGTGAGATCCCCCTCGATCCGTACGTCGCTCGCCCGCTCGCCTCGGACTTGGAAAAAGTCGCCGAGCGTGGCGACGCGACCGCCGTGCAGGACGGGTAACGCGGCGATCTCCTCGCCCGTGAGTCCCGCGAGCCGATCCGGGGCGATGCAGTCGGCGACGAGACTGTGCTCGGGGCGCGTGGCAAGCGACAGGGTGATCGTGGCGCTCATGCCAGGATCTTGTGCAGGTGGAAGTGATGCGGGCCGAGCTTGCCGCCGTAATTCCCAGCCGTGATCGCCTGGACGCCGGGCAGGCACGCCGCGCGGATGCCGGCCCGCATCGCGGCTTCGATGGATGGGGCGTCGGTCCCGTCGAGCACGATCTCGAGGACGCTGTTCACGCCGTCGGGGAGGTCCGACGTCGTGACGGCGCGCAGCGTCGGGGCGAACGCGTCGTTCGTCGTGGCGACCAGACTCTTATAGCGCCGGGAGCCGACCTTGCTCCCGCTGCGCACCACGCCGCCCGGAAACGGCAAGATGACGCCGGGCAGACTGGTCATAGCGGCGACCGCCGCCTCCGCCGCCGCGAGCGCGGCATCGGCATCCGCGGCGAGGATCAGGAAGTTGCCGCCCCCCACGCCTTTCTGCATCCCGAACGTCTCGCCGATCAGGAACTCTCCTTCCATCACCGGGATGCGCCAGTAGCGCGTCCCGTCGATCAACTTGCTCGCCTGGAACCCGTCGCCGAACACGCGCAGCGCCTTTCCCACGGCGAGGCGGTCGGGCACTTCGGGGAGGCCATCGAAGCAGGCGGTGGTGGGGCAGGTGAGCACCGTCTGGCCGAGTCGGACGATGAGCTGCTCGGGCAGGCTCGCCTTGTCCATCGTGAGGAACAAGACGCTCAACCCGGGGCGCCCATCGGGCGTGTCGCGCGCGGCGAGCTCGCGCTCGATCCCGGCCTCACACTTGCAACCGATCACCGACGTCGCGAACCCCGTGAGCTTGAGCGCCGCGGCGCGGGCCCACGCGGGCGTCTTGGCCGTGATCACGATCCGAGCGACCCGCATGGTGAACGCCTCGGCGAGCCGCTGGCCCGTGGGGGCGCGGCGCAGCTGTCCCTCCTCGACCACGAGCACGCCGGCTTTGAGCACGTAGCGGGGCGTGGCGAACATCTTGGCCCGGTCGGCGTCGGTCGCGTAGACGGTGACGTCCGCGTCGGCGCCCGGGCCCAAGTGTCCCTTACGCTCCAAGCCGAGCAGCCGGGCGGGAGCGGCGCGGGTGATGGTCGCGATCTCGCTCAGCGTGTACTCCCGCTTGAGCCCGTCGAGCAGGGCGCTGCCGGCGAGCAACTTCTGGTTCACCTGCTTGAGCCGCTCGTCGCGGTAGGTCCGGTCCATCAACAGCCGGATCAGCTCGGGGTAGGAGCGAAACGTGCCGCCGTTCGGATGGTCGGTCGACAGCACGACGCGCCACGGATCCTGAGCCAAGAGGAACAGTTCGAGCCCAACGGCCCACTGCAACGCGGCGATCGCGGCCTTCTCCTTGTAGGTGTAGGGGACGATCCCGCACCCGGTCTCGAGCTCGATGTCCACGTTCACCCATTTGCGGCCGCTGCTCGTGTGGAGCAGATGCTCGACGGGACTGTCGGCCGTGACGGTCGTCGCCGGTCCGAACATCACCTGACCGACGTCGACGCTCACCTCGGGGTGGGCATTCACGTAGGCGATCATGTCCCGCGCGGCCGAGGTCCACGGTTGGCCCGGCGCGCCGCCGTAGCTGTGGAACTGCAGATGGGTGAAATGCGCGCGCTGCCCCGCGAGCGCCTGCATGCTCGCGAGCGTGGTCGCGGCGTTGCCCGCCTGCCCCAGGTTGTTGCAGTGCACGTGCACGGGGTGCGGGAGCGCCAGCGCGTTCGCCGCTCGGGCGAGCGTCTCCAAGATCTTCCGCGGCGTGACGCGACTCGATCCGACGGCGTCGTCGAGCGCGTTCACGTTGCGCTGCGGGCCACCGCCCTTCCAGACCGCCACGCCGCCGGGGTTGACGATCTTGATCGCGTAGCCGCGGGTCGCGCCGAGCAGCCACGCGGCGTAGTCCTGGGCCCTCGCGGTCTCGCCCGCCGCAATCTGGCGGAACAGGTAATCGTCGTTGCCGAGCAGGATGAAGCAGCCCGCGTCGACGATCGGCGTGTCATCGAGCTCGGTGTGTGCGTGCCGGGCCAGGAGCGGCGCGACCGCCGCCTCCATCACGGTCGTGTACCCGAGCCCGGCGTAGCGGTACCCGGTGGCGAACGTGCTCGGCACCGTGCCCTCGGTGCCCGAGCGGGCGGGCGCGCCGTCGGCGAGCCGCGGGGCGGGCGCCGGAGCGGCGGCGTGTTCCTCGGGCAGGAGGCGGCGCGCATGGTTGACGCTCCCCCCGGCCAGATGGGCGTGGATGTCCACGCCTCCCGGCATGACGACCATGCTACGAGCGTCGAGCCGGGGCGCGTCGGCCGGCAGTTCGGCCACGATGTGGTCGCCCTCGATGCACACGTCCCGCACCACGCCGTCCACCCGGTTCGCGGGGTCGTATACCGTGCCCCCGGCGATCCGGAGGCGGGAGGGCGCGGTCATGCCCCCAACCGCTCGCGCAGGCGGCGCAGCGTGGCGGCTGCGCTCGGCACCTTGGTGTCCGTGAGAGCCGGCCGCAGCGGCAGGGGTACGTCGTCCATCCGGAACGCGGTGCCGCCTTCGTGGATGCCGGCCACGCCCGTATCGACCGCCACGACGGGCGTGAAGGCCGCGGCGCTCGCGCGCGGCCCGATCGCGACGCTCGCGAGGCCCGTGAGCCCGCGGGTCACGGGCTCGGGCAGGGTGTCGGGCGCACCGACGACGAGGGCCCCGTCGACCGCACCAGCCGCGAGCAGCTCGGCCGCCCCGGCGTGCGGTCGGTAGGTCGGGAAGCCGGGGGCGAAGTCCACGGCGAAGGGAAACCCGGTCTGCCAGGTGAGCACGGCCTCCGCCCCCGAGCGATTGCCGCCGCCGCGCAGGATCGAGAGCGCGCAGCGGGTCGGGCCGTTGAGCGCCTGCGCGAGCCCGATCAGCGACTCCGCCCGGTCGACATCGGGGCCGCTCGGCCCGGGCTCTCCGTCGGCCACGAGCGCCACGTAGCGCGCCGCGCTCATCTCACGGGCCAGCGCCGCCGCGCTGTCGAGCGGTGCCGTCGCGCCGAGCGCACGACCCGCCACGGTCGCGCGCATGATACCGAGCGCGTCCACCTCCTGGCCGGCTCCGATCGCCACCCGGGCGTCGGCGTCGGCGGGCCCCCGGCTCGCCCCGATGTCCACCGCGATCACGCGGCGGCTCTGGCGCCCGCCGGGAACCTGAAGACCGCTGGGGCTGACCGCGTAGCGCGATGCGTAGCGGGGATAGCGGAGTCCGGGATCGACCCCCCAGAACACGACCAGATCGGCCCGCTGCCGCAGCTCGCCCAGCGTCGCCGTGGCGCGCCCGCGCCGCTGGGCAGCGAGCACGCCCGCCGCGCTGGTCGCGGCCAAGCTGTCCACGGCCGCGTGCAATCGGTCGGCGATCGCGACGCCATCCCGCTGGGTTTCGCAGGAGATGTCTCCCGCGAGATAGACGAGTGGCCGCTTCGCGCCGGCGAGCAGCGTCGCCGCCGCGCCGAGCGCCTCGTCCAGGGTCCCCGGCCGACCGTTCACCCGCGTCGCCGTGGGGACCGTGCCATCGGCAAACCACGCGAGGCCGAGGGCGCAGGCGTTCTTCGCCTCCGCGATCCGGCCGCCCTGCACGACCACGGCGATGTCGTCACAGGCGCACCCGCAGCCCAGGCAGGTCACGTGCTCGACGTTGAGCGTGGCGGGACTCATGCGATCCTCACCCGGCGGGCTTCCAGCGCACGGTACAAGGCGTGTGCCCGCCGAGCGAGGGCGGCCTCGCAGCGGGCGACGGTCCGGCCGCGCGCGAAGATGGTGCAGATGGGACGGCCCCGCGCGATTCGTTCCCCGGACGGCGGCACGTCGCCCAGATCCCGATCGGCGAGCCAGTGGTGCGTGTCTTCGGGCGTCACCTCGCGGCGGGCGTAGACGACCGCCTTCCCGAGCACATCGGGAAGGCGTGCGCGCGCCAGGTCGAAGTCCGGCAGCTCGCCGGCGCAGGCGCGCGCATGGATGCCGAAGATCGAGAGTCCGTGGGCTCGCTCCACCAGCTCCATCGACGCGGTGTAGCGCGGGTTGACCTCGATCGCCTGGGGCGTGCCGTCGGCGGTCATGAAATCGAGTCCGCGCGCCGGCCGTCCGCGGCGAACACGATCGATCCCGGGACGCCGGGCAGGTGGGCTTGGAGGTAGCTGCCCCGCGGGACGCCGCCCCCGTGCCAGCGCGCGACCCCGCTGCCCCCTCCGGAGGCTCGGGGCTTCACGAGCCAGCGGCCAGTCGCGGCACCAGGCGCTCGGCGGCGCACGGCGGGCCCAGCGAGCCCCTGACCGGCGAGCCCCGCGGCGAGCCGCACCGGATCGCGGACCCGTCGCAGTACCGCCGGCGCGTTCCCCCACAAGTGGCCGCGCGCGGCGAGGGCCGCGACCGCGTGGGGGTAGTTCTCGAAACTTCCCACGTAACACACCGCGTCTCGCCGCAAGTCGCGCGCGGCGGCGAGCGCGGCACGCACGCTGAAGCGGTCTCCCGCCCGTGCCACGACGACGGCGCGCGCGCAGGCCCGCAGGTCGAGATCCCCGAACCCGTCCACCGCGATCACCTCGTATCCCGCGCGGACCGCCGATTGTGCGAAGCCGCGCGTCGCGACGCCCACGATCAGCACCTGGGTCACGCGAGCCCCAGCCGGCGCCGCGCCTGGTCCCGCCCGATGACGTACAGGTGATCGAGCACGCTGCCCCGCGCGTCCCGGATCGCGAGCCGCTCGACCAGTTCGCGGTTCGCACCGCCGGCGAGCCCGTCGGCGAGGAGGGCGGCCCCCTGAGCCCCCTCCTTCGCCACCGTCGCGAATGCCTCGACCCGGCGGGTCGGACCGAACAGGCCCAGCCGCTGGGCGAGTGCCTGGGCCAGGGGCGCGAGCTGGGCGAGCCGACCCGACAGCACGAACTCGGCGGGCGCGGGCACGGAGGTCGCGAGCGCCACGGCCGTCTTGACCGTGCTCTCGACCAGCGCTTTCCACGCGATCCGCTCGGCGGGCGTCGTGGGGTGCGCGAACCGCTCCGCCGTCCCTGTCCCCTGCCGTTCGCCGCTCTGGGCGATCCCCGTGTCCCAGCCGGCGACGGCCGTGGCGCCGCCGCGAAACAGCAGCGCCTTGGGCACCTCGCCCGCGAGGTAGGCGACCTCGCCATCGAGCGCCCCCGGCGCCCGGAACCCGAGCGGTCCAGCGGAGCCCCCGACCCCGTCCACGATCTGGCCCCGCGCCACGGCAATCGCGGCCGTGAAGGCGCCGCCGAGCTCGAGCAGTACGAGCGACACCTGCGCCAGCGGGCGGGCGAAGCGCCGCGCCTGGTCCGCCACCGCGTCGGAGCGCGCGAGCGCGCGCACCAGGGCGCGGAGCCCGCCGATCCCGCCCGGTTCCCCCGGAGCGGCGAGAAACGCGAGCCGCAGGTCCTCCTCGCTCGCCTCCGCCGCGCGGCGGAGCGGCAGGCCGTAGCCCGACGGTCCCGCGATCAAGTCCAGCGGGCCGGCGTGCTCGAGCAACGCGACGAAGCCTGCCGGGTCGGCGAGGGCATCGGCCGTGGGCACGGAGCGGTCGAGAAACACGCGGCCGTCATCGAGGCCACAGAGGTCGATGCTCACCGTCCCGGGGTCGATCCCGATGACGCGCGGCATCGTTTCACTTCTTCTGCGCCATCAACTCCCGCGCGACGTCGGCGATGGTCTCGGCGTCCAGCACGAGGTCGTTGCGCTCGAACAGGCGCGCGATGCACGCCTTGTGCACTTTCATCTTGAGGTTGCCGATCGCGAGCGCGCCGAAGCACACCACGCCGTCCTTGGTGACGCCGTCGTCCATGGTGTCCACGCCCTCGATGCCGAGGGGCGGAACGGCGTTCACGTCCGCCACCGCCTTCAAACCCGGCCGGTTAGCCCAGACTTGCCGGGGCACGAGCATGACGCCCGCGGGTCCGGCGTTCACGACGAGCACCGCGCCCTCGAGCGCGCGGGCCGCGTCGGCCGGGCCCGGCATGCCGACGCAGCGGACCTGGCCGCCGAAGCGCTGCCGCACCTGGTCCCGAGCGCGGTCACCCATGTCCTGTTTGCGGGAGGTGATCACCACGTCCGCCCCCGCCTTGGCGAACAGCCCGGCCGCCCGCTGGCCGACCGGCCCCGTCCCTGCCACCACTACCACCCGCTGACCGCGCAGGTCGGGCACGGCCCCGAGCAGCTTGGCGACCGCCGCCACCGCGGTGGTATTGGAGCCGTTCGAGTCGAGCATCACCGACACCGTGAACGGCTTGAACATCGTCTGCGTCGCCGCGCTGAGGAGTTGCTCGCCGGCTGCCATATCGGCGCCACCGATGAAGACCGCCGTCTGCTTGAGGTCCTTGGGGCCGCGCGTGAACATGCAGCCGTACACCAGATCGCGGACGTCCGCCGCGGCGATCCCGCCGTAGCTCATCACCTCGTCCGCCCCGCCGTCGTAAGCCACGACCCGGTCGAACACGCTCGCCAGCCGGGAGCCGTCGAGCTGCAGCAGTAGCTTGCGCATCAGGGTTCCCGCTCCGCGCCGCCTCGCACACCCGTCTCCAAAAGCCGTCGAGGGGCGGCGCCCCGCCCCTCGACGTGCGATCAGGCGATCGCCGGAGCGATCAGGCCTTGTCGGCGCCGCCCGCGAATGGATGCGTCGCGGTCTTCGCCTGGGAGATCACCGTGTCAATGCGCGGCTGGCCCTTCAGCGCGCGCTCGATCGATTCCTTCACCGCGCGATAGTTGAAGTCGAAGATCTTCTTGCCGTCTTTCGCCTGCCAGTGAATGAAGACGCCGACGAGGATGCAGTAGTCGTCCACTTTATCGCGCGGGATCACGCCCGAAGACACGCTGTCCACCACCGCGCGGGCGACCGCCGCCTGCGCCGGGCCGAACATCTGGACGGCCTGCGCGGCGTTCTTGATCGTGACCTTGTTGAAGAGCAGCGTGTCGGGCTTGGCCGCGAGGTTGGGCGTGA
>WNFI01531893.1_pt1 | contig 10507 bp, 8 predicted proteins | sample 5400471 | NCBI WGS metagenome assembly WNFI01 (sample SAMN13153348, study PRJNA577476) | soil metagenome | isolation source: 100 cm saprolite on Douglas fir-dominated hillslope | place: USA:California | collected 2013-09-17 | reverse complement strand
AGGCCGTGCACACAGGCTGTCTATCCGCAGCACCTCAGAGATTCGTCATTGGTTCAAACAGCTTTCGCACCCTCACCTGCTTCGAAGAACCGCTCCACCTTCATTGTAGACGCAGCGCCAAAGCCGCGTCCAACTTCCGTTGCACCCCGCGTCCAAAAGGTTTAGCTCTACCTCAGACATTCGCCGGAGGTAGAATCATTGCCGACAATCGGAGGAACATCATGCGCAATCAGCCTCGGTCCACCTCGGCTTTCACGCTGCTTTTCTTTTTACTTGCTCTTCAAGCTTCGACAGTTCGCGCGGGTACGGCTTCCGCCGCGCTGCCGGACCAGCTTGGCAGAGTAAATTTTCCCGCCAGTTGCCCCTCTGACGTCCAACCCGCGATCGAGAGAGGCGTCGCCCTCTTGCACTCCTTCCAATACAAGGAATCCGAGCAGACCTTTGCCGACGCTACGACCAAAGAACCAAAGTGCGCCATGGCCCACTGGGGCAAAGCGATGGCCCGGTTTCACCAGCTTTGGGATTTCCCGAATGACAAAACCTTGAAAGAAGGCCGCAAAGACATCGAGAAAGCGCAAAAACTTCATTCTGCGAATCCGCGGGAGCAAGGCTTCCTCAATGCCGCCGCTGCTTTCTTCCAGAAAGAATCGAAGCTGTCTCATGTCGACCGCACCAAGGCCTACTCCACGGTATTGGAACGCCTCTACCGCGAGAATCCCGGAGACGTCGAATTCGGTTCGTTTTATGCCCTTTCGCTTGTGTCGCTGGCGGAAGAGGACCACGACAACGAAATAGCCGATCGTCAGAAGGCCATCGCGATTCTCGAACCGCTGCTTCAGCAACATCCGGACCATCCGGGTATCGCGCATTACATGATTCACGCCACCGATCGCCCCGAATTCGCAGCCCAGGGGCTCGACGCTGCTCGCCGCTACGCGGCCATCGCTCCGGACTCTGCCCACGCCCTGCACATGCCTTCGCATATCTTCGTGCGTCTCGGCTTGTGGCAGGATTCCATCACCTCGAACATTGCCGCGAACGCCTCCGGCGCTCATGCCGCGGAAATGCATCTCGCCGAATCCCACTACCAGACTCATGCCATGGACTTCCTCAGTTATTCTTACTTGCAGAGTGGCCAGGAAGCCAAAGCACGCCAGGTCATCGAGCACACCGATCATGTGGTCGGTGCAAACGAAGAGAGCAGAGCCGAACATCGCGCTTATTTCACCGCGCGGACTGCTATCGAATTGCACCGCTGGAAGGAAGCAGCCGCCTTGCCAATTCCCGCGGCTCGTAAAGACTGGCTGGACACTGTCTATTGGGCTCGCGCCATTGGCGCCGCCCGCAGTGGTGACGTAGCCGGCGCTGAAGCCGACGTCAAGGAACTTACCCAACTCGTCGCCGATCGCGAGAAGCGCGCGCGAAAAGAAGGCTACGGCGGATCGAACGAAAAGGCCACGGATCTCCGCGAAGCCGAAGCCTGGCTGGCCTTCACCAAGGGAAAACAGGACCAAGCCCTTCAGGAGCTGCGCGCAGCCGCCGAACGTCAGGATAAGAATGGCGGTGAATCCGTCGGGGTACCCGCCCGCGAAATGCTCGCCGACATGCTCCTGGACCTCAAGCGCCCCGCGGACGCCTTTGCCGAATACAAAACGGTCCTGAAAAACTCGCCGAATCGCTTCGACGGTCTTCTAGGAGCTGCCCGTTCCGCCCAAGCATCCGGTGACGCAGGCAACGCGCAATCGTTTTACGCCAAGCTGGCCGAAATCTGTGGCTCGGCCGCCGATCGTCCAGAACTCGCCGAAGCCAAAACTTTTCTCGCGCAAAAGTAACGAACTCCCGAGGCCCTCGGGCTCGCTAGAGCCGCCCGGCGTTCTCATACAATTGCAAGAGCATCGATCCAAGCTGATCGATATCCTGTGTCAGGATCGAATCAAAGAATTGTTCACGCAGCTCTTCAAAAATCATTCTCAATCGCGGCGCCATTCGCGAGCCGCGCCTAGTCGCTTTGATAATCAACAGCCGGCGATCTTTCGGATTGCAGGCTCGCGTCAGAAACCGGCTGGCCTCCAGCCGGTGAACGAATCGCGTAATTTTCCCTTTGTCTCTTCCCATTGCCTGCGCGAGTTTTCCTGCGGAAGTTTCTCCAGCCTCCGCGCAGCGAACCAGAACCGCCGCTTCTTGGGCGGTGATCCCGAATTGCGCAAAACGGCGATCGAACGTAGTTTGCAGCCTTATGCTCGTTCGAAAGAGCAAAGAAATTAGGTCATCCCCGCGCCATTCCCGCAAGCGGGCATAACTTTTCCCCGGTTCAGAGCCTTCCCCGAAGGGGTCTGGCATCAACCCTTTGCTCTTTCTGGTTCTGGGAACTTCTGAAGTCATCGCGAATCGCCGCCACTTCTCGATCCTAATGGCCTAGAAATGGAAGCCCAGCTCGACCGTCAACGCACGCGGCGTAACGAAGTGTGTGCCGCTAAATGTCGAGAGGAAGTTATAAAGCGCTACCTTATTCGCCACGTTGATGGCCGTCACGCGCAAGCTCCACTTGTAATGGTCTCCGTGAAAGAGGTTGTCTTCGCCAGCGGTGATGTCAAACAAGTTGCGCGGCGCGATGCGCGGCGGGTTATGATCCGCGTTTTCCGTGCCGTCCGCCGGAATCATAAGGCGAGTCGCCCCGTGCGGAGTGCCGGTCGGGCAGCTCGTCAGTGGACTCGCAAGCGTTGCGAATACTTTCCCGCAAAACAGCCCTATCGCTGCCTGTTGATCTCCATCCAGTGCAAGTGCCGTCGCAAAATCGGGAACCGAACCCGCAACCAGGCCACTGTCATAACGCCAGTTGAATCCCACCCATGGCCCGCGCTTCCACGGCTGGTACTGCACGTGCGTGGTCTCGTTGAACTTTTCGTCGTGGTCAATGCGGAACACCGAACCGCCCTGCCCAACTGTCACTCCTAATCCGCCGACTTGAGGCGGAAAGTATCGAGCGGCCACACTGGACATCACCACCAGTGCCGTGAATCCATGGAAATTGGGGACGCTGCCGCGGATTGCAAAGCCGGGAATTTTCGAGTTGTGCCATTCAATCGGAAATGTGATGGGCGTATTGCCTAGCACGCTGAAGTCGTAGGCGTTGTGCGTGTACTTCCAGATGTACTCGCCATCAATCACCAGATACTTTCCAAATGCTTGCTGCAGACCGGCGTGAAACTCATTCCTGAATCCGGGAGCCGAATTCGCCGGCACGCATGGAACCAGACTGGCGATCACCGGGCTATTGCAACCCGTTGTCGACACGACCAGATTTTCGTTAAAGGGTGTCTCCAGCGTACGCGCGTAGGAAATGCGCAGTACCGTACTGCTCGGCTTAATGTTGTAAGCGACCCCCAGCCGCGGTTCTGCCTGACGCGTCCTGGAGAAGCCGTTATAGAAGTCCCCTCGAATACCCAAGTTGAAAGACCAGTTTCCCTTGGTAATCGTGTCTTGCAGGTACAGAGCGATCTCCTTCACGTCGGTGTGCCCCGCGAACAGGAAATTCGTGCCGCCACGTGTAAGATCAAATGGCAGCAGAACGGTATTGAAGTTGGGATTGATCTGATCTCCGGCCGGAACGCATTGGTTTGTATTTGTGAATCCGGCCGCCGGGTTGCCGCTTACATCGACGCACGGCGGATTTAGCAACGGATCGATGATTCCCAGACTGTCATTTTCGGTAAGGAAGGTGTGCTCGTAGGTTACTCCTGCCTTTATGTTGTGAACGCCTTTCACGTACGAGATATCGGAGCGCACACCGGCATTGGTCAGTTTGCGACCCTGCCCGATGGTCTCCGAATTGATCGGACCGAAATCCGCAAACCGGTTGTTGCTCGGATAGTAGTTGTACTGGTCTCGCCGCACGAACCCAGCAAGCGTAAATACCGCGGACCGGCTGATGAGCCTGGTCCACGTTGGAGCGATGTTCATCGATCCAATCTTGGAACGCTCATCGGTATTGCCCACGTTCGTTCCATTGGGGTCGAGCACATGCAAGTTGTCGAAGGTGTTCGGAGTCTGGAACCACGAACGCATGTAGCTAGCGTTCAAATGGATTGAATCTGCCTGTGAGATGTTGTAATCCACGCGGTCGAAGAAATTCTCCTGGTTACCTTTGTCGTGGAACACCGAAAACTCCGGCCCATCCAGAAACCGCCCGCTCTTTAAGCCGTTTGCAGCGATGAAGTTGCCCCACCTCTCGCCTCCGTATGACAGATTGAACCCAACGTTCCCGGTGCCGAAACCTCCATAGGAAGTCGTCAAGCTGCCGGTTGGCTTCGTTACTCCCAACCCTGATTTCGTCGTCACTTTGATCACCAGACTCGTTTTGTCCCCGAATTCTGCCGGCGGCGCTCCAGAGATCACCTCCATTGATTGAACTGCGTCCGAGGAAAGCTGGTTGGAAAACACTTTACTCGTCTGGTCGGAGATCTTCTGGCCGTCAACGGAAAATGAAGTCTGCGCATGATCGCCAAGCCCGTGCATGTTTCCATTGGAATCTGCCGCGACACCCGGAGACACTAACGTCACGAGCGAAGTCAGCGACGAGGAAGCACTTTCCAGCGGAAGCCTGTCGATCATCTCCCTCTCCACGTCGGTGTGAAACGTCGATTCCGTTTCGACCAGGTCGGCGCCATTGGCCTCGACCGTGATACTGGTCGCCGCAGTCCCCAGCTTCAGGCCGATCTGCACGACGGTTGGCACCGTTGAACGAACCTCCACATCCTGCGAATACGATGCGAAGCCCGGCGCCGTTACCGCAAGGTGATAGGGGTTAAACGGCACGTTTGTAAATCGAAAGTCGCCGTCGCTTCCCGTGGTTGTCTCCCGGTGAAAACGGCTGACAGGATAAGAAATTTCAACCATCGCGCCGGCAATAACTCCGCCTGTTGGATCTTTCACTACGCCTTCAATCGATCCGGAATTCCCTAGCTGCGCCTTGGCTGGCCCGACTGCGAACAGCACGACAAATCCCAAAACCAAAATCATGCAAAGGCTCAAACGCTTCAACATTTTTTCTCCATCCCTTTCGAGGGTTCTGTGCGGTTAATGTGGATAGAAGCCGCCTAAAAGGGCGGCGGTGACGCCGGCCAGAGAAGGCCAACGCACGGAAATACACTTCCAGCTTGGGATGTGAAACTAAGCGGCGGGAGGGGCGCGTCCGGCGCGATGCAGGGAGAAAGAATCGCTCGGAGCTACGTGCTGCGGCAGCGATGCATACCAAGTGACGATCTGAAGCGTGCTCGGGAGGACCAGCCGCGCGGCTGCCAGCGCTGGCATGTGCAGCGCCTGGCAGACGTGGCAGGCATTGTCGGGTCCTTGGGTGTGCCCGTGGGGCAGCGTCGCGCCAAGTGCGAAGTACAGCAACGCTGCACACGCAAATAACGCCAGCGCGCGGCGAATCATCAAACTTCCAGAGCGAGTCCCGAGCATTTGCATAACCTTACACTTTACCGTAGCACTTTCGACGCCCGGTGTGTAGAACGGTTGCGCAGAATGAGCACATCTAGTCCACGCTTTACTTGACCCTGCAACCATTCCGGCCTAAGCTTCGTCTTAGTAAGCACATGCAGGCCAAGACTCAGCGAATCCGTATTTTGGCGTTGCTCCTCGGAGTCATCTTCCTTGGTGCGCAGTTCCACTTTTGCACAGACCTGACGGACACGCCGTCCGCCTCGCACATTTGCCCGGTCTGCTCTACGGCAGCCTTTGTGGTCGCCACGCAGTCGCCCGTCATCGCCTTTGTGCCGGTCACGAACCGGCTCGAAGTTGCTCCTTTGCTTGTTTCCGCTTCCTCCGCAGTTCCGCGCGCTACTTCCCCGCGCGCGCCTCCGGCCCTCTAAAAAACCGCCATCCCCTGATCCGTTCCAATCGTAGCTGCTAATTGTCCCTTTTTTGCGGGACACGCGAGGAGTATCCGCTTGAGAAAAGGATTTATATGGGCCCTGGCTCTGCTGGCCTTGCCTGCCATTGCGGCGGCTCAGCAGAACCCTGTGCCCTCGCCTATCCCGCCACCCCAGGCGGGCGCAACGCCGACCCCCACTGCGCGAATCCCCATCGAGGAAGCCATTCGCCTGGCCTTGCAGCACAACCACGCTTTGCAGGCTGCGCGTACGACCATCGTGCAAAACCAGGCCCTCGAAACAACCGCTAATCTTCGTCCCAACCCCGTTCTCTCCTGGGACGCACAGTTCCTGCCAATCTTCCAGCCCAGCAAGTTTAGCAGCGACTATTTGGACAACCAGGCGCAGTTTGATATGGGCCTGGGCTACACCTTCGAAATTGGCAAAAAGCGCCAGCATCGCCTGCAAGCCGCCAAGGATTTGACCGCAGCAACACGCTCCACCGTTGCCGACAACGAGCGCCAGCTCGTTTTCAACGTCTCGCAACAATTCGTCGCCGCACTTCTCGCCCAATCAACGGTCGACTTCACCCAGCAGGATCTCGACAGCTTCCAGAAGACCGTGGACCTCAGTGAGTTGCGCTACAAAGCGGGTGCCATGAGCGAGGGTGACTTTCTCAAAATCAAGCTGCAGATGCTGCAATTCCAAAACGATTTTTTTGCCGCCAAACTCGCTAAGGTTCAAGCGCTCGCAAGCCTGCGGCAATTCCTCGGCTACGAATCCGTTTCCGACAATTACGATGTCGAGGGCGACCTCGAATACCAGGCGGTGCACAGTGGTCTTGACGATCTGAAGGCCCTGGCGCTGCGTACCCGCCCGGATTTGCAAGCCGCACAGAAGAACGTCAGCGCGGCCCGTAGCGCTGAACTCCTCGCGGAAGCCAATCGCAAGCGCGACCTTGGAGTCAGCTTCAACTATTCCCACGTTGCCGCCACCAACACCGGCGCATTCTTCTTCAACCTTCAGCTCCCTGTCTTCGACCGCAACCAGGGCGAAGTTGCCCGCACGCGTTATGTCATCACCCAGTCGCAGGAACTCGCCAGCGAAACCGCCCAGCAGGTGCTCACCGATGTTCTCGATGCCTACCAGTCGCTTCGCACCAGCGAGCAAATCGTGCAGCTCTATCAGGGTGGCTACGTCGACCAGGCAAAAAAGTCTCGCGATATCAGCGAGTATGCTTACAAGCGCGGCGCCGCCAGCTTGCTCGATTATCTCGATTCCGAGCGCACCTATCGCGCCAATCAACTTGCCTATCGCCAGGCACTTGCCACTTACATGACCGCGCTGGAACAAGTGCGCCAAGCCGTTGGAACGAGGAGTTTGCCATGAGGAAAACATTTTTTCCGGGCCCCATCTTTTCCATCGCTTCACTCGCTGCCGGACTCGCGTTGGCCGGCTGCGGCTCCGGTCCCACAGCTTCCGAATCGAAAATGACCTCGTATTCCGCCTCGGAAGCCAAGGGTGACACCGCTGCGCTCTTCAGCGTTCCTCAGGATCAGATGGTTCATCTCCAGGTCGCCGCCGTGGAAAAAGCCAAACTCCCACGCCTCCTGCGCCTTACTGGCAACGTCACCTACAACGCCTTCAAGACCACACCGGTATTCAGCGCCATCGGCGGTCCCGTTCACGAAATCCTTGTCGCCCCTGGCCAATCCGTGCACGCGGGACAGCCGCTGCTCACTGTAAACAGCCCGGATTACTCGGCCGTGCGTTCCGCCTATATGAAGGCACGCGATTCGTTCTCTTTGGCCGACAAGATCTACACCCGCTCGCAGGACCTCTATGCCCACGGGGCCATCGCGGAGGCCGATCTTCAGCAGGCGGAGACCACTCGCAACCAGGCGCGAGCGGATATGCAAGCCAGCGAAGATGCCCTGCGCGCTCTCGGCCTGAACGACCCCGAAGCAGTAGTTAAGAACCCTCCGAAGATGACGTCACAGATTCCCGTCATTGCTCCCGTCGCAGGCGAAGTCGTTGAGCGACTCGTTGGCCCCGGCCAATTACTACAAGGCGGCACGACTCAGGTCTTCACTATTTCCGACATGAGCACCGTTTGGGTCCTCGTGAATGTCTATCAAAGCGATATGGCGTACGTTCACGCCGGCGATTCCGTCAGCATTACCACTGACTCTTATCCGGAAGTCTTTCACGGAAAAATTTCCTATATTGCGCCCGCTCTCGACCCCAACACCCGCACCCTGCAGGCCCGCATCGTCACCGCGAATCCCGGTAAAAAACTGAAGAAAGACATGTACGTAGTTGCAGCCGTGCAAGCCGGTGCGATCCGCGATGCCCTTACCGTCCCTGACGCCGCCGTTCTCCGCGACACCGAGAACCAGCCTTTCGTCTACGCGCAGACAAAAGTCTCAAATCAATTCGAGCGGCGCCTGGTGAAAATTGGCGACAGTCAAGGCGGCCGCACCCAAATCACTGATGGCCTGAAGGAAGGGGAGCGCGTGGTCGGTGACGGCAGCCTCTTCCTGCAATTCAAGAATTCTCTGCAGCACTAGGAGGAGACGCGCGGCCGGAAAACTCAAGATGATCCATCGTATTGTCCAATTCGCCCTTCAGCAGCGCTTCCTGGTGATGATGGTCACCGTGCTCATCATCGTTGCGGGCGCCGTTTCCTTTCAGCGCATGCCCGTCGATGCCTATCCCGATCTTTCTCCGCCCATGGTCGAACTCATTACGCAGTGGCCCGGTCACGCCGCGGAAGAGGTCGAGCGCCTCACCACCCTCCCGCTCGAACTGGCTATGAACGGCACACCCCATCTGACGGTGATGCGCTCCATCTCTCTCTACGGGCTTTCCGACCTTCGCCTCACATTTGACGAAAGCGTCGATCCCTATTTCGCTCGTCAGGTCGTCTTCCAGCGCATTGGTGACGCAACGCTCCCCACTGGCGTGGCGCCCAGTATGGCGCCGCTTTTTAGTCCCAGCGGCCTCGTCTATCGCTACGTCCTCGAGAGCCCTGATCGTTCTCCCCAAGAATTGAAGACCTACAATAACTGGATCATTGCGCGCGCCTATCGCAGTGTCCCGGGCGTCGCTGACGATTCCGGCCTCGGCGGCCCCACCTTGGAGTATCAGGTCCTGCTCGACCCGGCGCGGCTTTACAACTATCACCTTCCCGTCGTGCAGGTGCTTAACGCCCTTACCGCCAATAACGCCAACACTGGCGGCGGCTTCTACTCGCAGGGCGGCCAGTTTTACTACGTTCGCGGTCTCGGCCTCCTCAAAAGCACCGAAGACACATCATCCTCATGCGCCGCGGCGAACAACCGCAAACCGTGCTGCGAGGCGTTGAGAAAAAAACCGAAGATCTCAATCGCAACATTCTTCCCCCCGACGTTAAGATTCGCCCCTTTTACGACCGCAGCGATCTTGTCCGCGTCACCACCGATACCGTGGAATGGAATCTTATTCGCGGTATGGTTCTTGTCCTTCTCGTTCTCATCTTTTTCCTTGTCAGTGTTCGCGCCGCTGTCATCACAGCCCTCACCGTTCCGCTAGCATTGCTTTTCGCCTTTATTTTCCTGAACGCCACCGGAGAAGCCGCCAACCTCCTTTCCATCGGGGCCATCGATTTCGGCATCATCATTGACGGCACCATCGTCATGGTCGAGAACATTTACCGCGAACTCGGCTTGCGCAAGGGCCAGGACTACAAGCTCAACGAAGTCATCCTCGCGGCCGCGCGCGACGTCGATCGCCCCATTTTCTATTCCGTCGCCGTCATCATCGCCGGGTACCTCCCCATCTACGCGCTCACCGGCCCCGCTGGAAAACTCTTCCATCCCATGGCCGACACCATGGCCTTCGCTCTCATCGGCGCGCTGGTTTTTACGCTTACTTTCGTTCCTGTGCTCGCTTCCTACTGGTTCAAGAGAGGCGTTCAAGAAAAGCCCAACCGCGTTTTCGATTGGGTGCTCGACGCCTATGCCACGCGCCTCGAATGGTGCCTCAATCACCCCAAGTCCACTCTCTTTGGGGCAACGATCATCTTCGTCTCTACGCTCCTGATCGTCCCTTTCATCGGCGGCGAATTTCTCCCCCATCTAGACGAAGGTGCTCTTTGGGTCCGCGCCACCATGCCCTATACCATCTCTTTCGAGGAGTCCAGCAAGTTCGCTCCCAAAATCCGCGACCTGCTCTCGAAGTACCCGCAGGTCACAGTCGTGGGTTCGGAGCTCGGTCGCAACGATGATGGCACTGACCCGACCGGTTTCTTCAATTGTGAGTTCTACGTCGGCTTGAAACCCTATGAAGATGCCGCCTGGAAGAAAGGCGCGATCCATTCCAAGGAAGAGCTCATCACCGATCTACAGAAAAAACTGGAAGCCTATCCCGGCGTGATCTTCAATTACACGCAACCCGCCGAAGATGCCGTCGACGAAGCGCTCACCGGTCTCAAGAGCGCCCTTGCTGTTAAGATCTTCGGCCCCGACCTCGACGTTCTGGAGAAGAAAGCTGTCGAAATCAAAAACGTCCTCGACAAGACGCCCGGCTTCTCCGAGCTCACCGTCGTCCGCGAACTTGGCCAGCCCAGCCTGATCATCGATGCCGACCGCCAG
>WNFI01132134.1_pt1 | contig 10507 bp, 6 predicted proteins | sample 5400471 | NCBI WGS metagenome assembly WNFI01 (sample SAMN13153348, study PRJNA577476) | soil metagenome | isolation source: 100 cm saprolite on Douglas fir-dominated hillslope | place: USA:California | collected 2013-09-17 | reverse complement strand
CACGATGACGGCGGGCATCTCACCCGGCTTCGGCGGGACGTTCTGCACCGGGATCTCGCATCCCGTCACCCCGCGGGCCGCCTCGACCACATCGTTGACCGACACCGACTCCCCGGCGCCGAGAATCAGCGGCCCGCTCAACCTGGCCTGCCAGGCCAGGAACAGGCCGGCCACGATGTCATCGACATGCACCAGGTCGCGAACCTGGGTGCCGTCGCCGTAGACCTGTACGCCGGTGCCGTCCCGCGCGGCCCGCATGAGACGCGGAACGAAGCTGTCCTTCTCCTGCATGCCCGGGCCGTAGACGTTGGAGAACCGCAGCGAGCATCCCGTCATGCCGTAGCAGGCCGCGTACGCGCCGATCAGCATCTCCGCCGCTGCCTTGGTGGCGCCGTAGGGGGTGAGCGGTCGCAGCGGAACCTGCTCGCTGATGACCGCCCGGCCGACGTTGCCGGTCACGGCGTTGGTGGAAGCGAACAGGAACGTTCCGACCCCGTGGACCCTGGCCTGCTCGAGCAGGCTCGCGGTGGCGTCAACGTTCACGCGGTACGTCCCCGCCGGGTCCTCGATCGACGGCAGCACCCGGGTCACCGCGGCGAGGTGGATGATGACATCGGTGCCGGGGCGCACGGCCTCGGCCACGACCGGCGGATCGCACAGGTCCCCCAGAACGGTGCGCACCTCACCCCCCCGCTGCCCGACGTCGGGGAACGGCCGCTTGTCGGCGACCGTGACGTCGGCGCCCTCATCCAGCAGCGCGCGCACCACGCGCCGCCCGATGAAGCCGGACCCTCCGGTCACCAGGACCCGACGGCCCCCTTCCGGGGACCGGTTGGACGCCCAGTTCACGCCTGCTGCCATGTGCCACCTTGCTGTCCGGGTCCGGAAATGCTGGACGTCTTCCGGGGGCGTGGGCCGCGTGCCTCGCCGGCACGCGGCTCACGCTCCCGCCGCCGAGTGAGCCTCAGATGCGCCTGGATAGTGTATCGGCGGAGCGGGGCGCGACAGCTAGGAACGTCGAGAGGTTTGCCCTGGTCAGTTGATAGGGTCGGCGGCGCCGGTCTCGGCGGCGGTCGCGCGAGAGGGCCAGGCGGCGAGGGCGGGAGGGTGGGAGCATAGGCAAGGTGACGTGGCCTAAAGAGGTGTCGGCGGACGCGGATCCGGTCGAGGAGGAGTCGTACCGGATACTCCGTTCGCGCATCGACCTGTCCCGGCTGCCCAAGTACAGTCGTGACGTCACCGAGCGGGTCATCTACGCGAGTGCCGACTTCGACTACGCCACCGACCTGGTCTGTGACGAGGAAGCCCTCTCGGCGGCCGTGGCCGCGCTCGCGGCCGGAGCCCCCGTCATCGTCGACGTCGACATGGTCGCGGCCGGGATAACCGGCTGCCCCGTCATCAGCAAGCGCTCACCGAGATCCTCACCCGGGAGGTGGAACCGGCGTTCGTCATCGGCCTGCCGGTCGGGTTCGTGGGCGCGGCCGAGGCGAAGGATGCGCTGCGGGCCAGCGGACTGCGCTCGGTGAGCAACGTGTCGGAAAAGGGCGGCGCTGCCGTCGCGGCGGCCGCATTCAACGCGCTGCTCCGCGCCGCCGTCAGCGGATCACGGGCGGGCCGGGGAGTATGACCGAGCATTCCTATCCCGCTGAGCAGCGGGCGGCCGTCTACCGGGTTATCGAGGAGCGCAGGGACGTTCGCCGTGGCTTCCGGCCGGACCCGATTCCGCCCGAGGTGCTGACCCGCGTGCTCGCCGCGGCGCACCGGGCCCCGTCGGTTGGCCTGTCCCAGCCCTGGGACTTTATCGTGATCGCCAGCTTCCCGAGGCGCGAGCGGATCAAGGCGCTGGCCGACCGGGCCTCCGGCGACTACGCGGCCTCGCTGCCCGCCGCACGGGCGCTGGCCTTCGATCGGCTGAAGACCGAGGCCATCATGGAGACGCCGGTCAACATCGTGGTGACCTGCGATCCCACCCGCGGAGGCCGCCACACGCTGGGCCGGCACAGCCAGCCCCGGACCGCCGCCTACTCCAGCGTGCTCGCGGTCGCGAACCTGTGGCTGGCCGCACGGGCCGAAGGGCTCGGCGTGGGGTGGGTGAGCTTCTTCGGCGAGCGGGAGCTGGCCGACGAGCTCGGCCTGCCTGCCCACCTCGAAGTGGTCGCGTACCTGTGCCTTGGCTACGTCACCGAGTTCGCGCCCGAGCCCGAGCTGGCGACCGCCGGCTGGGCCCGCAGGCGGCCGCTAGCCTGGTCGGTGCACGCCGAGGAGTACGGCCAGCGCGGGCTGCCGGGGGAGGACGCCCCGAGCCTCCTCGATGACGTGCGGGCCGCGATCGGGCCCCTGGACCCCGCCGCGATGGCCGCCGCCCGCGAGCGGCTGGACCGGATGACAAAGCCGCAGGGGTCGCTCGGCGCGCTGGAGGAGATGTCGGTCCGGCTGGCCGGGCTGGCCAGCTGCTGCCCTCCGCCGATGCCCGAGCCGGCCGCGGTCGCGATATTCGCGGCCGATCACGGCGTGCACGCCCAGGGCGTCACGCCGTGGCCCCAGGAGGTCACGGCGCAGATGGTGGCCAACTTCCTGGCCGGCGGCGCGGTGGTCAACGCGTTCGCCGCGCAGGCGGGCGCCGAGGTCGTCGTAGTGGACGTGGGAGTGCGCGCCGAGCTCGATGCCGGCCCTGGGCTGCTCCCGCGCAAGATCGCCCCGGGCACCGCGGACTTCACGGCGGGCCCGGCGATGACCATCGAGCAGGCCGAGGCCGCGATCGGCGTCGGGGCGGAGGTGGCCCGCGACCTGGTTGCGGCCGGGAACCGGTGCCTGCTCACCGGCGATATGGGGATCGCCAACACGACCGCTTCCGCCGCGCTCGTCTGCGCGTTCACCGGACGGGACCCGGCCGAGGTGACCGGCCGGGGGACCGGGATCGACGCCGCCACCTACGCGCGGAAGGTGGACGTGGTCTGCCGCGGGCTGGCTGCGCACCGACCGGACCCGGCCGACCCGGTCGGGGTGCTCGCGGCGTTCGGCGGTTTCGAGCATGCCGCGCTGGCGGGGTTCATCCTGGGCGCCGCGGCCCTGCGCGTACCCGTGATCCTGGATGGCATGATCGCCGGGGCTGCCGCCCTGGCCGCGGCCGCGCTCGCCCCGGCGGCGGTGGACTGCTGCGTGGCCGGGCACCGAAGTGCGGAGCCAGGACATGCGGCTACGCTCGAATACCTGGGCCTTCGGCCGCTCATCGATCTTGGGCTGCGGCTCGGTGAGGGAACCGGGGCCCTCCTCGCGCTGCCGATCGCGGCCAGTGCGGTGCGGGCGTTGCGGGAGGTCGCGACGTTTGACTCGGCCGGCGTGACGGATAAAAACGGATAAAGCTGGCCGGACGGGCCAGGATGGACTCGGGAGGCGCAACGCTGCCGACGGCTGGCAGACCGCCGCGAGGCGGGGCCGTCACGGACTTCATGATCCGAAGGAGCGCGGACGTTCATGGTCGGCAACGCGACCGGGGGGCTCGACCCCCCGGGGCGCCCCGCGGCGGCGCCGTACCTGCTTGCGCTCCGGCTGGCAGGCCGCCGCGTCACGATCATCGGCGGCGGCGCCGTGGCCGCGCGGAGGGTCCCCGCGCTGCTGGACTCCGGGGCCGACGTGGTCGTCGTCTCGCCGGAGCTGAGCCCGCCGCTGGCCGGGCGCGCCGGCCAGATCCGCTGGATCCGGCGCGGCTACACCCACGGCGATTGTGCGGGCTCCTGGCTGGTCGGCGCCTGGACTAGCGACCCCGACGTCAACTTGGCCGTGGCGCAGGAGGCCGACGCCGCTGGGATCTGGTGTGTCCGCGCCGACGACGCGGCCGCGTCCCGGGCCTGGACTCCGGCCTCGGGGACGGCCGGAGACGTGCGGGTCGCCGTCCTCAGCGGCGATCCCCGGTACAGCGCGGGGATCAGGGACGCGATCGTCGAGGCCGTGACGTCCGGCGCGATCACGGCCGCGCGGGGCCGGGACGCGCCACGCGGCAAGGAGCTTCGCGGCTGGGTTGCGCTGGTCGGCGGCGGGCCCGGCGACCCCGGGCTGATCACCGTCCGCGGACGTCAGCTGCTCGCGGAGGCAGACGTCGTGGTCGCCGACCGGCTCGCGCCGCGGTCACTGCTCGCGGAGCTTCCGCCGCACGTGGAGATCGTCGAAGCGGCGAAGGTTCCGCGGGGGACGGCCGTGGCCCAGGAGCACATCAACTCCGTGCTGGTCGCGAACGCGCGGGCCGGCCGGTTCGTCGTCAGGCTGAAGGGCGGCGACCCGTTTGTGTTCGGCCGCGGGGGCGAGGAGGTCCTCGCCTGCCTGCGGGCCGGAATCCCGGTCACGGTGGTCCCGGGCGTTTCGAGCGTCGCCGCCGTGCCGGCGGCGGCTGGGGTCCCGCTGACGCATCGCGGGATCGCGCAGGAGTTTCACGTGGCATCCGCTCACGTCGCGCCCGGCGACGAGCGCTCGGCGGTGGACTGGCAGGCGCTCGGATCGTCACAGGCGACGCTGGTGCTCCTGATGGCCACCGAGCATCTGCAGGTCATCGCGGAAACGCTCATCCGACATGGACGTAACGCCCAGACTCCGGTTTCCGTTATCACGAACGGTACCCTGCCCTCGCAGCGCACAATTAACGCAAGACTGGATACTGTCGCTCGCGATGCCGCGGGAGCGGGAATCAAACCGCCCGCGGTCGTCGTGGTGGGAGAGGTCGTGAGCATCTCCGAGCAGATCGCTGAGTTCTGCGGCGGCCTGTTGCCAGGGGCGCCGTGGGGAACGTTCGCGCCCCGCGGCGCCGGCGGTGGACCTGACAGGGAGGAAGGCTCGCCGGCCGGCGGCCCGCCGGGGCGGGAGGGAGGGCGGGGGGATGTCTGAAGGGCAGGGCGTGACCGCAGCCCCGGCGCCGCGTGAGGGCACCGCTGCCGGACACGCCGCGCCACCACCCTCCGCAAAACCGATCACCGCCGCGCCCGCCGCGGGCAGCGCGGCGGCAGACGAGGGAGTCGAGCCGCATGTGCGGGTCGACGGCCGCAAGCTCGAGGCGGCCCTGCTTGCGCTCCGGCACCTGATCGTCGAGGTTCCGCTGCACCTGGAGGCCCCGGGCGTTGCCGAAGCGAGGGCCGAGCGGCGGAAGCTGCTCAGCCAGATCGACGATTACCTGCTGCCGCGGCTGCGCCAGTCTGGGGCGCCGGTTCTCGTGGCCCTGGTCGGATCCACTGGCGCGGGCAAGTCGACGCTCATGAACAGCCTGGTCGGCGCGCAAGTAAGCAACACCGGCACGCGCCGGCCCACGACCAACAGCCCGGTGCTGGCCTGCAACCCGGGTGACGCCCGGTGGTTCGCCGAGAACGTCTTCCTCCCGACGCTGCCCCGGGTACGGCAGAAGGGCCTGGCCATGCCCGGGCGCGACGGGCTGCTCGTCCTGGCCGAGAACGAGGGCATGCCCGAGGGCGTGGCCCTGCTCGACACGCCAGACATCGATTCCGTAGTGCAGGCCCACCGGGAGTTCGCGCACCAGTTCCTCGATGCGTCGGACTTGTGGCTGTTCATGACCAGCGCCAGCCGCTACGCCGACGCGGCCGTCTGGGAACTGCTGCAGCAGGCCCGCGACCGTGATGCGTCGCTGGCCATCGTGCTCTCCCGGGTCGCGCCGGCGTCCGCCCGGCAGCTCAGTACCCACTTCGACGCGATGCTGGAGGCGAATGGCCTGGCCGGCGTGCAGCGGTTCATGATCGCGGAGACCGTAGTCACCGACGGTCGGCTGCCGCCCGAGGTCTACGGCCCGGTACGGAAGTGGCTAGAGGAGACCGTGGCCGGAGACGAGCGGCGGGTCGCGGTCCTGACCCAGACCATGTCGGGAGTGCTCGACACGTTCCGCACCAGGGTTCCCGTGCTGGCCGCGCACGTGGAGACGCAGTTGAGCCTGCGCGCGGAGCTGCGGACGCAGGTCGACAGCTCTTACGCGGCCGCGCTCGCCGAGTTCGACGAGGCGACGAGGAACGGCTCGCTGCTGCGCGGCGAGATCCTGGCCCGCTGGCAGGACTTCACCGGTACGGGGGACCTGCTGCGGATGCTCCAGGTTCGCCGCGGCGGTCGGTCGGCCGGCCGGCCGGCCGACCGGCCGCGCAGGCGACGCATCCCGGCGCGGGCCAGGGCGCTGAACGAGGCGCTGCGCGGCGGGCTCGAGACCCTCGTCGCCGCCCTCGCGGACCGGGCCGCGGAGGAAACCGTCGCCAGGTGGCAGCAGGGCCCGGGCGGCGCCGCCCTGGTCAGCGCGTTCGCCGAGGCTGCAGCGAGGCGGCCGGAAGGCTCCGGGTTCACGCTGGTCGAAGGGCTGGACTTCATCCCGTCCGCGAGCGCCGTCACCCCGCTGGAGGATACGGGCACCGGCGCGCTGGCGCGGTCGTCGCCGGGCCTGGCCGCGCGATCGGCGCGGGTGATCAGCGCATGGCAGGATCACGTGATGCAGCTGGTGCGGGACCAGGACGTGACCAAGCGATCGGTTGCGCGGGTCGTGTCGTTTGACGAGGAGTCGCTGGCGCTCGTGCTCACGATCGGCATGCTCGGATACGGCGCGGGCGAGGCGGCGGTCGCCGAGGGCGCCAGCGCCGTCCCGCAGCGCCTGCTCACGTCGTTGTTCGGCGCCGGCCCGCGGTGCAGCTGGACCAGGCCGTCCGTGTTCTTGAGGCGGCGCGATGACGGCCGGCGGCCCGCCGTGGCCGGTGGTCGGTACTGGGTCGCCCGAGCCCGAGACGCCCGCCGCGGGAAAGCCGGAACGGGCCCGACCGGCCAAGGCCGGGCCGCCGTGGGCCCGGCAGGCCAGTCCCGAGCCTGCCAAGGCCGGGCCCCCGTGGGCCAGGCAGACGAGCCCGGAACCGGCGAAGCCCGGGCCGCCATGGGACAGCCCCGAGTCGGCCATGGCTGACACCGTCAGGGCCGAGCCGGCCATGGCTGACACCGTCAGGGCCGAGCCGGTCAGGGCCGAGCCGGTCAGGGCCGAGCCGGTCAGGGCCGAGCCGGTCAGGCCAGGCGGGTCGGCCGATGCCGCGCCGCCCCGGGCCAGGCTGCACGGGCTGTCGGCCCGCCTTACCGCGCTGACCCGGCTGATTCAGATCGGATCGACCCGGTCCGGCGGCGGCGGCGGGGTCAGCGAAGAGCTACTCCGTGACGCGCGGGAGCTACAGGAGCGGGCCGGTGAGCGGCTGCGGCTGTCCGCGGGCCACACGGTCGTGGCCCTGGCCGGGGGCACGGGCAGCGGCAAGTCCGCGCTGTTCAACCAGCTGGCGGGCCACGATTTCTCCGCCGTCGGGGTGACCAGGCCGGTGACCCGGGAGCCACATGCTTGCGTCTGGGGGACCGCAGGCTCGGGCCCGCTGCTCGAATGGCTGGGTGTGCCGCGCAGGTTCCGGTACGGGCGGGGGAGCGCTCTCGATGGCGGCGAGGCCGCCATGCACGGGCTCATCCTGCTCGACCTGCCCGACCATGACTCGGTCGTGACCGGCGATTCGAACCAGGTCGACCGCCTGGTCGGAATGGCCGACCTCATGGTCTGGGTGCTTGATCCGCAGAAGTACGCGGACGCGGCGGTGCATCGCAAGTACCTCGTGCCGCTGGCTGGTCACTCCGAGGTGATCGCCGTGGTGCTGAACCAGTCGGACCTGCTCAGCGCCGCCGAGATCGAGGATTGCGTCGGCGACCTGCGCCGGCTGCTCGACTCCGAGGGGCTGCAGGAGGCGGCGGTGGTCGTCACGTCCGCGACCACCGGCGCCGGGCTGGATCAGCTGCGCAAGCTGCTCATCGGCGCGGTGTCCGAGCGGAAGGCGACCAGCGCCCGGATCTCCGCCGACGTGGACGGTATCGCGGAGCAGTTCGCGCCCTACGCCGCGCTGCATCCCGACCGCCCGGTCCGTCAGGCCGCCGGGACCGCCGACACCGACGCCGCGCAGCTCGCTGGCCGCATGCCCCCGGGCAGCGAGGAGCAGCTCGTCGACGCGTTCTCGCGCGCGGCCGGCGTTTCCGCGGTGGGCGACGCGCTGCAGAGCGCGCGTGAGCTGCGGGCCATCGACTTCGTCGGCTGGCCGGTCGCCTGGGTGGCGGACCGCCTCGCCGGCCGCGACCCGGTGCGCAAGATCCGGCTCGGGACGTTGTGGACCGAGCTCAGGAGCATGAGCGCCGGCCCCTCAGGCGCGCAGCAGTCCGAGATCGACAACGCGCTCACCAAGCTCGCCGACGAGGCCTGCCCGGCGCTCCCCATGCCCTGGTCGCGGACGACCCGGTCCGCCCTGCGGTCCAAGGCCGAGCAGATCCCGGCCGCGCTGGGCAGCGTGGTCGGCGAGTCGCTCCCGGCCGAGAACACGATCGCCCCCTGGTGGCGGTTCGTCGGAGCCCTGCAGGGACTGCTGCTCGGCTGCGTGATCGTGAGCCTGGCGTGGATCGCGACGCTGCTGATCTTCGGCTTCTTCCACGCCGCCGGCAACGTGCCGCGGCTGTTCAGCGAACCATCCCTGCTGCCCTGGGCCTTCATCCTGATCGCGGCGTTCCTGATCCTGGGCTGGCTGACCGCCGCGGGCTGCGTGAACCTGGTGCGATCGGGGGCCGCGCGCGAGCGTGATCGGGTCCAGGAGACGATGCGCGCCAAGATCGGGGCTGTCGCGCGCGAGATGGTCCTGATGCCGGCGGAGCAGGAACTCACCGATTACCGGCGTTTCCTGGACGAATTCCGGGTCGTGGCCGGGGTTTGACAGTGCAGCCCGGGGGACGACCCCCGCGTGCCCCACCCGCCGCCCCATTCCCCCTTCGCTGGTCGGCAGGCCGGCCGTCGCGGCCTCACAGGTCTGGCGGACGCTCCCTCAGGAGGCGCCGGGCAGCGGGCGCGGCTCGATCCGCTCCTCCTGGGCCCGCGCTCCCGCCTGGTCCCGTATCACGCGATAGGCGCCCTTGCCGCGGACCTCGGAGACGGCCTCGACGAACTCGGTGCCGTGATAGACGATGCCGACCCCGTCATCGCTCGCATAGCCGGCGGGCAGCACACCGGACCCGACGAGCTGCTGGTAGAGGGGTCGGCGCTGCGGTTCGGAGTCATAGTGAACGCCTGCCGAGTGCGGCAGGAAGCCCAGCCCGTTGGTCACGGCCCGCAGCCGCGGACCGAACGAGTCCGTGGTACCGCCAACGTGCCAGCACAACGCGCCCGCCGACACCCCGGCCAGCACCACCCCGGCCTCCCAGACCTCGCGGAATACCCGGTCCAGGCCGTGCAGCCGCCAGACGGCCAGCAGGTTCGCCACGCTCCCGCCGCCGACCCAGACCACGTCCTGGCCGAGCAGGAACGCGGCCGGATCCGCGGCGCTCGGCATGGGGAACAGGTTCAGGTGCGTGACGGCTATGCCCGCAGCCTGGCCAGCCTCGCTGAACAGGGCGTTGAACCACTGCTGATCCCCGCCCGCGGTGCCGAGATGGCATAGTCGCGGCGCCCGCCCGGTTACGCCGGACAGCTCAACCGCGTGCAGGAGCAGCGGGGCGAACTCGAAGCTGGTGCGTGACCCTCGGCGCAGGCCGCCCGACGTGGCAAGGATCGTGGGGACGGTGGCTGGCATCCCCCGAATGTACCGAAGCCGCCCGGCGTGCTTGACGAGCCAGCGGAGGTGACCGCCGGCGTCCCGACGGCTCGCGCCGAGCGGCCCCGCGCCGCAGGCGGCCCCGCGACGGCTGACACCGAGCGTTTGCGTTTGTGTGTAATGCTGTAATTAGCAACAGAACGGAGGGTGGCATGGAACCTGATCAGCCGCTAGATGAATACTCACGGGTGGTCACCCGCGTCGCCGCCGAGATCACGCCGAGGGTGGCCAGCCTCCGGGTGCCGCAAGGGCCCGGCGGGGGCCGTGGCGGGGAGAGCCTCGGCTCCGCCGTCGTCTTCACCGGGGACGGGTTCCTGCTGACCAACGCCCACGTCGTGGGGCGGAGCCAGAACGGAACCGCGCTGTTCTCCGACGGCACCAGCGCCTCGTTCACGGTGGTCGGCTCCGACCCGCTCTCTGACCTCGCCGTGGTCCGCGCGGGCGGGCCCACACCGCCGCCTGCCGAGCTCGGCGAGGCCGACCGGCTCGTTGTCGGCCAGCTCGTGGTGGCCGTGGGCAGCCCGCTCGGTCTGGCGGGCTCGGTGACCGCGGGCGTCGTCAGCGCGACCGGGCGGTCCATGCCGACCGGCGGGCGGAGGACGGGACTGGTCGAGGACGTGATCCAGACCGATGCCGCGCTCAACCCGGGTAACTCGGGTGGTGCACTCGCCGACGCGCACTCGCGTGTGGTGGGCATCAACACGGCGGTCGCTGGCGTCGGGCTCGGCCTGGCGGTGCCTGTGAACGCCACGACCCGGCGGATCATCTCCGCGCTGATGAAGGACGGCCGGGTCCGCCGTGCCTACCTCGGCCTGGTCAGCGTGCCCGCGCCGCTGCCCGCCGCGCTGCGAGAGCGGTTCGGTCGCCCGAACGGTCTGCGGGTGGCCGAGGTC
>WNFI01415873.1_pt1 | contig 10508 bp, 7 predicted proteins | sample 5400471 | NCBI WGS metagenome assembly WNFI01 (sample SAMN13153348, study PRJNA577476) | soil metagenome | isolation source: 100 cm saprolite on Douglas fir-dominated hillslope | place: USA:California | collected 2013-09-17 | reverse complement strand
GCGCATGCTGCTGGAACCACGAACCATTGAACGGGGATTGTTCCGGCCGGACACTGTGAAGCGGATTTTCGCCGAGCATCGTGCGAAAACACGGGACCACGGGAACCGAATCTGGCGTCTGTTGAACCTCGAGATCTGGCATCGTGTCTTCATTGACGGTGAGCCGATGGAGGCCATTTCTGTGTCCGGCGCCTCGTCTAGCGCGGTGGCTGTCAACTAGAGGGCGGGGAAAACGAATCGATGCAAAAGTTTCTTCGCCGGACAGTACTGGGAACCCTAAAGACCTGCGGGGCGTTCAGCCTTGCGCGAGAGAGCGATTGGCGCCGCCAGCGGTTGCTCATCCTTTGCTATCACGGAATCTCCCTAGCAGATGAGCACCAGTGGCGTCCGGCCCTCTACATCAGCCCGCAACAACTCGAGCGCCGCCTCGAAATTCTGCGAAGAGGAAATTATGCAGTCCTGCCGTTGGGCGAGGCACTGGAAAGACTCTACCGAAACGATCTCCCGCCGCGAGCCGTTGCGCTGACGTTCGATGATGGAACCTACGATTTTTTTCGGCAGGCACACCCACAACTGAAGCAATTCGGTCTCCCTGTCACCGTTTATCTGACGACTTACTACAGCGAGCTGCAGCGTCCCGTTTTCAATCTCATCTGCTCGTACATGATCTGGAAGGCGCGAGCCATGGGCAGGGCAGACTTCACGGAGTTCGGGAACACCGAACCGGTCAAGCTCACGTCATTCGAGGGTCGTCAAGAAGCGCTGGAACAACTGGCGCTGTGGGTGGCAACGAGGGACTTGAGCGGAGAACAGAAAGATCAGGTCGCCGCCCGCCTGGCTCAGAAATTAGGAATCGACTACCACGAGCTTCGGGAAAAACGGGTCTTGCAGTTGATGAGCCGGGAGGAAATCCAGCAGCTGGCAGAGGCCGGAGTCGATTTTCAACTCCACACCCACCGCCACCGAACGCCTTTGGATGAGGAGCTATTTCGCCGTGAGATCCGAGACAATCGCGCCTACATCTCACGCGCCATGGCAGGCGTCAAGCAGCACTTCTGCTATCCCAGCGGAGCTTACCGCCCTGAATTTCTCCCCTGGCTCGCGAGCGAGCAGATCGTTTCGGCCACGACTTGCGATACTGGTCTGGCGACCAGGCAGAGCAATCCGCTTCTGTTGCCTCGATTGGTAGATACCACGGGACGCACCGATCTTAATTTTGAGAGCTGGCTGAGCGGTGTAGGACATTTTCTTTCCACGCGCAAGCGCGCCCGACTGGCCTTTGTTCCTGACTGAAGCTACGAGGTCCGAGTCGGGGTTTGCCTTGCGGGCGTGGGATGGTCATCGGCCAGTACAATCGCGTCTATGTCGGAGCCTTGGGTGCGAGGACGCAGCGCGCGAAGCAGTGCGTTGTTCTTGTACCAGCGCTTCCCTGCGAAATACGTTCGATGCAGCAGTCGCGTTGCCTTCAGCGACCGATCAAGTCCCATCAGCGGACCGTTGGTAGCACAGGAATAGCCCACATCCTGCAGGGTATGGCCCACGAGCCGTTCGAAGGTTAACAACTGCTCCGGCGAGAAACTTTTCTTCCAGCGGCCGACCGGACTGAATCCAGCATTCGGTGCTTCTGTGCGAAACGACGTGTTGGGTTTGCTTACGGAACCGTAAGCCACGCTCTTGATTTCTTCGTAGTCCAAAGGATGGTCGATGAACTGGCCTATCTGATTCAAAGTCTCCTGCGGGCGGGCCAGCAGATGCTCGAAATGAATCTCGATATAGTCCGCACCGGCGGAACGTCCGAAGCTGCGGCCTTGCTGCACGATCCATTCCCAATACAACCCGCACCCGATCAGGCTGTGGCGATCTTCCCACGGGAAGGCGCGAACGTAGCGAAGGCGTCCGAGAGAGGTTGCAACATCGCGGCCGTCACGAATAATGTGAACCACCAGCGCCTCGGGAATCAGCTCCTTGATAAGCGGAAGATAAAGCATCCCTTCCGGTGAATTCTCTGCCCACCGCCGCGTCCCCTGAAGGGCGCATATCTCGCCCATCACGATGCGCAGAAAGTCACCGCCGTTTCGGCACTCTTCGAGGATGAGCTTCCGGACATGGTTTCTCTCCAGTCCGGATGCCAGAAACAGTCTGCTGTTCAACCATGCTTCCATTAACCGCTCGCGGTTGGAGCGGAACCTGAGATCGCCAAAGCGTGGCACGAGTAAGTTGAAAACATTGGATTCAGCAAGGTAAACGGCGAAGCCGCCGGCAGAAAGCAGCATGTCGTAGAGTAGGGTAGTCCCCGACCGAGGACTGCCGAGCACGAACACCGGAGCGTGCCTTCGATCTTGTATGGGCTTTAGCACAGTCCAGTTTAATTCATGGATAACTCTTAGGAGATCCACTCGAAGTGGAAGTAACAGAGACTACGTCACGAACGCGGTTCCACTGGGGTCGCGCCGGCCGGTAATCTCCCTGAAGCCGATGGAAACGCAGAATCCTGGAATGCCAGCCATGCGACTCATTTCATAGCCATTAAAATCACGGAGACTGCAGAGCCGCGAGTTCGGCGCTACCGTGACATCCGGCGAAGCCAGAGGCGTGTCGCCCAGACCGTCAAGCGCGGCGAGATTCGCAGACTCACCAGCACAGCCCGAAGCATCGTGGTCGGGGCAAGAGCATTGGCGCGGCTCAGGGATTCGTAGGCTTTATCTTGTTCTCCTGCCAGCAGGAATGCCTTGCCCTCAGTCAAGGCAAGCGCAGCCTGTATCTTCCGTTGTCTCTCCGCGAGCAATGCACGCGTGCGGGGACTCAGATCCAGGTTTCGATGCAGTTTTCTCAGCGATTGGATTTCACCGGCTAGGAGGTTTGCCGGAGCCGACCCTTGGCTATTGGTGCGTATATTGCGGCGCAAGAGCACTTGGCGCTGATACGCAACCTTGCTACCAGCGTGGAGGAGACGGAGCCACAACTCATGATCTTCGGAACAGCGAATCTCTTCGTCAAAAAGACCGGCGGCCACCACGCTTGTCCGGCGTACTACGGTTCCCGAGGTAATGACTTGAGTTTGCTCAACGAGAAGGCTCTCGAACGTTACCGGTCCGGTCGAGGGGCAGACTTGCATAAAGGTCTTGCCCGCCGCGAGCGTGTCGCCTTCCAGAGTGGCGTCGCAATACACCATATCCAAAGCTGGGTCACTGCGCAGGAACCGGAGCTGTTCTTCGAGGTAGTGTGGGAGCCAGGCGTCATCGCTATCCAGAAAAGCGAGGAATTCTCCTCGCGCATGCTGAATACCAAAATTGCGAGCCCCACTGGGTCCACGGTTTTGCTGGTTGAGATAGATGATGCGGGAGAGGCTGGGCGCAATCGCTAACTCCATCTGCTCGCCGTCCGGCGATCCGTCATTGATCACAATGACTTCAAAATCGGTGTAGGTTTGCGCGAATACAGAACTCAGAGCCATGGCAATATGGTCAGCTGCTTTGTAGGCGGGGATGATTACACTCACCACAGGCGATCTCAGCCTCTGCTGCGCGTTGTCGTTGGGCATCAAGAGAAAAGAAAAGCCCTTTGGATTTCATTAGCGCCCTGAATGTGTCTGGCTGACTTCGCTGGTTACGAGGGAACACCCGAGTGTCAACATCAGATTTCCACGTCGCTTAATCTTCGATACCAAGGGCTCCGGCAGAGTCGACTGCACCGCGGCTATTCGTTGCCACTTCCACAAAGGGCATGTCCTAAAAAGAACATTAGTTCGGAGCAGCGACAGGCACTGCGGCCTGCTCAGTCACGCTGGTATTGATGTCAGTTGATTCATTCAGTTGGCACACCCCCCCAGCCGCTCGACAGCAGCAAGCTTGTGCGCCGGGCCGAGATGTGCGTAGCGCATAGTCGTTTGGATTCCCTTATGACCCATCAATTCCGCGACAGTCCGAAGATCCACACCAGCCATGATAAGTTTTGATGCAAACTCGCCAACACCTGCCTCGGCTACGGCATCGTCGAACCAATGCTTGTGGCCCTTAAGACGCTCTCCATGGATATTAACAAAAACTCGATCCTCGTTCGGGGATCGACCAAACAACTCGTTGAAAGCCAAGAGTGCCGCGGAACTCAGGCATGTGAGCGGGTCCGGAAAGCGAGAATAGCGGAACTTTGGGAGCAGAACCGCGTCCGCGCCAAAAGTCGCTGCAAGCAGGTGAGGTATCGATTCAGCTTCGAGTCGAACACTAGGCGCGCCAAAATCCCAATTTCGTCGTGACGAACCGCCCCGAAGATCGCCCAATGAGCGGTCTTTTTTGCAGTGTTCGGATTTCGTAACAACACTCATCTTCCTGTTGACAGCCTTCCGCCGTGTGGCACCATGCGCTGCACTTCCGCCGACGGAGGATCGCGTGATGAAGAAAGTCATTCTCTGCCTTCTCTTCTTTGCTTTTGCTGGACTGGCCCATGCCGGAACCTGGAGCTTCGCACAGGGCAAGCGTACACAAAGCTGTACCGCTAACATGTCCACTTGCACCCTCAGCTTCAGTTCGGGAGTGGCTGGAGGAGCGGGGGATGCTGTCGCGGTATTCTTCGCATCCACTAGCACTAGCACGCCCAGCATTACTATCTCGTCGGCAACGATTGGCTCCAATAGCTTCACGCTTCTTTCCGGCAGCACTTGTGCGGCACAGGTGTCTGGAGCAATATTCGATATCGACTGTGCATACATCATTAATCCTACAGCGGGCGGAACGAGTGTAACTCTTACTCTTTCCCAAGCGCCAAGTTCTGTGTGGTACATGAGCATCGTAGAGGTTCAGAACACGGGAAGCGCTTGGCTTGACATCGCAGGCAATGCAATTCTGAGTACAGACTCAACCTCAGCGGCTGGCCCTAGTCTGACACTCTCTGGCTCCAATGACGCCATCCTGCAATCTCTGCGTGGCAGCCTTCCAAGTGCAATCAGTGGAGGTTACACTAATGCTCTCGGCACATTTACGAACGGCATCGACACCGCCTACCTGCTCAACACAAACTCAGGCGTGGGCCCAACATGGACGCAGGGGAGCAGCAAAGCCGCACTTGACGGGATTGCATTCAAAGATTCTAACGCACAACTCCCTACACATTGGGCCGCCAGCAAGGGCAGCATACTCGTCCCCTCGTACGACGTGACGAAAACTCTGGGGACGGGGATGAATTATTCCTGCAGTACGGCGGCGCAGTGCTTCGCTTCCTTGCAGCAAGCCTACTGTGACTGGGTGGCGGCTCCGGATCAGAACTGGTTGATAAAGATTACGCACGGCACGCTGTTGCAAACTGGCACTGCAGTGAAGTGCACACAGACCGGGGCAACGACCTACCGATCGCTCACGCTCCTGCCCAAGATCATTGCCGGGGCGCTGCCCGCAAAGTTCATCGTCTTCGATTCGGACACCCCGCTCCCGGAAGGCACAACAGTTTGCGCCCGTGCGGTGGACAGCACGGCCCTGCGTCAAGACCCAACCGGGGACATCTCCACTTGGTGGACGGGCTCGAATTATGGCTGCGGCAATGACCGGCCTTCAATGTGGACGCTCGAGGGGAACTGGATTCCTGGCAACGCCGGAATGCTGATTCAGGCAGGACCCTATGACACGGGAGCAAATCTCGGAGCGGCCAACGTCATCTTCAAGAACGTCGAATTGCGCCCGATCACGACCAACACTTCTTCGATCATTGCGGTCAATCTGGATGCCGGCTCCATCTACACTCGACCCACGCTTACGAGCCAGATGCCGTCGAACATCCACTTTATCAACTTCTATGCTCACGGAGATGCGACCGCCTGGTGCAATGCGCCAGCGAGTGGCGTTGCTCCCTGCATAAACCCCTTAACCCCTCCTGGCGCCGGGGGCTCCGGCAACAATCGCATCGCAGACTTTCTTCGGATGACGGATTGTAAAAACTGTTCTGCCACCTACTACTACATGGACTGGATCATCTCTCTAGGCGCGGAGAATCACTTGATCAGCATGCCGCGTGGCCCCGGCCCGTTCAAGGTGGCGCAGGGCTTTCTGAGCAGCGCTTCCTCCACTGTTTTTTCGGGAGGAGAATCGTTTACCGATCCGCTTTATTCTGTCTTCGACTTGCAGATAACTTCAAACTACGTCACCACGCCTGTCTCTTGGGTGGGAGCCAATTTCAACGGCACTGCGCTCACCCTGAAAAACCGCATGGAACTGAAGGCGTGTCAGCGCTGCGTGGTGGAAGGCAATACTTTCGAGTATCAAGATACCAGCGGCGGGCAGGAGGGGCAGTTGTTTACCCTGACTCCGCGCAACTGCTCGGGCGGATCGATCTGCAACAACTACACCGGAGCCCTGCAAGACATCACATTCCAGAAGAACATCGGCCGGCACGCTCTGGTCGGTGTATCGATGGCTGGATCTAGCAGCTACTCCACTGGAAACGGGGGCGGCGCTTCTCCTCCACTCGACCACGTGACCATTCAGAAAAATCTCTTCTATGATCTCGGGAGTGCTTTTTACGATCCCAACAAGAATGTCACCTCCCCGTTCTTTTTCCGCACGACAACGGGCAGCCCGGCTTTCGTTTGTTCCGGCACGAACGCGGCGGGCACAATCACTCTGACCTGCGACGGAAGCGTAATCGGTCTGCAGCAGACGCAGATTCGCCCGGGCGACACGTTCACGGTCACCTCGTGCTCTACGGCCAACTGGAATTTTCCTGCGGTCTCAACGAACGTGTGGCAAACCACGAAAGGCGCGACAGCGCTCTCTGGCACAACGCCGGCCGGACTCACCATCGTCTATTCCAATCCGTCGGCGACGGGAGCTACGGCGACCGGATGCGTGGTTCAGCAACAGGGCGCTCCCTATCATTTACTGGTACAGCACAACACGGTCGTAATGCAGACCGACGCCTATCCTAGCGGGTGCGGCATACCACCAGCCCCCGTTTGCTCCACTACGAAGAATCTGAGCGGAGCGGCTTCCATCACGGGCGGCCAGGCCACGGTCACAATTTCAGGGACGCCGATCGTTGTACCGAATACGGGCAAGGTTAACGTCGTGGGCGCGAACATCACGGCCTACAACTGCACGCTGTGCCTGGCGACGGCGACCACGACAAGCCCGAACACGGTGACATATCAAACGACTTTCGGAAATCGCGCGGGAGACACGCTCACCACGGGCCAGATTCAGCAACCTCCGAACAACGGGAGAATCTACAACGGGAGCTCGGCGGTAAATATCTACACCGATACAGGTTGCACCGGAGCGGGGCCAAATAACTCGACGGCGATCACGGCATGGAGGCGCGCGAGCAACGTAGTGTATGCGACGCTGCCCGACGTTACCGCTTGGCCCGCTGCAATCGGTGCTACGCAGATTCTAGTGGAGGTGAGCGGCTCCGGCACCGCAAACGGTCTGTTCTATTACCAGGGGAGGAACGTCGCGGTCACCGGCGCTTCAGAGGCGGGTACGACGGCTACGATCCAAACGGTACTAAATCCGGGAGTGGGAGCGACCGTCGTTGTCGCTAACGTTGGTACCGGCTACAACGGTACTTGGACCGTGGTGACCAGCTCCAGTAGCCAGTTTACCTTCACGGCCTCACAGAGCGGGTTGTCCACTCTGCCCGCGGGCGGTACTGCCAGCACCAACATAGCTACATGGTCCCAGGTAGGCGCGGACGAAACTGGAACCCTATTCGGTACGGCGGCGCAGATGGGCACCTGCCCGGGCAGTTCTTTCTCGGTCGGGGACACTTTCAAAAACAACTTGCTCGCTGTGGATGAGGGCGTGGCGCCGAGCTGCGGCACTGGTACGCCAAGCTCTGGCTGGACCGGCTGGAGCACATCCGGCGGTAGTTACGCCGAAGGATGCCGGGCTGGAACGTCGAACGTGAACTGCGCGGAGAATCATCTCGACGCCTCTACCAGCACCGTTATCTATACCGACTTCCCCGGAAGATGTGCGGCAAATTATATGGAGATGGGCGGCTTGAATGCGGGAGTCATTTGCTCGCCCGGCAATACTTGCACGCTCACATTCCCGACCTCGACGGTATGCCCTGGGGCTTCGGGACAGCCTCCCGCGTCCTGTGTCGGCATGTCGTTGATGATGAATGGCGCGGCCTTCGACGCCAACAATGCCAACTATCACAACTACGTGCTTGCGCCGACGAGCGTCTACAAGAACGCCGCCGACGACAACACAGACCTCGGCATCGGGACGCTGACAGAAATCGACAACGCTATCCACTCCACGCAGTACACGTGCCTGACGTTCTGCGGCACCAGCGGCGGGCCGTACCCAGATTAGATAGATGTTTTGCCCAAGTTTGCGAACTGCTTCTCAGAGGCGGGTGCCGGGAACTTTACCCCTTGCCTTGCAAGGGCCAAGAATGACCACCCGGGGACTCTGCGCCGTTTGCCATATGCGCCAAAGGAGTACGACGGGCGGTTTCATTGAATCGCATCGAGCAAGTGTTCGAGCACCGCTAGAGAGCATGTCTCGCCACGCGAATGTGTGGCTCCACTAGAGCAAGTAGTTTGTCTTTCAGGAAAGGTCCGCTCGCCAGCAGGCCGGACAAGAGCGGATTCCGGTTATTGCAGCGCAGCGGAGTATTTTCCAACGTGGCGACGAATCCGCCGGCACTTTCCACCAAGGCAGCGCCCGCTGCAACGTCCCACTCGTTCTTTGGGGTCAGCGTGAAGGTGATGTCGGCGAGTCCCGCGGAAACGAGTCCCAATTTGTATGCGACCGAACCCATCGGCCGAATCTGAAAATCGCCACCCTGAAACTGCTTCCATTCGCCGCGCTTCACTTCGCTGCGGCTGGCCAGGATCAGCGCGCCCTGCAGGGCCGTCTTCTGGCTCGGACGGGCCGGTTTGCCGTTGTACAGGACTCCGGTTTCGACGGAGCCGATGATCGTTTCCTTTGTTGCCGGATTACAGATTCCGCCTGCGACCGGCCGGCCGTTCTCCACGAAGCCGATGGAAACGCAGAACTCAGGAATGCCAGCTACGAATTCCCGCGTTCCGTCGAGAGGATCGACCACCCACACGCGGTTCTTTTCCAGGCGCGAAGGATCGTCAACGCTTTCCTCGGAGAGCCAGCCTTCGTCGTCCCGGAGCAGGTTCTGGCGAAGCACAGCGTCCACGGCGCGGTCGGCCTCGGTTACAGGGTCGTGTCCTGCCTTGTATTCCGTTGCAATGGCGCCCGGCGTGAAACGGCTGAAGACCTCGCGCGCGGCTTCCAGCGCGGCCGCGATGCGGCTGAGAATGTCGGAATAAGAAGAAGTCATGAGATCCTTTGACGTTTCAATCTACAGCGCAGGCCACAACATTCTAGCTCCGGTGATCAGCAGCAAGGCACACAGGATCCGGCGCAGCCACAGCATCGGCACCCGCGTGGACAGGTGAGAGCCCAGCAACCCGCCGGGGATGGAGCCAATCAGCAGCGAGACGACGAGCGTTGGGTCTACATTTCCCAGTCGAAGATGAAGGAACCCGGTGACGCCCGTCAGAATCACCGCATGAACAATGTCGGTTCCTACATTTACCTTCGGGGGGAAGCTGTAGAAAAGCAGCAGTAACATCATGATGATGCTGCCCGAACCCACCGAAGTCATACCCACCAGAAAACCGGCGACCAGGCCAATGACGGCCATTCCCGCGAAGTTCTTTAATGTGGGCCGGCGGTTGGCGACGCTTTCCTCGATACGTTTTTGCAAGAGCAACAAGATCGGGATGACAATCAACAAGACCCCGATAGCGGTCTTGATGAAATTGTTGACGCCGTTTCCGTAAAGCGTGCGGATGTGGGTCAGGAGGGCAACTCCACAAATCGAGCCCGGGATGCTGCCGACAGCCAGCGCGATCACGACCTTGCGTCGTACCCAACCAGGATTTTGACCGCGATCAGCGTCATAGCAACTAGACTTGCTTACTCCCCGACTCCGGCGACGCCGATGAAGCCTTCGCGCTCCAGGTGCAGAACGATCTCCTGAGCTGCTTCCTCGGGCGACCGCTCGCCGGTATTGATGATCACCTCAGCGTCGGCAGGAACTTCGTAGGGGTCCGAGATGCCCGTGAACTCCTTGAGGATTCCTGCCCGAGCCTTGGCGTATAAGCCCTTACGGTCGCGTTGCTCGCAGACTTCGACGGAAGTGGCTATGTGAACCAGAATGAAACCTCCATAAGGCTCCACCATCTGGCGTACGTGTTTGCGCGTCGCATCATAGGGCGCGATGGGCGCGCAAATAGCGATACCACCGTTTTTCGTGATCTCCGAAGCCACGTATCCGATCCTGCGGATATTGATGTCGCGATGCTCTTTCGAGAATCCTAACTCGGACGAAAGATGCTTGCGCACCAAGTCACCATCCAGCAATGTGACTGGACGGCCACCGACCTCCAGGAACTTGGTCAGCAGAACATTGGCAATGGTGGACTTACCCGAACCGGATAGTCCGGTGAAGAAGATGGTCACGCCCTGCTTGCTTCGCGGGGGAAAACTGCG
>WNFI01354113.1_pt1 | contig 10508 bp, 15 predicted proteins | sample 5400471 | NCBI WGS metagenome assembly WNFI01 (sample SAMN13153348, study PRJNA577476) | soil metagenome | isolation source: 100 cm saprolite on Douglas fir-dominated hillslope | place: USA:California | collected 2013-09-17 | reverse complement strand
TACCGGCGACCTCGATCGTCTTATGCAGGACCAGGTGCTGCCGCGGTCCGGTCGCCCGCCGCTCGTGCTTGGCCATTCCATGGGCGGGCACATCGCCTTGCGCTGGCTCTGCGAGCGTGCGGGCCAAGTCGAGCGGGCGGTGCTGATCGCGCCCATGCTCGACCTCGCCTTGGGTCCGCTCATGCGCCTGGTGGCCCGCACCTTGGCGTGGAGCGCGGTCAGTCTCGGCTTGGGTGCGGTCTACGCGCCGGGTGCCCGCAACTACGGCCCCGATCGCGCCGTCTTCGCCGGCAATCGGCTCACCTCCGACCCCGAGCGCTTTCAGATCGCGCATCGCTGGATTGCGCGCAATCCCTTGCTCTCGACCGGCGGCCCGACTTTGGGTTGGCTCAACGCCGCCTTCCGATCGATCGACTATCTCAGGGCCGATGGGGTTCTCGAAGGAATCCGGACGCCGATCCTGATGGTGCAAGCCGGCCGCGACACGCTGGTCTCGCTGGTGGCCCAAGTCCGGCTCGGGCAGCGCTTGCCCAATGCGCGGATCATCGGCATCGAAGAAGCCAAGCACGAAGTCCTGAAGGAACAGGACGCGCTGCAGGCGAGGTTCTGGACCGCGTTCGATGAATTCACCCGCGAGCGGTGATCGAAGCCGGAAGGGAGGGCGGGATGGCAAAGCGGCTCGAGGGCAAGGTTGCGATGGTGGTGGGCGCCGGCTCGATCGGGCCGGGCTGGGGCAATGGCAAGGCCGCCGCCGTGCTCTACGCCCGCGAAGGAGCGAGGGTGCTGGCGCTCGACCTCAACGTGAAGGCGGCCGAAGAGACCGTGGGGATCATCAAGGAGGAGGGCGGCACGGCGATCGCGCGGGCGGTGAACGCCGCCAACTCCGCCGAGGTCGAGGCTGCGGTCCGCGCCTGCACCGAGGCCTTCGGCCGGCTCGACATTCTCCACAACAATGTCGGCATCGCCTCGCTCGGCGGCCCGGTCGACGTATCCGAGGAAGAGTGGGACCGGGTGATGGCGGTCAACCTCAAGAGCATGTTCCTGTCGTGCAAGCACGCGCTGCCGGTGATGGTCGCCCAGGGCAAGGGCGCCATCGTCAACATCTCCTCGATTGCCGGCATCCGCTACACCGGCGTCTCCTACATCACCTATTCGACCAGCAAGGGTGCCATCGTGCCGTTCACCCGATCGATCGCGCTCGAATACGCCAAGCAAGGCATCCGCGCGAACTCGATCCTGCCCGGGCTCATGAACACGCCGATGGTCCATGCCGGGCTCAAGGGCGCCTATTCCGCCAACGCGGATGCGGCGGAGATGGTGCGGGCGCGCGACGCGCAATGCCCGATGGGCCGCATGGGCGACGCCTGGGACGTGGCGTACGCGGCACTGTTCCTCGCCTCCGACGAAGCGAAATACATCACCGGCACCGAGCTCGTCGTCGATGGCGGCATCAGCGCGAAGTATGCGTGACCCGCTGCATGGTTCATTGCACAGATCTGTGTAAAATCGCTTGACCGGGCGGCACGTATTGTCTACACCGAGCGGTGTAATCAGGCATCATCTGGTGGCCCCATGACTGAGACGATTCCGTCCTCGGCTGGCCGACGGCTCTCCCGCGCGACCTTGCTGCTCCTCGTCACCGGCGCGATCCTGTCGATCAGCACCGGCCTGCGCCAGAGCTTCGGGCTGTTCCTGCCGCCGCTGTTGAGCCTCGGCGTTTCGGCCTCGGCCTTCAGCTTCGCCATCGCGCTGCAGAACATCGTCTGGGGCTTGAGCCAGCCGCTCATCGGCATGGTCGCCGATCGCTGGGGCACGCGGCCGGTGCTGATCGGCGCGGCCCTGATCTATGGCGTCGGCTTGATGGTCATGGCGTCGGGTGCCGACCCGCTGGCCCTCGATGTGGGCGGCGGCCTCTTGGTCGGGCTCGGCGTCGCCGGCACCGGCCTCGGCGTGGTCATGGGGGCGGTCTCGCGCTCGGTCGAGCCCAATCGCCGCAGCCAAGCGGTCGGCGCGGTCGCCGCCGTGGGCTCGCTCGGCACCTTCCTGTTGGCGCCCCTGGGACAATGGCTGATCGCCGGCTTCGGCTGGCAGGCGGCACTGGTGGTGTCAGCAGGGATCGCCGGCGCCATGGCCCTCTTCGGGCTTGCCATCGGCCCGGACCGCAAGAGCGAGGCGACGGTCGCGGCAGGCCGGGAGAACGATCAGGAGCTCGGCGCCGTGCTCAGGAGCGCGGCGCGGCACCCCGGCTATCTGGCGATGACGGCGGCGTTCTTCGCCTGCGGCTTCCAGCTCATGTTCATCACCGTGCACCTGCCGTCCTACCTGGCGCTGTGCGGCATATCGGCGGGTGTCGGGGCGAGCGCTCTCGGCGTGATCGGACTGTGCAACGCCGTCGGCTCCTATGTCGTCGGCCAGCTCGGCGCCCGCTACAGCCAGAAGCGCCTGCTGGCCCTCATCTATCTCTTCCGCACCCTGGCGATCATCGTGTTTCTGGCGCTGCCGATCAGCCCGGCCTCGACCCTAGTCTTTGCCGGCGTCATGGGGTTCCTCTGGCTCAGCGTCTCGCCCTTGGTCAGCGGGCTCGTCGACAAGGTGTTCGGGTTGAAGCATTTCGGCACGCTTTATGGCTTCGTCTTCTTGAGCCATCAGATCGGCTCGTTCTGCGGCGTGCTGCTGGGCGGCGCCACCTTCGATCTCAGCGGCTCCTACACCTGGGCCTGGGTGGCGCTGATCGCGATCGGGCTCATCGCCTTCTTCTTGCAATGGCCGATGGACGACCGCTCGCCGGCCGAGCGGGAGCGCGATCGGGTGCCGACCCGATCGCCCATGGCGACCTCTGCCTAAGCGCACGGTCGAAGTTGAAAGGGGTGGGCGGAGCTTCGACAGAGCTTTCGCGAGTCTTGCCGTCGCGTTGACGTGGTATGCAGAGTATATTACATATGGCGTATGATTCGTTCCATCCTCGGAACCGCGACACGACAGTTCATAGAAAGTGGAAAGTCGCGATTTTCGGGTATGGATGTGAGGATCGCTCGCAGACGCCTAGCGCAGCTAAGCGCCGCTACCTCGCTCGAGGCGTTCGGACATCTCAACAGCGTCGGCTTGCACAAGCTCACGGGCGACGTGAGAGGGTTTTGGTCGATCGATATCAACGGCCCGTGGCGGCTATTGTTCAAATTCAAGGACGGAGACGCGCACGAAGTGCATATCGCCGACACGCATAGAAGGAGGCGGAGATGAAGGACGACAGGACGATCTTCGCTTATCCGCAGGGTGTACAACTGCCGCCCGTGCCTCCCGGCGAGACTTTGGCGGAAGAAATAGAGGCGCGCGGTCTCACGGCGCACGCCTTAGCTTTAAAGCTGCGAGTCCCCGCCAATCGCATTACCGGGATTGTCAGCGGCAAGCGCGCGATTACGGCAGAAACAGCGATCCGCCTTGGCCGCTATTTCGGCACAGGCGCCGCCTTCTGGATCAATCTGCAGGCAGCCTATGATTTGGCCAAGGCCGAGCGCGATGTTGGTGAGCGCATCGCCCGGGAGGTTGAAGCCGCGGCGTGACTACCGCCCGCACCACACCGGCGGACGCTTGCCGAGGAAGGCATCGATGCCTTCGCCAGCGTCTTCGGCCAGCATGTTGCGGGTCATGACCTCGCTCGTATAGGCATAGGCGTCCTCGAGGCTCATCTCGAGCTGGCGATAGAACGCCTCCTTGCCGATCTTGACCACCAATGAAGACTTGGCGGCGATTTGGCGCGCCAAGCCCATGGTCTCGCCCTCGAGCTCGGTCGGCGGCACCACCCGGTTGACGAGGCCGAGCGCCTTCGCCGCCTCGGCGGTAACGAGCTCGCCGGTGAGCAGCATCTCCATCGCCGCCTTGCGGCCGACGGCCCGGCTCAAGGCCACCATCGGCGTCGAGCAGAAGAGCCCGATATTCACTCCCGGCGTGGCGAAGCTTGCTGGAAGACGGTCTTGTAGAACGCTTCCTCCGGATTTGCCTTGAGCTCGCGGAGATCATGCCCGGAGGAGAAGGCCGGCCCGGCGCCGGCGAGTATGATTACGCGCACGGCGTCGTCGACGGCGGCCCGGTCCAAACCGGCCTGCAGGCTTGCCATCATCGCCGTCGAGAGCGGATTGCGCTGCGCCGGGCGATTGAGGGTGAGCCGCAGCACGCCATCGTCGAGGCGCGTCAGCACATGGGGATCATCCGCCTGGGGCTTCGGCTGCGCGGTCATTGCGGCACCTCGGGAATCCCCTTTCTTATGGGTTGGACGCCCCCTATCGTCAAGCGCGCCGGACGGCAGGGTCGTTGCCGAAGAGGGCGGATGCATGGCGTGGATCTATCTTATGGTCGCCGGGCTGTTCGAGATTGCCTGGGCGATCGGCCTGAAATTCACCGATAGCTGGACCCGGCTGTGGCCGAGCGTGCTGACAGCCGCGGCGATGCTCGCCAGCGTCGCCTTTCTGGCGCCGGCGGCGAAGGTGCTGCCGATCGGCACCGCCTATGCGGTGTGGACCGGCATCGGCGCCACCGGTGTTGCCGTCATCGGCATGGTCTGGTTCGGTGAATCGCGTGCGCTCCTGCGGGTGCTCTGCCTGGCCGCGATCGTCGCCGGCATCGTCGGCCTCAAGCTCACCGATCCCGGCACGTGAAGAAGCCCGCCGCCAAGAGCGCGATCAGCATCGCGGCGTTCCGGGAGCTCATTCGCCGCGAGCTGCCCTTTGCCACCGAGTCCGGGATCAAGGTGGAAAAGCTGGGAGCGGGCACGGCCCGGGTCAGGCTGCCGGTGCACGACCGGCTGCTCAGGCCCGGCGGCACCATCAGCGGTCCGGCGATGATGGGGCTTGCCGACTTCACCATGTATGCCGTGGTGATGAGCCGGCTGGGGCCGGCCAAGCATGTGGTCACCACCAACCTCAATGCCAATTTCCTGCGCCGGCCGGCGCCGGTCGACTTGATCGCCGAGGGACGGCTGATCAAGCTCGGCAAGCGGCTCGCCTATGGCGAGGTCACCCTCTATTCCGAGGGCGACGACGAGCCCGTCTGCCACGTCACCTCCACCTATTCGATCCCGCCGCCGGGGGAGGGTTCAAGGAGGGGGTGAGGATCACCCCCTCCTAAAGTCCACCCCCTGGGGGAGGGTTCAAGGAGGGGGTGACGGCCGGAATACGGTAGCATAATACCGCATCAAAAAAGCGCGGAATTTCGGGCCTTTCCGATTGACAGCCGGTCGCGATCTGGCATTATCCCGGCCCTTTTGAAATGCGGCGGCCAGACCGAGCGGCCGTCTGCCGAGCTTCCGTGAGGACCAAGATGAAGACCTACTCCGCCAAGCCGGCCGAGGTCGAAAAGAAATGGGTGCTGGTGGACGCCGAAGGCGTCGTGCTGGGCCGGCTGGCGAGCGTGCTCGCCACCAGGCTGCGCGGCAAGCATCTGCCCACTTTCACGCCCCACGTCGATTGCGGCGACAACATCATCGTCATCAACGCCGCCAAGGTGAAGGTGACGGGCAAGAAGCTCTCGGACAAGGTGTTCCACTGGCACACCGGCCATCCGGGTGGCGTCAAGCAGCGCACCATGGCCGAGCGGTTGAACGGCCGGTTCCCCGAGCGGGTCATCGTCAAGGCGGTGGAGCGCATGATCACCCGCGGGCCGCTCGGGCGTCAGCAGATGAAGAACCTTCGGGTCTACGCCGGCGCCGAGCATCCGCATGAGGCGCAGAAGCCGGAGCTGCTCGACGTGGGTGCCATGAATCCGAAGAACAAGAGGAGCATCTGAGATGGCCGAGCTGAAGGAAGCCCTGCGCGGGCTCAAGGCCGAGGAAGTGGCCGCGGTCGCGGCTCAAGTCCAGCCGAAGCTCGACGCCCAGGGCCGCGCCTATGCGACCGGACGGCGCAAGAACGCGGTTGCCCGGGTCTGGATCAAGCCCGGCATCGGCCGCGTCGTGGTCAACGGCCGCGAGATCGAGGTCTACTTCGCCCGGCCGGTTCTGCGCATGCTGCTGAGCCAGCCCTTTGAATCCGCCAATCGCAAGGACCAATACGACGTCTGGTGCACGGTCGTCGGCGGCGGGCTGTCGGGTCAGGCGGGCGCGGTGCGCCACGGCATCAGCCGCGCGCTCAGCCTGTTCGAGCCGACCTTGCGGCCGGTCCTGAAGCGAGGCGGATTCCTCACCCGCGACAGCCGCGTGGTCGAGCGCAAGAAGTACGGCAAGGCCAAAGCCCGCCGCAGCTTCCAGTTCTCCAAGCGCTAGCCGAGCACACGGTCACTCGATACGAGCGGGGCGCCATTTGGCGCCCCGTTCCATTTGCAGCGGACGAGATCGTAGGATCGAAGCCATGAACATGAACGCGATGCGCCGCCTCGGGACGGGCCGCCCGGCGGGGACGCGGAGATGAGCGGCCTCATCCTGCCGTTTCGGGGCATCGCGCCCCGCATTGCGCCCGCGTCATCCACATCGCCCATGGCCAGTTCGACGCCATCATCGGCGCCGACATCCTGATCGGCCACGCCGCCGTGATCCATGCCTGCACCCTGGAGGATGGCTGCTTTGTCGGCATGAAGGCCTGCGTCATGGACGGGGCGGTGGTCGAGACCGGCGCCATGGTCGCCGCCGGCGCGCTGGTGACTCCGGGCAAGCGCGTGCGCCAGGGCGAGCTCTGGGGCGGCGTTCCGGCGAAGCCGATGCGGCTGCTGAGGCCGGAGGAGAGCGAGCAGCTCACCCTGGGTGCCGCGCATTACGTCGAGTATGCACGCCAGTTCCGCAAGGAGCAGCAGGCGCGGGCAAGCGACGGGACCCCCATGATCCGCTGATTGGAAGTCAGCTGCGCGGATATCCCGGCCGGGCTGATAGCGGCGGAGGGGTTTGAACCCCCGACCAAGGGATTATAATGCGCTTGGACTATCGAGCCGCATCAATGGCTTCGGTAGCATCAGGGGGCCACCGCGTGGAGGTCCGCCGCGTCACCGCCCTTGATTCTTTGTCTTCTATAAGAGACAATGCGTGACAATCGAAATCCGGCAAACTGAGGTCTTTGCTGCCTGGTTTGCACGGTTGCGGGACCGTGAGGCTCGCGCCCGCATTACGGTTCGCATTCGTCGGCTCTCGCTCGGCAACGCGGGCGACGTTAGATCGGTGGGTGTGGGCGTCTCCGAGATGCGGATCGATTATGGCCCTGGCTACCGGGTCTATTTCATGCGCCGCGGCGACGTTCTCGTCGTCCTTCTCTGCGGCGGAGACAAACGAACGCAAGATCGCGACATCGCCCGAGCCCGAGATCTTGCCCGCGAGCTATAGGAAGCGCGACATGCCACGCAAACTAAAGCGATGGGACCCGGCGGAAACTCTGAAGACGAAAGAGGATATCGCTGCCTACCTCGATGCGGTCCTTGAAGACGGAGATCCCGAACTTCTGAAAGCGGCGCTAGGTGACATCGCTCGTGCCAAGGGCATGAGTGAGATCGCCAAGAAGACTGGGCTCGGGCGCACAAGTCTCTACAAAGCCCTGTCCCCTGATGGGAACCCTGAGTTTGCGACGGTCGCGCGCGTGCTGCACGCGCTTGGCCTACGCCTGCGCGTCGCGGCGTGAGCGGACTGGACAGCTTCCAAGACGGCAAGTTGGTCCACCTGCGACAGCAATTCGACCTCAATGACTTGGTCGTAATGACCTGGCTCGAGTTGAACGGCTGCAAAGGCACTCGCCAAGTCGATAATACGAGATTCCAACGAAAGGCGCCGCGAGGCATAACGCTTTGCGGCCTTTCCTTATCTTGCAACTAATTACGCTGTTTTAGGTTGGTAGCGGCGGGGCGATTTGGTCAATAACCCCAATCGGGCCAAAAGTGCAGATAGATCTTTGATTCCAGGTAGCTAGGCCCTTCTACCCGTAATCCCCTGACCCAAGCTAACATCACCTCATTGCCTTTTGGGGAGTGGCGGTAGAGGCCAAAGCTAAACACCGGTTTGCAGCAATCGTCGCTGCCGATGTGGTCGGCTACAGCCGACTGATTGGCCGTCGGTGACATCGTCATCGATGGTCACTCCCGGACAAGCTCCAATGCGCGCCAGTGTCCGGAATTGACGCAAACTGACGAGGAACTGACGAGGAACGACCATGAAGCTCAGCACCGACCGTATTCTGACCACTCATGTAGGCAGCCTGCCGCGGCCGCAGCCGCTGATCGACCTGATGGTGAAGCGCGACCACCGGGAGCCCTACGATGCCGCGGAGATGAAGCGGCGAGTGCGCCAGGCGGTGGCAGACCTCGTGAGCCGCCAGGTCAAGATCGGCATCGATATCGTCAGCGACGGCGAAGCTAGCAAGATCGGCTACGCCACTTACGTGAAGGAGCGCCTCACCGGCTTCCGCGATGAGAACTATTCTCCCCAGCCGCAACGCGACCTTGCCGACTATCCGGAACTTCGGGAACGGATGGTTCGGTTCATCGGAGGCAAGCCAGCGTATCGCCGCTTCTGCTGCACCGGCACGATTGAGGTGCAGGACCACGAGGCGGTGAAGGAGGACATCGCCAACTTCAAGACCGCAATTGCCGCGGCCAAGCCAACGGAGGCCTTCATGACCGCGGCCTCGCCCGGCGTGGTCACGGTGTTTCATCCGAATCGTCACTACCCGTCCCACGGGGCTTATGCGGAAGCAGTCGGCGCGGTGATGCGCGAGGAATACGAAGCGATTGCCGGTGCCGGGCTGGTTTTGCAGCTCGATTGTCCGGACCTCGCGATGGCGGGGCACACGACGTTCCAGGACATCAGCGAGGCCGAGTTCCTGAGGCGCGCGGAGCACCAAGTGGAGACGCTGAACCACGCGGTCGCGAACATCCCGGCCTCGTCGATGCGCCTGCATCTGTGCTGGGGCAATTACGAAGGCCCGCACGACTTCGACATCCCGCTGCGAAAGATCCTTCCCATTGTGCTGAAGGCGAAGCCGCAGGCGATCTCGTTCGAGGCCTCCAATCCGCGGCACGGGCACGAATGGGCAGTCTGGCGCGAGGTGAAGCTGCCGGACGACAAGGTGCTGATCCCCGGCGTGCTGGACACGGTGACCAACTTCATCGAGCACCCGGAGCTGGTGGCACAGCGCATCTGCCAGTTCGCGGACATCGTCGGGCGCGAGCGGGTGATCGCCGGCACCGACTGCGGGTTTGCGACGTTCGTCGGCAACTGGGGTCGCGTCGATCCCGACATCGCGTTCCGCAAGCTGCGGGCACTGGTCGAAGGGGCGGAGATCGCGTCGAAGCGGCTGTGGGGTTCGTGAGATGCCCGCGACCGCCTGGAGCGGGCATGAATCAACTCCGCCGCGCACGAGGACAGCACCTCCGAGGGCTAGCGCGTGAAGTTGCCGTCGGCGTTGCCCTTCCAGAGGCCCTTTCCAGCGGCCCGGGCCCTGTTTTGAGCGTCGAGATAAGACCAGCCGCTCTTATCGTCGGCGCGGGCGTACCCCGCCTCGATCTGGGCGCGGGCGAGATCAACCCCGCCCGCCTCGCAGCGAGCGCGGTCGCGGCCGTCCGCGTCGTCGGCGCGCTCCTGGCAGACCACGCTCCTGGTACCGATCAGCCGCTGCAGGTTCGAGGTCGCCGCCTTGCCGCAGTACCAGGGGAGCCCATTGGCGAAGCACCGCTCGTTGGGTTGCGGCGCCAGCGCGCCGTAGAGCGAGACGGTTTGGCCGGCGAGCTGGATGGTGTCGCCACCGCCGAAGGCCGTACTCGAGGCACTAAAAAGAGATGACGAAAGTCTGGTAGCGGCGGAGGGATTTGAACCCCCGACCAAGGGATTATGATTCCCTTGCTCGAACTACCCCATTCGCATGGTGCGAATATTATTATTTAGAGTCGCTGTCACTCTTCATCCGGATAGCATCTTCACGCCTGCCAGCAGGGCTGCTCGACCAAGCTGCCGATCATCACTCGCAATCGGCGCACCGCTCCGGCGCGCGAGGGCAATGTAGACGCAATCAACAACCGGGTGGGTGAGCTTCAAGGACAGCTCGAGCGCCTCGGCTAGCAAGTCAGATGCGGCCGTCCAAACGAGACCAAGCGACCGCAGATCCGATAGCGCCGAGAGCACGTCATCCGGCGACATTTCGTCGTGTTGCGCTTTGCGAGACCACGCACCTGCCGCTTCTACGGCCAGAATGTCCGGCGCAAGCAGCCGAAGTCCATCTTCCAGAAGCCTGTCGGCGCGTTCGGAACCGGGTTCGTTCACGAACCAAGCCACGGCGACCGACGCATCGACCACAACAGCAGTCGCTCTTGCTGTCGTGCGGCGGCGAGTCACAATTTGTCGCGGATTTCGCGAATGATATCGACAGGATGAGAGCGATGGCCGACATCGTCATACGCAACATCGATGATGCCGTCATGGCCCGGCTAAAGCGGCAGGCCAAGGAGCGCGGCGTCCCGGTTGAGCGCGAGGCTCGCCGATTGCTGGACGAAGGGACGCGCGGCTCACGAGCCGAGATCGCGCAGCGGGCGCGTGCGATGCGCGCCCGTCA
>WNFI01011676.1_pt2 | contig 10508 bp, 5 predicted proteins | sample 5400471 | NCBI WGS metagenome assembly WNFI01 (sample SAMN13153348, study PRJNA577476) | soil metagenome | isolation source: 100 cm saprolite on Douglas fir-dominated hillslope | place: USA:California | collected 2013-09-17 | reverse complement strand
CCACGGTGCCACTGACCCTGCTGACCCTGGCCAGCCTGTTTGCGGCGTCGCGCGCTTCGGGCCCCCTCCGCAAGTGGTGGCGCGCCGCGGCTCTCGCCGCCGTGGCGGACCGGGCGTTCACCTTCGCCTACTTCATTCCGGCGATGGTCGGACTCATGGAGCGACGGATTCACCGGCGTCGGTGGCCGCGGCCACCCGCTGGTCGGATCTGAACTACGTCCGTCTCGCCATACTCGCGGTGGCATGGCTCGCATCCCTGAAGGCACTCTCGGCGTTCTCTGAACAACGCCGGTAGCCGCTCACGGGTGGGGGACTTGCGCTCTCCGCTCGCGGCCGACGGGGAATTAATTGAAACCGCCGCCGCGCCTCGCGCGTATCCTGGGCATGGCGATCTCCAACGAATTGAGGCACATCGTCCGGCGGTTGGGCCGGGCGCCCCTCTTCACCTCGGTGACGGTGGCGACGCTGGCCATCGCCATCGGCGCCAACACCGCCATCTTCAGCGTCCTCGACGGCGTCCTCCTCAAGCCCCTGCCGTACGCGCACGCCGAGGAGCTGGTGGGGGTGTGGCACACCGCCCCCGGGGTCAACATCACGGACTTGAACTCCGCGCCGTTCCTCTACTTCACCTATCGCGAGGAGGGCCGGACGTTCCGGGACGTCGGCCTGTGGACGGAGCGCGCGGCGACCGTGACCGGGCTGGCGGAGCCGGAGCGGGTCACCGTGCTCCGCGTGACCGACGGCGTCCTGCCGCTCCTGGGAGTGCCCCCGCTTCTCGGCCGGGTGTTCTCCAGACAGGACGACCAGGCGGGCAGCCCGCCCACCGTCATCCTCAGCCACGGCTACTGGCAGACGAAGCTGGGCGGCGATCCCGGCGTCGTCGGGAGGCGGCTCATCATCGACGGCGAGGCGCGCGAGATCATCGGCGTGATGCCGCGCCACTTCCGCTTCCTCGACGTCAAGAGCGCGCTCATCCTGCCCATGCAGTTCGATCGCGCCAAAGTTCTCCTCGGGCAATTCAGCTACCAGTCGGTGGCCCGGCTCAAGCCGGGGGCGACGATCGCGCAGGCCAACGCGGACGTGGCGCGCATGCTGCCGATCTCCTTCGATCGCTTCCCGGTCCCTCCCGGGTTCAACAAGAAGATGTTCGAGGAGGCGCGCATCGCTCCCCGCCTGCGGCCGTTCAAGCAGGACCTCGTGGGCGACGTCGGCAGCGTCCTCTGGGTCCTCATGGGCACGATCGTTCTCGTCCTGCTCATCGCCTGCGCGAACGTCGCGAACCTGCTGCTCGTGCGCGTGGAGGGCCGTCAGCAGGAGCTGGCCGTGCGCGTGGCCCTGGGGGCGAACTGGGGCCGGATCGCGCGCGAGCTCCTCCTGGAGAGCGTGACCCTCGGGCTCGCGGGCGGCGTCATCGGCCTGGGGATCGCCTACGGTCTGCTTCGCCTCCTCGTCTTCCTGGCCCCCGCGAACCTGCCGCGGCTGGATGCGATCGCCCTCGACCCGGCGGCGCTGCTGTTTACCCTCGTCACGTCGGTGCTCGCGGGCGTGCTGCTCGGCCTGATCCCCGCGGTGAAGTACGCGGCGCCGCACGTGGCGACGGGCCTGCGCAGCAGCAGCCGGTCGTCGAGCGCGAGCCGCGAGCGTCACCGCGCGCGCAACGGGCTCGTGGTCGTCCAGGTGGCGCTGGCCCTCGTCCTGCTCGTGGGATCCGGGCTCATGATCCGGTCCTTCCGCGCCCTGCGCGACGTGCAGCCGGGGTTCGCGCGTCCGGAGGAAGTCCTCACGCTGCGCATCTCGATCCCGGAGGCGCAAGTGAAGGACGAGGTGGCGGCCGCACGCATGCAGCAGGCGATCCAGGAGAGAGTCGCGGCCCTCCCGGGAGTGGCGTCCACGGGGCTCGGCAGCGGCATCCCGCTCGACGGCGACGGCTGGCACGACCCGGTGTTCGCGGAGGACCGCGTGTATTCGGAGGGCCAGATCCCTCCGCTGCGCCTCTTCCGTTTCGTGGCTCCCGGTTTCCTGCAGACAATGGGGACACCGCTCGTGACCGGCCGCGACCTCACCTGGAGCGACGCCTACGACCGCATCCCGGTGGCGATGGTCTCGGAGGGAATGGCCCGCGAGCTCTGGGGCAGCCCGACGGCCGCCCTCGGCAAGCGGATCCGGGAGACGAGCAAGAGCGCGTGGCGGGAAGTCGTCGGCGTGGTGGCCGACGTGCACGACGACGGCCTCGACAAGAAAGCGCCCACCATCGTCTACTGGCCGGTCCTGATGAAGGGATTCGAAGGGGACGGCATGAGCCGGTCCCTGGCCCTCGTCATCCGCAGCCCGCGTGCCGGGTCCGAGGCCTTCCTCAAGGAAGTGGAGCAGGCCGTCTGGTCCGTGAACTCGAACGTGCCCCTGGCCTCCGTGCGCACGCTGCAGGCCCTCTACGAGCGATCGATGACCCGGACGTCGTTCACGATGGTGATGCTCGCCCTGACCGCGGGCATGGCCCTGCTGCTCGGCGTCGTCGGCATCTACGGCGTCACCTCCTACGCGGTCTCGCAACGGACGCGCGAGATCGGCATCCGCCTGGCCCTGGGTGCGCTCGGACCCGCGCTGACGAGGATGGTCGTCCTGGACGGCCTCAGGCTCGCCGCCGTCGGCGCCGCCTGCGGCCTGGTGGCCGCGCTCGGCCTGAGCCGCCTCATGGCTGCTCTCCTGTTCGGCGTCGGCGCTGCGGACCCGGCGACCTACGGGCTGGTCGCGCTGGCCCTGCTGTCGGCGGCCATGGTCGCGAGCTACCTGCCCGCGCGACGCGTGACCCGGGTCGACCCGGTGGAGGCGCTGCGGTCGGAGTAGTCGGCACCGACGCCGATCGAGGCCCGCACAAATTCGTACGCGAGTCCCCTTGCGTTTGAGATGTAAGCGCTTACAATCGAGGGAAACTCGGAGGTCCTCATGAGGAGAAGTCGGGGTCGGGTCCTTGCCACCGCCCTGTCCGCAGGGCTGTCCGTGGGTACCCTGTTCGCGCAGAGCTCGAGCGGCACGATCACGGGTCGGGTCCTCGATCCGTCCGGTCAGGCCGTGCCCGCTGCCACCGTCACTCTCGTCCGGACCGACACACGTGAGGTGCGCTCGCTCGTCACCCGCGAGTCCGGCGACATCACGTTCGCGTCCCTCCAGCCCGGACGCTACAGCCTGCGCGTCGAAGCGCCGGGCTTCAAGACGATCGAGAAAGCCGATCTCTCGCTCAGCTCGTCCGAGCGCTTGTCGGTCGGCAACCTGGTCCTCGAGATCGGAACCCAGAGCGATACCATCGTCGTCCAGGCCGAGGCCACGCCGATCCAGACGGCGAGCTCGGAGCGCGGTGCGCTCGTCGACTACAACCAGGTGGCCCAACTGCCGACGCGAGGCCGGGACATCTTCGGCCTGATGGTCACCCTGCCCGGCGTCGTCTACGACGGCCGCGGAAACGACGGGATCGGCCAGACGACCTCGCCGGAGGGCATGTCCGGCACGCGGGGAGCGTTCAGCAGCGCGAGCATAGACGGCGTCTCGGGCAACGCGCGCAGCGGCAACCAACTGGATACGACGATCGCCATGGACGCCGTGGCCGAGGTGAAGGTGCTCCTCAACAACTACCAGGCCGAGTATGGAAAGGGCTCCGGCGGCATCGTCAACATCGTCTCCAAGCGCGGCACCGAGGACTTCCACGGCTCCGCCTATTACTACGCCCGCAACGAGAAGCTCAACGCCAATGACTTCTTCGAGAACGCGGCGGGCCACGCCCGCGGGCGCTACCGGTACAACACCGTCGGCGGCACCCTCGGCGGCCCGCTCCAGCTCCCGGGCCTCTCCAGCAAGGACAACAAGAAGCTCTTCTTCTTCCTGCAGTACGAGTATCGGCCCTCCACCGATCCGCAGGATACGAGGTACTACACGGTGCCGACGGCGGCCGAGCGCAGCGGCGACTTCAGCCGGTCGGTGGGGAATGCGAGGGGCGACCTCTACCCGATCTCCAGCATCATCGATCCCTTGACCGGACAGCCCTTCCCGGGCGGGATCGTCCCCGCCAACCGCATCGATCCCAACATGCAGAAACTGCTCAACGTCTTTCCCCTGCCGAACGCGCCCAACATGAAGAACGGCGGAGCGTTCAGCCCGAGCGGCCAGTGGTACAACTACTCGATCACCGAGCCCCAGGAGAGGCCCGGCTGGCAGGGCAGCGCGCGCATCGACTACAACATCTCGGACAAGTGGCGCGCCTTCGTGCGGGCAAGCAACTACGGAACCCACAACAAGGGCCCCAACAGCGCAGTCAACCGGTACCCGTGGGATCCGGACGCCGACATCGACTACGTGCTCGGAGCCCGGAACTGGGGCGGAACCGTCAACTGGATCGGAAGCTCCTCTCTCCTCGGCGAGATCACCGTCGGCTACGCGTCCTGGACCGAAGAGCAGCACTACCCCGAAGCGTGGCTGGCCCGACAGCAGAAGAGCAAGATCGGCGTCAACCTGCCGCAGCGCTTCCCGGCGCAGAACCCGCTCGACGTCATCCCGGCGCTGGACTTCGGCACCGCGAACATCGGCTCCAACCCCGCGACCGTCCGCTGGGAAGGGCGCTTCCCGATGCAGAACATCGCCGACTCCTGGACGGCCAGCGCCAACCTGACCAAGATCCGGGGCAGCCACCAGCTCAAGACGGGAGTGGCTTTCGAATGGGTGCACTACCTGTTCGACCACTCCGGCCCCAGCGACGTCTGGTCCGGTCGATTCAGTTTCGCGAACGACACCGCGAACACCTTGACCAACACGACCTATCCCTATGCGAACGCGCTCCTCGGATACTTCTCGACCTACACCGAGTCCACCAACCGCTCGCAGTACTCGCCGACCACGCCGATCCTGGAGTTCTACGCGCAGGACACGTGGAAGGCCGCGCGGCGCCTGACCCTCGATCTCGGCGTTCGCTTCACCGTAGGGCTCCAGCAGTTCCAGGCGAGCCCATCGACCGTCTTCCCGGGGAGGTACCAGTCCTCCTCCTTCGTCCCTTCGCGGTACGACCCGGCCAAGGCGCCCCTGCTCTATCGGCCCGCTTGCCGAGGCGCCGCGCCCTGCAGTGGCACGAACCGCGTGGCCGTGGATCCGCGCAACCCAACGGTGTTCCTGCCCGCCGCCCTCATCGGACAGATCGTCCCCGGCACGGGAGATCCGCTGAACGGCATCGTCGTGTCGGGTGATCCCGGCTATCCCCGCGAGCTGGTCGACTTCCAGGGCATCCTGCCCGCCCCCCGCGTGGGATTCGCCTGGGACGTCTTCGGCGACGGCCGCACCGCGGTGCGCGGAGGCTTCGGCGTGCAGTACAACCCGCGCAATAACGGCGGCAACACCGGCGACATGCAGTCGAACCCGCCCAACCTGTACCAGCCGGTCACGCGCTACGGGACCACGAAGACCTATCTCGACGCCCAGGGGACGTTCTCGCCGCCCGGCTTCTCCCGGACGCTCAACCGCAGCAACAAGCCGTCCGTCGCCTACAACACGTCACTGGGAGTGCAGCGTCGGCTCCCGGGGCAGTTCGTCATCGACGTCAGCTACGTCGGGAGCTTCAACCGTCACATCGGCGCGATCACGCAGCTCAACGACGTCCCCTACGGCAAGAGGTTCGAGGCTTCGAGCCTGGACCCGACCCAGGCGAGGCCGCAGCCGTTGCCGGATGACTTCCTGCGTCCCTACCAGGGATATGCCGCCATCCCCTTCCTCAGCTTCGACGCCAACTCCAACTACCACGCCCTCCAGACGTCGCTGCAGCGCCGGTTCAACAAGGGTTTCCAGCTCGGCATCGTCTATACCTGGTCGAAGGCGATGGACTACCAGGACACCGACAAAGGGGAAGTGACGACGGCCAACGATCGCCGCCTGTGGAACTACGGCCTGGCCGCATATGACCGCACCCATATCTTCGCGGCCAACTACCTGTGGGATCTGCCGGGCGGGAACCTCAAGAGCGGCTTCATGAAGGCCGTCCTGGGCGGATGGCAGGTCTCGGGCATCACGCGCTTTCAGTCCGGCAAGCCGATCTCGCTCCTTTACACGAACTCGCTGCGGACCGGCTGCTCGATCCCGAACGCTCCCTGCGCGGTGACCACGGCGAACAACTTCGGCACGGGCATCACGGGCGGCAGCGAAGGCTGGCGCGCCGTTCTAATAGGCAACCCGGTGTTGCCCCGGGGCAGGCGCAACGCGGACCAGTGGTTCGATCCGTCCGCTTTCGCTCCGCCCGCGCTGGCCCAGCAGGTCACCGACATGGCGGGAGTACAGGCGGTTCTGGCCCGTGGCAACGCCGGACGCAGGATCGCCCGGGGCCCCGGAATCAACAACACCGATCTGGCCTTGTTCAAGAACTTCAAGGTGGCGGGGGCGGTGAAGGCACAGCTCCGCATCGAAGCCTACAACGTCTTCAACCACACCCAGTTCGCGGACATCGAAGACGTCGGCCGGAACCCGCAGTGGGATCAGTCCGGAGCGCAACTGAACCCAGCCTTCGGGAAGGTCACTCAGGCACGCGATCCCCGCATCATGCAGCTCGCGCTCCAACTGAGGTTCTGACGAACTTAGCGGCTGGCCGCGGCCTGCTGACCCGTGCTCCGGGCCTGGGCGAGAAGGTCGTACCGGTCGAGGTTCATCACCTTGTTCCAGGCCGCCACGAAGTCGCGCACGAACTTCTCCTTCGCGTCGTCGCTCGCGTAGACCTCGGCCAGCGCCCGGAGCTGGGAGTGGGCACCGAAGACGAGGTCGGCGGCGGTGGCGGTCCACCTGGGCTTGCCCGTCGCACGATCGCTTCCCTCGTACACGTTCTTGTCCGAGGCCGACGGCCGCCACGCGGCGCCGACGTCGAGCAGGTTCACGAAGAAGTCGTTGGTCAGGGTCCCCGGCCGGTCGGTGAACACGCCGTGCTTCGACTGCCCGTGGTTCGCGCCGAGGGCGCGCAGGCCGCCCACGAGGACCGTCATCTCGGGAGCGGTCAGCCGGGACGGTGACGTTGTGCCCCGCCTTCCGCGCCGCGTCCTCGACGGCGGCGCAGCCGGCGAGAACGATCAGGTCGGCCGGCGAGACCTTCTTCTTCCCGCCGGACTTGTTGAAGTCCTGCTGGATCTGCTCCAGCTTCTTCAGCACCGCGGCCAGACGGGCCGGCTCATTGGACTCCCAGTTCTTCTGCGGCTCGAGGCGGATGCGCGCTCCGTTGGCACCGCCGCGCTTGTCCGTGCCGCGGAAGCTGGCGGCGGCATTCCAGGCCGTGGACACGAGATCCGGGATGGACAGGCCCGAGTCGAGGATCTTGCGCTTGAGGGCCGCGACGTCCTGCTCGCCCACCAGCTCGTGATCGACCCGCGGGAGGGGGTCCTGCCACAGCTGCGGCTCCGGGACCCAGGGCCCGAGATACCGCGGGCGCGGCCCCATGTCGCGATGGAGCAGCTTGAACCAGGCCCGGGCGAACGCGTCCGCGAGCTGGGCCGGGTTGTCGTGGAAGCGCTTCGCGATCGGCGCGTAGATCGGATCGACCTTCAGCGCGAGGTCCGTCGTCAACATCATCGGCGCGTGCCGCTTCTTCGGGTCGTGCGCGTCCGGCACCGTGCCCTGGGCCTCGGGGTTCTTCGGCTTCCACTGCTTCGCGCCGGCCGGGCTCTCCGTCAGCTCCCACTCGTACTTGAAGAGGTTCTCCAGGAAGCCGTTGTCCCACTTCGTCGGGTTGTTGGTCCAGGCGCCCTCCAGGCCGCTCGTGATCGTGTCACCGGCCTTGCCGCTGCCGTGCTTGTTCTTCCAGCCGAGGCCCTGGTCCTCGAGACCAGCGCCCTCCGGCTCCGCGCCGACGTGTTTCGCCGGGGCCGCGCCGTGCGTCTTGCCGAACGAGTGGCCGCCGACGATGAGCGCCACCGTCTCCTCGTCGTTCATGGCCATGCGAGCGAAGGTCTCGCGGATGTCCCGGGCCGCCGCCACCGGGTCCGGCTTCCCGCCCGGCCCCTCGGGATTCACGTAGATGAGGCCCATCTGCACGGCGCCGAGCGGCTTGGCGAGAGCGCGGTCGCCGCTGTAGCGCTCGTCGCCCAGCCAGGTGTCCTCGGGACCCCAGAAGAGGTCCTCGGGCTCCCAGACGTCGGGGCGGCCGAAGCCGAAGCCGAACGTCTTGAACCCCATCGAATCCATGGCCACGTTGCCGGCCAGGACGAGCAGGTCGGCCCAGGAGACCTTCTGGCCGTACTTCCTCTTGAGCGGCCAGAGCAGCCGCCGCGCCTTGTCGAGGTTCGCGTTGTCGGGCCAGCTGTTGAGGGGCGCGAAGCGCTGCTGTCCTTCGCCGCCGCCGCCGCGGCCGTCGGCGATGCGGTAGGTGCCGGCGGCATGCCACGTCATGCGGATGAAGAGCGGGCCGTAGTGGCCATAGTCGGCCGGCCACCAGTCCTGGGACTTCGTCATCAGCGCGATGAGGTCCCGCTTCAGCGCCTCGACGTCGAGGGCCTTGAACTGTTCCGCGTAGTTGAAGTCCTCTTCCATCGGGTTGGACAGGTGCGAGTGGTGGTGGAGCACCGAAAGGTCCAGCTGGTTCGGCCACCAGTCGTTGTTCGTCCTCGGCCGGCTCCGCTTGGGAGTCGGGGCGGGGATTACAGGGCTCTCGCTCTCGCTGACGCTTCGGGTCTGTTCCTTGTCGGGCATGGGACCTTCTCCTTCGCGTTCCTTCGCCTCTCGTGGTCGAGGGCAGAACGCCATTCTGGTGAAACCACAGTGAACGGTCCAACGATTTATTCTGCTTATAATGATCGAGTCCATCGATGGAGCGTCCCGCCCTTCCCACGCTGCGGCAGCTCGCCTACCTGGTGGAGCTCTCCGAGCGCCTGAACTTCCGCGTCGCCGCCGAGGCCCGGTTCGTCGCCCAGTCCACGCTGTCCGCCGGGATCAAAGAGCTGGAGACGGTGCTGGGCGTGCAGCTCGTCGAGCGCGACAACCGCAACGTGCGGCTCACCGCGATCGGCGAGGACGTCGTGGCGCGTGCGAGGGAGCTGCTGGCCGCGGCCACCGACCTCGCGGAGGCGGCCCGCGCGGCGACGCGCCCCTTGTCCGGGCCGCTGCGCCTCGGCGCCATTCCCACGATCGCGCCCTACCTGCTGCCGCGGGTGCTTCCCGCGCTTCGGCGCGCGTACGGCGATCTGAAGCTCTACCTGCGCGAGGACGTCACCAAGGTCCTGCTCGAGCGGCTGCGCGCGGGCGGCCTCGACGTCGCGCTGATCGCGCTCCCCTTCGATACCGGCGACCTGTATGTACGCGAGCTGTTCCGGGACGATTTCTCGCTGGTGACGCGCGAAGCCGATCGCGCGGGCGGGAACAAGGTGGTCGCGCTGCGGAAGATCGACACCGGCGACATGCTGCTGCTGGAAGAGGGGCACTGCCTGCGCGATCACGCCATCGCGGCGTGTGGTCCTCGCCGCGGCACCTGGGAATCCCGCGTCGAGGCCACGAGCCTGACCACGCTCATCCAGATGGTGGAAGGTGGGCTGGGCGTGACGCTGCTGCCCGGCATCACCCTCGAGGCCGGCATCTTGAAGGGCACTCGGCTCGTGGCGCGCCGGTTCTCGCCGCCGGTGCCGTCGCGCATGCTGGCGCTCGTGGCCCGGCGCACGTCCCCACGCCGCCGCGACGCGGATCTCCTCGCGGATTTCCTGATCGACCAGCGCCGGGGCTCTCGCTAGGGTGTTGCTGGGTTTTGGAAGGTCGTGCACGACCTCACACGTCGGTCAGCGAATAGCTTGTGCTCCGGCCGCCGCCAGGGTCCTTCTTGAGAAGGCCCTGCTCGATGAGGTCCTGAATCTCACGGAGCGCCGTATCGTGTGAGCATTTCTCGATCGTCGCCCACTTCGTCGTGGTGAGTTTTCCGTCGAATCCGTCGAGCAACCGGTTCACGATATCGCGCTGACGCTCGTTGAGCCTCGCCTGGGTATGCCTGTCCCAGAAGCGCGCCTTGCGAAGGACCTTGGCGAGCGCGACCTCTGTACCCTCGAAGGCGCGACCCAGGCATCCGAGAAACCACGACAGCCACGGCGTGATGTCGAGCGTCCCCTTTTGCGTTTTCTCGAGAACGTCGTAGTAGTCGTTCCGCTCGTGGCGGATCTGCGCCGACATGCTGTAGAACCGCTGAGGAGTTCCCTCGGAACGCGCGAGGGCCCAATCCGCAACCGCGCGCGCGATCCGGCCGTTGCCGTCGTCGAACGGGTGAATCGTGACGAGCCACAGGTGCGCGATCGCTGCCCTGAGGACGAGGTCCGTCTTGTCGGCAGCGTCGTTCGCCCAGTCGAGAAAGGCCGCCATCTCCTGGTCGAGCAGGGGAGCTGCCGGTGCCTCGTAGTGGACCTTCTCTTTAGCGAAGGGTCCGGACACCACCTGCATCGGACCGTGCGCGTCCTGCCGCCACCCTCCCACCACGATCTTACGCATGCCGCTGCGATGTGTAGGGAACAGGGCCGCATGCCACCCGA